>Ga0153916_10001351_pt1 | contig 17511 bp, 15 predicted proteins | sample Opewatmetagenome_FD_109642 | JGI IMG/M metagenome (GOLD analysis project Ga0153916, IMG submission 109642) | Freshwater wetland microbial communities from Ohio, USA - Open water 3 Core 3 Depth 4 metaG | ecosystem: Environmental > Aquatic > Freshwater > Wetlands | place: USA: Ohio, Lake Erie... | reverse complement strand
CCGCGCGGACCGGCGAGCATCGACCCGACCGGCGCCGAAAGGCCTTTGGAGAGACAGAACATCACCGAATCGACCAGCGCGGCGTAGTCTTTAACAGGAACGCCGGAGGCCGTGCTGGCATTAAAAATCCGGGCCCCGTCCATATGGACCTTAATCCCGTGCTTAGCGGCGATCGCCCGCACGGCTTTAAGGTTGGCGAGAGGCAGGACGGCGCCGCTCCAGTTGTTGTGGGTGTTTTCGACACAGATGAGCGACGTCTGAGGAGTATGGACCGAAGGAGTCCTTATATTGGCCTCGACCTCGTCCGGGTCCATGGCGCCCCGCCGGGAAGCAAGAGGCCGTGGGGTTACGCGGGAGATGAAAGTTAAGTGGGTGGATTCCATGTTGAAGATGTGCGACCGGGCCTCCACGATCACTTCCTCGAGCTCATGCGTCCAGGCTTTGACGGCCACGGAATTCCCCATCGTTCCCGAGGGAACAAACAAGGCGGCCTCCTTGCCCATGATGGCGGCGGCCAGCACTTCGAGCTCCTGGACCGTGGGATCGTCGCCGAGGACATCGTCGCCCACGACCGCTTCGGCCATGGCCCGCCGCATGCTCTCTGTGGGACGGGTGACGGTATCGCTCCGGAAATCGGATAACTTGCTCATCTTCCTTTTCTCCTCTCCGTTTTTCTGTTTCCGGACACCATTATAAATAAAGAGGGCCGGGCGCTCAACGAGAGAAGTCGAAGCGCAACCCGAGCCGTGTTTACTTCGTTTATATAATATGGTATCTTAAGCGGGAATTCACGAGTTCGAGTGCACGAACAGCGTGGTGCCCAAACAATGCCGCCAAAAAAGGCCTTGGCTTACAGTCAATTCCTGCTCTTCTTGCTGATCGTCTTTTTCTCCAGCGCGGTCGTTTCGTCCCGTGTCATCGAGAAAGGGGAAATGGTATCTGTGCCTGATATCTCCGGCAAAACTCTGGCCGAGGCGGAACGGGAACTCGCCGGGAAGAGACTGTCCCTTCAAAAAAAAGAGGTCGAATTCCATGACCGCTATGAACGGGGGCAGATCATTTCTCAGGAGCCGCCAGCCGGCTCCAAGATCCGGGTCAACCGGCCCGTCCGGGTCATAGTCAGCGGCGGGAGCGAGCTCATCGAGGTCCCCACGCTCGTCGGCAGGAGCCTGGAGGCGGCCAGCAAGGTCCTGGGAGAAAGCGGGCTGCAGAGAGGGATGATATCCCAGATTCACACCTCCCGGTACGCGGCCGGCCGCATTATCGCGCAGGAGCCCAAACCGGGGGAACAGAGGATCAAGCGCTCAACTCCCCTCAACTTCCTGGTCAGCCAGGGAGAGATCGAGCCAAGATACCTGATGCCCGACCTCATCGGCCGGAGGGCCGGCCCCTGCTTGGCCCGCCTTAAGGAACTTGGCTTCAAGGTCGGCGACGTCCGCTACTCCTACTACCCGGGCCTCGAACCTGGAGTCATCATCAAACAGCACCCTCCCAATGGTTTCGGAATCGCCAGGAGAAGCTTGATAGCCCTGGAGGTCAGCCGGTGATCCGGCTCGCTCCTTCGATCTTGTCCGCGGATTTCTCCAGAATCGGGGAAGCCGTGCGATTGGTCGAGGACGCCGGGGCGGACCTCCTCCATCTCGACATCATGGACGGCCATTTTGTCCCCAACCTGACCCTCGGACCACAGGCCGTTTCCTCGATCAGAAAGATGACGCGGCTTCCGATCGATGTCCACTTGATGGTCGAAAACCCCGGTCTTTTCATCCCTCTCTTCCATGAGGCCGGCGCCGACTGGATTTCGATCCACATCGAGGCCTCGGTCCATCTCCACCGCGATATCTCCCTAATCAAAGAACTCGGCAGCAAGGCCGGAATCGTCCTCAACCCGGCGACGCCGATCCAGCTTCTCAACGACATCCTGAAGGAGCTGGACTTCATCCTGCTGATGTCGGTGAACCCGGGGTTCGGGGGACAGAAGTTTATTGAATCCACGCACCAGAAGATCCGGCAACTGCAGAGCTGGATCGATGAGCAGCACCTCTCCATCCCTATCGAAGTCGACGGAGGAGTCAGCCCGTCCAACGCAGAAAGCCTGATCCAGGACGGGGCCGAGATCCTGGTCGTGGGGGCAGCCATCTTCGCCGCCGAAGACCCGGTCGGGACGATCGCCCGGCTGAAAGAAATCATTGCCCGGGGGAACCGTTCATGAACGTGCTGGTCACAGGGGCGGCGGGCTTTATCGGGTCTCAGCTCAGCCGCCGCCTGCTGCGGGAGGGCGCCCACGTCATCGGGGTGGATTCCTTCGCCGATTTCTATCCCCGCTGGATCAAGGAGCGCAACCTCTCCCCGTTTGCCGGCGACCGGAATTTTGAGTTTTTTCCGCAAGACCTCCTCGAGGTTGACCTCGAGAAAATCCTGGCCCGGGTCGACCTCGTCTATCACCTGGCCGCGCAGGCGGGCGTGCGGTCGAGCTGGGGGGAGAATTTCTCGGTTTATATCCAGAACAACATTCAAAGCACCCAGCGGCTGCTGGAGGCGGCAAAGGGGAAGCCTCTTCACAAGCTGGTTTACGCCTCCTCTTCCTCGGTTTACGGGATGACCCCAACGCTCCCGATGTCGGAGACGAGCCTTCTTTATCCCCTCTCTCCCTACGGTGTCACTAAGCTGGCTGCCGAGCAGCTCTGTTTCCTCTATTTCCAGAACTATGGGGTGCCAACCGTCGCGCTCCGGTTCTTCACGGTCTACGGACCCGGTCAGAGGCCGGACATGGCCTTCCACAGGTTTTTCCGGGCGATCGATGAGGGCCGGCCAATCGTTCTGTTCGGAGACGGGGAGCAAACCCGCGATTTTACCTACGTGGACGACATCGTGGAGGCCAGTCTCTCGGCCAGCCGGCGGGGTCGCCCGGGTGAAGTCTACAACATCGGAGGAGGACACCGGGAACGTCTGAGCGACCTCTTCCCCGTCCTTGAGGAGACCTGCGGGAAAAAGGTCGAGGTGGTGCGGGAAGAGCGGCAAAAAGGCGATGTTTTTCACACTTTCGCCGACATTCAAAAGGCACGCCTCGACCTCGGCTACTCCCCCCGGACCGTGCTCAAAGACGGATTGCGGGAGGAATGGGACTGGATAAGGTCACTGTATCAAGCTGAGAATGAACCGAACCGAGGATTAAAATGAAGGCTCTGAAAAAGACCAGCCTGATTCTCATAGTCGCCCTTGTCTTAGGAGGGGGGGCTTGGAGCTGCAAACGCAAGCCCGTAGAGATCGCCCCAGAGGTCGCCGCTTCAGATGAGGCCCTGTATAAGGCGGGACAAGTGATTATGAAAAAAGACGCCGAGAAGGCGCGTCTCTATTTTCGTCAGGTGATCGACTCCTTCCCCAAGAGCTTCTATGCCCAGCGGGCCAAGTTGGCGATCGCCGACTCCTATTTTGACAAGGGCGACGAGAGCAACATGATCCTGGCCTCCTCCGAGTACCGGGAATTCATCCAGCTCTACCCCTACAGCCCTTCGGCCTCCTATGCCCAGTACCGGATCGCCATGAGCTTCTTCAAAAAAGCCCTTAAGGCCGGCCGCGACCAGACCAAGACCACGCAAGCCCTTATCGAACTCAAGAAGGTCATCACCAATTTTCCTTTGAGCGAGGAGGCCAAGCTTGCCCAGAAGCAGATCGGCGAGTGCGAAGAGAGGCTGGCCGAGCATAACTTCAACATCGGCGAGCATTACTACCGGGTCCAAGCCTTCAAAGCAGCGACGGACAGGTTGTCTGAAATCGTGACAGCCTACCCGAGCTACTCCAGGATGGATAAGGTCTATTTTTACCTGGCCGATTCTTACTACAGATGGAGAAAGATCGAGGAAAGCACCCCCTATTTTACCAAGCTTGTCACCGATTTTCCGGAGAGCAAATTCACCAAGAAGGCCCAAGCGCGGCTGGCCGAGATCAACAAAGCGTCCGCCAAGCCGGCCCGATAAGAGAGGTCCAATGAAATATCATCTGATTCTGTATTGTGCCCTCGTTTCCATCGTCCTTTTTGCCGTCAGCCCAGCCGCCTCTGGCCAGGCCTATGGCCAAGCCCATTCCGCCTCCGGGAGCTCGGGCTTAAGAGCGGGGTTGAGCCTGGGATATTTCTCCCGAGCCATCGAACTGGACGAGGAGGTCGAAGACGTCATTCCCAAGATGACCTCTCTTCTGGCCAGTCTCGTCCTCCAGTACGAGTTTCGGCCCGGATTCTCCGTGGCCGCCCATGTCGGCTACAGCTCGTCAACTTTCGACGGCCTGACCTTCCGTGGGCTCCCCTACTCCATCATCTTTGATTCCGAAGCGGGAGGCATCAGCGGGCTGCTGGCCGGAGCCGAGGTGGAGGTGTCTGTCCTCGAAGGAGCCGCCATCGGGGTGGAAATCCTCGGGCAATTCTTCGCCTCTCTGGGACTCAACAAAGAATGGGAGATCCCCGGATTGGCCGTTGAGGGATCGGTCAAGGGGAAGCCGATTTGGATGAAGGCCTCCGTGGGACCCGTCTTGACCCTTCGGAGTCTGGGGGGTTTCACTCCGTTCGTTTATCCTCGTTTTGATTACCTGTGGGGAAACTTCGAGCTCGAGCAAACCGTCCAGGATCTCACGGGAAGCGAGCAGTTGGATTTCAAAGGCAAGAGCCGGTTCGGCGTCGGACTCGGAGCCGACTTCGATCTCTCGGCCTCGCTCCGCATCCGCGGTGAGGCCGGCCTCTATCCTCGCCGGGGCGGCGCCGACTTCTCATTTACGGTCCAGACGCTGTTGGAATTCTGATTGATTCGGAGGAAACGATGATGGTATTGAAAAGAAAAAGCCTGTTGATCACAACCGTTCTGCTCAGCCTGTTCGTCTCAGGTTACAGCTTCCAGAAGGTCCGGTCGGAAAGGACCAGGAAGCGGGAGGCACCGACCCTGCGCCGGGCTATCTTGTCGCTCAACGAGGGCCTTCCTTTCCGGGTAGAGGGCCCGCGCTATGCTCCCGCTCAGGTCCTGGTCAGGTTCAAGCCCGAAGTTACGACCCAGCTCGTCAACGCCACCTTGTCCAGGTACGACGCCAAAAAAATAAAGCGGATCGCCCGTCTCAACCTCTATCAGGTCCGCATTCCAAACCGGGTAACTGTGGAAGAGATGGCCCATGCCCTGAGCCAGAATCCCAACGTCGTTTACGCCGGACCCAATTACTGCGCCCGGATCATGGTCACTCCCAACGATACGCTCTTCCAGTACCAGTATGCCCTTAACAACACCGGGCAGGAGATCGGCTCCCCGGGGAGCCCCAGCGGCAGGTCCAAGGCAGATATCAAGGCTACGGCCGGATGGGAGGAGACGAAGGGAACGGCGGAGACCATCATCGCCATTCTTGATTCCGGTGTCGATTTCGAGCATCCGGATATAATGAATAAAATCGTCTCACGCGGCCGCGATTTTGCCAACAACGATTGGGACGCCACCGACGACAACGGTCACGGAACATACGTGGCCGGGATCGCTGCGGCCGATACAAATAATAATGAGGGCATAGCCGGAGTCGCCTGGAACTGCAAGATCCTTCCGGTCAAGGTCACGGATGATGAAGGCACCGCCTGGTATTCCGACCTCATAGATGGAATCCTGTGGGCGGCGGACAACGGCGCCCACGTTATCAACCTCAGCCTGGGGGGCGATGCTGGGGACGACTCCCTGCTCGAGGCTCTTAGATACGCCCATGAGAAGGGTCTGGTGATCGCGGCCGCCACCGGAAACGACAACACCTCCGTACTCTATCCCGCCGCCTACGATGCCTATTGTCTGGCCGTGGCGGCAACCGACTATGACGACGCCCGGACATGGTGGTCATGCTATGGCCCCGAAGTGGACGTCGCGGCTCCCGGGGAAAGGGTCCTGAGCCTCGTCCCGACCTGGTACTGGGGGCCGGACTATCTTCCCTATGCGTTCGGCTCGGGCACGTCATCCTCGACGCCCCATGTGGCGGGTTTGGCGGCGCTGATCAAAAGCCTCAAGCCGTGGCTGACGGCCGATCAGATCATGGATGTGATCCGTTACTCCTCGGACGATGTGAATTCCGGGGAGCACTCCGGAAAGGACGTGTATATCGGCTACGGACGGATCAATATGGAGAAGGCGCTCGTCCCTATCAAGATCTCGAAGTAACTGGGGATGCTCGGCTCTCTCCGCATCAAGAACCTCGCCACTATCGAAGACCTGGAAATCCATTTTGAGGAAGGCTTCTCCATCCTGACCGGAGAGACCGGCGCCGGCAAATCCATCATCATCGACGGGATCAAGTTGGTCCTGGGAGACAAGGCCTCCCCCGACCTGATCCGGACAGGAAGGACCGAAGCCACGGTCGAGGCGATTTTCCGCCTGCCGCCTCCCAAGGGCGTCCCCGCCGACCCCTCATTGAGCGAAGAGGGCGAGGTTTTCATCCAGAGACACATCGCCGAGGAAGGAACCGGAAAAGCCTATCTCAACGGAGTGCTTGTCCCCGCCAAGAGGCTCAAGGAGATCAGCCCTTTCCTAGTGGATGTCTACGGCCAGAACGATCACATCTTTCTTCTCCAGATCGAGAACCATCTCCGTTTTCTCGATGATTTCCTCGACTTGGGAGGTCTGAGGGAAGAGGTGTCCGGACTCGCCCAAGACTTGCGCCGGCTGAGCCGACAGAAGGGAGAGCTCGAAGCCAGGAAGCGAGAGCGGGAGCAACGTCTGGACTTCCTGGCGTACCAGATCAAAGAGATCGAGGCCGCCGGGCTTCGTCCCGGGGAGTGGGAGGAACTGCTGGCGGAGCGGAACATTCTCAAGAATTCCGAAAAAATCGCCCAGTTCGTCGAAGCCGGCCTCGGCTGCGCCTACAGCGAGGACGGTTCGGTCTCCGCCGGCCTGGTCAAGCTCCAGGAAGTCGTGCGCGAGCTCGCCCGGTTCGACCAGGGTTTCGAAGCCTACGATGACTCAATCGGCCAGTCGGCCATCGCCGTCCGGGAGCTGGCCGATGCTCTAATCAGGTTTAAAGACCGGCAGATCCTCGGTCCGGAGCGGCTCGAGGAACTGGAGGCCAGACTGAGCACCATCGAAAAGCTCCGGCGCAAGTACGGAGAGACGGTCGAGGACATCCTCCGCCATCACGCCAAGGCCAAGCAGGAATCCGACGACCTGGCCCGGAGCGAGGAAACTCTGGCCGACCTCGATGTAGAGATCGGAAGGGCTTTGAGCGTTTATAAGAGCAAGGCAGAAAGGCTCTCCTGCTTGCGGCACGACGGCTCGCCAAACCTCCAAAGCCAGGTGGAAAAAGAGATCACTCTTCTGGGAATGCAAAAGGCCCGCTTCCAGGTGAGGCTGGAAACAGCTCCGTCCAGCGCGATCGCCCCGGAAACGGCCCGGGAGCTGGGCCTTGACGAGGTTGAATTCATGATCAGCCCCAACCCCGGAGAGGAGCTTCGGCCTCTCAGGAAGGTGGCCTCAGGCGGGGAGCTTTCCCGTATCATGCTGGCCTTGAAGACCATCGGCAAAGAAAAAGACCGTCTCAAGACGCTCATTTTCGACGAGATCGACTCGGGAATTGGGGGAAAGACGGCCGAGTGCATCGCCTCGAAGCTCCGCAACCTGGCCCGGCGCCACCAGGTCATCTGCATCACCCATCTCCCCCAGATCGCGTCCTTTGCGCCGCACCACTACCGGATCGAAAAGACGGTCGCCCGGAAGCGCACTTACACCACCGTCCAGAAACTGGGTTTCGAGGAGAGGGTTTCGGAGATCTCCCGCCTCCTATCCGGCAGCCGGATGACGGCAACGTCCAGGCAAAACGCCAGAGAAATGCTCCTCCTCAACCTCGAGGAGGAAAAGCCCAGGGGGAAAAACACATGAGCCGATCCGAGGATGCCGTTCAAACCTTCAGGCAGGGATTCAGCTGTTCCCAGGCCGTTCTGGCCGCGATCAGCGAGTCCCTCGGGTTAGACAGACTGAGGGCCCTCAAGATCTCTCAGGCTTTCGGGGGGGGGATGGCCAGGATGGGCCTGACTTGTGGGGCCGTCACGGGAGCCATGCTGGCCATCGGACTCAAGTACGGAAGGACCCTGCCGGATGACGAGGAGGCCAAGGAAAAGACCTACAGCCTCGTCCACGAGTTTCTCCGGCGATTCCAGGACCGCCACGGCTCCATCGTCTGCCGCGAGCTCATCGGCTGTGACCTTAGCTCGCCTCAAGGTCACAGCCTGGCCGTGGAACGAGGCGTCTTCGAGAATCTCTGTCCCAGGCTCGTCGCCGACGCCGTCGAGATCCTGGAGCAGATTTTGTAGCCCTCTCCGTATCATTGTATAATCCGCTTCGAGATGTCTAAAGAAAAGATCCGCTATTTCATCCGCACATTCGGCTGCCAGATGAACGAGAGCGACTCCGAGCGGATCGCCGGCCTGCTCGGTGGCACGGGAGCCGTCAAGGCGGAGCGCCCCGAGGAGGCCGATTGGATCATCGTCAACACCTGCGCCGTGCGGGAAAAGTCGGAGGAAAAGCTCTTTTCCTACCTTGGCCGGCTGGCGCAGCTCAAGAAAAAGAAAGCAGTCCGGATCGCCGTAGTAGGCTGCGTCGCCCAGCTGCGGGGATGGGAACTCCTGCAGAAGAAAGCGGCTATCGATTTCGTCCTCGGCCCGGACAACGAGGCTGAGCTCGTTGCCTTGGTTCAAGGGGACGCCGCTGAAAAATACGTTTCGACCTCGTGGTCAAAAGCGTGGCATGAGACTTCGCCCAACCTTATCCGGCGGGACAGCCCGGTCAGCGGCTATGTGGCGGTAATGGAGGGATGCGATAACTTCTGCGCCTATTGTATCGTCCCCTACACGCGTGGACGGGAAAAGTACCGGCCGCTGCGGTCTATCCTAGAAGAGGTCCGGGACCTGGCCCGGAAAGGCTACCGGGAAGTCCAGCTCCTGGGGCAAAACGTCAACTCCTACCAGGACCCTGATTCCGGGGCGCCATTTCGCGGACTATTGAAAGACGTGGCGGCTGTCGAGGGCGTTGAGTGGATCCGTTTCCTGACCTCGCACCCGAAAAATTTCCGCCCCGAGATCGCCGAGGCCATGGCCGAAATCGGGAAAGTCTGCCGCCAGCTCCACCTCCCCCTTCAGTCGGGTTCAAACGCCGTCCTGAAAAGGATGAGGAGGGGTTACACAAAAGAAGGGTACCTGGATATTGTTTCCCGTCTCCGCAACCTGATGCCTGGGATCAGCCTGAGCACGGACATCATCGTCGGCTTCCCCGGCGAGACCGATCTGGACTTCGAGGAAACAATCGAAGTCCTCCGGCGCATCCGCTTCGGCAATATCTTTTCTTTTCGTTATTCGCCTCGACCCTCGGCGGCAGCCTCAAGGTTGGAGGATTCGATCTCGAAACCGACCAAGCAGCGCCGACTCGAGGAAGTCCAGCGTCTTCAGAAAACGATCCAGCTTGAGGACCACAGCCGGCTGGTTGGACAGACAATGCGAGTCCTCTGTCTGGGGCGCGGCCATAAGACTCCGCATCTTTTCTCCGGACGCAACGAGGGCAACCAAGTCGTCAACTTCCGCTCGGACGAGGACCCGACCGGCCGATTTGTCAAGGTACGGATCACCGGATTCGGTCCCTTCAGCCTCATCGGTGAAAAAACCTCCTGATTCGTTCCCCGGAGTCTTTGATTTTTGGGCGGATTTATGCTATACAGACTGTCCCAAAACCCCAGAAAAGGGTAAAATCCGCGGCGCAGAACGTATCATCTAAGGAGAAGCGGAAATGTTAGGAGCGACCCCCTTTGAAACCATTGCCCTGTGGACGGTCCTGGGCATCGCCTTGCTCGGACTAGCCTATGCCCTCTTCTTAAGGCGCCAGATCATGGCCGAGGACAAAGGCAGCCCCAAGATGATCGAGGTCTGGGAAGCGATCAGACAGGGTGCGGACGCTTACCTGGGCCGGCAGCTCAAGACCATCCTGCCGCTTATCGTATTCCTCACCATCGCGCTGTTCTTCAGCGTCTACATCGTCCCGCCGTCGGCGGAAGCACTGGAGCGGTTTCCAAACCTGACTCCGGACCGCGTCAAGCTCATCATCGGATTTGGCCGGGCGGTCGCGTTTGTCCTGGGCGCCCTTTTCTCCCTGATGGTCGGCCAATTCGGAATGCGCATGGCCGTCCAGGGAAATGTCCGGGTGGCCGCCGCGTCCCGGACGAGCTTCGACAAAGCCCTCAAGATCGCCTATCGAGCGGGCACGATCACCGGCATGCTGACCGACGGCCTTGGACTCCTCGGCGGGACGGTCATTTTCATGGTCTTCCAGAAAGCCGCGCCGGACGCCCTCCTCGGGTTCGGGTTCGGGGGGACGCTCCTCGCCCTGTTCATGAGGGTCGGAGGCGGCATCTTTACCAAGGCGGCTGATGTCGGCGCAGACTTAGTCGGCAAGGTTGAGGTCTGTATCCCCGAGGACGACCCGCGCAACGCCGCCGTCGTGGCCGACCTCGTCGGCGACAATGTCGGCGATTGCGCCGGGATGGCCGCCGATATCTTCGAGAGCTACGAAGTGACCATAGTCTCCGGGTTGATCCTGGGGCTGGCTCTGGTCTCTCTTACCGGCCAGATCAAGTGGATCATTTTTCCCCTCCTGGTCCGCGGCATAGGGGTTTTGTCATCGATCATCGGAACCTACCAGGTGCGCGGAAAGAAAGGCGAGAAAAAAGGCAATGCCATGGCCGGGATCAACCGCGGCTTTTATACTTCGGCCGCCCTCTGTTTAATCGCCTTCGCATTCCTGGCCCACTTCTACATGGACGAATGGCGGGCTTTCCTTTCGGTCGGGGTGGGCATCATCCTGGCCATCGCTATCGACGAGCTGACCAAGTATTTCACCGATACGCATCACACTCCGGTCAAGGAGATCGCCCGGTCTTCCCGCACCGGCCCGGCTACCGTCATCCTTTCAGGGCTGTCGGTAGGGATGGAATCCACCGTCTGGGCCATCCTGGTCATCGCCGCGACGATTCTTTCGGCGCTGCTTATCTATTGGGGCCAGCCGGTCGCTTACGTCCTTTACGGCGTCGCCATGACCGGCATCGGCATGCTGACGCTGACGGGCAACAACGTCGCCATGGACTCATTCGGTCCAATCTCCGACAACGCCAACGGCATCGGCGAGATGGCCGGCCTGGATAAGGACGCCCGCAGGATCATGGCCGACCTCGACGCCGTCGGAAACACAACCAAGGCCATCACCAAAGGAGTGGCCATCGGCTCGGCGGTTATAGCCGCGGTATCCCTGTTCGGTTCCTTCATGACCGACGTCACCAAGGTCCAGGAGCAAATGAACATCCCCGCGGCCGAACACCTGCTCACCACGGGCATCCGGGTATCCGTGCCCATGGTCCTTATCGGGATGCTGATCGGCGGTGCCATCCCCTGGCTTTTCTCCTCTCTAACCATCAATGCCGTCTCCCGGGCGGCCTCGCTCATCGTCATGGAGGTCCGCCGGCAGTTCAAGATCCCCGGCCTGATGGAAGGGAAGGTCAAGCCTGACTATAGGCAGGCCGTGGGCATCTGCACGGTGGCCGCGCAAAAAGAGCTCATCGGGCTGGCCCTCCTGGCTGTGCTCACTCCTTTAATCGTCGGGCTTACGCTCCAGGTCGAAGCTCTGGGCGGATTCCTGGCCGGGGTCATCCTCTCCGGACAGCTCCTGGCTGTCTTCATGGCCAATTCAGGGGGGGCCTGGGATAACGCCAAGAAGACGATCGAAGACGGTCTCTATGGAGGGAAGGGGTCCGACGCCCACAAGGCGGCGATAGTCGGTGATACCGTGGGCGACCCCCTCAAGGATACCTCGGGTCCGGCCCTCAACCCGATGATCAAGGTCATCAACCTCGTTTCGCTGCTCGCTGCCCCGATCATCATCCAGTACCGGAAGATGTCCCTGGGGGTGGTGATTTTCGTGGCCGCCTCCCTGATCGTCTGCATCGTTGCCATCTGGTATTCCAAGCGTTCGGGCCTCAAAGAATTCCACGAGGTCGAAGAGAGCATCTGCGCCCCCGCGCAGAAAACGGAATGAAATTGAAATTCTTGCAGGTTTCAGATATAATCACGTCCTCTTAACCCGTCCTCACCGTGGTTGAGGCCAAGACGATGAAGATCAACGTGTGGAATACTATCCTCCAGCTCAGCAAGGAGCGCGGGGTAGAGCCGTCTATCATCATCAGCGCCATCGAGGAATCGCTGCGGGTGGCCTCGGCCAACTACTTCAACCACAACGAAAAGATCATCGTTTCCTTCCGGCCAGAGAAAGGCGAACTGCGGGTATATGCCGTCAAGCGGGTGGTCGAGAACCCCCGGGACCTGGCCGCCGAAATCTCTCTGGACGAGGCCAAGAAGGTCCGGCCTTCGGCCGCGCTGGGTGAGAAGATCGAAATCGAGCTGCCGGCCGACACCTTGGGACGCATCTCCGCCCAGGCGGCCAAGCAGGTCATTTTCCAGAAGGTCCGGGATGCCGAACAAGAAAAGGTCTACGTCGAGTTCGCCCCTCGAGTCGGCGAGATTGTCGCCGGGACGGTCCGCCGGTTCGAGAACGGTAACGCCATCTTGGAGGTCAACAAGACCGAGGCTCTGTTCATGGCGCGGGAGATGCTGCCCAACGAGGAATTTAGCCGCGGGGATACGGTCCGGGCCTTGATTACCCAGGTCCAGAAGACGACCAAAGGTCCCCAGATCTTCGTTTCACGGACCCATCCCAAGTTCCTGGCCAAGTTGCTCGAGCTTGAAATCCCCGAGATCGCCAACGGAAACATCGAGATCAAGGACCTGGTCCGCCAGCCGGGTGAAAGAGCCAAAGTGGCCGTCGTTTCCAAAGAGCGCGATATCGACCCCATCGGGGCCTGCATAGGGGTCAAGGGCAACCGGATTCTCAACATCAGCAAGGAGCTTCAGGGGGAGAAGATCGACGTCATCGCCTGGTCCTCCAGTCCGCCTTCTTACGCCAAGGCCGCCCTCAGCCCGGCTCGCATCGACAGGGTTCTCCTGCTCGATAAAACGGATAAGGCCATGCAAGCGCTTGTCCCCAAGGACCAGCTTTCCCTGGCGATCGGCAAGAAGGGTATCAACGTCAAACTGGCCTCGCGGCTGGTCGGCTGGAAGATCGAAATCAAGCAAGTGTAACCATGAAGAAAGAGACGACCAAACCCAAACCGCCCGTCAAGAAGAAGGTCAAGGCCGAAGAAGCCCCTAAGGCCCGGCCGAAGTATATCCTCCGCGAGGGGATGACCCTGCGGGATGCGGCCGCGCGGATCGGCCTCAAGGCTAAGGACTTGATCGAGAAGCTATCCTCCAAGGGCAGCCCTCAGGAGCAGAACGACCTCCTCGATGAGGCGGGCGCTGCGGCGGTCGGCCGGGCGCTGGATGCCGATGTCGAATTCCTGGGGTACGAGCAGGACCTGCGGCGCCGGGCCGAAGCCAAAACATCGGACCTCCTGGCACGTCCGCCCGTCGTCACCATCATGGGACATGTCGACCACGGCAAGACGACTCTGCTCGACGCCATCCGTTCCTCCAACCTAGTCGACAAGGAGTCGGGCGGCATCACCCAGCATATCGGCGCCTACCGGGTTTTATTCAACAACCGGGCGATCACGTTCGTTGACACCCCGGGTCATGAAGCCTTTACCCAGCTCCGGGCGCGCGGCGCCAAGGTTACCGATATCGTCATCCTCGTAGTCGCCGCCGATGACGGCGTCATGCCCCAAACCAGGGAAGCCATTAGCCACGCCAGGGCTGCCAACGTGCCGATCATCGTCGCCATCAACAAGACCGACAAGGCTGAGGCCAACATAGACCGCGTCAAGCAGCAGCTCTCCAAAGAGGGGCTATTGGTCGAGGACTGGGGCGGTCAGACCATTAGCGTCGAGGTTTCGGCCAAAGAGAAGAAGAACCTGGCCGACCTGCTGGAAATGATCGTCCTTCTGGCCGATGTCATCGAGGTCAAAGCCAACCCCAAAGTCGAAGCCCAGGGTGTCGTCCTGGAAGCGCGCCTCGACCCCAAAAAGGGACCCATCGCCACCATAATCATCCAGCACGGAGTGCTTACCGGGGGAGCCGCCTTCATCTCCGGAACCACCCACGGCAAGGTCCGCGCTCTGTTCGACGAGCACGGGAAACCGCTCAAACGGGCCGAGCCGGCCATGCCCGTCGAGGTCCTCGGGTTTGCCAAAGTGCCCATCGCCGGCGACCTTTTCCAGGTCGTCCCCGATATCGAGACAGCCAAAAAGATCGTCGCCTACCGTCTCTCCAAGGTCAAGAAGGAAGAACCGATGCGGCCTGAGCGCATCACTCTGGATGAACTCTTCAAGAAAATAGAACAGGGAGAAGCCAAAGAGCTTGCTCTGATCCTCCGGGCCGACGTCCAGGGGTCGGTTGAGGTGCTCCGCGACATCCTTCCTCCCCTGAGTTCGGACAAGATCAAGATCCGAATCATCCACGAGGGTACCGGAAACATCACTGAGTCGGATGTCCTCCTGGCCTCGGCCTCGAATGCCGTCATCATCGGCTATAACATCAAGCCGAGCCCGAAGATCCTGGAGATGGCCAAGCAGGAGAACGTGGAACTTCGAAGCTATGACATCATCTATCGGCTGACGGAAGACATCAGCAAGGCTTTGGCCGGAATGCTCGAGCCCGTGGAGAAAGAAGTCTGTCTGGGCCGGGCCGAAATCCGGCGGATTTTCCAAATCCCCAAAGTCGGGTCGATCGCCGGCAGTTATGTTCTAGACGGGAAGGTCACCCGCAACGCCCTTGTCCGGGTGATGCGCGGCCAACAGGTCGTCCAGGAGGGCCGGATCACCTCCCTCAAGCGGATTAAGGAGAATGTCACGGAGGTGGCGAAGGGCCTGGAGTGCGGGATCGGGCTCGACAAAACCAAGGAAATCCAAGAAGGCGACATTATAGTCGCCTACGTTAAAGAGAAAACCAAAGCGGCTTAGCCGGAAGGTGCGCCCGTGGTTATCGGCCTCCTCGCCCTTGAAATTTTCCTGCCCTATTCGCAATCGCTCAAGGATAAGAGAAAAGTGTTGAACACACTCCGTGGCCGGATCCAGAGCCGCTTCAACGCCGCCTTTGCAGAGCTCGATTATCAGGACAAGTGGCAACGGTCGAGGATCGGGATCGTCACTCTGAACAGCCAAAAGGGGTTCGTGGATCAGGTCCTCCAGAAGATCTGCCGCGACGTGGAGGAGAATCTCGACGGAGAGATCATCCTGTCCGAGTTTCATTATTACTAAGGGCCGTAAGGAAGGAAAAAGCATGGACAGCGGCCGACGGCCAAAAAGGGTCGCTCATCTGATTCAAGAGACGCTCAGCCGAATCTTCCTCCGGGAGTTCCAGGGCGACTCTGGCTTGATCACGGTCACCCGGGTGGAGATGAGCCCCGATCTCCAGACCGCCCACGTCTACCTGAGTCTCTTCGGCGCCCTCGAGGAGGAGGCCCTTTGGCAACGGCTGGAAAAGAGCAAGGGTTACCTTCGCAAATCTATTGCCTCAGAAGTTAAGTTGAGGTATAATCCGACCCTTGTTTTTCACCGCGATCCGACTCTCGAATACCAGAACCGGATAGACCAGCTGATTGAGCGTCTCAAAGATGAAGAGAAATGATCCGATCTTCCTCATCCGCCAAAAAATCCTGTCCAGTCGGCGCATCGTCATCACCAGCCATCTAAGGCCGGACGGGGACTCCCTCTGCACGAGCCTGGCCCTGGCGGGCATGATCGAACTTATGGGAAATCGAGCCCGTATTGTCAACCACGATCCCACTCCTTTGCCCTTCAGCCAGATGCCGGAGGTCAAGCGGATTGCCATCGGGCAGATCCCGCCTTGTGGCTTCGACCTGGCCATCCTCCTCGAATGCGCCAATGTCGACCGCTCCGGGATGAAAAACCTCGATCGCTATTTCAAGATCAGCATCGATCATCACTACTCTAATAACAGCTACGCCGATATCAACTGGATCGACCCGGCCGCGTCGGCAGTGGGCGAGATGGCTTTTCTCCTAGCCGAGAGGATGGGGATCGCTCTCACGCCGAAGATCGCCGATTATCTCTACTGCGCCATCGTCTCGGACACCGGCTGCTTCCAGTTCTCCAACACGTCGGCGCGGGCCTTCGAGGTCTGCCACAAATTGGTCCAGGCCGGCGCTAACCCGATCAAGACGACCGAGTTCCTGTTCAACACCAACTCTCCAGAAAAGATCAGGCTCCTCGGGCAGGTTCTGTCGTCCCTCCGGATCAACCCGCGGGGCAACATCGCCACCATCACTATGTTCAATAAAAACCTGAGGGCCCTCCATCTCAGGGAAATCGATACCGAAGACATTACCACCCTGGCCCGCTCGATCAAGGGCGTCGAGATGGTGCTTTTCTTCAAGGAGATGGCCAGGAATACGTTCCGCGTCAGCATTCGATCCAAAGGGAAGGCCAACGCCGCGGCCATCGCCGAGTTCTTCGGCGGAGGCGGACATGTCCATGCCGCCGGGTTTACGGCCGTCGGCCGGTACGCCGACCTCATCAGGGATATTCCGCGCGAGGTCGAGGCGCTCCTGCGCAAGAAGGCCATCCCCCCGCGGAAGAGGCGCGCCTCTACCGTCCCGGCTGAGCGATGGACGGCCTGATCCTGGTCGATAAGCCCCAGGGTGTAACTTCCCACGACGTCGTCGCCCACATTCGCCGGACAATCGACCAGCGCCGGGTTGGGCATTTCGGAACCCTCGACCCTCTGGCCACGGGGTTGCTCCTGGTCGCCGTCGGCAGCGCCACTCGTCTCTTCCTCAGCTATTCCAAGCATGACAAGGTCTACACCGGAGAGATGCGTTTGGGCTTTTCGACAGACACGTATGACGCCCAAGGGAAGCCCACCTCTTTGGAGAGCGATAGGCTCCCCGACCGGGGCACGCTCGCTGAGGCCATGGAGAGATTCAGCGGACGCCTGGAGCAGGTCCCTCCTCCCTATTCAGCCAAGAAAGTCGCAGGAAAACCGCTTTATAAGTGGGCCCGTGCCAAAAAGACGGTTATGCCCAAGGCCAGCCAGGTTATTGTCTATGCGTTCGATCTAAAGGGCTATTCGCCTCCGTATGTCGGGTTCGATGTCCATTGCGCCTCGGGAACCTACGTCCGCTCCCTCGTCCACGACCTTGGTCAGGCCCTCGGCTGCGGAGCCCATCTCTCCGGTCTCCGCCGCCTGTCCGTCGGGAGGTGCGGTATCCAAGAGGCCCTTTCACTCGAGAAGATCGATAAACTGGCCCGCGAGGGAAATCGGGAAGGATTCTTGCTTCCCCTGGAGTCCCTCCTCCCGGAAATCCCCAAGGCCGTTCTTTCCGAACCAGGATACCGGCGTCTTCAGAAAGGCCGTCCGATTCCTGCCGAGCTCGTCCTTAGGGTTATCCCGGCCGAGGTGGCTGCCGCCCCGGCCGCGGAACGCCCGGAAGCCTACCGGCTCTTCAGCCTGGAAGGCCGATTCCT
>Ga0153916_10001350_pt1 | contig 17516 bp, 18 predicted proteins | sample Opewatmetagenome_FD_109642 | JGI IMG/M metagenome (GOLD analysis project Ga0153916, IMG submission 109642) | Freshwater wetland microbial communities from Ohio, USA - Open water 3 Core 3 Depth 4 metaG | ecosystem: Environmental > Aquatic > Freshwater > Wetlands | place: USA: Ohio, Lake Erie... | reverse complement strand
TGTTCTTACCAGCGACAATTCCCTGCTCCACCGCATTCGGCCATATTGCGTGAATGTACTTCCCGCCGCTTATGAAATCCTTAGCCTCCGCGACGTCCCCGGCTGAGTAGATGTTCTTGACGCTCGTCCTCATGTGGGCGTCGACTGAAATCCCGTAATCGCAGTCGATTCCAGCATCCTTTGCGAGCTTGATGTTCGGTCTGACGCCCTTCGCGAATATGACTATTTCTGCAGGAAGCACTTCGCCGTTCTTCAACTTCACTCCCTCGGCCCGGTCTTTCCCGACTATCTCCACGACCTCCTTCTCCGTCATCACGTGCAGACCGTTCTCCTCTAGCTGTCTCCTCAAGATATCGGCCCCGTCCTTGTCCATGGTCTGGGACATGATCTGAGGAGAGGTGACTATCACCCAGACCTCCACGCCCCTGTGGTGCAGCGCATCGGCCGACTTCAATCCGACCAGACCCCCACCCAAGACTGCGGCCTTCGTCCCAGGTCTCGCGGCGTGGGAGATTCTCTTCGCATCCTCGTAGGTCCTGAGAACATAGACGCCCTGTTTCTCCTTGCCTGGGATGTCGTACATTACAGGACTAGCGCCCAACCCAAGCATGAGCTGTGAGTACGCTATCTTCCTTCCATCCTCCAGTTCGACAAGGTTCTCGGCTGGACTTATTCTGGCGACCTTCGCACCCAGGATGGGATTGATGTCGTTCTTCTGATAGTAATCCCTCGGTCTGAAGAGCAAGCCATCCTCAGTGACCTTACCGCCAATGAAGTAGGACGTCAAGCAGCGACAGTATGCTGGCATGTCCTCGTCAGAAATGACAGCAATAGTCCCTTCCCTGTCAATCCTTCGAATGCCTTCGCAGGTGCCGATCCCCGCTGCGCTGTTGCCGATTATCACATACTTGTAGGACTCCATCTCAATCAGGCCTCTCTGTCACGTTCTCGGCGCGGTCGCCCGCGACCGGTCCCTCGTCGGATCGAAGTACAAGCGCACCTTTCTTGCAGGATTCCACGCACGCAGGGATCTTCCTGCCCGGGCACAGGTCACACTTGAGAATCGACTTTCCAAACGGGTCGATCAGAATCGCGCCGTATGGACAGGCCATTATGCACATCCAACATCTCACACAACCGGCACGGTCGTGACTGACCGCACCATCGTCCCGTCTCGCGAGGGCGCCAGACATACAAGCTTCGACGCATTTCGGCTCTTCGCAGTGACGGCAATGGATTGGATAGGCCTTTCCGGCCGGTATCTTGGTTCTCTGATGTCCGAAAACAGGTTTGCCATCCGGAGTGTTGATGATCTCTATGGAGCCGTTCCTGACCCTCATCCTGGCCAACAACCTTCGCTCCTTCGGACTGAGCAAAGCAAGTTCCTCAGGAGCCGTGTGCTCAGTGGCACAGGCAAGCTCACATGATCTGCAACCGATGCATTTGTCCAAGTCTATCAGAATTCTCTTCAACGACAGCCACCCCCGTCTGCGGTGCATCCACTCCGATTCGCATCTCTGAAAGCCGGTGCGACGAGCGGGTGCATCGAAATATGTCTGTTTAACCCTTTGCTTCTCTGTGGGCTCCATACTCATGAGACCAATACAAAAACCAGGAAGGGCTAAGATTATTCTAATGGAATGCCATAGCCCTCGAGAATGGTCCAGACGAGAATTGCTGACAGCATTCTTGATGCGAGATGCGACACCCCGATGGTCCGGCTCCACAAGGTCGTGCCGAAGGATTCTGCTGAGATCCTAGCGAAGATCGAGTTCTTCGGTCCTAGCGGTAGTGTGAAGGACCGAATAGCTGCCTTCATGATCGAGCGGGCCGAGGAGCGAGGGGATCTTAGACCAGGATATCGAATTGTTGAGGCGACGACTGGCAACACCGGCATCGCTTTCGCCCTGGCGGGATTGGTCAAGGGATATCCAGTCACGATCGTCATGCCTCAAGGGATGAGCGAGGAGAGGAAGAAGATACTGAGGGCCTATGGGGCGGAGGTCCTCTTCACATCCGGTTCCGAGACGGACGTCGACAAATGCTTGGAGATGGTCAATAGAATCAGAGCCTCGGACGACAAGGTGTGGGTGCCTGGACAGTTTACGTCGACAGACAACGTCCTGGCACACGAGATGACGACGGGACCAGAGATAGTCAGACAGGCTGGCAAGAATATTGATGCGTTCGTGGCGGGAGTGGGTTCCGGCGGGACCTTGATGGGAGTCGCAAGGCACTTCATGAAAGAGGGCATCGGAGCTAGAATCGTCGCGGTTGAACCAGAGGAATGTGCCATCCTATCTGGCGGACGTAACGATCGGCATCGCATCGAGGGCATCGGAGACGGCTTCATTCCGGAAATAGTCGACTCCGACCTCATAGATGATATCGAGACCGTTCGCGATTCAGATGCCATAGCCATGGCAAGGAGACTAGCTGGAGAAGAAGGAGTACTGTGTGGAATATCCTCCGGCGCCAACGTGGTTGCGGCGTTGCGTTCCGGAAGGAGACTCGGAAAGGGAGGAAGAGTCGTGACGCTCATCCCCGATACTGGTATGCGCTATTTCTCGACAGATCTGTTCAAGGAGGAGTGACTTGCCAGGTCTTCAGAAGGAATCAATCATCGACCTGCTGAAAGGACTAGTCGCGATAGACAGCGTCAATCCCTCACTTTCCCCAGCCCATGCAGGCGAGGGCGAGATCGCGAAGCATGTCGCAGATGTTCTTCTTGAGATGGGACTCCAAGTGGATATGCAGGAGGTTGCCAGGGAAAGGAGCAACGTGATCGGAAGACTGAAGGGAAAGAGACCGGGGCGGAGACTGCTGATGGTCGCTCATATGGACACGGTCGGGATTGACAGCATGACGGTTCCCCCCTTCGACCCAGTAATCATTGGCAACCGGCTGTATGGGCGGGGGGCCTCGGATACAAAGGCGGGTCTCGCCGCTGCAATCGCTGTGACAGAAGAGCTGAAAAGGAAGAAAACGACTTTCAACGGCGAATTGATCATCGCAGCGACTGTCGATGAGGAGTTCGAAGCGGCTGGTATCGAAGCCCTTGTCAAGGAGGTAGGGGCCGATGCTGCTATCGTCTTGGAACCGGTTGGCATGATGGCGATCATCGCGCACAAAGGCTTTGCCTGGATGGAGTTCGAGGTCATCGGACTAGCAGCGCATGGGAGCGACTCCAAGAAAGGAATCGATGCGATCATGAGGACGGGAAGGCTATTGGACGAACTAGACTCCGTTAGCAAGAGACTCTCGAAGACAGTACATCCAGTACTTGGATCTCCTTCCCTCCACGCGTCGCAGATAACGGGTGGAGAAGGCTGGTCGACCTATCCGGCGAGCTGCACATTGAGGGTCGAGAGGAGAACCCTCCCGGGTGAGACGAAAAAGAGTATCGAGAGAGAATCTCAAGTCATCGTCGACAAGCTTGCGAATTTGGGCATTGAGGTCAGAACGAAGATGCACTTCTTCAGGACAGCGACCGAGATATCGTCGAAGGAGAGGATCGTCAAGTCCTTGAGAAGGTCGGCAGACGGACTTGGAATGGAACTGCCCGTGACCGGCATGGCGGCGTGGCCCGAGGCCGGACCTTTGAACCTTGCGGGAATACCATCCGTCGTGTTCGGTCCAAAAGGTTGCACCGGTCATGAAGCCGACGAATACGTGGAAATCGATAGCGTCGTCCAATGCGCACATATCTTGCATGGAACGCTGCTCGACTTTCTCAAATGATCTCTTCCCAACAGTCTTAAGTACGATCAAACAGTTCGAGTGGTGAGCAAAATGTCCGAGCCATTGCCGCCCCATTCCCATTGCCTAACCTGCGACGAACCCGTCCAAGAAACCGAGACCTTCTGTTCCGACGCGTGCAAGGCTGATTATGACAAGAAGATCAAGAAGAGCAAGAAAACGATGCTGTATTTCTACGTGGCAGCAGCAGCCGTCATCCTCGGAATAAGCGTAGTGACCGTGATACTTGGTGGTTAGAGCGGCACCGAATAGGCCGCAATCACTTCCACGATCTAATCGCTTCGAGCATGCGACACACCCTGACCGCCTCCTGCACGTCATGCACTCGAACTACGTTTGCACCGTTCATGACGGAAGCGGCGACGGCGGCTAGCGTCCCCTCCAACCTCCCATCATTCTGAGACCCAAGGACCTTACCGATGAATGCTTTCCGCGAAGGACCAATGACGATCGGGCGGCCTAGGGAACGGAACTCCCTCAACCTGCGGATAATCTCGAGGTTATGCGCCTTTTCCTTCCCGAATCCGATGCCTGGGTCTATCATGATCTTCTCCTCCTTGACGCCTTTGTCGATCGCCTCGCCCATCCTCTCCGCAAGACTCAGCATGATGTCCCCGACGACATCGTCATACCTTATGTCGACCTGCATCGTCTTTGGTTCGCCGAGCATGTGCATCAGAACAACTGGTACGTCCAATTCCGCCACCGTCTCGATCATCTTTGGGTCCCTGAGACCGGACACGTCGTTGATGATATGCGCACCAAGCTCGATCGCCCTCCTCGCGACCGTTGACTTTCTGGTATCTATCGAGACGGGAGTGTTGATCGACGGCAGTATCTCTTCCAGGACGGGAACAACTCTCTCCAATTCTACTTCTTCGGTAACGGGATCCGAGAACGGACGCGTAGACTCTCCGCCAATGTCCACGATGTCAGCTCCTTGGTCAACAATTTCGAAGGCCCTCCTCACCGCATTCTCCTTCTTGAAGAACACGCCTCCATCGGAGAAGGAGTCGGGGGTCACGTTGAGGACCCCCATCACCTTTGTCCTCTCGAAGGTCATTGCCCCCAGGGCAGTAACTATGTCCTCCGTCCCAACGGAGAAATGGTTCTTCAAGACCGATGAGACCAGGTTGGCCGCAGGAAATGATCTCTGCCTCGTGAGTCTGCTGAAAAGTTCCGGCCTGCCGCCAATCATCAACCTCTCAGTATTGGACGAATCGCATCTGGAAACAATGCCTTTGAGTCCACTCACCGCGGCCTCAAGGTCGTCGAGCATCCCATAACCGGCACCTTCGACGAAAACGATGATCATCCCTAGCATCTGAAGATTGTCATCGATCACTCTGTCGATTCCGAGGCGATTCCACTCCTCGATCGCTTCTTCGAACGACTGATAAGAGCGAACTCTAGCGATCATATCAACCAGACAGTAGCGGGTCGATTATCTCTACGAGATCCTTGATCTCGACATTCGATCCGATGGCGTCCTTTCCCACCTCGAGATTGTTCACACAGAATGGACAGGCCGTGAGAAGTAGCTCGGCGAACTCCGCCTCCGCGACCCGTCTTCCCGCGACCTTTCCGGAAAGCTCGGGATAGGCTGAGCGCACCCCGCCACCGCCGCCGCAGCATCTAGCGGTGTCCGAGTGCCTGGCCATCTCTCTGAATACTAGGTCGGGTATCTTCGCCAGGACCTTCCTCGGCGCGTCATAGACATGGCTGTGCCGGCCAAGATGACACGGATCGTGATATGTGGCCGTCCGCTTCAATGACGCGAGCTTCAAATCCTTATCCGCCAAGAACTCCGAGATGTGCTTCACTTTGAAATCGACATCGAGGAACTTCGGGTACTCTTCTTTGAACATGCGATAGCATCCTGCACATGAAAACACCATCTCGTCCACGCCTCTTTCTTCGACGGCCCTGACGTTCTTCTCCATCAAGGCTATCAGATCTTCATCATTCCATCCGACCCTCTGCATGACGCTTCCACAACATATCTCGTTCACGAGAGTGAAATCCTCGTCCAGCTTCCTGAGGATCGAGAGCGTGGCATCAGCAATGCTCCGATTCCTGTAAGCGGAGGTGCAACCGACGAAGTATCCGATCTCGGCGTTCCTCGGTTCGAACCCTAACGTCTCCACGACGCTCTTCTCTTCCCCATAGGGGTTGCCGTGCTTCAGAATGTTCTCGATGACCCTCTTGTGCTGCGGGAGAATGAGCCCGTTCGCCACCAGGTCTCTCCTGCATCTCTCGACGACGTCAACGACCTCGATGCTGGAGGGGCACCTCCTCTCACAATCCTTGCAGGTCGTGCATTGGTATATATTCTCGACTACTGAGGGGTCCGCTGGAATCTCCTTCTCAAGAAGACCGTATGATTGTATTATCCGTCCCCTCGCGACGCTTGAGTCCCACCCTAGGTCCTCGAAAACGGGGCAGACGCTCTTACAGAACCCGCAGAAAGTGCAGGTCATCATTGTCTTCTGGGCATCCCTCAGATGATTCGCTTCGATGTACTCCGTCGTCATATCACTCAACTCTCGGTAACGTGACACTGCCTTCCATCAGCACCAGGACTCTCGCGTCCCTCTTCTTTGCCAGGGCGGCGTCCACTGCGGACTGTACGCTATCAAAAGGAGTTATGTTAGCCTTTCTCAGGACGTTGGGATCTATCTCTGTCACGCCGCAGATGTCCGCCCAAGTTGCGATCTCAGCCATCTTCGCGGCCTTGTGATAACCGAGTTTGTACTCCTTTGCCAGATTCTCAAGGACGAGCTTCGGATCGCCGGAGGTGGAGATCTGCTGGAGGAACGCGGAATGGCCGATGCCCTCCCTGCATTTGGAAACGAATATTATCGTGCCGCCTTCTTTGAGGGCCCACTTTCCATTGTCGAGCGCCTTCTGTGATTGATAGAGATCTACATCCATGGGATATGGGGCGACGCTGACGACGATGTCGACCTTCTCCCTGATCTTGACTGAGTACACCTCATTGGCCCATTCCACCGCCTTCTCGAAAGCCTTGTTGATGTCTCCCGCAGCGGCCTTGTAGATGTTCTGGTGTCGATCGAGGACCAACTGGATCGAGAAAATCGGTATTTTGTTGATGAACTCCAGAGCGTCCATCATGTCCTCATGCACTGGATTTCCATCCAGCACGAGAGCTTGCGCCTCTGGCGACATCGCCAACCGGTGGTTCTGCTCGACGGTCTCAAAGGATGCGACACCTGGCAAGAATGATTTTCTCCCGCCAGTGTAGCCGGCGAAGTAGTGTGGCTCCACGCTCGTTATGATTATCAGTCGTTCCGCGTCGGTCGCAATCTCGTTCACCCAAATGCTGGTGCCCTTCTCTGACTTCCCAAGATACAGCATCTTGTCCTTTTTTGAGTCGTGGGCGTGAACGAGCGGCATGAGACTCTCGTAGTGGCCCCCAAGAATGTACCTATATTCCTCCTCCGTCGGGGCGCGGTGGGTGCCTGTGGCGACAAGGTATCTGGCGGATTCCAGGTTCATCCTTCCGACCAGGTCGTCAAGGATCTTGTGGGTCGGGGTAGGTCGCGTGGCATCATTGATCAGAAAAACAATGTTGCTGGCTCCCCTCACGAATTCCTCGAATCTCGATGAACCGATCGGGTTGTCGATTGCCCTCTCTACCACATCGTACTCGTCCGCGGCCTCGACCTCATTCGGGTAGACGACTCCGGCGAAATTCCGGTCTGGAATCTCGAGGATCTGTTCACCTTCTTTGCCATAGGGGATAGCGATTCTCATATATCGGACCGTGTTTGATATCACGAAGGGTTATTAATGATTTAGCCCGTTCGAATGCGGAACCTGAGGGGAAAGTTATTTTTCCGACGAAATCCACTGCAATAGACCGATGAGGACCCTGGGAGATATGGGAGAGAAAGACGTGGTGAGGCGGATACTCATGGACATCAAGAGCCACGCCCCGGTCGGACCTGGAGATGACGCTGCCGCAGTCGACATGGGTGACTACTACCTCGTGATCAGCACTGACATCATCTCGGCCCGGACCCACCTACCTCAAGCGATGACAGACCGTCAGATCGGCTGGATGCTGGCTGCGGTCAACTACAGCGATATCGCGGCGATGGGCGCCAGACCGATAGGAATCGTCGTCTCGTTGGCGCTACCAAGGGATACGAAGTTCGCATCCCTCAAGAGGATCATGAAGGGCGTCCAGGAGTGTTCCAATTCGGTAGGAGCTGAGATACTTGGCGGGGACACCAAGGAATCGGCCGAGATGACCCTAGCGGGCACAGCTATCGGCACCGTCGACAAGAATAAGATCCTACTGAGAAAGGGAGCCAGACCGGGCGACCATCTTGTCGTGACTGGATCGTTGGGACTTGCAGCGGCTGGATACTATGCTTTAGTCAAAGGTCTGAACTGCCCGTCGGGAGTGAAGGCGCTCCTTGAGCCGAAACCGAGAATAAAGGAGGGATTGGTCTTGTCCTCTTCGGGGGGTGTGACATCATGCATGGACATCTCGGATGGCCTCGCTTCCTCGATATACCAGCTCTCGGAAATGAGCGGCGTCTCGTTCGAGATCGACTGGGATTCTCTGCCTGTGAGGAAAGACGTGCTTCAAGTCGCCCAAGATAGTGACGTTGAACCAGAGGAGTTGGTCCTATACTATGGAGGGGACTATCAGCTCCTGTTCACAGTAAGGCCAGATAGGCTGAAGACGCTGAGGTCGAGATTGAAGTCGAAAATATCGGTGATTGGAAAAGCGAAAAGATCTACCAGAAACACTCTGAAGAGAAATGGCAGAGTGACCATTCTCGAGGATCGAGGGTTCGAGCATTTCAGGTGATATCGCTCATGAAAGAGGCGAGGTTCTGGAGGACTGAGGACGGAAGGGCGGTATGTGGTCTTTGCCCGCACTCGTGCAGAATAGCCCCGGGGAAGAGGGGCATATGTGGGGTCAGGGAGAACAGAGATGGGAGGCTTTTCTCGTTGATATACGGCAAGGCGTCCTCGATCCACGTGGACCCGATAGAGAAGAAGCCTTTCTTTCACTTCAAGCCGGGGGAGAAGGTGCTCTCCCTTGGGAGCGTCGGGTGCACGTTCAGATGTCAGCATTGCCAGAACTACACGATCTCACAGGCGGCGGTTGGCGAGTTCGGGCTCGAGGACTTGAGTCCAGAGGAGGTCTTGACGACGTGCAGGAGGTTCGGATGCACAGGCATTTCATGGACCTATAACGAGCCGACGATTTGGCACGAGTTCTCGTACGAGACATCGAAGCTTGCGAAATCGAGCGGACTGCACACCGACTATGTTACCAATGGGTACATTCAGGAGGCACCGCTTCGCGAGCTCGCGGAGTGCATCGACGCGATGAACATCGACATCAAAGCATTTCGCGAAGACTTCTACAAGAAGGTATGCAAGGCCTCATTGAATCCAGTTCTGGAAGCGACAATGCTAGCTCATGAACTCGGAATACACGTGGAACTCACCTATCTGATAATACCAGGCAAGAACGACACGGAAGCAGAGATCAGGGATTTTTCAAGGTGGGTGGTCCAAAACCTAGATCCCAAAGTGCCTGTGCACTTCACGCGGTTCCATCCAGACTATCTGATGGATGACGTTCCCACTACTCCAATGAAGACGCTTGATATGGCATATGCAATCGGAAAGGCGGAGGGAATGAAGCACCCCTACACTGGGAACGTCCCAGGAGATGAGAGAGAGAACACGTACTGTCCAAAGTGCGGAGCATTGATGATAAGAAGAATGGGATTCAACGTCATCGAGATGAGAACAAAGGATGGCAAGTGTCCGACTTGCGGCGAACAGCTCAACATCCTGATGCGAAATCCGATGCTCGCATCGGCTCGAATGTGTTTTAACTCCCGAATGCAATCGCCGCAGCGATGGATCTAAAGACGATGTACGAACGGTTGGGTCAACGATTCAAGGTGGACAATTGGTGGCCTGCCGAATCAGAGTTTGAGATCATGGTCGGCGCGATACTCACCCAACAGACGGCGTGGGGGAATGTTGAAAAGGCCATCGCCAACATGAAGTCTCACAACGTTCTCAATGTAGACTCGCTGGTGGCGCTGGACAACGATTCACTCGAGGAGATGATAGTGCCCGCGGGATTCTATCGCCAAAAAGCCAGCAGAATAAAGGGTTTGGCAAACTACATCAAGCTCCATTATGAATCCGACCTGGTCGTGATGCTCAGCAAACCCATCGACGAGGCAAGGAGGGAACTGCTTAGCATCAAAGGGATAGGAGAAGAGACTGCGGATTCCATACTGTTATTTGCAGGGCACAGACCCAAATTCGTTGCTGCGTCTTATGTATCCAGGATATTCAAGAGGACCGGGATACTCGATTCTGAGGACTACGGGGAGATACAACGGTACGTCGAGTCGATAGTGCCTCCGAAACCCGAGATATACGGGAAGTTCTACTCCCGCCTGGTTCAGCTGGCCAAGACTCACTGCAGGCCGAGGCCGATCTGCAGAGGTTGCCCATTAGAGCACGAATGCGCTTTCAACGCGCGAAAAGGAAGATGATGTTCCCCACGATCGTGGAGAAAAGGACTGAAATCGTTAGCGGGATCAGGAACGGGATCTTCGGAGTGACCCAAAGGTCTTCGCCTCCAGACTTCTCAAGCTCGTTGTAGACCTCGTCGTACGAATCCATCGTCTTTGGGAAGAGCGTCACCTTTCGTCTTCCTTCGACGACATACTCGAGTGGCCAGACAAACTTCTTCCTGGCCTCGCCAATAGACATCCGGTAACCGAAAAACATCACGGGAAGTCTCGCGTCCCCTTTGGAAATGTTGTAGGCGAACAGCCCTATCGGCACGATGATCGTGATCAATGCTGCGTCGAAGAGGATGAGAAGGGAAAACGGAAAGAGATACTGGACGACGTCGACAGGGATGGGGATCAACGGAAGAAAATCGAACACTGGGTAGACTGGGAAGACTATCGAGAATGCAAGAAGGGCTTTGGCGTCGGCACCTCCTTTTATGATATTGAATTGATAGAAAACGAAGATTAGGGCGAACATGAACAGAATCGACATCAGTTGCCAGAGATACGCGGATTGCCAGTAGAGCGCCACCAGCGCTGCCAAAACGACAAACGCTATGATGTAGAGTACGATTGGGATGGGATTCAATCCTTCCTCGAACATCCCCTTCCTGTCCCACAGAGTGTCCAGGAACAGTATCCCAACCGGCACGAGGAACAAGATGTAAAGCGGAGATACGCCGTCCAGGTATATCTGGGATGCGAGAATTATCATACCGAAGACGCCCAATACGAACCAGTAGATGTCCGAAGCCGTCCTGGACTTCCAGTCCGATCGCGATGCTGCCAGCATTATGATGAACGCGAACGCCACCCTGAGGACCGGAATCGCATCCATGCTACCCCAGCAATTCAATCTGGACTTAAAAATCTTTGTCAGATCGTGAACTTCGAGAGAGAAAGAATACATGCGAAGAAAGGAGCGGATCTTCAATCGACAAGATGCAACCCCAGGTCCTCGGCATGATTCTTCACTTCCAAGTACTCCTCTCTTTTCAGATCGCGACAGACGTCATCATGCTCAAATGCCCTATGCATAGGTCTGTACTGGTCCATCACATTCACCAGGGCGTTCGGAAGATGTTCCGCTAGCCAGTCCATGACAGGAATCGAGCAGCAATCGGTGTGACTCGGCAAGACAAGATGCCGGACGATCAATTCCGAGTTCCTTGCCGCCCTCTCGTGGTTCCTCGTGACGATTCTCATGTATTCCTTGACTCCAGATAGCCTCTCCGCACAGATGTCGTTCCCATACTTGAAATCCGTCAGGTACACATCCACAATGCCGTCGAGAAGGTCCATTGATCTCTCGGTCATGTACATGTTCGAGTTCCAGATCTGAGGTATGTTCGTCCGCAAGTGCCGGAGAACATCTACTATGTATGCGAGGTTTGGGGTCGGATCCCCTCCGACCCAATTCACGTTCGCCGCCTTCACTCGATTGGAGGTTGACCGGGCTTGAGTGCCAGACCCCGCCGTCGCGTCGAACCTCCTTGCTATTATCTCGGCAAGTCGCTCAGGCGAGATATGTGAGCCGCCCGAGGGATTGGTCGAGATGTCGTAGTTCTGACAGAAGGCGCACTTGAAATTGCACCCCGAGAAGAAGATCGTATGCGAAGGTATGAGAGGTGGCTCCTCCCCATAATGAAGGAATTCGCTTGATATTCTTGCATCCAGCACACCGCACCTGCCCTTCCTTCCACCAGTTCTGTCGACCCCGCATTTCCACTCGCATACGTCACAATGGCCAAGCATTCGATGTGCAAGCTCTGATTTGAGATCCAACAGATTCCTTGTCTCCATTCCAGAGACGCCTTTTTCTTCCTCTCTCGATTGAGGTCTTCCCAACGTCTCCCGAATCTCTCGTTCGTGGGTGCTCCAGAGATCGTCCTCCTTTTGCTCCGGCCTGAAATCGGATCTCGTCGCCTGAAGCGACATGTATCGCGCTCTCTCCTTACCGTTCAGTATTCGATAGTAACGTTCGAGAGGATCGGCCATAGGACCACATTTCCTAAAGTCAGATCACCTTAAGAGGTTTCCGAAACGGCACGTGAATATGGTGTCAATTTCCAAGGATCTCGACGGCACGGGTCTCGATTAAATATTTTAGCATCCGCCCCTATTAGTCGGTAGCAACCGTAGGGCATGGAGGGGTTCCTTTGGAAGTCATGGACGCTATTAAAGGAAGACGAAGCATTCGAAGATACAAGAAGAAGATGATCCCAGAGAACGACCTGATGGGGATTCTCGAAGCAGCTAGACTTGCTCCAACTGGAGCGAACAGACAGTTCTGGAAGATGATCGTTGTGCTGGACGATGCGAGGAAGAGGGCGCTAGTACCTCTCTGCAAGAGCCAGAAGTTCATAGAGGACTGCTCTGCGTTCATCGCTGGGGTCGATGATCTCAGCCAGAAATGGAACAGGGTCGACCTGGCGATAGCGTTTGACCATCTGAGCCTGGCAGCTCATTCAAAAGGGCTGGGAACGTGCTGGATAGGAGCATTCGATCCTGAGAAGGTCGCGGAGTACCTCGATGTACCAAAAGGACAGGTTGTCACCGTGTGCATGACGCTAGGCTATCCAGATGAGGTACCAGATGCGAGAACACGGAAACCGGTCGAAGAGCTCTTCCACTGGGAGAAGTACGGGGGGAGGAAATGAGACTTGTTCGTGAAGCCGATCTCAAGATCGTGACCGTCGATGGCGATAGGGGGCAGGTGCGCATCAAGGACGTTGTTGCCGATGAGAACTTCGTTTTCGGACTCAGAGAGACCGGTCCGAACTGCCTCGTTCCGAAGAAACCTCACAAACACAGACTCAGACAAGCAATGTACGTATTGGAAGGATCTGGGACCGTCACAAACGGCAAGGAAAAGATGCCATTCAATAAAGGAGATTTCATACTATTCGACGGGAACGAGGAGCATTACTTCGACAGCAACGGAATGAATCTGAAGATGATCGAAGTACGCCTCCCGTAGATGTGATTATTTGTCGCTAAATCGACAGAAGGTGCGCAGATAGCGATCGGATGAACGCGTATTCCTAGTGAGTCGTAGGCTACCGGATGAGGATGGCCAGGCAACAGTCCGTCAGCAGACTCGCCCGCTCTTTTCAGGGGTAAAGTACTTAAATGCCTAGTCATTCTGCCTAAACAATAGTGAAAGTATGACACCTAAACTATCGGAGTATGTAAGAACGGAGTACGTCTGGGCGTCCGCCAGGATTGGACTAGGATTCATAATACTATGGGCGTTCCTGGACAAGACCTTCGGTTTGGGTTTCGCTACGAAGGCGAGCAATTCGTGGATAAACGGAGGATCGCCAACGACTGGTTTTCTAAAGTTCGCAACAAGTGGCATCTTTGAAGGACTATTCTCAGGTCTGGCCGGGAACGCAGTAGTGGACGTTCTCTTCATGCTGGCCCTGTTGCTTGTCGGCATCGCCCTGATACTAGGGGTGGGGATGAAAATCGCCACAATATCAGGTGGCCTGCTCATGTTGCTGCTATGGATGACCAACGTTCCCCCAGCGAACAACCCGATCCTGGACGAACACATAATCTACCTGATTCTGTTGATCGGCCTGATGAAGGTGAGAGCTGGACAGACACTTGGACTTGGGAAGTGGTGGTCGAATATGTCCCTGGTCAAGAGGTTCCCAATACTAGAGTGATTGCCTCTGAATTGTCTAGCGGCCCCAACGCACCTGGTGAGGAGCCTTCGACCCCTTTTCTCGTTTTGGCACCTCGCCAGGACCTTTTTTTTGTTTTCCTGAAGTCAAATATCTTCTGTAGAATCGGCGTGTATCTCGAGGACAATGGCTCATGCGCAATTGATTTATGTCTTGAGCACATTTAGGTCGGGGCACTGTTTTACCGTTTCCAGCCCGCCAATCCAGGAAATGGATAAGGTGAATGGATGAGCGCAGGCGGGCAGCTCGGAATGGAAGACGCCGAGAAACTCGATCGAGACCACAGGAAAAGGATTCGTCGGCCGAAACCATATCATGTCGTCTGGTTCTGGCTCTTCATGGCATGGATGTTCTGCTACATAGACCGAAGCATCACGGGACCGGTCGTGTCGTGGATGATCGACAACGACATAGGATTTATGAGGGACGCCCCGATGCCACATGCGCTCGGAGGAATAATCGGAGGAATGTTCTTCGCGGGATACATGTTGACCCAGTTCCCGGCGGGCTATCTCGGGGACAAGTACGGACGGAAGGTGATGATCGTGATAAGCACCGCCTGGGCCGGGGTGGCGACCTTGCTGAGCGGACTCACCAGATCCCTCAGCGGATTCGTCGCCGCCAGGGTTCTGACCGGCCTGGGCGAGGGAGCCTACTACTCCAACGACAGGGCGCTGGTGAGCGCGGTGACGCCAGAATCCAAGAAGGGGTTTGGTATGGGGATCGTATTCGTTGGCCTGGCTACCGGTCTCACCTTCGCGACGGTGGCGACCCCCTACATAATCGACTTCGCGGCGATGACCTGGGGAAGCGAAATTGCCTGGTCCGTTCCCTTCCTGATATTCTCGATACCAACTTTGCTCGTCTCGATAGGAGTGTGGAAATTCCTGAGGGACCCGAGGAAAGAGAATGAAAGATATCTGCCCGCGCTAACGAGACTCGTTGCGTACTCGGTCGTCTTCTTGACCGTGATAATGACGACATACCTCATCACTGTCAGTGCTGGATTGGGAAGCATATATCAAGCGATCGCGGTGGTGGCGATCGCAATGGTCTTGATCGCGGTAATATATCGATCGCTGGGCCAGAAGAGCGCCAAGGTGCTGATGGATAGGGACCTGTTGCTGATGTACGTCTCGGCGATACCGATCCTGTACACGCTCTGGTTCTTTGGATTCTGGGCTTTGCTGGTGGTATCAGAGGCGTCGAAAATGGGAATCTCCGGTGCCGCGGTCTACGTCGGCTTCTTCGGAGTGGCAAACGGAATCGGGTATCCCTTGGGAGGAAGGATATGCGACCGGGCTGCGAACAGGGGGATTGGGAGGAAGAAGGCCTATTTGCTCCTGTGCCTCCTCGATGCGATTTTCGTCGCGGCGCTGGCAGCGTACATCGGAGCGGGCGGCGCTGACATACTCGTTCTCGGCATCCTCGTCTTCTGCATCGGTGTCCCCTTCGCGGCGATGCAGACAGTGCATATGACCCTTACATCCGATCTCGCGCCGGAGGGACAGATGGCCCAGGCCTTCGGCATGTGGAACCTAGTGGCAGAGATAGGGGCGGTCATCTCGCCGGTACTGTCTGGCACGTTGAGGGACATGACCGGGAGCTGGACAACAGCGATCGTGTTCAACGCGATCCTCCTGGCGACAAGCGCGGTCTTGGTCGCCATGATAAGGAGGAAGGGGACTTGCGTCGACTGACGGATGCAGCGACATCGATTTTAAGCGCGAAGGCCGATTATTGTATCGATGATGATTGGGTCGGTCGGGGACGTTCACGGAAGGAAGTTCCTGGAGATCCTGAAGGAGCAGAGAAAGATGGAGCAATTGGAGCTCTTGCTGCTCGCCGGTGACATGACTGACAGCAACGATCTCGATCAGTTCGACCTGGCAATCGATGAACTGAGACGCCTTGGAGGCGCGCCGATGATCGGGGTGTTCGGCAACGAGGAGTACGATGAGAGCCATCAAGAATACAGAAAGAGGAAGGAAATCACATTTCTGGACGATGAAGTGATGACCTTTGAAAAGGAAGGGATGAAGGTGAAAATCGTCGGCACGACCGGTTCACTTGACAGACCGACCTGGTGGCAGCGCACGAATCTGCCAGACATATGGAGACGCTACCAGCTCAGGATCGAGAAGGTCTCGCAGCTCCTGACAAGGGACGATGCGGACCTCCTGATCCTCCTCGCCCACTACGCGCTCACCTACAAGACCTTGGTGGGGGAGAAGGAAGACAGATACTCGGAGATGGGATCGAGAAGGTTCGAATCCATCATCCTGGAGACGGGGCCGGACATCGTCCTGCATGCACATGCACATGAGGGAACAAGAACCGCGACGATACTCAAGGAGCAGAAAAGCCTGGAAGACTTCGGAAAGGGAACAAGGAAGATAACCATATACAACGTTTCCCTGCCTCTTACGAGATCGATCACTTGCTTCGACGCGCGAAAGGAAGATGGAAATCTGCACATCATGAAAAGGGAGTGTGGTTGATACGAAGGATTTCGCAGAACTTGTGTTGGACGCGACCGTTCAGATACCAAAGGGAATGGTGTCGACCTATGGGGACATCGCGAACGCGCTGGGAGACATTGCTTCCTCAAGGACCGTCGGAAAGATACTCGCATGGAACCCGAGGCCAATAGTGGTCCCGTGCCACAGGGTCGTATACTCGAACGGAGAGGTCGGTTGGTACTCCGGGAAGGGAAAAGGCAACGAAAGGAAGACCGAGCTGCTCACGAAGGAGGGAGTGAGAATAAAGGATGGCAAGGTCCAGAATTTCGATGCGGTCAGATTCGCCGATTTCAAGATCGAACCGATGCTCAAGGAGCTCAGGGAGGAGCAGGAGATCTTGAGGGGAAGGGTCATCGAGGACGATCGTTTCGGAGAACTGAGGTACGTGGCCGGAGTGGACGTCTCCTATGCCGATGATGATGCGTTCGCGGCCATGGCCGTCTACGACTGGGCCAAGAATCTAATCGTGGACCGGATGACTGTGAGGGGCAAAGCGGATTTTCCATACATACCATCCTATCTGGCTTTCAGGGAGATACCTGTGATCGCGGATCTGATCAAGAATCGGAAGGACACGATCTTCCTTATCGATGGCCAGGGAGTTCTCCATCCAAGAGGCCTCGGAATAGCCTCTCACATCGGGGTCGCCCTTGACGTACCGACGATAGGTGTGGCAAAAAGCCTGCTGAGCGGAACGGTCGAGAACGATAGGCTGGACGAATCGCCGATCAGGCTCGACGATCGCAAACGAGGTTATTTTCTGAGAGGACCGGGGAGGCATCCACTTTACGTTTCAGTTGGACACAGGGTGTCCTTGGGTTCCGCGGTCGACATCTGTCGGAGATTTCTCGAGGAGAAAGTGTCCGACCCTATGCGAGAGGCCCATAGACTCGCGAACAGCACAAGGAGATCAGCCTTGGGGTCAGGAGAAGGAAAAGAATGAAAATCGC
>Ga0153916_10001349_pt1 | contig 17521 bp, 18 predicted proteins | sample Opewatmetagenome_FD_109642 | JGI IMG/M metagenome (GOLD analysis project Ga0153916, IMG submission 109642) | Freshwater wetland microbial communities from Ohio, USA - Open water 3 Core 3 Depth 4 metaG | ecosystem: Environmental > Aquatic > Freshwater > Wetlands | place: USA: Ohio, Lake Erie... | reverse complement strand
TCAACCATGTCCCTTACGCTGCGGCGGATATTGATTTCGGTCGCCGTTTAGGATAAACTCGGCGGCGATGGCCAACGAGACGGGGCAAGCGCGCGCTTATACCATAGGGACCGCGGGGCACGTCGACCACGGCAAGTCCGCGCTCGTGCTGGCCCTCACCGGCGAAGACCCCGACCGCCTCCCCGAAGAGAAGGAACGCGGCATGACCATAGACCTCGGCTTCGTCCACGCCGATTTCGGCGACGGCGTCGCCGCGACCTTCGTCGACGTGCCCGGCCACGAGCGGTTTATTAAGACCACGGTCGCGGGCGAGGCCGGCATCGACCTGGTGCTCTTCGTCGTCGCCGCCGATGAGGGCGTGATGCCCCAGACGCGCGAACATCTCGCCATCCTTCGCCACCTGGGCGTCAAGAGCGGCGTGGTCGCGATAACCAAGGTCGACCTCGTCGACGACGAGTGGCTCGCCCTCGTCCGCGAAGAGCTGGCGACGTTCTTCGCCGGGTCCTTTTTGGAGGAGGCTCCCGTAGTAGCGGTTTCTTCGGTCACCGGCGCGGGGGTAGAAGACGTCCGGTCGGCCCTTAAGGAGGCTTTGTTGCGGGTTCCGCCGCGGCCGCCCGGGGGCCCGTTCCGCATGGCCATTGACCGCGTCTTCTCGATGCGCGGCTTCGGCACCGTCGTCGCCGGCACCGTGGCCTCGGGGGAGGTCAGGCCCAGGGACGAGCTCGAGATTCAACCGCTCGGTCGTCGCGTCAGGGTCCGGGGGGTCCAAAGCCGGCATAAGGCCGTCGACGTCGCGACGGTGGGAATGAGGGCGGCGCTGAACGTCGTGGGCGTCGAACAGGACGAGGTTCCGCGGGGTTACGAGCTCGCCGCGCCGGGGTTGCTCGAGCCGACGCGGCGACTGGATTCGAAGTTGAACCTGGACGTCGGGCCGCTCCGCCACCGGAGCCGGGTGCGTTTCAACAAGGGTACGGCCGAGGCCTTGGGCCGGCTCATGTTATTGGACGCCGACGTCGCGGAGGCGGGCGAGAGCCACTACGCCCAGGTAATCCTCGAGGAACCGATTGTGGCCATCCGGTACGAGCCGTTCGTAATAAGGGACCCGTCGACGCTCCGGCTTTTGGGGGGCGGCAAAATTCTGGACCCGTTTCCGACGCCCCATCGACGTCAGCCGTGGGTCGCGGAAGAGCTTGCGAAGTTGGAAGCGGCCGAGGGGGTCCCGGCGGCCCTTCTGCGGGCGCTGTTTACCCGTGCCCGCGGCGCTAAGCGTAGTTATCGCGCCGCCGAGTTAACCGGCGCGCTTACGGCCGTTACGGATAAAGAGGTAATCCGCTTACTCCGGGAGTTAGCGGCGGAAGGCGTTATAACGCGCTTTGACCTCGACTACGTGCCGTCGAAAGACGCAGCGGCGTTAAAAGAAGCCGCGGTGGACGCGGTCCGGGGCGCCTTATCGCGGGACCCGTTGCGGGAAGCCGTTACCCGGGATGAAGTTCGCGCCAAGTTACGGTATGATCTTTCGGCGGGGGGTTGCGCGGCGCTACTGGAGGAACTCGCGGCGGAAGGGCGGCTCGAGGCTCACGGCGGCGGGTATCGGCTTCCCGGCTCGGCGCCGGCGTTGACTTCCGCTCACCGGGAGGCGCTCGCCGCGCTCGACGATTTCGTGCGGGGTGGGCCGCCCATGCGCGGTCGGGAAGAACTCGAGCGTTACCTGGACCAATATGCCGAGGGCGCTACCATACTAAAATTCGCCCTCGCGCGCGGTATGCTGGTGATGTTGCCCGAGAGGGTAGTCGCGACGCCGGCCTTTGTCGACGAGAAGAAAACCGAACTTTTGGAATACCTGCGAGAGCACGGGACCGTTCGCGCCGCGGAATACAAAGATATATACGACTTGTCTCGTAAACAGGCGACGGCCCTTTTGGATTACTTCTACGAACAGGGCATCACGGTCCGGGAGGGCGGCACGCATCGCCTTTCGCCCCGGTACGTGAACGAGGCGCCCGGCTAGAGGAGGTTGCTGGCGGAACTATGGTAAGCGCGAAGGAATTGATATCGTACGAGGAGAAGTGGGGAGCTCACAATTATAAACCGCTGGACGTCGTGCTGACGCGAGGGGAGGGGGTGTGGGTATACGACGTCGACGGAAAAAAGTACCTGGACTTCCTGGCCGCGTACTCGGCCCTCAACCAGGGATACTGCCACCCCCGCCTGGTAAAAGTTATGCGGGAGCAAGCCGGCCGACTGACGCTCACGTCGCGCGCGTTTCGCAACGACCAACTGCCGTTATGGGAGAAGGAACTGTGCGAGCTCTTGGGGTTCGAGAAAATGCTCCCCATGAACTCGGGCGCGGAGGCCGTGGAGACGGCGATCAAGCTGGCGCGGAAATGGGGTTACAAAGTGAAGGGCGTAGCCGACGGCCAAGCGGAGATCGTCGCCTGCGAGGGCAACTTCCACGGCCGGACGACCACCCTCGTCGGCTTCTCATCCGAAAGCCAATACCGCGACGGCTTCGGCCCTTTCGCGCCGGGTTTCAAGGTGATACCGTACGGCAACGTCGCGGCGCTCGGGGCCGCCATAACGCCCAACGCCGTGGCGTTCCTGGTCGAGCCTTTGCAGGGGGAGGGGGGCGTCATCGTCCCGCCGGAAGGGTATTTGGCGGCGGCTCGAGACGTTTGTAGGACGAACAACGTCCTCTTTATGGCAGACGAGATACAGAGCGGCCTTGGCCGAACGGGCAAAATGCTCTGCTGCGAGCACGAGGGGGTGCGGCCGGACGTAGTCGTTTTGGGCAAGGCGCTCTCGGGGGGAATGTATCCCGTATCGGCGGTATTGAGCTCGGCGGCCATTATGGACGTTTTTGAGCCCGGCGACCACGGCTCCACCTTCGGCGGCAACCCGCTGGGTTGCGCGGTGGCGCGGGAGGCGTTGAAGGTCGTCGTCGAGGAGGACTTGTGCGGCCGGGCCGCGGCGCTCGGGCCGCGCATGCTGGCGACGCTAAGCCGGCTCGAGAGCCCCTACGTCGATTTCGTACGGGGTAAGGGCTTGTGGGCCGGCGTCGTGTTGAAAAAGGGTGCCGGCGGCGCGCGGCGGTTCTGCGAGGCGTTGATGCGGCTTGGCGTCTTGGCCAAAGAAACCCACGAGACCGTCATCCGGCTGGAGCCGCCGCTCGTAATAACCGAAGACGAGTTGGAATGGGGGCTCGAGCGCGTCGCGACGGCGCTTACGGCCGACGTGCCGGAGGAAGTCGGCGCGACCAAGTAGTTATACGTTAGAGGAGGCGAGATGAGGTTAATAACGACGTTTATCAAAATCGGCGCCGTCGCCTTCGTAATAGCCGTTGCGTGTTCCGAAGAGACGCCGCTCGAGGACGCCAAAACCAAGGCGCCGGCGTTTATCGCCAGGTGGGGCCGCCCAGGTAGGGAGAACGGCGATTTTTATAACCCGTACGGCGTCGCCGTGGCGCCGAGCGGCGACGTTTACGTGGCCGATACGAATAATAGCCGGGTCCAATATTTCACGCCGGCGGGCAGTTTCCTGGGTAAATGGGACGTAGCTCCCGGCTATTGGTCACCGTACAGCATAGCCGTCGCGCCGAACGGTGCTATTTATGTCGGCGACCGTAGTAAAAAACGGATCGTTTATTTCACCGGCGCGGGTAATCTTTTAGGATCCTGGGGTTCGCACGGTGAAGGTAAAGGTGAATTCGTCGGGCCGGCGGCGGTAGCCGTTTCACCAAAAGCGGTAGTGTACGTAGCCGATTACGACGGCCGCATCCAGTATTTCGACGCCGTAGGGACCTACGAGGGCGGATGGGGCTCCGAGGGCGTGGGCACGGGCGAATTTTGGCTTCCCGAGGGTATTGCCGTCGGCCCGGGCGGCCACGTTTACGTGGCTGACACCGGTAATAACCGCGTTCAATATTTTACGTCGACGGGTTTTTACCTCGGCGGGTGGGGCGGTTTCGGTGACGGCCCGGGCGAGTTCGACGAGCCGGTTCGGCTCGCCGTCGGGCCTGCCGGTACGGTATTCGTTGTCGATAACGGAAATCGCCGCGTCCAGTATTTCACGTCGGACGGGGGTTATCTCGGTACGTTCGGTTCCGGCGGCGTACGGAAAGGGGAATTCGTCAACCCGTACGGCATCGCGATCACCGGACGCCGCGTGATCTATATTGTGGATGCGTATAACTGCTGGGTGCAATATTTTTATTGATGGTTATGGGCCAGCGTAACGGGATTGTATCCGAGGTAATCGCCGGGGCCAGTTGTCCCGGCTTTTCGACGTTGACACTTCCTCCCCAATTATGGTAACTTTCGGGTCGTTGCGCCGCGATAAGGGGTTTTTGCCATCCTCTTTATGAAAATTGCTACGTCGGCTTTGCGCCGCTTGTTTCCGGCGGCGGCTGTGCTCGTCTCGTTGTCGTGCGCCGCGCCCACCGGGGACCCCGTCGGCTTTCGGGGTCCGGAAAGGCCCGTCAAAAAAGTAACCTTATACCCCGGCGACGTCGGTTGGCGCGATACTTTTTACGACATCTTCGTACCCACGGGTCGTCACTACCGGCTGGCGGTGGGCGGTTACGGCGCTCCCTATAAGTTCCGGAGCCGGGCTCTCCTGCGCTTTGAAGTGGGGGACGTCCCCAAAGAAGTCCCCTTAAGTAAAATCCGCGACGTTTCGTTGCGTTTACCCTACCTTCGCGTCTCAGGCGCTTTGAACGACGACGTTTACGCGGAAAGCGACGTTACGGTCGAGGTACACGCCTTGCGCCGGAACTTCGACGAGGACCGGGCGACGTGGTGGCGGGCGAGTCGTAAGGAGAGCTGGAGCGTCGAGGGCGGGGACTACGGCCCGACGGTGGCGGACGGCGTCGTCGGCAAACCTTCGTACCAACGTCAAAACTTAGATTTCGACGTAACCGCCTCAGCGTTGGAGTGGTTCGCCAATCCGTACCGCAACTACGGCCTTATTTTGAAAGCCGCTGACGAGGAGGAGATATCGGGCGTCGGCATAAAGGAGTTTTATTCGACCAATCAATATACCAAGGTCAACACGCCGCGGCTCATGATTACCTACGTCGACGACGAAGGGGGGAAAGCGTACAAGGTCTTTTTACCCGAAAAGGATTGTTTCATAACCGATTACGACGGCGACCTCGGCGGCGCCGAAGTCCACGGCTACGACCCGTTTCTAGATTTCGGTTCGTTTAACGGCTACGGCCGCCGCGTACTTTTGTATTTCAACCTTTCGCCCGGGGCGACCGGCATTCCGGCGACGGCGTCCGTAGCCCGGGCTCGGTTGCGCCTTTACTATCAGCCGGCGGGTAGGGACGAACGCGTATACATCGCGATCTACCGCTTGACGGCCCGGTTTGAAGAGGGCGCAAAGCAGGATGTACTCGAGGTCCAAAAGTTCCACGACAACGTTGCGTATATCGAGCGAGAATTCAAGAAAGAACCGCCCGGGTACGTCGACCTCTATATTAATTCGTTGGTTCAAGAGTGGATATCGGGCAAACACCCCAACTACGGCCTGGTGATAAAAACGCCCGATGAGAGCTCGGCGCAGGCCTTCCCGCGTTTCGCCGCCAAGGATAATGGCCAGGCGGACCGGAGGCCTTACCTTGAGGTCGAGTATACGGTCCCGCCGGGGCCGTGGTATACTGTACCGGGGTAATGACGGGTTAAGCGTGCAAGGCGGAATAAATTACGTAGTTATATTAATCCTGGCGTTGCCTACGCTCTTTACGGGGCCGGCGTTAGGGAATACGATTTTGGCTGCCGGTACCGCGGGGGAGCCGGGCATCGACGTCGACGCGCGGGCGGTCGGGATGGGCGGGGCGGCGTTGGCCTTGTTCGAGGGGACGAATGTCAACGGTACGAACCCGGCGGCCCCGGCTTCGTACGGCCGCGCCGTTTTTAACGTTACTTTATACCGGGGGTATAATTCTTACGACACCAGGGAAGGGAGGAGCGTGGAAATTACGTATGACGTTCCCCGGGCGGAGCTGGCGGTGCCGATATCGGAAGCGGCGGCCTTTTCGGCGGTTTTCAGCCAGGAGCTCAATCAGAATTACGAATTGACGCGGCCGCTGGAATATGAGGGCAAACCGGTAGGGGTAAGTCGCCTTAAAGGCGTAGGGTCGGTTTATTCGTTTTCTGCGGGCATCGCGAGCCGCTTCGGCGGCCGATGGTTGGGCGGCGTATCGGCCGGCTACGACTTCGGCGCCCCCCGAGAAATATATTCCAAAGAATTCAAAGCCAAGGGTTATTCCCGCATCGAGGAAGACTTCGAGGCGGCTTACAAGGGGGTAAAGGGAGCGCTGGGGGCGGGTTTTTTAATCTCGGACCGGCTTTCTTTGGGAGCCGCCGCCGAGATTTACGGCGACCACCGCGTGCACGAAACGGTTTCTACCGAGTACGCCACGTTATACGAAGAAGACCACCGCTTTAAAATGCCCTGGTCGGCGGGATTGGGCGCCGCGTACGTCGTGGGGCCGCGGGGCCGGTTCGCCGCCGACGTCCGCTCCACGTCGTGGTCCAGGTTCGCGGTCGACGGCAGGAAGTTCGGCTACCGTAATACCGTCGAGTTCCACGCCGGGGCGGAGGGGCGTTTGACGACGGGGGCGAAATCTTTCTTCCTGTGGCGGATGCCGTACCGCCTGGGCGTGTCGTACGCCCCTTGGTATTCGATGGAGCACGGCGATTTTGCCAAGGCCGGCGTCGCGGCGGGCGCGGGATACCTGTTCAGCAATAACGAAAACAGCCGGCTTGATTTCGCGCTGGAGTATAGCCGTCGGGGCGACCGGGCCTCTCAGGGCTTGGGAGAGCAGATGTTAGATTTCTATCTCTCGGTCGTGGGGCTCGAGGCCTGGCTTGGTAAACGAGGACGGGAAGATTAGCTTTTTAAGGGCTCTGGCGGCCCGAGAGGAGTGAACGCGATGCGGTTTCGAACCGCCTGGCTTTCGGCGTTGGTAGTCTTTTTGGCCGCACCGAACGTCTTGTATGCGGCCGAAGAAGAGAAGGTTTTTAAATACGCGTACGTGAACATGGAACGGGTCATGGACGAATACGTTCTTTTCGCCGAGGCCAAGAAAGAAGCCGAGCAAAAAATTAAAGACGCCCGGGTCGAGGACACCGAAACGCTTTCCGCGTATCAGACCAAAATAAACGAATTAGAAGAGAAGCTCGCCGGCCCGCTAACGCCCGAAGCCAAGGCCGAGGCGACGGAGGCGTACAAGGCTAGTTATCAGGAAGCGCTCGATTTTCGGGACGGCGTGATCGCGAAGTACAAGAGGATGGAACGCGACGCTTTCGAGCCGGTCTATAAAAACGTATACGAGAAGATCGAGTCGTATGCCATAAAGAAGGATTACGAAATCGTTTTCGATTATTCGGCGATTTTGTTGTATGCCGACGAAAAAAATGACATTACGGATGATATAATTAAAGAGTTGAACGAAGAGGCGGGCATTAGTAAATAACGCCGGTGAGCGGGGCGACGACTATGGCCGAATATACGGTGGACGAGCTCGCGCGGGCGGTCGGCGGCGAGGTGGCGGGAAACGGCGGCGCCGTGATACGGAGCGTTAACGGCATAAAAGAAGCCGGTCCCGACGAAGTGACCTTCATGGCCAACCCGAAATACCGGGCGGCCTTGAAAGCGACGCGGGCGGGGGCGGTAATAGTCGCGCCCGGAACCGAGGCCGGGGCTTCGACCTTAATAAAAACGCCGAACCCGTACGCGGCCTTCGCCAAGATCCTCGCGATGTTCGCGCCCCCGGCGGAGGCGCCGGAGGGTCTATCGCCGCTCGCATATATTAACGATAAAGCGAAAATAGGTAAGGGGGTGGCGGTGGGCCCCTTCGTGACGATACGGGAGGACGCCGTAGTAGGTGACCGCACGACGTTGGGCGCCGGCACGTACGTAGGCCGCGGGGCGACGGTGGGCGCCGATTGTCTGATCTACCCGAACGTTACGGTCCGGGAACGCGTCGTTATAGGCGACCGTTGTATCATCCACTCGGGCACGGTGGTAGGTTCGGACGGTTTCGGCTTCGCGACCGAAGGGAAAGTCCACCACAAGATCCCGCAGATCGGCGTCGTCGTAATCGAGGACGACGTCGAGATCGGGGCCAATTGCGCCATCGACCGAGCGACCATGGGCGAGACGCGGATAGGCCGCGGTTCCAAGCTCGATAATCTGATCCAAATAGCCCATAACGTGAAGGTGGGGGAAGGTACTTTAATCGCGGCCCAGACCGGGATAGCGGGGTCGACGGTGTTGGGGAAATATTGCGTATTGGGCGGCCAGGTGGGCATCGTTCCCCACATCGAGATAGGGGACGGCGCGACGTTGGCCGCGCAGAGCGGCGTTACCAAATCGATCCGGAGAGGCGAGACCGTTTTCGGCCGGCCGGCCCGCCCGCTGAAGGAAGTCAAGAAACGCGAAGGCCGCGTCGCCCTCCTCGAAAAATACTTCAAGCGCGTGAAAGAGCTCGAGGAAGAAGTAGCCGAGTTGAAACGGCGTAGGGACGAGAATCGCTGATGGGCGACTATGTTAGCTGAAGAGAAACAGTGGACCGTCGCGAGGGAAGTATCGCTCGAGGGTGCCGGCCTTCATACGGGGGAGCCGGCGCGCGTAACGTTTAAGCCCGCGCCGCCTAATACGGGCGTGGTATTCGAACGAGTTGACCTCGACGGCAGGGCGCGGGTTCACGCCCTCGTCGAGAACGTTACGGGGGCCAGCCGCGGAACGACGTTGACGGAGAACGGCGTGACGGTCTACACGGTGGAGCATCTGTGCGCCGCGGCCACCGGCCTGGGCATAGATAACCTGCTGGTCGAAATAGACGGGCCGGAGCCCCCGGTGACGGACGGCTCGAGCGCCGTCTTCACCGGGGCGCTGGTGGAGGCGGGGTTGGTGGAACAAGGGGAGCCCCGCCGCCTGATAACGCTCGACAAGCCTTTCGACTATAAACAGGACGGCGCGGAGATGACGATCGTCCCGGAGGATAAACTCCGCGTCTCTTTCACGATCAGATTCGAACACCCGTACTTGAAGTCTCAGTTCTATACTTTTGAAGTCGGCCGGGACGATTTCGTCGAGGAGATCGCGCCCGCGCGGACTTTCGCCCTGGAGAGCGAAATCGAGATGCTGCGCCGCGCGGGGTTGATAAAGGGGGGAAGTTTGGCGTGCGCCGTAGTCGTCGGCGATAACGGCCCGCTCAACGAAGATGGGTTGCGTTTTGACGACGAGCCGGTGCGGCATAAAATTTTGGATTTAATCGGGGACCTCACGTTGTTCGGCGCGCGGTTTAGGGGTCATATAATCGCGATGCGTTCCGGTCACGCCGTCAACGTCGGCATGATAAGGAGCGTGAAAAGGCATATGGAACGAAAAAACCGCATACCCTCTTTCGACGTCTCGAAGACGCTTTACGATATCACCGCCATAATGAAATACTTGCCGCATCGCTACCCGTTCTTATTGGTCGACCGCATAGTCGACTACCGCCCGGGCGAGTACGTGATCGGCGTCAAGAACGTTACCTTCGACGAGCCGTTTTTCGCGGGCCATTTCCCCGGCGCGCCGGTGATGCCGGGCGTCCTCATCGTCGAGGCTATGGCCCAGGTAGGCGGCGTCCTGCTTATGCAAACCGTCGAGGACCCGGGGAATACGCTCATCTATTTCATGGGGATAGACAACGTTAAGTTCCGGCAGCCGGTGGTCCCGGGCGACCAGGTCGTGTTTAAACTTGTTCCTTTGAAGTTCAAAGGCAAAATCGCCGTCATGCGGGGAGAGGCGTTCGTCGGTGACAAAATCGTCGCCGAGGGCGAATTCAAGGCGTGCCTCGTCGAAAAAGATTCCAACGTCCCAACTGCAGACTAAGCGGGACCCGATGTTAAAAACCTTTCGCGTAGGTTAAATCCCTGCGTATCAGTGGGTTAAAGATAGAGAGTTGAAGTTAATAATATGTTGAAAAATCTGATGATGGCGTTGGAAAACGGATAATAAGTGGTTGATATACATAAAACGGCTACGGTGGACGGCCGCGCCGAATTGGGGGAAGGCGTCGTGGTCGGGCCGTACGCGTTTATCTCCGGCCCCGCGGTTATCGGCGCCGGGACCGTGATTGGCCCGTACGTTTTGATCGAGGGGGCCGTATCGATAGGGCAACGGTGCCGCGTCTTCTCGCACGCCGTGCTGGGGACGATTCCGCAGGATATGAAATTCGAGGGTGAAGAGTCCGACCTCAAAATAGGAGACGGCACTACGGTGCGGGAGTTCGTCACCGTTAACCGCGGCACGAAGGCGTCGGGGACGACGCGGGTGGGAAACGATTGTTTATTAATGGCTTACGCCCACGTAGCGCACGATTGCGTATTGGGCGATAACGTCGGCTTAGCTAACGGCGCCACCCTCGCGGGCCACGTCGAGATCGGCGATTACGCGTTCATAGGGGGCTTATCCGCGATACACCAGTTCACCAGGGTGGGCAAACACGCTTATATAGGCGGTATGAGCCGGGTAAGCCAAGACATAATCCCGTACGCGCTTACGGCCAGCGAACCCACGCGCGTGGTGGGCATAAACGTCGTCGGCCTGCAGCGCCGCGGTTTTACGGCGGAAACGCGGGCGGCGTTGAAAAAGGCGTATCAGATAATATACCGTGAGGATTTGAACAAGGGCCAGGCCGTCGAGAAGTTAAAGGCCGAATTGGCCGGCGTGGCCGAGGTACGCGACATTATCGATTTCTTGGAGACGTCGGACCGCGGCATCCTTAAATAGCGTATTTTTGGTTAGTCGCGGATTGTTTTTAAAGTAAGTTATGAAATACGCCGAGGTATTATGGAAAAGCTCGACGGAAAAATAGGGGTAATTGCCGGCTAGGGGCAAATGCCGGTTCTGATCGTAGAAGAGGCCGTTGCCCGCCATCCCGAGGGCGTCGCGGGCGTCTTCGCGATTTGCGTAACGGACGACGCGGCGCGTCGCCTGAAGGACCGGATCCACGTAGAACGCGTAAATTTGGGGCAAGCGGGGAAAGCGATTAAATTATTGAAGGAGAACGGCGGGAGATATTGCGTCTTCGCCGGCAAGATAGAAAAAGCGCCCGTTTTGGCCGGCCTTAGATTCGACGCGCGGGCGGTGAAAATCCTCGCCCGCGTCCGCGACTTCACCGACGACGAGTTAATGGGGGAACTCGTCCGCGAATTGGAGCGGGAGGGGTTCGACGTTTTGGCGCAGACGGATATCCTCGAGCGGTACGTAGTTCAACCGAAAGTTTACACCAAGCGGAAGCCGACGAAAAAAGAGTACGAGGATATATCCTTCGGATTGGAAAAAGCGCGGGGGCTTGCGGCCTTGGGCGTAGGGCAGACCGTAGTAGTACGCAACAGGGCGGTATTGGCGGCCGAGGCGATGGAGGGCACAGACGAGACGGTGCGGCGGGGCGCCAAATTGGCGGAAGGCCGGGGCGGTGTCGTCATAAAGGCGATGAAGCCCAGGCAGGACCGTCGATTCGACATACCGACGGTTGGGCTGGCGACGTTGAGGTTGGTGTTGTCTGGCGGCTTGAAGGTTTTGGCCCTCGAAGCCGGTTCCTCTTTTTTGATAGACCGCGAGGAGGTTGTGGCGGCGGCTAACGGCGGCAAAATTACCGTCGTCGGCGTGGGGGGCCGGTGACGTTGGACGTAAAGGGTTTAATCGTCGGGCCGTTGGCGACCAACTGTTATGTCGCGTCCGGCGGGGGGAAAGCGGTGATTATCGACCCGGGCGCCGAGGCCGAGGTTGTTTTGCGGGCCCTCGGCGGGCAGGAAGTCGCGGCGATATTGGTAACCCACGGCCACGCCGACCACGTGGGCGCCGTAGATGAATTGGTAGCCGATACGGGCGCCCCTTTTTTGGCCCCGGCCCCGGACTTGGGGTTGGTAAAAAAGTACGTTGCCGCCCGGCCCAGCGGAGTTTTCCGTCACGCCGACCAGTTTGAGTTTGACGCGTTCTCTTTGGCCGTAATCGCGACGCCGGGCCATACGCCCGGCTCTTCGTGTTTCTATTCCGCGGGGTTGATTTTTTCGGGCGATACTCTGTTCGCGGGGGGCGTGGGAAGAATCGACCTCCCGGGCGGCTCGGCCGAGGCGCTCTTTAGTTCGATCCGCGAGCGGATATTCCCTTTGCCCGGGGATACCGTCGTTTACCCGGGCCACGGCGAGCGGACCACGGTCGGCCGTGAGAGAAACTCGAATCCGTTCTTCGCGTCGGGATGGGTATGAGCGATGTCGGCGGAAAAGGGGACGCGGCCGCGGCGTTGCGCGGCTTCAAAGCGTATTTGGTCGCCGAGTGCGGCCTGGCCGAAAATACGGTCGCCGCGTACTTGCGCGACGTCCGCGATTTCATGGCTTTTAGCGCGGGTTTTCGAGACGCGGAATTGGCCGACGTCGTGGCGTATGTCCGGAAACTTTCCGTTGCCGGCGCGGCGGCGACGTCGCTTTCGCGGCGGTTGTCGTCGCTCCGGGTATTTTACCGCTACCTCCGCGACGAGGACAAGGCGACGGCGTCGCCGCTGGAGTTCGTAGAGTCGCCCAAGACGCCTTCGCGACTACCCGATTATCTGCACGTCGACGAGGTCGAGGCGATTATCGGGGCCGCGGCCCGTACGGTGGACGGCTTAGCCGCGGCCGGAACCCCCGCGGAACGGCAATTGAACGCGGCGCGGGACGCCACGATGCTTGGGCTCGCGTACGGTTGCGGCTTGCGCGCCAGCGAACTAGTCGGTTTGAAAAGGGCCGACGTTGACTTGAGTTTGGCCTTGGTACGCGTTCGCGGTAAGGGGGGGAAGGAGCGCCTCGTCCCGTTTGGCTTAGTGGCGAAGGATTATTTGGAAAAATATTTAGGGTTGTTGAAGGCGGCGGGCCAAAGCGACGAACTTTTCCTTTTCCCGTCGTCGCGACGCCGCGGTCGGCCGGTGAGCCGCCAGCTGCTATGGAAGATAGTCAAAAAATACGCCGCGCGAGCCGGCGTGCCGGGCGTCAAGCCGCATCTTTTTCGTCACACGTTTGCCACCCATTTGATTCAGGCCGGCGCGGACATCCGAACGGTCCAAGAACTTTTGGGTCACGCAAATATAACGACTACACAGATTTACGCTCATTTAGATACGAAAAGCCTTAAAGAATTTCACAAAAGGTATCACCCGAGGAAGTAGGTCATGTTTACTGCCGAATGGTGGCTGGATAAATTGTATTTAGCGCCCGGGATTCTCTTGGGCCTGGTGGTGCACGAGTTTTGTCACGGCTACGCCGCTTGGCGTCTAGGCGACCCCACCGCCAAACTCGCGGGGCGGCTTAGTTTCAATCCCCTGAGACATCTTGACCTTCTGGGTACGGTAGCCCTCTTTGTCGCGCGCATAGGTTGGGCCAAGCCGGTCCCCGTAGACGCCCGGAACTTTCGCGACCCGCGGAAGGGGATATTATTTACGTCGCTCGCGGGGCCGATGTCCAATTTAGTATTGGGGGCGGTGCTCGGGTTAGGCTTGGGCGGCCTTTTCACGTACGCGCTGAAGGTACCCGGGACCTTCGACTCGTCTTGGCTCCGGCTACTTTACCTCGTACTGTTCAACGGCGTCTACATCAATTTTGTTCTCGCCATATTTAATTTGTTGCCGATACCGCCGCTCGACGGTTCGAACGTGTTGGGGGCCGTTTTACCGCGCGGCGCCGCGGCGTCTTACGGCCGCTTCATCGCGCGCTACGGCCGGACCGTCCTCATCGTCTTCTTTCTCGCGATATTCTTGGGCCCTTCGTTCGGTTTTCCCGTTTTTCAATGGTTTCTAATGCCGCCGGTGAAGGTCCTGTTTCGTTTAACTACCGGCTTTTCACTCAACGAACTCTGGTACTTCTACGCGGCGACGTTTAGCCTGTAGGGATTTGGGTTTAAAAAAAGCCGCCCGGCAAGGGCGGCTTTTTAGCGGCCATAGTCGCTTAATGGAATAATGCCTTAACGTTGCCGAAGGAGGCGGGCGAGACGCCGGACGTGAGGTCGCCCGGGCAATGGACTTTATAGATGCGGTCGTTGCCGTCGCAACCTACCCATAGATATTGGCCGTAGTAGGCGAGGCCGCGGGGATATTGCCCCGGGACCGTAAACGAGGCAACCAACGAACCGGCGGTGTTGTAGCCGTAAACTATGTTCGGGTTCGAACCTTGCCACACGACTTTATTGCGCTGGTCCCACGCGATGTCGCAGTTGCTCGCTGTCGCCAAAGGGAAAGAGGAGAGGATGCTGCCGTTCAGCATATTATGGCGCCAACAATACGACGGCGCGGAATCAGAGGTGAGGATAGCGGTTGTGCCCACGCCGCCGTCGCTGGTGCAATACGCCGCCGCGCCGTACGGTTCGTGGCCCGCGCTCCAATAACGGTAAACGCTTCCGGTGAGGGCTTTGCAGTCGTAGACGCGGTTGTTTTCGTAGCAACCGACCCAGACGTGGCCTTCGGCCGCGTACGCGAGGCCGCTGCATTTGTTGCTAAAGGACGTGGCCCAGGAGCCGTACGAGGAGCCGTTCACCGGGGATACGCGGTATACGAAGGTCGTGCTGCCGTAGTTTATAACGAATAACCTGATATCCGAACGGGCCATCCCCCGGATCTGATTGCCGGGCGCGGGGAACGAACCCGTAACCTCGCCCAGCCGTGCGAAGGCGGCCGCCGTGAAGGACATCGATAATACGGTTAACATCAACGCTAAACTTTTCATAACCGGTTTGCCTCCTTTCGGATTTTGCCGGTTAGTTAATCGCGGGCGGCGGTTTGGCGGTTCTTTAAGCCTTTCATTAATAATATAACGCAATAATGGCCCTAAGTCAAATTAAAATGGGAATTAGTCGAAGTTTTCTGCGCCTTTGTTATATTTTTCCGGGTTACGGGTTTTAGGGCATGAGAAAAGCCGCCCTGAGGGCGGCTTTATGGTTCGTGGCTCGAGATTATTGGAACAACGCCTTGATCTTGCCCACGGAGGCGGGCCTAACGTTCAGGCCGGGGATTTGCGGGCAGTGGATGCGGTAGATGTAGTGGGCCGGGGTGGTGACGCCTACCCAGAGGTAGGAAGCGTGGTAGACGACGGCGTAGGGATAAGGGTTGGGCATAGAAAACGAGGTCATCAAGGACCCGGCGGTATTCCACGCGTACATTATACCGGGGCTCCCGTATCCGCCCCAGACTACCTGGTTCCGCCAGTCCCAGCCAATATCGTATGCCAGTTGCGATTTCGCGAACGACGAGAGGATGCTCCCCGTCATCGGGTTGTGGCGCCAGACGTAATTGGGCGAAGTATAAGCTGTTATTATAGACAGCGGGTTATAGCCGCCGTCGGCGGTAGCTTCCGGCGCCAGGCCGTACATCGAGTGGCCCGCGGTCCACGAGGCGTAAATGCTCCCGTTGGCGTAGTTGGTCATGGCGACGACTTGGGTGCTGTAATTCCCGATCCAGAGGTAGCTGCCGCCCGGGGCGCCGCCGTAGGAATAGGCGAGGCCGCGGGTGGAGGAGGTGAACGGCGAGGGGTAGGAGGCCGTGATGGAACCCGTAAGGGCATTGACCCACCAGATGTAATACGGCGACGTGTTGCAGTATAGCCAAAAATACGCGTCGTTGTTGGGGCGCGCGGCCGCCAGCGGGTATTGCGCCGGCGACGGCCACGAACCGACGATATCGCCTAGGGCCGCGAACGCCGCGCTCGCGACCAATACTGACATAGCGACTAAAACGACTTTTTTCATTCCTTTTACTCCTTTCGTTGGCTAGAGAGCCTTCCGTTATTTTACCTTATTATAGTTATCATAGGGGAGCGCAAAAGTCAACAACTTTTTTCCAATCGGCGGGTTTTTTTATCAGCTAATTAAGATTTAACCGTTACGTTACGCGTACGTTTTCGCGGCGCCGCGTATTATCGGCGGCCGCTACTTTTTTTCTTCAGGACCTCCGTCCCCACGTGCGTGTTGTCCTCGTACGCCGACGTCCCGGCTAGAGAGCCGTCGCCGTTCAAGTTGTATACTATGACGCCGCGCCGGAACTCGTCGCGCCAGGCGACGACCAACAGGTCGCCGTGCCGGATACCTACGCCGTCGTATGCCACCCGGCCCTCGAAGCGCCGCACTATGAAATACACCTCCCCGGCCGGCGTCACGTCGACTTCGCATTTATACGCCTTGCCCTCGGGGTCGGTGCCGACGCCTACGTAGGTGCCTTCCGGCTCGGGGGCGGGTGCCGGTTCCGCGGCGGCCTCGGCCGAGGCCGCCGTCGCCGCTTCGCGATGCGGGGCCCTCGGGCCGCATGCCACGAGGGCCGCGGCCCCCACCGCTACGACGACCGCATGCCTAAACCTTATCATATTTTCAACTCGCGACACCGGCGCGCTATTTACGGTGCCACCTTTCAGGGCCGGTCGTCCTGATACCGGGGTGGGCGGTGACGCCGTCCAGGACGCCGTCCGCTCCTATTTCGTATACCGCGGCCGCGAAGCTGACGTCGGAATCGCGTCCCACGCACAGCAAGTTATCCTTTATGATGCCGACGCCGCGGAAGCTGTATCCTTCCTCGAAGCGCATCTCTATCTGGTATACGTCGCCGGCCTTGGTTATGCGGCCCTCGCAGCCATAGCGCTGGCGGGTATAGGGGTGAACGCCGAACGCGGTGTATTCGCCGGCGACGTCGTCGGCCGCCGTCGCCGCGAGCGCGAACGCGCCGACGATGACCGCGACCCTAAGTAGGCTCTTGCGCATATCTCTTCCTGACCCTCACGGCTTTATTTTCAATAATATTACGAAAAAGACCGCCCCGTTGCAACCCTTTTTTGCCGGACCGAAGTTAGGCCGTTTTTTGGGCTCACGCAGTCGCGCGGCTTCCCGTACGTGGCTCGCCCCCGCCGGCCGTTTATCGCCGTCCCCCGCGGCCAAAGATAATTAACCGGCCCTACTTTTTCTTCAGGACCTCTAGGCCCACCTTTACGCTGTCCTGTTGGGCGGAGGTCCCCTCGAGCGAGCCGTCGGGTTTTATATGGTACGCGACGACGCCGTACTTATCCCGGTCGTCGCGATAGCCGACTACGAAGGTATCGCCCCGCCGGATGCCGACGCCCGGGGCCATCGGCCTGCCGTCGATGAACCTCTCGACCCAATATACTTGCCTGGCCGGTATAAACTTTACGTCGCAGTCGTAAGTTTGGCCGTCGGGGTCGGTGCCGCCCCCTCCGTAGGTACCCTCAACGTCGACGGCGGCCCCCGCTGGTGCCGCGGTTTCCGCCGCGGCCGCTGCGGCCGTCTTCTCGGCTTCGGGCGCCTTCCGGCAAGCTGCCAGCGCCGCCGCCGCGGCTACGGCTATAAGGACCAAGCAAGTCTTTTTATTCACTTGCCGCTCCTTCGGCGCTGTCTTCCGGATAGAACTTCTCGCTGCCCGTTTCCTTGAAGCCGGGAAGGCCGAAGACGCCGTCCAGCGTGCCGTCGGCCTTTATTTCGTATATCGCGACGCCGTAGCTTA
>Ga0153916_10001348_pt1 | contig 17522 bp, 18 predicted proteins | sample Opewatmetagenome_FD_109642 | JGI IMG/M metagenome (GOLD analysis project Ga0153916, IMG submission 109642) | Freshwater wetland microbial communities from Ohio, USA - Open water 3 Core 3 Depth 4 metaG | ecosystem: Environmental > Aquatic > Freshwater > Wetlands | place: USA: Ohio, Lake Erie... | reverse complement strand
GGTGATTTTGATATTGGGGATGTTTTAAACTCCATTAACAAAAAATTAATTTACCGGCATCCTCATGTCTACGGCGAAATCAAAGTAAATGATCATGAAGATGTGAAAAAAAACTGGGAAGAGCTTAAAATGAGGGAAGGCAAAACAGTACTTTCCGGGGTTCCTGTGAATCTTCCTGCTATGATAAAAGCAAACAGGATACAGGACAAAGTTAAAGCAGTTGGATTTGACTGGGAAGAAAAATCGCAGATATGGGAGAAAATACACGAAGAACTTTCTGAATTAGGAAAAGAAGTTGCGGATGGAGTCCATGAGAAAATAGAATCAGAATTCGGTGATCTGATTTTTTCAATAATAAATGCAGCAAGACTTTACGAGGTAGATCCGGAAAGTGCCCTTGAGAAAACCAATAAAAAATTTATTAAAAGGTTCAATTGGCTTGAGAAGAAAACCAAAGAAATGGGCAAATCATTGAAAGAAATGACATTGGACGAGATGAACAAAATCTGGGAAAGTGCTAAAGATTATGATTAACGGATCGTTCGATTAATATCTATTTTGGGGGTTTGGGTTTGGGTTTGGGTTTGGACTTAGCCTTAGCCTTTTCCTGTACTTTTTTCTTCGTCTTGTCCTCCTCCTTTTCGAACTTCAAAAGATCATGCTTTTGTAATATATTATACCAGTTGATCATCTTCTTAATATCAGAAATATAGACCCGTTCCTGGTCAAAATCGGGTAAAATCTTAAGGAAATAGGATTTTAAATCATCGGGATTGGATTTGGGATCAATAGATGCACCGCCTGATTCCTTGTCTGATATTTTTTTAAAGACTTCTTCCAGAAGAATTTCCTCCTGCTTGGTAAAGACTGCAATATCTTTCAGGGAATTTACTTTCATAGTTGAAAAAGCCTGCATTCGTTTTCCGGTCTCCAATGATTCGACTATAATTCCATTGCGTGCCTGTGAAATAAATTTAAATAATCCACCCTGTCCTGATATCGACATGATATCCTTTAAAATTGATTTTTCCTCATCTGATTCCGGTTTATCCTTATTGATGTCAACCAGATCTTTTTTAAAGCCTCCCCCGGGATACATCTTTTGCTTCAAGGGTTTTTGGGGTATGCTTTTTTCCCTCGGTTCAATTTCTGAAGCTGCATGCTTAACCGATTTCTTAAAACTTTGCTTCTGTGGTGCTTGCTTTTCAGCCATTGCTTATTTTTTTAGTAAAATAAATAAAAGTTTCTTACTAATTTATACCTCTTTCCTTTTTTATTCTTTCATACGCTTCATTGACTTTCTGGAACTTTTCATTTGCAGCTTTCCTGAACTCCTCACCCAGATAACTTACTTTATCCGGATGGTATTTCAATGCCATACGCCTGTATGCTTTCTTCATTTCCTCATCTGTTGCTGTCTGCTCAATTTCCAGGATCTTATATGCTGAATCAATATCCTTATAGAACATCGATTGCAGAGATTGTTTATCCTTTTCACTGATTCCCAGGTATCCGGCTATAGTTCCAATCACTTTAATTTCTTCGGGACTTACTTTTTTATCAGAATATGCAATACCATAGAGAAAGTGAATAAGCTGCAACCTTGATGGATAATCAAGCTTATTTTTAATTTGTAATGTTACGTCTCTTACCGGGATGGTTTGTTTCAAGATATCTCTGAGCATCAGCATCGCTTCTTGTGCAGAAGCCCTGCCAAAGTTTTGAACAAAATACTGTCTTACAAATTCTAATTCTGAAGTCAGTACTTTTTTATCTGCATTCATAACAGCAGCAATGAGAACAAGCAGGCTCACGGCAAAATCTCCCCTGGTGGTCATTCCCGATTCAACCTGACGCATCTGACCTGCCTGATCAATAAAAGTACCCAGGATAAACCCGACTACTCCTCCGAGAGGTCCCGCCACTGCCCATCCAAGGCCTCCACCTATCCATTTTCCAAATTTTGCCATACAATAAATTCAGTTACAACCTTCAAATTACCAATTAAGTCAATTATTATTTCCTTTCTTCTCAGCTATATCAAGAATCCTATTATGCAATTTTATCACTTGTGGTATTAACAGTTCTGATTCATCATTAAGGATAACAGCATCTGCAAGGTTATTTCTTTCATTTTCAGCCATTTGATTACTCAATCTGCTCAAAACTGATTCCCTGGTCGTGTTATCTCTTGTCATTACTCTTTTTATGCGCATTTCCTCCGGAGCCGAAACTGCTATGTTGAAATCAAGCAACTTATATGCTCCTGATTCAAAAAGTATGGCTGCTTCTTCAATAATATAATCACGACCTGACTTTGCCTTCACCCATCCATCAAAATCTTTTCTGACAGCTGGATGAACAAGATTGTTGACTGACCTGAGAGCATGGTTATCATTGAAAATAATCCGAGCAAGATGCTCCCTGTCAATTTTTCCTTTTTTGACAACGAGTATACCAAAAAGCCTGATAAGTTCTTCCCTGATTCCAGGATCTGATTCCATTAATCTTTTTGCATGAAAATCAGCATAATAGACAGGAACACCGAGTACTTCAAAAATCCTGCATACGAGAGTTTTTCCGCTACCGATCCCACCGGTTACGCCAACCTTTAACATTTATTTCTCAATGATATATTCAACATTTTTCGGATAGAAGTTCGTAACTTGCACAAATTCAGGAACTTTGACAAGATAAACAGTTAATTTATTACCGATACTGCTGTCTTTGGTCGAATAATCCAGAACTGCCATAAACATATGCTCACTCACTTTTTTATAATCACTGAGTCCAACCCTGTAAGTTATTTCAATGCTTGTCGGAAATGTCCTTAGAAACAAACTATCCGGAATATTGATAACCTCAATTGGTATTTTAATTGACTCTTCAGTGAATTTTTCGACAGGTACATTTACAACTACCTCCTGGGTAGAAAATTCTAATTTATCAATTGGTACCAAATCCAGCTCCAGCTCAGTATTTTTTCTCAAACCTGTTATTTTTTTAGGTATTGTACTGACTGAAGATAGTGTATCGATAAAGTTTTCAGGGCCTGAAACGGATACGGAGTCCGGAGTAATTTTCAGCTTGCCCACCTGCATATGTTGCCTTTCAAATTCCAGGGCAATATTTAACTTAACCGCCGCTGTTTTAGTATACCTTTCAGTCAACTGGAGAATTAATGTATCAGGAATTACAGAGTTTATCTTAATTTCTGATGTAAGTTGCTGTTGAAGTTTCTCGATGATAAGATTGGTTACCAGGTAAAGGATAATAGGACTTTTCCCGGGAACAGTATTCAGCGAAAAGGAATTAACATCAAGAACTAAAGGAGATATTCTTGTTTGCATCTTAAGCCTTAGGAGTGCAAATCCTCTTGATTTAACATTCAGATCCAGTTGTTTTGTTGCATTATTTATTAATACCAGTTCCCGGGGTATTTTAATGTATCTGATAGGATATGAAATAATTGTTTCGTAATCCTTGTTCAGTGCAGTTAAAAACCAGAATAAAACGGATAGCAGAAGAAAAAAGAAAAATGTAAGTAATCTTCTGTTAAGGGTAAATTTTATACTGCCCCGATTTTTAAGAAGCTTACCCTGCAGGGATGACATTCCAGATTTATCAGCCGGATTTTCTGCTTTACGATCCAATGTAAATCTCAGATTTTAGTTCTTAATTATTAAAGCTACTATTTTTGAGCACTAAGATCGGAGTTATCTTTCAATACAGCACTTTTATCAATTCTTACCAGTACTTTATCGGCAATTTCAACGGTTACTGTGGTATCCTTAATATCAGTAACTTTGCCATAAATACCACCTGTAGTGATAATTTTGTCTCCTTTTTGTAAACCTTCGCGGTATGTTTTCAATTCCTTTTGGCGTTTCATCTGTGGACGAATCATAAAAAAATAAAAAACCACGATGATCAGTAAAAGGAAAACAAAAGATGGAACTGGGCTCTGATTTTGACCTGTAGGCATCAGAATGATGAATGAAAAAATAGTGTTCATTATAAATTCAGTTTATGTTAAAAAATTAATTAAAAGCCGTTATTAAATATCATTTTTCAGTTACTACTTCAGCAGTTATATATAACACAATGTTTTCGTCACTGACATTGGTCCGGATAGTTATCGATTTATTCTGCATACCCTCCCTGCCCGAACTATCGAATATAACTTCAAGGCTCCCTTTACCCCCGGGTGTTATAGGTTCTTTACTCCATTTTGGCACAGTGCAGCCACAACTTGCAGATGCATCCAATATCATTAGGTTTGAATTACCCGTATTAGTGAAGGAAAAATTTGTCCCTACTACCTCTCCCTGATATATTTTCCCAAAATCGTGTACCGTTTTTATAAATTTTATTTCAGGCATTTTATCCCCTGATACAACGGAAACATCATTACTTCCTTGTGATACCTGCTTTTCTTCACCTGAAATACATGAGATTAGCAGTAAAAATACTACTGACAAAAGTAATGCAAAGTAATAAGAATTTTTACTCATACCCAAAGACTTTCATTCTTCCTCTTTTTGTTCACCTATCAGGCCTCTGCCAAGTTTCTTTATTTTTTTTTCTGATTTCAGCTTTTTAAAGATATTATCAAGTATACCATTAATGAACTGGCTGCTATTCCTGGTGCTGAAAATTTTTGATATCTCAATAAACTCATTCATAGTTACTTTTACAGGTATTGTACCAAACTCAATGACTTCCGTTATTGCCATTTGCATAATCAAATAATCTGTGAAAGCTATTCTCTCAAGTTCCCAGTTCTTGGCAGATTCTTTTATCATAACTTTATTTTCCGGATTTCTGATAATGGTTTTTCTCATCAAAGTAGTTGCAAATTCTATATCTGCTGGATCATTAAACATTGGCATCAAGTCGTTGTTGTCAACATTCTCCCTGAATTTACGGAATGTTTTTATTATCATTCTGAATATAAAATCAACATCATCGACCCAGTAAATACTTTGTTCCTCCAGATTCGCATAAAGGTCTTCATAATTCATCATCAGATTAGTATATATTTTGATAACCAATTTCTTATCCTCATTATAAGTCTCTGATTGTGAGATCATATATTCTTTATAGAAATCCGTTTTTATCAGCCAGTTAAATAAATTTTTAACAATCTGCGGATACGGATTCCAGCTCAATTTCTTTTTGTTTACAAATTTTTTCAGATTATCATTCTGCTCAAGCTGTAAGATGAATTTATTATCGATGAATTTTGTGGCTGGATTAAGATCACGAGTATCAGCCAGCTTTTTATTCCTGGCAATTTCAATTTTCGATTCAGCATAATCCCTTAAGTCAAGGAGAAGGAGCATAAGGTAATGATAAAGCTCATAAGATTTTTGAATACTAAGAGACAGGTCCTTTTCTGACTGGATATAGGTTTTTCCGTCAGCCTTGAAGTGAGCGTAAAGGATCTGAAGAACTTTAATCCGAAGAAGCCGTCTGCTGAACATATTGATAAAGAACTAGAAAATAGAATACGTTTTGCTTAGTAAATAAAGAAATAATTCTGCATTTTCTCAAATATTTTTCTATTTTTGAATTTGAAACCCTAATAATCAACTAAATTCTGAAACGATGGAGGAAGGAATTGAAAAAAATGAAGAGGTTGCCAGACCTGAAAGAGAGGAAATTTTTTCTAAAGCTATCAGAGCTGGAAAAAGGACATATTTCTTTGATGTCAAAGCGACCAGGAGAAACGATTATTACCTGACCCTGACTGAGAGTAAAAAGCGTTTCAACAGAGATGGAAGGTTCTATTTTGAGAAACACAAAATTTTTCTTTATAAGGAAGATTTTGACAAATTCTGGGAGGGACTTTCTGAAGCCATTGAGTTCATTAAAAATGCCAAGCCTGAATTAATCGACTATCCCGGCCCTGTTTCAGATAAAGACAGTGATGAAGAATCGAGTGCTGAAGACACTGTTTCTGAAGAAGGAGCTCAAAAGGAAAACAATGAGGAAAATTCAGGTGAAGAAATGCAGGAAAGCCTTTCAGGGAATTTTTCAGACGTTGAATTTGAAGATCTTGAAGATAAAAAAAAGGAAAAGTCAAAATAAGTTTTCTTTAATCTACTGTTTCACTTCCTGTTTTTTTTTGATTTTTCAGGAATTCATCAATTTCACTTTTGGAGAGCTCCTTGACGTTAGTCACAATAAAATTAGGTTTAAGGAAGTTCCCATATAAATTGCATTCTTTAACAGATTCCCTGAAAATTTGTTTTATTGGAACCTGTAAAGGCATAATAACCATTATAGTAGCATAACCACCCGTAAAAGATATTTTTTCAATCTCCCCATTAAATTTGTGCAGAACCATTTCAACCTCATTTCGTATTATTTTTCTGTTCAATTCAGAAAACTCCTTTCCTTCTTTTAGAAGTAAAACAACAAAGTACCGGAGTTTTGTTCCTTTGCCACCCAGGCCTGTGGAGATAAAAACCTGATTTTCATCCAGTAGTCTGCTTTCCAGTAACATACGACTTTCCTGTAAGGCGAGGATTGCCCATTGTTTTAGTGCAAAAATTGGCAACTTGATATATCTTTCAATAGTACGGTAAGCTTCAACACTCTCAAGTGATGCAAGTTCAGCAAACCTTGTCATCCTTGTTTTTTCCGGCAAATCTGAATTGAAAATATCTTCCTTACTTTTCAGTATTTCTTCCTGATTAAGACTTTTCTTAACATTCTTTGAAAATTCAAAATATTGCATCTGAAGGTCAATATCAATTTTTTCTTCCAGAATATTAAAATTCACCGGAGTGGTACCTAATAGTTCTCTAATTTTATCATATATATTTTCATTTTCCATCCATGTCCTCCTTGCAATTACGATTTATTAAAATAAATTTATTAATTAATTCTGCTTTTTTTTAATTTTAACAAAAGTTAAGATTTATTTATAAATAAACAACCAATCATGGAAATCCTGAATAATATCAAAAAACGGGCAGATGATCTTATCGCCCATGGATATAACACTGATGCAGGTAAATACATAAGTGAAGGGTATCGCATATTTGAAAAAGATATGGGTAAGTTTATTGGTTATACCGCATTATACTTCCTGATTACGGCTGCCTCAGGATGTATTCCTTTGGCTCCTATATTTCTGACCGGTCCTCTTACAGCAGGTTTTTTTATCGTCGCCAGAAAAATTAATAAAAATGAATCGTATGATTTTGGCACTTTCTGGAAGGGTTTTGATTTTTTTGTACCCCTCATGTTGTACACTTTAATCAGTATCATTTTAGGATTCCTGGCTTTTCTTGCACTTATTATTCCTGGCATTTACCTTGTCGTTGGATGGTCATTTGCTATTCCATTCATAATTTTCGGCAATATGGAATTCTGGGACGCAATGGAAATCAGCCGGAAACTGATAACAAAAAAATGGTGGAACATTTTCGGATTCCTACTCTTGCTTGTTCTTATTAATATAGCAGGAACCATGGTGTTTTTTGTAGGATTACTGTTTACTGTGCCGATTACATATTGCTCTTTATACGCAGCATTTGAAGATATTGTCGGAACTGAATAAATTATGGCTGATTATTTACTTGCTATTCTTGGCAGTATTATGATGATAGTGGGTATACTTGGTTGTGTGCTTCCCATCCTGCCTGGTCCTCCACTAAGTTTTGCTGCTCTTCTGGTTTTACATTTTTCCAGGTTTGCTGATTTCAGCGCTACGTTTCTGTTAACATGGGGCTGTGTAGCAATAATAGTAACAGTGCTGGATTATGTGGTACCAATCTGGGGAACCAAAAAATTTGGGGGATCGAAATCTGGTATGTGGGGAGCTGGTATTGGATTAGTAGTTGGGCTTATTTTTCTCCCGCCATTGGGTATTATTATCGGACCATTTGCTGGTGCAGTAATCGGTGAGGCTTTGACAGGAAAGAATGCAGCTGGCTCATTCAGAGCAGGTCTTGGATCATTCCTGGGCTTACTGGTTGGAGTTGGAATTAAGCTGGCAGCCTCAATAATGATGACCTTCTACTTTATAAAAGAGTTAATCGTCTGATATAATTGTAGTGCCATTTAAAGCCTCTTATTGGCCGGGCTCATAACCTCTCCTGGAATGTGCTTTTGATACGACCAGGCTTCTTCCTGAAATAACGCACCTGTTGCATTCCTTTATTGCCAAATCCTCCTGCTCTTCGGTTTCCATTTCGACAAAACCAAATCCTTTTGAACGGCCCGAATGTTTGTCAGTAATAATTTTAATACTGACTATTTTGCCGTACTTGTGAAACACTTCTGAAATTTCATTCTCCCGGAAAGCATAGGGAATATTACCAACATAAATTGTCATTTTGAAAGTGCTGGTTAATAATTAGTAATACAAGTTACTAATTTATTCCCTATAAAGTCAATACCCTGTGTACAAAATCATGTCACACTCCCAATGTTGCAACCATTACGGCTTTTATAGTATGAACTCGATTTTCAGACTGATCAAAGACGATTGACGCCTCGGATTCAAAAACCTCATCGGTTACTTCCATTGCCTCCAGGCCAAATTTTTTGAAGATATTTTCACCAACTCTCGTTTCCCTGTTATGAAATGAAGGAAGACAATGTAGGAATTTAATGTTTTGATTTCCTGTGAGTCCCATAACTCTTTTATTTATCTGATATGGCGTTAAAAGTCTAATCCGTTTTTCCCAAACATCCTCTGGTTCACCCATAGAAACCCATACATCAGTATAAAGGAAGTCGACTCCTTTAACAGCTTTTTCAAGGTTATCTGTAATAAGTAATCTGGCACCTGTTTTAGAGGCAATTTCTTGTGCCTTTCCTACCAGTTCAGCGGATGGTTGTAACTCTTTCGGTGCTGCAGCCCTGAAATCCATTCCCATTTTTGCCGCGCCAATTAAAAGCGAATTCCCCATGTTATTCCTGGCATCACCTGAATAGCAATAACTTATTTCATTCAGAGGTTTCACTGAATGTTCCTTCATTGTCATCAGATCAGCCAGTACCTGAGTAGGATGGAAATCATCGGTCAGACCGTTCCAGACAGGGACGCCAGCATACTCAGCAAGTATTTCCACCAATTCCTGACCAAAACCCCGGTATTCAATACCATCATACATCCTTCCAAGGACACGGGCTGTATCTTTCATCGATTCCTTATTTCCGATCTGAGTGCCAGCAGGCCCAAGGTAACTGACATTTGCTCCCTGGTCAAAAGCTGCAACTTCAAAAGCACACCTTGTTCTGGTAGATGTTTTTTCAAAAATGAGTGCGATGTTTTTCCCCTGAAGCTTTTTTTGCTCAGTACCTGAATATTTTGCATGTTTTAAATCAAACGACAGATCCAGAAGGAATTTTATCTCTGCAGGAGAAAAATCAAGTAATTTCAGGAAACTCCTGTTTCTCAAATTTACTGGCATATCTTAATCTTTTAGTTTAACTGTAATACTATGTAAAGATATTTTTTCTTGCAGTATAATACAAGTACCAAGATCTTCAATTGTCATTCTGCTCCCTTCGCTCGCGTCATTCAATTGTGCTTCAATTGTAATTTAATTATTAGACTAATATTCTATGCCCCATGCTCCATGCCCTATGCTTTCTTTTAATTTTAAGTCATTTGTCTTTTATCCTCAGGTTATTAACAATATCCGTGTTAAAATAATGAAATTATGTTGCTATCTTTGTGGGTTATTTTATAAATTGGATCCGGTTGAAATTCCTAATTTCCAGATATATAGTCTTTTGCTTGCTTCTGGTAATATTTCATTCCTGCAAAAAAAGACCTCCCGATATAAGACCAGATGAAGGTATTATAGTATACCAAATTAATTATTTGGACGAAACGGTAGGTGGTTATTCTTCAGGCATTCTTCCTCAAAAAATGGAATCACGTTTTAAGGAAGGAATGGTTAAAAATACTATTGAAGGTGCTCTCGGTTTCTTTAGCCTTGTAAATATTTCAGACCTTGATGAAATGACCAATACTACTTTTCTCAAATTCATTGATAAAAAATATGTTTACCGGGGCAAAAAGAAAGAACCACCATGTTGCTTTGCCGGTTTTGAAGGAATGGAAGTAAAATTTACAAATAGTACAAAACAGATACTTAATTATGACTGCCAGGAAGCAATTGTAAGTTTTCCCGGAACTACTAAAAAAAGTTTTCCAATTTACTATACGACAGAGATCAATTTTGATGAGCCAAATGCTACAAGTCCTTTTAAAGAAATTCCGGGTATACTAATGGAATTCCATGCTACTCTTGGTCAAACGATGGTTATCATGGTTGCAGAGAAGTATTTACCGGGTAAGGTACCCGATAAAGAGTTCATAATACCCAAACATTATAAGGAAATTAATAAAAATGAATTGGAAAATATTATGAATGCTCTTCTCGATTAATACTTTTTAAGAATAATGGCATCAAAGGGTAATAAACAAGACAAAAATTCGAAGTCAGAAAAACGTGACGAACGATTAAAGACTATCCTGGGCGTATTTATAATTCTGTTTTCACTTTATACATTCGTGATATTCACCTCCTTCTTTTTTACCTGGGAAATTGATCAGAGTTTTGACTGGTCAGCAGTATTTTCCGGTCCAGATGTAAAAGTTGAAAACTGGGGTGGTAAATTCGGTGCCTGGTTATCTAATCTCTTCATGAACAAATGGTTTGGAATATCTTCCTTCTGCCTTCCTTTTATACTTTTAATATCCGGATTCCGTCTTTTAAGAATCAGATTATTCCCACTTGGTAAAACCATTTGGGCAGGATTGATTGCAACTATAATTTTTTCTGTGGTTCTTGGCTTCCTTTTTGGTGAAACAAATGGATTTCTTGGAAGTGGACTTGGAGGCGGACATGGATTCTTTCTGAGTCGGTGGTTGATTTCATTTCTCGGATCTACCGGAACAGCTTTTCTCCTCATAGTTATACTTCTTGCATTTACTATACTTACTTCTGCCAGGTCACTTGACTGGATAAAATCCATCCTGAAAAGACAATTTGAAAAGAAATCCAGTATTGAGGATATAGTTTTTGATGAAGAGCAGGAAAACATAAAACAAAAGTCCGATTCACTGCTGGTGGAAGAGATTGATAAGCCTGATGATTTGCTGACTTTCAAGACGAGGGAAATAAATAAAGAAACTTCACAGGAGAACCATCCAGAACATATCCTCGCTGGAAATAATGGAATAGAAATGACAATTGAACAAAAGAAAGACTCTGATGCCTTCATTGGAAAGATTGATCCTTCAAAACTTGAAAATTTTGATCCAACCCTGGAGTTATCGAATTACAGATTACCACCGATTGAGTTATTAACTGATTACAAATCAGCAAATTCTGTTGTCAGTGAAGAAGAACTGATCAGTAATAAGAACAATATTGTAGCTACTCTGGGCAACTATAAAATTCAGATAGATAAAATCAAAGCTACAATAGGCCCGACTGTAACTTTATATGAGATTGTTCCTGCGCCAGGTGTACGTATTTCAAAAATTAAAAATCTTGAAGATGATATTGCACTTAGTCTTTCTGCCCTGGGTATAAGAATTATAGCTCCTATTCCCGGCAGGGGAACTATTGGAATTGAAGTTCCGAACAGCAAACCTGAAATTGTATCTATGAAGTCTATTATTGGCTCAAGAACATTTCAGGAATCGAAATTTGAACTTGCAATTGGGCTTGGAAAGACGATATCTAACGAGACCTATGTGGTCGATCTTACTAAAATGCCTCATCTTCTCATCGCGGGCGCCACAGGCCAGGGAAAATCCGTTGGTCTGAATGCCATTATTACTTCTATCCTTTACAAAAAACATCCTTCACAGGTCAAATTCGTACTTGTCGATCCCAAAAAGGTTGAACTTTCATTATATAATAAGATTGAAAAACACTTCCTGGCTAAACTTCCTGATACTGAAGAACCAATCATCACAGATATCCACCAGGTAGTCAAGACATTGCATTCTCTCATCTCTGAAATGGAGGATCGATACAACCTGATGCGAAGTGCAAAAGTTAGAGACATCAGGGAATATAACGCAAAATTTATTACTCGCCGTCTGAATCCAAAGGAAGGCCACCATTATCTGCCTTATATTATCCTTATTGTAGATGAATTTGCCGACCTGATAATGACAGCCGGCAGGGAAATCGAAATGCCTTTAGCACGTCTTGCCCAGCTTGCTAGAGCTATTGGAATTCATCTGATCATTGCAACTCAAAGACCAAGTGTAAACATCATTACCGGTGCCATCAAGGCCAATTTCCCTGCACGGATAGCTTTCCGGGTCATTTCTATGATGGATTCCAGGACAATTCTTGACAGTCCGGGAGCCAATCAGCTGGTCGGACGAGGAGATATGCTTATTTCCACCGGAAGTGACCTGCTAAGGCTTCAATGTGCATTCATTGACACACCAGAAATTGAGAGAATCACTGACTATGTTCTTTCACAACAATGTTATCCTTCAGCTCACCTTCTGCCAGAAGTCGAAGATGATTCAGGTACTGAACTCGAGAATTTTGATCCCGAGGCAAAAGATGAGCTCTTTGATAAAGTTGCCCGACTTATTGTTGAATACCAGCAAGGTTCAACTTCACTGATCCAGAGAAAATTTTCAATAGGTTATAACCGCGCTGGCAGACTTATTGACCAATTGGAAGCCGCAGGTATCGTTGGACCATATGAAGGAAGTAAAGCCCGTCAGGTTCTGATTAAAGATATTAATACATTGGAACAGATTTTGAGTATTAACAGAGAGGAAAACAACCTGTAATAATATGAAATCATTTATATCTCTGGTTTTACTTACGCTATCTATCAGTCTGTCAATACTTTCCCAGCAGGATCCTGCAGCTAAAGAAGTATTGGACAAATTTACCCGAAAGGCTGAATCAGATTATCCGATCAGGATTGAATTCGAATATATCTATGAATCCCTTATCGATAATGAAACTTTCACGGAAACTGGTGAACTTATCCTCAATGGAAATAAGTACCAGCTGATCTTCAGAGATTCAGAAATATATTGCAACGGAACCTTAATATGGAACTATCTTGTTTCCGAGGATGAAGTTTATATAAGTGATCCCAACAATTTTTCTGAAGATGATGAGTTCTTCCTCAGCAATCCGGAAATGTTATTTTCCTTTTACGATAAAAACTTCAAATACAGATTGACAGGTGAGTTCAATCATCTTGACATTGATTATTACCAGGTCGATCTGTTCCCAGTTGATCTAGACAAAAGTTACCATACGATTACCCTTCTGATTCAACAAGATAACTACCATTTATACTCACTGGGAACAAAAGGCAAACAGGGAGTAAACCATACCTTTACTATTAAAAACTATCAGGCAAAATTTAAAACAGACTCAGAAACATTCCAGTTTGATCCCTCGCAACATCCTGAATTAGAGGTTATTGACACAAGGCTTTAAATCTCTTGAGGCATTTGAGACATTCCTACCGGGGATATTCAATCCTGATATGATGAATATTGATCAGTTTTGAAATCAGAATCTCTTTTATCTGGGTGATTTCACTTAAAGTGATTTGTGCATTATCAAACTGTCCAATTCTTATCTGCTCATTTATAATGAAATTAACAAGTTCTTTCAGGCTTTCTTCATTTTTCACTTTAAGGCTTCTTGATGAAGCTTCGACTGAATCTGCCATCATTACAATTGCGGTTTCACGACTGAATGGTTTTGGTCCTGGATAGGAAAACCGGCTAATATCAGCTTCCTGTGAAGGATGTTTTTTCAGGAAAGAACGATAAAAATACTGGACTAATGTGGTGCCATGATGTGTTCTGATAAAATCAATAACAGGTTCCGGAAGCTTATATTTCCTTGCAATTTCAACTCCTTTTGTAACATGTCCAATTATAATTTCAGCACTTTTTTCAAATTCAAGGTCATCATGAGGATTAAAATCTCCAGTGTGGTTCTCTATAAAAAACAATGGCTCAGTCATTTTCCCGATATCATGATATAACGCACCAGTCCTTATTAGCAATGAATTCCCTCCTATTTCATAAACTACTTCCTCTGCAAGATTAGCAACCTGCAAGCTATGCTGGAAAGTTCCTGGTGCCTTTTCAGACAACTTCCTTAATAATGGTTGATTTGAATCAGAAAGTTCAAAAAGAGTAGATTCAGATATAAAACCAAAAGTTTTTTCAAAAATAAAAATCAGCGGATAAGAAGTCAGTATCAGCAATCCATTACCCCCGAACCATAAAAAAGGCCTGTAATCGATTGTCCTCAGATTGCCTTCCTGTATCGCAGAAAAGGCAAAATAGCCTGCTGAATAAATTAATGCAATTGAAACCGAAGTCTGGAATAAAATACCCCGGCGGTACGAATTGGTCAGGCTAAATATAGCAACTATACCAGCAATTATATTCAGGAAAACAAATTCAAAACTATTGGGTGCCCAGAAACCTACAACTAGGATTGTTAGCAAATGGACGAACAAAGCCAGACGGGAATCAAAGAATGTTCTGATCATAATTGGGACAATTGCAAAAGGCAAGACATATATACTTAAAACGCCTTGCCTTAACGTGAGACTTGCAAGTGTTGCAGTAAGCAGAATCAATAAGAGGATAAAAACCGTATTCTGGAACTTTTGCAGGACAGCTCGCCTGAAATTATATAAAAACAGATACAGAATTACCATGGCAATCACCGCAAGCATTACTTTTCCAAGCATGGATATATTCATTCTGTCAGATAGTCCAAGTTTTGTTTCATATTCTCTTTTAAGCGATTCCAGGATTCTGAATTTCTCATCTGTGACTATCTCCCCACGTGAGATTATTCTCTCTCCCGACTGCACCATCCCTTTAGTAAGAGAAAGCTTACTGATCATATCTTCCCGAACCTGGTTTGATGTTACTTCATCATATGCAAGGTTTGGAATAAGGAATTCATTGATATTTAAATCGCGGAAAAATAATCTGTTTATACGGTCAGGTATGCTATCCGCAATCTTATTAACTTCATTGAGGACATACTCATATGCAGTTCTCGGTGTAAAAACCTCAGAAAGATCCCGCTCTTCAGCAACCTGGTTTTTTATAATCACGATAGTAAGGTCAGGATTATTAACCCGATCCAAAATCTCATCACTCTGGACTATTCCTTTTGAATAAACAAAACTTATAAGATTACTGGCCAAACTGAGGTATTGTTTTCTTTTTACTGTATCTGTATGTATATTGAATTCCTTATCAGGTAATTCCGAGGTTGATTTAATCAAATCAGCCCATGCTTTAATAAAAGAGGACTTAAAACGGTCAAGTTGTGTCTGTACTATATCCTCCTGATACCTGAAATAAGGCTTAAAATTTCTTAAGAGGCTATCTCTTTCGGAATTAATTTCAAAGTCAGGCTTGTATATAGGAAAATCAAATGGCGCAATATATTCATCATGTTGCCAGGGCTGGTTTTTCTGGAATTCATATCGGAATTTCCCCTGCCATGGGAACAAAAAAACAAGGATTACCCCAGCAACTGCAAAAAGGCTGATCGTGAGGATTTCATCCCGATAGTTAAAAACAAACTTTAGTATACGTTTCATTTATAACACCTGTATGCATGGACAAAATTAGGAAAAATCGAAAAACAGTTGTTTTATTTATGATGAATAAATAAATTTAGAGATTAAATACCAGGGGAATGTATTCTTACGGTGCTTTTGCGAAACTAATTATTGCACTTCTGTCAATTGCAATCATATATCTTATAATCAGACGTATACACACCAAGAGGAAAGAAGATACTGATGACAGAAATAAATAGTTCTCACCCTATGTCCTGCACATACTCTTATCAACGGCTTGCATGAATAATTACATACTCAATCATCTCAGAGAGCTTGAGTCTGAATCTATTTTCGTTATCCGTGAAGTAGCTGCTCAGTTTGAAAAACCTGTGTTACTTTTCTCGGGAGGTAAGGATTCTATTATAATGTTCTATCTGGCCCGGAAGGCTTTTTACCCGGCACGTATTCCATTTCCGCTTTTACATATCGATACTGGCCATAATTTCGCAGAAACTCTTGAATTCAGGGATCAGCTGATGAAAAAGACCGGGGCAACCTGTATCGTAAGATTTGTACAGGATACTATTGATAAGGGAAAAGTAGTTGAGGAAACAGGTTATAATGCCAGCCGAAACGTTCTACAAACCGTAACACTTCTCGATGCTATTGAAGAATTCAAATTTGATGCTGCCCTTGGTGGTGGACGACGCGACGAAGAAAAAGCCCGCGCGAAGGAACGTTTTTTCTCTCATAGAGATGAATTTGGACAATGGGATCCAAAAAATCAGCGTCCAGAACTCTGGAATATTTTTAATGGGAAAAAGAAAATGGGAGAACATTTCAGGATTTTCCCTTTGAGTAACTGGACTGAAATGGACGTATGGCAATATATTTACATGGAAGATGTTGAGATTCCTGATCTGTACTTTACTCATAAGAGGAAGGTATTTTACCGCAACGGTGTCTGGCTGGCAGATGCACCATTCATGAAGAAAAAACCAGGTGAAAGGGTTGTGGAAAAAGACGTGCGTTGCCGCACGATTGGAGATATCACATGCACCGGAGTCACTATATCAAAAGCATTGACACTTGAAGAGATCATCCTTGAAGTCGCCGCCACACGAATAACCGAAAGAGGAGGCCGATATGATGATAAACGTTCTGAAGCGGCGATGGAAGATCGGAAGAGGGAAGGGTATTTTTAAATGACTAAAATTTGAAATTTAAAGTGACTAAAATTTAAAAGAAAGCATGGAGCCTGGGGCATGGGGGGAAAATGACTAAAATTTGAAATTTAAAGTGACTAAAATTTAAAAGAAAGCATGGAGCCTGGGGCATGGGGGGAAAATGACTAAAATTGAAAACTGCAGCTCCACAGCACTACAGTATCACCACATTACGACACTTATTACTAACCGAATTTTCTATTGAATGGCGCGAACGAAGTGAACAAATGTCAACTGAAGAACAATTGAAGAACTACCGAGCATGACGAAGACAAAAGACTTCCAGAGAGGATACTTGAATATGGAATTGCTTCGGTTTACAACGGCAGGAAGTGTTGACGATGGTAAAAGTACCTTGATCGGACGGCTTTTGTACGACAGCAAGGCTATATTTGAAGACCAGCTGGAAGCAATTGAGAGGGCTAGTATTCAGAAGGGGGAACAAAGAATGAATCTTGCTCTTTTGACTGATGGACTAAGAGCCGAAAGAGAGCAAGGTATTACTATTGATGTGGCATACAGGTACTTTGCTACACCTAAAAGAAAATTCATTATTGCCGATACACCTGGTCATATCCAGTACACGCGAAATATGGTGACAGGTGCTTCAACTGCTAACGTTGCTATTATACTGGTTGACGCCCGTAATGGTGTGCTTGAACAAACCGTCCGTCATGCATTCATCGCCTCATTGCTCAGAATACCTCACCT
>Ga0153916_10001347_pt1 | contig 17530 bp, 21 predicted proteins | sample Opewatmetagenome_FD_109642 | JGI IMG/M metagenome (GOLD analysis project Ga0153916, IMG submission 109642) | Freshwater wetland microbial communities from Ohio, USA - Open water 3 Core 3 Depth 4 metaG | ecosystem: Environmental > Aquatic > Freshwater > Wetlands | place: USA: Ohio, Lake Erie... | reverse complement strand
CGGCCGCCCTCGCCTCCTCCTCGAGGGCGACGTTGCGGCCCATCTCGCCGAGGAACCAGGGCGCGATGCCGGTGGCCGTGCCGATCAGCGTTTCGGGGATGCCCCGACGCATCAACCCGAGGATCCGCCAGAGCCGGCTGTCGGATGGCTCGAGGAACTGGCGCAGGACGATCGGTGCGGCCGTCCGCTGGGCGTGACGGGTCGATTCACAGGCGGCACCCGCCTCATCCACCCAACGGATCGGCTCGTCGGCCTCGGGGTCGCCGGCATAGACCGCCGCGAGGTAGTCGAACGTCGGTCGCCACGACGGGTCTTCCGCCAGCGGCCCAACGCCGGCCTGCTCGAGGCCGCGCAGGGCCTTGTTGAGGGCGGAGCCGAAGGTCCGGTCGATCGCCATCACCTCGCCGGTCGCCTTCATCTGGCTTCCCAGCGTCCGGTCGGCGGTCGGGAACTTGTCGAACGGGAAGCGCGGCAGCTTGACCACCACGTAGTCGAGCGCCGGCTCGAACGCTGCCACGGTCGTGCCCGTGACAACGTTCGGGATCTCGGCCAGCCGTCGGCCGACCGCGATCTGGGCCGCGACCCGGGCGATCGGGTAACCGGTCGCCTTCGACGCAAGTGCCGACGAGCGCGAGACCCGAGGGTTGACCTCGATGACTGCGTATTCGGTCGAGTCCGGCGAGAGGGCGAACTGGACGTTGCAGCCGCCCTCCACGCCGAGCGCCCGGATGATCGCCAGCGCGGCGCTGCGCAGTCGCTGGTGGACCGCGTCGGTCAGCGTCTGGATCGGCGCCACCACGATCGAATCGCCGGTATGAATGCCCAGCGGATCGACGTTCTCCATGCCGCACACGGCGATGCACGTGTCGTCCGCGTCGCGCATCACCTCGTATTCGATCTCCTGCCAGCCGGTCAGGTAGCGCTCGACCATGACCTGGCCGATGGGGCTCGCCCGGAGCCCGGCCCGGACGCGCTCGCGATACGCGGCCTCGGTCTCGACGATGCCGCCGCCGGTGCCTCCCAGGGTGAAGGCCGGCCGGATGATCGCCGGCAGCCCGATGGCCGCCAGCGCGGCGTCGGCCGAGGCGGACCGCTCGGCAGCACTGGCCCCCTCGACGATCCGGCTCGGCGCATACGGCTGCCCGATCCGATCGAGCAGGTCGCGGAACGCCTCGCGGTCCTCGGCCATCCGGATGGCCTCCAGCGGCGTCCCGAGCAGGCGGATCGGGTACCGGTCGAAGACGCCGGCGTCGGCCATCGCCGCGGTCAGGTTGAGCGCAGTCTGGCCACCCAGGCCGGCGAGCAGCCCCTCGGGTCGCTCAGCGGCGATGACCGCCTCGACCGCCTCGACCGTCAGGGGCTCGAGGTAGATCGCGTCCGCGACCGATGGGTCCGTCATGATCGTGGCCGGGTTCGAGTTGACCAGGATCGTGCGGATCCCCTCGGCTCGCAGCGCCCGGCAGGCCTGCGTACCGGCGTAGTCGAACTCGGCCGCCTGGCCGATCACGACCGGGCCGGAGCCCAGGATGAGGACGGACGCGGGCTTGGGCGCGGGCCCGCTCATCCGGCGTGCTCCCGGACAGCCGCCACAAAGCGATCGAAGACTTCGAGCGCGTCGAGCGGCCCAGGCGCACCCTCCGGGTGGTACTGGACGGTCTCGATCGGGAGCTCCCGGTGGCGCAGCCCTTCCACCGAACCGTCATTGAGGTTGACCTGGCTCACGTGGAAGCCCGACCTGGACGCGACGGACTCGCCGACGACCTGGACCTCGTGGTTCTGGGCGGTGACCTGGACCCGCCCGAGGTCCAGGTCCCGGACCGGGTGATTCGCTCCATGGTGGCCGAACCTGAGCCGGCGGGTGTCTGCGCCGGCAGCGCGGGCCACGATCTGGTGACCCAGGCAGATGCCAAGCAGGGGCCGGCCATCGGCGATGACCGCGCGGGCCAGGCCCACCTGCGCCTCCAGCCGGGCCGGATCGCCCGGTCCCGGCGACAGGATGACCCCGTCGATGTCGGCCGAGAGCACGTCCACTGCCGAAGCGCTGTACGGGAAGACCCGGACGCTCGCCCCGCGATGGCGCATCGATCGGACGATGTTGGCCTTCAGGCCGAGATCCACGATCCCGATCCGGGGAGCATCCGGGAGATCGGCGGGATACTCCGTGACCGTCGGGGGCGAGACCTGCCCGACGAAATCCTGGTCCTCCCAGCGCGTCACGGCGCGCGCGGCGGTGACGGCGGCGGCCGGGTCGACCTCACCCGGCGCCGTCACGATCCCGCGCAGGCTGCCATGCGTCCGAAGGTGGCGAGCCAGGGCTCGCGTATCGACGCCCGCGATCGCCGGTATCGCGTCGTTGCGCAGGAGCGCCGCCAGCTGCCGGGCGCCATCGAGGACGGCGGCCGTCGCGTTGGCGACGACCAGGGCGCGCAGCCACGGGCGAAGCGACTGATCGTCGTCGGCCAGCCGGCCGTAGTTGCCGATGAGCGGGTAGGTCATGACCACGACCTGCCCGGCATACGACGGGTCGGTGCAGACCTCCTGGTAGCCGGTCTGGCTGGTGTTCACCACCAGGTCGCCACCGGCCCAGACCGCGGCTCCGAACGCCACGCCCGGGAAGACCGCCCCGTCCTCGAGCGCCAGCAGCGCCGGACCGAGGTCGCCGATGCGCGGGTCGACGACCGCAGACGCGCGCGGAGACGGTGGAACGATCACGTGGGCAGGTCGGGACCCGTCATGGAGGCGGAGGAAAGGGGCTCACCGTGCGGGCGCGGGACGCGGCGGCGCCGTCCGCCGATCGGCGATGGCACGGTCGATCAGCCTCCTTCCCGGCCTCACGGGACCGGTACGCCGGCCTCACCGGACCGGCCATGAAAGGACGCCGTCAGGGTACCAGAGACGGGCGCGGCTGCTCGAACGCCCGATGCGCGCGTTCTCGCTCGCGCCTTCGCCTCTGCCGTTGGACCAGCCGCGCGATCAGGTGCCGGAAATCACCCTCAGCGAGCCGACACCACCCTGGACATCGATGTCGACGCGGTTCTGGGCTGAGGCGTAGTCGACCGATTCGTAGCCGAGCGCTGTCGGCGGGAACCGCCCCTGGTCGATCTGCGTGCTGCCGAGCACCATCCGACTCCGGATCCGTGCGGCGACGCCGACCGGCACCTCGAACGCCAGCTCCGCCGCTCCGCTCTCGGCCCGGACCGCCGTTGCGCCGGCCGCCTGCGGCAGCAGCACGCGCGTCGCGCTGGCACCGGTATGGAGCTCCAGGTTCCGCAACTTGAGCTCGCGCAGGTCGAGGACCATGCGCGTCGCACCGCCGTCGACCCGCAGGTCGAGCGGCAGCTCTGCCGTCAGTCCGACGTCCCAGGCAAACCGGCGGTCGAACCACGGCAAGCCGTTGGTCGTGTCCTGGCGGAGCTCGACGCGCCCCGGCCCGTCCTGTCGATGCGACACGCCGCCGACGAACTGCCCATCCACCAGGTGGCCGATGGCGGCCGGGTGCGTGGTCAGCTCGCCGGCCCCGTACTGGATCCTGACGTTCGCCTCCGTTGCGGTCCCGATGGGCAGGACCAGGGCCTCGGACGGGCCCGACCGCGGCACGATCGCGCCGACCAGGAACCAGACCCCGAGAACGACCAGCGCCAGGGGCCACCATTCGGCGACGAGCTCGCCCGGGCCCGAAGCGAGGTTCCCGGTCGTGCTGAGCAGGAGCAACGCCCCCACGACCACCCAGGCGACCGGCCAGGTGAACGCCCACACACCCCCCACGCCGATGTTGCCGTGAACGGCGGTCGACACGAATGCCCCGGCACCGGCGAGGATCACGAACAGCGGCCAGGCCTCCGACCATGACAGGCCGGCGGCTTCACGGATGAGGAAGACGAGACCCAGGCCGATCAACCATGTCGCGGCGGTCAGGGAACCGCGACGCGCCGGCGTCATGACCGCGCACCCGGGTCGGTGGGTCGCCGGCCCAGGGCCAGGACCAGGAGCACCACCCCGAGGGCGATCAGCATCAGCGGCCAGAACCAGTCCCAATCGAGCTCAGGCAGCCATTGCCGGGCGAGGAAGAAGCCACCGAGCAGCACCAGGAAGACCCCGATCACGGCCGGTGCGACGCTGTCGCCTCGCTGGCGGCGGGCAGCGCGACGAGCGGCCCGCGCGTCCGCCCGCGAGTAGCCGGTGCTGGGCACCCAGTAGCTGGGAGGCGCAGCCGCGGGGCCGGGTGCGGCCGCCGGGGCCGGGCCCGGCTCCGCCTCGGTCGGCGTGGATGTTCCCGCCGGTCCAGGCACGGGCGCGGGACCCGGCGCCGGCTGCAGATACTCGCCGTCGCCTTCCGGGACCACGATGGCCATGACGATGTAGACGACGAGCGCGATACCACCGGTGAAGATGACCAGGAGCGCCCAGACCAGCCGTACCAGCGAAGGATCGGCGTCCCACAGCTCGGCGAGGCCGCCCGCCACCCCGGCGAGCATTCGATCGTCGCGCGATCGATACAGATGGTCAGACATCGAGGAGCCTCCGCCGGAGTCAGGCTGGTCAGGGCGTTCCGCCCGGCGATCATGCACCCGGGTGTAGCCGACTGTCAGGGCCGTCTGTCATGTACGGTTGGGCCATGCACACGACCACGCGCCGTCCCAGGTTGGCACGCCGTGCCCTCGTTCTCGTCGGCCTTGCCGGCATCCTGGCCACCCTGCTGGCCGAACCCGCCTCAGCCTTCTCGGTTCGACGGACCTGGACCGCTCACCTTGGCGGCAACGGGTCCAATGGGACCGCGATCCTGCGTGGCTACATGGCCGGCGACGGCTCGCTCGAGCTCAAGCTCGTCGGCCTCCAGCCGTCGACGACCTATCCGATCGTGGCCTACCGCGGGTCCTGCGCCTCCCCGATCGTGATCACCCGCTTGCCGGGGGCGGTGACCGACGCGACGGGCGCGGTCTCGAAGACCTCGGCGGTCTCCATCCGAATCATGAACTCCATCTGGGTTTATGGGCGCACCGGGACGATCGCGATCAAGATCGGGACCGGTCCGCTCGCTCGCTGCGGGCCGCTGACCTACCCGGTCGCGACGCGGATCGCCATGCCGGGGCTCAAGATTGACCTGCCTGTCGTCAGGGGGCCGAGCGGGTACCCGTACTGCAACGTCGCGATGTACTACCCGACGCTCTCCCAGCCGCGGGAGGGCGGCGTGTCGTTTCTCTACGCCCACGCGCGCGTCGGCATGTTCCTCCCACTCCTCGAGCGTTCGAAGATCAACAACGGGGCGAGCCTGCTCGGGGCCACCATCCATGTCTGGACCAGCAACGACCTCGTGTCGACCTACAGGATCGTCAAGGTCAGGCGGCACGTGACGACGCTCGCCGGCGCGTTCAGCTCGACGACCGAACAGCTCTGGGTGCAGACCTCCGAGGGTCCGCATGGCACGCTCCAGAAGCTGATCGTCGTGGCGAGGCGAATCGGCAGTGCGCCGTCAACCCACGCCGCCGCACATCCGACACCGCATCCGCTGATCTGCCACTGAGGGCATCACGATCGTGGTGGTGAGCCCGGAAGGACTTGAACCTTCAACCCGCTGATTAAGAGTCAGCTGCTCTGCCATTGAGCTACGGGCCCACGATATCGTGCTCATTTAGAGCCGATTACTGGTCGGAGCCTTGACTACACCGCTCTGACAGACGATGATTGGTCCATTGGCAAGACCCCAATCAGAGGAGTCAAATCGATGTCTCAAGCACCGACCAGCGCGGCCGAGTCTACCGCAGCCGGCGATGTTTCGGCCAATGGCCGCCTGTGGGTTCGTCACCTGCGGGCCTCTAATCGGACGCCGATGACGATCAAGAGCTACACCGAGGCGGTCCGTCAGCTCGAGGTATTCCTGGCCGAGCGGGGCATGCCGCGCGAGGTGGCCAACATCCGCCGGGAGCACGTGGAAGCGTTCATCGAGGATCAGCTCAGCCGGCTCAAGCCAGCCAGCGCCGCGAACCGCTATCGCTCGCTCCAGCAGTTCTTCCGCTGGCTGGCCGATGAGGGCGAGATCCAGGACAGCCCGATGGTCAGGATGAAGCCGCCGACGATCCCGGAGACTCCCCCACCCGTCCTGCGCGACGACCAGATCAAGAAGCTCTACGCAGCCTGCGCCGGGACAAGCTTCGACGACCGACGCGACTTGGCGATCATCCGACTCCTCGTCGACACCGGGATCCGGCGGGCCGAGATCGCCGGCTTGACGCTCGACGACATCGACACCGAGCTCGACGTGATCGTGGTCATGGGCAAGGGCCGGCGCCCGCGCACAGTCCCGTTCAGCTCGAAGCCGGGCAAGGCACTGACCTGGTACATGGAAAAGGTGCGGCCGCACCACTCAGAGGCCAAGTCGCCGTGGCTCTGGCTCGGCCGCAAGGGCCGGCTCACGGAGACGGGCATCGCGCAGATGCTCCGCCGTCGCGCCAAAGAGGCCGGCATCGACGACCTCCACCCGCACCTTTTCCGCCACACGTTCGCGCACCAATGGCTCGCCGAGGGCGGCAACGAGGGCGACCTGATGCGGATCGCCGGTTGGCGGTCGAGAACGATGGTCCAGCGGTACGGCGCCAGCGCGGCCAGCGAACGGGCGATCGCCGCCCACCGCAAGCTCGCTCCGGGTGACCGGCTCTAGCCGCCAAGCGCATCTTGATACGATCGAACATCTGTGCTATAAGTTGGGAGGCAGTTGCCGGGGGCAGATCGTCGCCCGGTGTCGTGACGAACAAGGAGGTTCGGCGCTGACGACTCGCTGAGAGTCGGACCACCCGAAGCGGTGGTTCTCTTCGGAGAAGCGCATGACCTCGACTGCCCAGGTGTCGGCCCGGCCTTCACCTGCTCCCCACCGAAGCCGGGCCGGCAGGATCGCCGCCCGTGCACGTTGGGGCCCGGAGCCCCGGATCGTCCGCCTCGACGACCTCACCCCCGCGCAACGACGGCTCGTCGTCGCCCTGGTGGATGCCGCTCGCCGCGAGGCCACGGCCTCGCTCAAGGAGCAGCCATGACGCCGGCGGAGCGGGTGCTCCAGGGCAGGCTCGGCGCCCTCGCAGTTCACAGCCGCGGCCACACGAACACCGCGCCGGCCCGGGCCAAATTCAACCAGCGGTTCCTCGACGAGGTCGATCCGGACCGCGTACTTCCCGAGGCCGAGCGCGAGCGGCGAGCCGACTACGCCCGCCGAGCGCATTTCACTCGACTGGCACTCGCGTCCAGCCGCGCTCGCAGTGCGAGGCGCCTTTGACCTATGCCCTGTCGGTTGGACGGGTGTGGCTGACCGAACACCCGCCCTCAAACGACGACGCCGGACTCGTGCCCTGACAAGGCGAGCCGGCGTCGATCTCGGAGGACGGAATGAACCTGTACCAATCATCCCCCGGTCCGTCAAGGTTTCGCCCGCGACGTGTTCGCGGCCTGCCGGCCACGCGGCTCGCAGACTCGCTCGCCGCCGCGACAACGGGCACCGAGGACCTCGAGCGCGAGGCGCTTGCCAGACTGGCGGAGCGCGCCGCGACTCTCGCCGCTCGAGCTCGTGGCGAGCGCGGCTGGCCCCGAACATGACCGCCTCGACGACGTTCGTGATCGACCGCTACCTAGAGCGCGCCGTTCGCCACGAGTCCGGGTGCCTGCTCTACGGGCCGACGCCCACAACCTACGGCCACACACAACTCAACGGGGACTGGATCGCCCTTCACCGGCTCGCGCTCGAGTCGCGCTTGGCTCGAAAGCTCGGCCTGCGTCACCCGTTGCCGATCCCGCCCGGCCGGATGGCCCTGCACCGGCCGAGCTGCGTGGCGCGGTCGTGCATCGAGCCGGAGCACATTCGGTCCGGCACCGCGAAGGACAACGCCCAGGACGCGATCACCGCGGGGAACGCGAACCGGGGCGAGCGCAACGGCCACGCGAAGCTCACCGAGGTCGACGTTCGGGCGATCAGGGCGGCGCCTCGAACGCCGGCAACCCGTCGCGAGCTCGCTGAGGCGTTCCACGTCGACGTGGCCCACATCAGGTCGATCCAGTCGCGTCGGTTCTGGCGGTGGTTGGACCCCGATGAGGCGGCGGCATGACCCGCGGCGGCTTCGATCGGATGGATGTCTCGACCTCAGTCGCCGACGACCACAAGTTCCGGGTGCTGGCCCGTCGCCACCCCGAGCTCTATGCGCCGGCGTTCGCGGGCTACGTTGGCGGGCTGCTGGCGACGTGTTGGCGCGAGGGTGAACGCCTGACCCTCGAGGAAAGCTGGCCGCCGCTCCTCGCATGGGATCCGGCAGCGGTCGCCGCGTTGGTCGAGGTCGGGCTTGTCGACGCCGAGACGCGGATCCCCGAACTGGCCTTCGAGAAGTGGTACGGCTCAGCGGCCGAGCGGCGGCGCCTTGGGCGTGAGCGGCAACTGCGGGCCGACCAGAAGCGAGGCCACACGCGGCCCGTTGTTTCCCCCGGACCCCCTTCGTCGTCAGACAGTCAGACAGACAGTACAGGCAGTACAGACAGGCCCAGCGTTGGCACCGACGCTAGCCCAGCGCAGGTGCCAACGCTGGCACCAACGTTGGCACCGCGCGGCGAGGCCGACCCGGAGGGCGAACCGGAGGCAGAGGCCGTCACCTGGCTCGCCCAGCACGGCTGCTACATCAAGCCGGGCGACGGGTTCCACCGGCATCTCGTAATGGCCGTCGAGCGACATGGGATCGCCGGCGTGCTCGAGATGTTCGAACGACTGGCAGCCGCCGGCACGGTCCAGGGCGACATCAAGGGCTTCGTGTTCAAGGCGAAGGACCTGCTCGACGCGCAGACGCGCCCGAATGGATCGGACGTGGCGAAGGCCACCCGCGAGGCCGAGGCCGAACGAACGAGCCAGCGTCGCATCAAGGCGACGAAGGACGCGATCGAGGCGCTGAAAGCGACGCCCGAGCCCACCAAGACCTTCGCGGAGATGCTGCCGCCGTCAGTCCTCGGAGACGGCCGATGACTAGTCCCCGCAGCCGGGCGTATCGTGACCAATCAGAGGGAGTCGGAATGTCCACGACTAGCACAACCACCACACCGACAGCCAGCATCGGCGAGCGATTGGCGGCCGCTCGGCGCGAGCTCGAGCTCGCCGAAGCCGATGAGCTCCGCGCGTTTCAAGCCGTGAGCGACGGCCGAGAGGCTGCAGCACTCGGGGAGATCTCGAGGCGACAACTGCTCTCCTTGCAGCGCGATCTCTCGGACTGCCAGGAAGGAACCGAGGCCAAGAAGGCGGCCGTCCGAGCCCTGTCGCGCCTCCAGGTGCAGCAGGCCGAAGCCGCCTCCGCGGCCGAGACCCGCGCCCGCGCCGAACGCGATGCGGCCGCCCGCAAGTCCGCGGCCGAGGCCGAGGCGCGGATCGCAGCGCGAGTGTCCGCGATCGCCGACGAGCTGGACCAGATGGCAGCCGAGGCCCGGTCCTCGGTCAGCGGTTGGTCGCCGGGGACCGATGCGAACCGCCGCGTGGCGTGGGGTGAGGCGGTCGCTGGGATCGCCTCACTGCGCCGCGTCTATCCCAGCACCCGATAGCCGAAGGAGGACCTGATGGCATCCCTTGAAGACTTCACCCGCAACGCCGTTCGCCAGATGTCGACCGGCGAAGCACCGATCCGAGACACCCCGACCGACGGACCCGAGGGGCGCCACGACCCGTACCTCGGCTTTGAACGACCGCAGCCTCAACCGGCTGACCTCGACCTCGTGGAGGCCGAGGTCGAGCCCGAGGAGGGCGAGGAACGGTTCAGCGACGGCTCCGAGCTCGGCGACTACATCGGCGACCGGGTCGCGATGGCCGGCTGGGGATCCCGAGTTCCGATGGTCAAGGCCGAGGATCTCGCAACCCTCGAGGACGAGATGGCGGCCCAGGACGCGGCTGAGCCGCTCGCCACGTCGGCACGTGGGTTCGTCGAGCTCGCCTACGAGCACGCCGACGAGATCGCGGCAGAGTTCGGTCTGTCGCCTCAGGAGTATTTGGCGAGCTTCACGGGCATGTCCGAGGCTGCGTGGACCGAAGCGACCGGCCTGCCACCCGAGGCGCGGCCGTCGTTCCGGGACCTCGGTCGGGAAGGCCAGTTGGACAGCCTCGCGAACGCCCTCGAACGCGACACGGAGCGGCTCAAGGCCCGCGGCGGGCACTTCGAATGAACACCCGACAGTGCGAGTGGTGCGGCCGTGACATCCCGGCCGATCGCCGGCCCGACGCGAAGTACGACAAGCCGGGCTGCCGCGTCTCGGCCTGTCGGCGGCGGAATGCTAACGCCTTTAAAGCCCGTAGAGGCTCGGCACCCCCGGCCAGCGGATCCGGAGGCCGGCGCAAGGACCAACCGGGCGCGCTGCCCGGCGCTGCCACGGATCCGGCGATGCTGGCTGGGGACACGATCCCCGTCGAAACGGTGGCCGTCTGATGGCGACCGTCGACCAGCAGCTCCGCGCCCACGGCGACACGATCAGCGAGCACGCCGACTACCTCGACGCGCTCGCCCGGTCCGTCCGCGACCTCAACTCATGGCGTGACGGGCTCAGGCGAGCCGACCTCGAGGCGCGTCTCGGCGTCGGCGGGCCGCCCCGCGGCGGCCTCGTCCCGGGTGCGACCGGACAGGGGCTCATGGGCGGCTTCCTCGGCGGGTACTCGGGCAGTCCGTCGGCGCCGAACGTTGCGGACACGCTGGGCAACGTGCAGCCCTGGGTCGGCCAGGCGAACGTACTCCTGGACCCGACCTTCGAGACGGTGTTCATCCAGACAACGATCGGCGCCGGCTCGACGCAAAGCGGACGGTGGTACTGCAGCTACACCCTCAACTCAGGCTCCCTGCCTGCCCTCCACTCGTTCGACCTGTTCTCGCGACGCGGCGCGGGCAACCTCGACCCGTTCAACTCCGATGTCGTGAGCCTGGCCGTCTCCGGCTGGGGCGCGAACGCCGGCAACATCGATCTCTACGTGTTCCCGGTCGACACGTTCACCCCCGCCGGCCCGGTCCTGCCGTATCTGGTGGGCTCGGTCCGCGCCTATCTCGATATCGCGGTTGGCGCGACGGTCGATGTCGCCACGGCGACCCTCGAGATCGTCAAGTTCGGGGGTACGGTGTACTCGTCGCAGGTGGTTGACCTTAAGACGCTCACCTTCCTCGAGCCGATCCTGCTCGTCGTGGCGCACCAGGACACCCCGACCGTGTTCGGGTCGAACAGTTGGCGTTGGCGCCTCCATCTGCACATCGAGAAACCGGCTTCGAGCGACGGCGCGACGGCGCTGCGGTTCGCCGAGCCACAGCTCCACTTCTCGTACACGCCGGACCCGGTGCTGTTCACGCCGGCGATCGCGAACTGGTATCCGTCGGTGCGACCCGCCGATCCCCAGGGCATCACGGCCGCGAGCTACACCATCCAGGCACCGGCGCTCGGTCACGGCGTCCTCGTCTGGCTCGGCCCGACCGGCGTGTTCACGATGACGAGCACGCCCACGATCCCGGACGGCCTCGATGGGCAGGAGATCGTCCTCTACAACAACACCGCGAATACCCTGACGATCCAGGACCAGGGCACCCTCGCCGGAAGCAACCTCCGGCTCACGGCTGCCACGGTGGCGCTGGGGGCTCGAGACTCGGTCCGTTTGATGTTCGTGCAGGGCCTCGGCGATTGGGTGCAGATCGGGCCCGTGGTGAACGTGCTGTGACGCTCGACCCGGATCTCCAGGCGATCTACGCCGCGGCCGACCAGACGATCGCCGAGCTCGACCGGATCAACCAGGCGAGCCAGGCGCGGCGCGTTGATTGGCTCGCCCAACAGCGGGCGATCGTGGCCCGGCTCGACCAGGCCGGGCCGCCAGACGAACCGGAGCCGACCACGGAGCCGGGCGCGGCGCGTCGTGATCGTGACGACGCTCGGCGACGCCCGGTCGAGGACGCGGAGCCCTTCGTGGTGCTCCCACAGCGGACGACACCGGGCGGCGACTACGGCCCCCAGGTTCGCGCGAAGTTGCGACGGATCGCGCTCGGCGAGGAACGGTCGTGGTGACGAAGCGCGAGTGGCGCACGGTGGCCGTGACGCGGCGCCAGGCGCGCGAGATGGCGGATGCGATCTTCTACCTCCAGCAGCGCGCCGAGCAGCTCGCGGAGATCGCCGGCATCCAGGACCGCCCGACGGAGCGCGAACGGCTCGCCCTCCACGAGCTGCGCGTCCGGCTGTACGCCGCGGCGGACGGCTCGGAAAGGCCGACGTGACGAACCGATCGCTCAGGTGCGCCGACGGGACTGCGCCTGACGCCGGAGCGACAGCTGGGCTATCCGGAGCGCGTCGATCGCGGCCCGGTACTCCTTGGCCAGGTCGTCGACGCGCGCCCATAGGCGATCGTGGTCAGGCGATCCGGGCGCAGCCTCGGCAAGCTGACGCTGCGCCTTGCGCAGTCGCTCGAGAGTGGCGGCGGGATCATGGCTCGGCATCGTATCTGCCTCCAGGAACCCCCGGGGCTCCGCCACCCTACCCGATGTATCCCATTGGTGCTCCCGGGCGTACATCGATGTTGTGCAGGGACCAGACGCGTCGAACCCCCCGGCCGCGGATGCTGAACCTAGGCGCGATTGACCCGATGCAGGACGGCGTCGATGTTCGCCTGCCTCGTGGCCCGGGTCCGGCGCTCGGTCGCCATAGCCTGCTCGGCCGTGCCGGATTGCGGGAGATCCAGCACGGGGGTCGCCGATCGTTGGGCCAGCTCCACCTTGAGCCTCCGGACCTCGCCCTCCAGCTCGCGGATCCGATCCTGCGCCGCCAGGAGGTCGCTCACGACGGCCGAGGGCATCGTCGTGCTCTTGATCTGCTCGCCGCGCTGGCGCCGCCGATAGTCGGCCATGTAGGCCGCTCGATCCCTGCCCATGTGGTTACGCCCCCGGTTACTGGTTACAGGGCCAGCGTAACCAGTGGCTACAAGATGGCTGTAACCACCTGCCGGCGTTGCACAACACTGGTGTACAAGCGAGTGGGGCTACGGGGGAGGGTTGGACACTCTCTACGAAGCGCGTTCGCGATCTGGAGACTACCCCTCCCCCGGGGGTGGTCCGAAATCCCGCCGGCGCGGCCGTCTCTCTCAGCCGAGCGGGCCACGACCAGGAGGACGAGGCCACGGAGCCAAGAGCAGCTCGTCTCCTCCGCCGGCGAGCACCCGGCCGGCCACTCGAACCACAGTCTGATGATGCCCAATCACCTGCTGTGTCGCGGGACGATCACGCTCGAACCGAGCACGGCTCGACGGCCCCGGCTGGTCGTAGGACGGCGCAAGCTGGCCCAATCACCTGCTGTAACGCACCTCTCAGCGATACGAGCGCCGGGCGACGATCGCTCAAACCCAGCGACGGGGCCGACGATACGCACGCCCGTTCTATTCCCATGCGGTCGCGCCCGCCTACGCGCGGGTGGCAGAGGGCAGAGTGTCAGCCCGCCTACCGAAAGGCCGCTCCCCGATCGAGCGTCACGCTCAGCCCATGATGCAGACGGGGTCTGTGCAGGTATGCAGATATGCTGCAGAGCCCGAGGCGCAGACTCGGTGGCGAATGGGCGCCGTGAGTCTGAACGCTCGGCGCCTCCGGCGCCCGACCCCGTCCCGACCGAGTGCACGGACAACTCATGGGACGCACTGTCTGGACGATGACGACGACTCGGTGGTCTGACATGAAGCACTTATGCTGCACGCACCTGGAGGGAGCCTGATGGACGGAGAGACGACCTTCGAGCGATACGTCGCCCACCCCAACGAGAAGGACGCCCGCCAGCTCGGGGCCCTGGTCGTCGAGCTCGTGCCGCATGCGCTGCTCGACCCGCCGCCGCCCGACGAGCTGCTGCCCGAGCTGCTGCCCGAGCACCTGATCGACCACCTGGCCGGCTACTACGGCGAGAAGCTGCGCCGCGCCGAGGCGTTCATCGCCGAGCGCCGCCTGCAGCGCGGCCGCATCCAGTGACGAAGCCCAGCGACGAGGAGCTGCTCGCCGAGCTCGAGGTCGTCCGGGTCAGGGCGATGACAGCCCGTACCCCGTCTGCCACAGTCAGCCATCGGCCGCGGCTAGATCGAACCTAGTCCGCGACATCCTCGGATGGTGGCGTTGAGGTTTCCGGCGGGTCCGGCGGAAAACTCTCTGGCCCGGTGGCGACCAACCCTGACGGAAGCGTTACCGAGTAGACGACCCGTCCGGCTGCTCCGTCCGGAAGGAGCGGCCCGATCTCCCGGACCTCAATGGCCACGCTTCTTACTCCCGTCCGCGAAGAACGAAGCTCGGAGCTTCTCGCTGCGCTCGACGTTCGATCCAATGACTTCATCGACCTGTTCCTCGGTGAGTATGTCGCAGCCGCCACCGACGCGCACCATCGCCATCTGTACGGGCCCACCGACCTTTCCGTCCTGGCTTGCGGTCTCCGTGATCACGTAGGCGGCCAATGCCTTGAGCTCGCCGCTCGACGAGCCGATCGCGTAGAGACGGTTGAGAAGATACAGCGCGTACTGGGGCACGCCCTGAAGCGCGAAGCCGTGGCTGCTGCGCATCGGTGCGAAGTCGAACTCCGCAGCGAGCTGGTACACCTGTGGCTGAGTCAGGGCTCCGTCGGCATCGGGATCGTAGCCTGTGATGATCATCTGCAGCGTCGGTCGGACAGGCGTAAGGGCCCCGGCGACTTGCTGGATTTGGAACGACGCGAACCATTCACCATAGCGCGCTCGGGTGACCTCACGGGTGATCTCCATGACGCGCGTCACACCGATCGCGCCCTCCTCGTTGATCTTCTGCTGGATCTCGACCATGAGCTGGGAAGCGAGCTCCGCAGTGCCCGCGGTCGTAATCACCGCGGCTTCGGTGACACGAAACAGCTTCTGCATCGTGTCGTTCTGAGCCGTTGTGCCGCGGGGATCCCCAAACGTCCCCCGACTGTCCGTCGCAGCGACGATCCCGTCGCTTCCGATCAGCGCGACTGTCAGCGTCACCGCGTCCTCCCTTACCCTGACCGGGAGACTATGAGCCGGCTGGCGGCGAATGCCAAGGGCCTTCTTGCCTCCGAGGGTCCTCCTGCATTCGTCCAGAAGGAGTGGAGGCGATGAGTCCGAGGCCGACCACCCGACGGACCAGCAGACAGACTGCGCCTACCACGCAGAGAACATCTGCTGGCCTTCGGGCTTGAAATCGAGGAGGTCGCAGCTACGCTTTTCGGAGGCCCGGGCGGCCCGCCCGGCGATGCTCGAAAGGAGCGCGATCATGGACACCTACGGCGCCTCGATGGTCGTCACACCCGACGACATGCCCCAACTCTGCCTCGAGGACGACGAGCCGACGCCATCGGCTCGCTGGACCCTCCTATTCGCCGCGGCCGGCACCGCCGTGATCCTGGACGGCGACCAGGTCCGCGAGATCGTCCACGACTACTGCTCGCAGCTCGCCGGCGGTCCGTTCGAGGACGGGCGCGACGCCGATCGCATCCGCGCGCTGACCGACGCCTTCCTCTCGCAGGTCGCCGCCCCGGCCGCCTGACCCCACCAAGCCGGCCGAGCCCGTCGACACGACGCCGGCCGGCTCTCTTGGGGCGGCGCCGTCTGCCACGCAGCAGACGAGCCCGAGCGGCGGGCCGGTCTAAGGACGACGACGGTCTCTAGGCTCGCTTTCGCCGCGCTCGAGACGGACGGGTCACACATCCACGTTGTCGAGGACCTCGCGCGGCCAGAGAACGAGGGTGTCTTGGAGGAGGCGCGCCTCGCCTTCGAAACCTAGGCCACAGATCCGGCTCGTCGAGCCTAGGAGCACGAGGGTCGTGGGAGCGGCCACGCCTCGGATTGCCTCACCACTGAGCACAGCCCTGGGCTCGATGTAGGTTCCATCCGGGCGGCTCTCGAACTCGTGGTGAGCCAGCGAGCGCCCGCCAAAATGGGTCCACGGGCTGATGACTCGGTAGAGGATCTCGTATGCCTCCCAGATCGCTGTGTCGCCCGTCACCTTCGCCATGTCCTGAACGAGTGGCAACACGCGGTTTGACTTCTTGGTGATCTTGCCCTCGGCGATCGCCTTCGCTTTCGTCGCCTCGACTTCTTTCCGCATCCTGGCGTCGTCAACGGGATCGAAGACCGGACCGGAGCTCGGGATCCCTCGCCGCCTGCGGAACTCTTCGATCGCCGGGACGCCGGCCAGGCGCATCCGGTCGTCCTCGGCCAGGTACATATCGGTGTGCAACTGCGGGTCGACTTGGATCCACCGCACGAGAATGGCCGCTTCGACGATCGACCGAAGGAGGATCAACGCCGACGTGGTTCGGCCTGCCGCGCACAACCTGAGCATGTCGCCGTGAACGCCACCAGCTTGCCGGGCGATGCTCAGCGCAAGTACGCATGGCTGGCCGAACTCATTGATCGGACGATCGAGTCCTTCGATGAGCGCCGCGATCCGCTCCTCGGCGTAGGCCAGGGCGGTCTTGAAGGCGGGCGAGACGGCCGGCCGCTGTGGTGGCGGTCGCCGGCCAGGGTTGGTCACTGGAGCAGGAGGCCACGGCGCATATCGGCATCCTATATGGGAAGCGCCGGACAGCCCACCAAGCCGATACCAGCCGAGCTACCCGCACCGAAGCCACGCCCCGAGCCAAGCGGCGACCGCGCGCCGGGCGGCCGGTTCGGCGGCCCAGCGCCAGCGGACTTGGAGCGATACCACCAACGCGGCAACACGCCCGAGCCAAGGCGGGGCAACGCTCCCAATCGCTGGTAGCCGACGATGGCCGCACCGACCCTGCCGAAACCGCCGGCGAAGGAACTGGCCGCGATCAAGGCTCGGGCAGTCGCCGCAGGGTTCAAGCCCACGGCCGCCGCCGTCCTGGCGACGTACAACCGTGACGCCGCCCGCCAAACGGCTCGACCCCTGGCGTCGCCGGGCCCGACCGGCGGCATCGTCGAGGCCCGAAGGCCGGCGGCGCCGCCCCGTGAGCTGCCCACCGCCCCGAGCCGCGGGGGACAAGCCGGCCCCGGGCGGGGGACGGTGGCGACGCCAACCCGGAGCGATCGGCAGGGCCCCGGGCGTGGCGGCAGCTCGACGTGGCTCCCCAAACCCTCGAGCGGCGTCCGCTCGCGCTACCTTGGCCCGTACCCCGGGACGCCAGAAGAGGCCGCCGCTTCACGTCAGGCGTTCGTGGATCAGCTCGCCTGGCTGGTCGACAAGATCGGCGGCAGGACTCTCCCATCGCAGGCGACGTCGTTGGTCAATCTCGCCACCGCGCCGACGAAGGTGCTGAACCCGATCCTGGACGCGATCTTCCCCAGGAGCGGCCCGCCCGTCCACGTCGACACCATGACCCCAACCCAACGCGCCATCATCCGCCGGCTCCATGAGGCGGTCCGCTGAGGGGTCGACCAAGCGCGGCCAGCCGAAGCCGCAACTCTCAGCTGAAGTTGACCCGGTTTCGTGGACACCTGACAGTTGGGGCGTCGAGCCCCAGGAGTGGGAGTCCACATGCCGAACCCCAAGCCGCCATATCCGCCCGAGTTCCGGGCTGAGGCCGTCCGCCT
>Ga0153916_10001346_pt1 | contig 17532 bp, 12 predicted proteins | sample Opewatmetagenome_FD_109642 | JGI IMG/M metagenome (GOLD analysis project Ga0153916, IMG submission 109642) | Freshwater wetland microbial communities from Ohio, USA - Open water 3 Core 3 Depth 4 metaG | ecosystem: Environmental > Aquatic > Freshwater > Wetlands | place: USA: Ohio, Lake Erie... | reverse complement strand
TGCGGAACCCGTCAAACAGCGTCCAGGAGAGCGAAGCGCCCCAGTTCAGGAACGAATTCTTGAAGGGCCTGTCGATATTGTCCCCGGAACGGTTGACGCTGCCGGAAAGGCCCACCGAGGGGTAGTAGCTGCTCTTGGCGGATGTGACATCCGATCCCGCTGCACTGTAACTCTCGATCGCCCCCTGGTAATCCGGCCGGGCCTGCAGCGCCCGCGCCGCCAGCGCGGAGAGGTTCGAGCTCATCTGCCTGCTTTCCTGAAGCGCCGTGGAATCGATCTCGGCGGGAATTGTCGCGTCCGCGATGTCATACTCCTCAAGAACATCCAGACCGATCAGCGCCATCAGATCCGCCTTGGATTTGTCGAAGTTGTTCTGCGCCGTGATGAGCGCAAGCTCGTCCGTCGCGACCTGGGACTGCTGCCGGTACACGTCGGCAAGCGACAGAGCCCCGACACGGTTCGATTCGGTGATCCGCTCAAGCTGACGCTGGTCGCGCTTCAGATTCTCCTCGCTGACGGTAACGAGCTGCGCAGTCCGGAAAACGTTGAGATAGGCACTCACTGTCTGGAAGACGATGCTCTGCCTGGTACGGGCAACACTCTGCTCCGAGGCAATCGCTCGGGAGGTTGCTGCGGAATTCGAGGCCTCGCGCGAGAATCCGTTGAAGACCGTCCAGCTGGCCCGCAATCCCGTGGAGAAACTGTTGCTGGTAAGGATGGCGTTGGATTCCCCCGCCACCGGCACCTGAATACCGCCGACAGAGATGAACTGCTGACCGGTGGTCTTGAGCTCCTGCTGCGAGCGGCTCCAGCCGGTCGACGCGGAGAGCGATGGCAGCCATGCGCCGCGCGCCGCCAGAACCGAGCTCTGCACCGATTCGAGATTGTTCTGGGCCTGCACGACGTTCAGATTACGCTCCAGCGCAATCTGCTTGGCCTGTTCAAGCGTGAGCGTCTTTTTCTGGGCTTGCGCGGTGAAGGCGACAAGGAGGATGAGAATTGACGTCAGAAATCGCATGAGATGCTCCCTGCACATAGAGGTGGAACAACGGTAGATTATTAGACGATTCCCGGGGGGGAAAGTTTCACAAAACCCCCAAAAACCGCTCTATTGCGGCAAATCCTGGTCTTTGACCTGGAGCAGATAGGCCAGTGCAGCGTCGTGCTCGTTCGGGATCCGACCCTCCAAAATCGCCTCTTCGATGGCCTTTTTGAGCTGTCCGACCCTCCGGCCGGGCTCAAGCCCGCACACAGCCATGATTTCCTCTCCTTTGACCGGAGGCTGCCAGTTGCGCAGACGGTCCCTCTCCTCGAGTTCCGCGATCTTCTGCACGACGATATCGTAGTTGCGGAGATACCTGGCAACAAGTGAGGGGTTCTTCGACGTGATGTCGGCCCTGCAGAGCGCCATCAGGTCGTCGATGTCCGGGCCCGCTTCGAACGCAAGCCGCCGAACGGCGGAATCCGTGACCTCTTCCTCGACCAGGACCATCGGACGGAGATGGAGCCGCACGAGCTTTTCAACATAGGGGAGATGTTCCAGCGGGAGCCGCATTCGGTGAAAGATCTTCTTCATCATCCGCGCCCCGACCTCTTCGTGCCCGTGGAAGGTCCATCCCGTCCCCTCTTTGAACGCCTTGGTGCGCGGCTTGGCAATGTCGTGGACAAGGGCTGCAAAACGAAGCCAGAGATTCTCCGTCGCGCCGGCAATATTGTCCACGACCGTGCAGGTATGGAGAAAAACGTCCTTGTGATGATGGTCCCGGCGCTGATCCACACCGGCGAGCTGCGCGATCTCGGGGAAGACCTGAGGCAGGATGCCCGCGTCGGCCATGAGTTTCAGGCCGACGGAGGGTTGTGCCGATCCCAGGATCTTCAGGAACTCCTCGGTAACCCTCTCCTGGGAGACGATACCGATGCGCTCGCGCAGGGCGCGGGCCGCGGCCAGAACGGCGGGATCGAGCTGAAACTCCAGCTGCGCGGCAAACCGGAAAGCGCGCATGATGCGAAGGGGATCGTCCTCAAACGTCCGCGTCGGATCAACAGGAGTCCGGAGAATCCGCCGCCGGAGATCACCCCGTCCGTCCAGAGGATCCAGCAGGCGCCCGAATGTCCCCTCATTCAGCGAGGCAGCCATGGCGTTGACGGTGAAATCACGCCGCTGCAGATCCTCCTGCAATGTTCCCGCAGCAACGTCCGGGTCCCGGGAATCGGGATGGTAGACTTCCCTCCGGGCGCCTACCACTTCGACCTTCCCCCCCTCCGCCGGGATCATCGCGGTCCCGAACTTCTCGAACGCGACCACCGTGGCCACCCCCAGCGCGCGCGCAACATGCCGCGCGAAGGCCACCCCGTCCCCCATGACCACAATGTCGACATCCTGGTCGCGACGACCGAGAAGGAGATCACGGACGTATCCTCCCACCACGTAGGCGCGGATGCCTGCGGCATCTGCCAGCCGGCCGATCTCCGCAAGCAGAGGATGAGAGAGCTCCAGTGTCTGCTCACGCTCGCTCATCGGGGAGGGAGACCCTGTTCGCTGATCTTCTTCATAATGATGTCGGCAACCTCCAGCGCCAGCTTTCCGTCTTCCCCGCTCACGATCGGGGGGGTATGCGTCCGCACGGCGTGGAGGAAGAGCCCGAGCTCATGCTTCAACGCGTTGACCTCCCGCACTTCGGGCTGCTCGTACAAGATCCGCTTCTTCCGCGCACCGGAGCCGAGCTCGCCGAGCATGAGTGTCCCCTTGACATCCGGCTCCCCTTCCCCCACGAGACGGAAGACTTCTGCCAGCCCTTCCGAAAAATCGATGGAGATGTACGTGTCGGGCTGAAAGAGCCTCATCTTCCGCATGCGCCGCTGGGATATCCGGCTGGCCGTCACATTCGCGACACACCCGTTCGCAAACTGGAGACGCGCGTTGGCGATGTCGATCGTGTCCGATACCACGGCAACCCCGCTCGCCTCGACGTTCTTCACGGGTGACCGCACAAAACTCAGGATCAGATCGATGTCATGAATCATCAGATCGAGAACCACCGCAACATCTGTCCCGCGCGGGTTGAATTGCGACAGGCGGTGCGACTCGATGAAGAGCGGCTTCAGGTCGTAGGGCTCCAGGGCAAGTATGGCAGGGTTGAACCGTTCAATATGACCCACCTGCAGGATGAGATCCCTCTCGCGGGCAAGCCGGCAGAGGACCTCCGCCTCCTCAACGGTCTCGGTAATCGGCTTCTCGATGAAAAGCGGCTTCCCCGCTTCGAGCACCTGCCGGGCAACCGCACTGTGCGTGCTCGTCGTCGTGGCAATCGTCACCGCGTCGCTCGCGGCAAGCAGGGCGGGAATATCCTCGAAGGCCGACGTCTGGTGCTCGGCAGCCACCTGCCGTGCCCTGTCGGCATCGGTGTCAAAGACACCGCTCAGGGCAGCGCCCGGAAGATCGGCCAGCATCTTTGCGTGAAGCTTCCCCAGGTGTCCTACACCAACAACGCCGACCCGGCATGGTTCCACAGTCACCTCGCTGGTTCTGTACGCTGAAAAAGGGCAAACCGGCTCGCCGTCCCCTCCAGCACATCGTCGCCGAACCGCGTGGGCCGGAAGATCTCGCGATACCCGTCAAGCGTTCGTTCAGATGCAATGACAAATTCTGCGGATCCGCGCCGCGGCGTCACCCGCTGCCCGGCGCGAAGATGGTACCCCACCAGCCCCGGCGCGTCTGATTCTATCGTGATGGTCGCCGGCAGCCTCGCGCTCACCCACTGCGCAAGAGGAACGATCTCCCGCTCCTCCTCGATCGTTCCCGCCATGCCCGACCGGCCGACACTCAGGAAGATCACCTGATTGACGACAAGGAGCAAAGCAACTCCCCCAAAGACCGCCGAGTAGCCGGCCCTCTCCTCCCGCAGCGCCGGAACGAGCGCGCGCAAACCCTGCATCGCGCCAAGAACCAGAACGGGAGCCCCCGCCAACCAGAAGTCGCGGGCCAGGACAAGAGCGACGATCGCGGTCCAGAGAATCCATACCATAAGCCCCGGCAACGGCTCCCCCACAACCAGCCGGAGGAGCCGGACGCGGCGAACAGCCAGAATCCCCGCTCCTGCCGGCACCAGACAGAGCATAGCGGGAACGACGGTCCACCACCCCACGCTCAGCGCACTCCCGGGAACACGCGCGGAAATCACCGGGAGCCCCCTCTTTACCGCAAAGAATACCCAGGGGGAGACGACGGCCAGAAAGACCAGGAGGACAGCCAGAAGAGTCTTCCCCCTGTGCCGATCCCCGGGGAGCGACAGAACGTCGACGGACAGGGCGACCATCAGCATCGCCGCGGGCCAGGCGCACGCAGTAGCAAGTCCGGCAAACACCGCCGCCAGTGCGAAATCTCTCCGCCGCGCGAAGAAGAAAGAGGCGACGCTGAGCGCCAGCAACGCCGTGACAGGCGTCCCAGAAGGGCCGGCCTGCAAAAGGAGCGGATCAAGCGCCACAACCATCGCGGCCGAAAAGGCAAGCACCCGGTCTTCGAGAATCTCCACACCGAGCAAATAGAGCCCGAGGAGTCCAAAACAGGCGAAGATCAGGCTCATGATCTTCGCCGTCAGAAGCAGATCCAATCCGAGCGTCCCGCCCAGGGCCAGGAGGATTGTCCAGAAGAAGCTGAACGTTTCCGCCCCGGGCACTCCGGCGTGGCTGCCGAGAAGGAGCGAGGCCCAGGTGGTCGCGTCGTAACCGGGATCGGCTGTATAGGCAAATCCTCGCGCTGCTGTGGCGTAGTACACCGCAACCACCAGCGGCATGCCGAAGCGGACGATGTGCGGGATCAGCGGGTGCTGCCGGTCCGTCATGAGTCCGCCGGGGATTTGTCGTTCGTGCCGTTCCGAAATATGTCGTGAAACCAGAGGAGCATCCCCTCCACCGTTTCAAACATCAGGTCGGGATTGGCCTCACGCACGCGGGCACCATCATGGGTGTCCCACAGAACCGAGGCCACCCGAACACCTGCGGCGCGGGAAGCACGGACGTCACTCAGAGAATCCCCGACCATCAGAGCCTCCTCGGGACGCACACCGAGGGACGTGAGTATGCGGAGGATCCCATCCGGATGCGGCTTATGGTGTTCGACGTCGTTTCCGGTGACCACGACATCGAAATACTGCGCCACCCGGAGGGCCTCCAGCGTGATCGCCGTCGTGCGGCGCCCCTTGCCGGTGAAGACCGCAAGACGCACACCCTGCGCGCGAAGGAACCGGAGCAGATCCTCGATGCCGGGATGCAGAGAGGCCATAGCGCCGTGATGTGTCGCGTAGAACCCCACCAGCTCCTCCATGAGCGAATCGACACTGTCCGGCCCGAACACCTTCTCCAGTGCGCCCTCCTCCGGGGGACCGAAGAGCGCGATGATTTCCTCCGGAGCAAACGTCCGGCCGAGATGTCGGACCGCGACATCGTTGAAACTCGCGAAGATCAGCGCGCTGGTCCGGCTCAGTGTACCGTCGAGATCAAAGATTACGCAGGAGAGTTCTGCGGACGTGTATGGCATAATAGCGTAAGATACGGAAAATCCGCCCCTTTCAAAAGAGCCCGCCTGACGGGCGTTCTTGCTATTCCCTGACCAAGTTGATACTTTGCTCCTATGGGGAATCCTCATCTGGACCACCGGATCGTCCTCCGCAAGAAGGAGGAACACCGCATCACCGCCGGGCATCCCTGGGTTTTCAGCAACGAGATCGCGTCAGTGCAGGGAAGCCCCGGGCCGGGCGACGTCGTGGAGGTCCAGAACGCCGGAGGCCGGACGCTCGGCATTGGATTCTACCACCCCCATTCTCTTATTGCCGTCCGGCTCCTCTCCCCGCAGCTCGAAGAGATCAATCCGGAGTTCTTCCGAAGGAGGATCGCCCGGGCCCTCAGCCTGCGCGAGAGAACCTACCGGGACTCGGCCGTCTACCGGCTTGTCAACGGGGAGAGCGATTTCCTTCCCGGACTCATTATCGACAGGTTCCGTGACCTCTTCGTTCTGCAGACGTTTTCGTACGGGATGGACAGACGACAGAGCGAGCTCTGCGACGTCTTGGAGGACCTGCTTCATCCACGTTGCATCGTCGAGCGGAATGAATCGCCGCTCCGCGCTCTCGAATCGCTCCCAGAACGTCGTGGCGTCCTGCGCGGGGAACCTGCTCCTGTAGAGATCGAAGAACACGGGATCCGGTACACGCTCAACCCTCTTGAGGGCCAGAAGACCGGTTTCTTCCTCGATCAGCGGGAGAACCGGCTCCTTGCACGGCGCTACAGCCAGGGGGCGCGGGTTCTGGATTGCTTCTGCAACGACGGCGGGTTCGCCCTGAACGCCGCACGAGGCGGGGCTTCTTCGGTTCTCGCACTCGATGTCTCCGCGGAAGAGATTCGACGGGCCTCCACGAATGCAGAACTCAACGCCATCACCACCGTCCGCTTCGAGACCGCGGACGTTTTCGAACGACTCCGGTCGCTGCGGGAGGAAGGTGCACGGTTCGACCTTATCATCCTCGATCCCCCCTCCTTCACACGCAGCAGAAAAAACGTCCCCGCGGCAAAAAGGGGGTATCGCGAGCTCCACGAAAGCGCTCTCCGCATACTGGACGCCGACGCACTTCTGATTACCGCCTCGTGCTCGCACCATATCGAGCCGGAAACGTTCCTCCAGGTCATTCAGGATGCCGCGTTCCGCTGCGGCCGATCCCTCCAGATCCTCGACTGGCGGGGGGCAGCACCCGACCATCCGGTCCTCCCCGCCGCGCCGGAAACACGCTACCTGAAACTGGGAGTATTTCGGGTTCTTGAAACGTTCACTAGGGAAAAGGGGATTCTATGAGGAGGCAGCTTCTTGCAACATGGTGGGTCCTTCTCCTGGCACCCGTGGCCGGCCTGGCGCAGACCGTGACGGGCCAACAGGATACCTCGCTCCAGGTCGCAGCGGAAAAGAATGCCTGGGGTCTCGATATCATGGCCTCGGAAGGTGGTTTCGGACTTGGTCTGTTCTACCGCCGCGAGGTCTCGCCCGACCTTTCCTGGTTTACCACGTTTTCGATCTCCGAGGCAAAGGACGACCGGGAGGTGGAGCGATGGGACCCCTATACCGGCCTTTCCTATATCCCGGGGAAACTCAACAGGTTCCTGGTCCTCCCCCTGTTCGGCGGGATCCAGTACCGGCTGTTCCGCGAGGATATCGTCGAGACCTTTCGCCCCTTCATCAACGCCGCCGTCGGCCCTACCATGGTCTACGCGATGCCTTTTGCCCGGATGACGGCAGGGAGTTCCGGAGCGGTCCAGATGGAAGAGGTCGACTTTTTCAAGGCGATCGGGATGGGCCAGCCACACTATACGATAGGCGGATACATCGGCTTCGGAGCCCACTTCGGCTCCGAGAGAGGGAACGTTTTCGGCGTCAATTTCCGGTACTACGTCGTGACTCTTCTGAGCGGATCGCTGCCGTCGACCTATAACCTCTATAACGGCAGTATCGAGGGGACGATGAAGGAGTTCGGCGGCGTGATGATCACGCTCAGCCTGGGGAGCACATTCTAGGCCCCCCCCGAAATTGCGAAAGGCACTGGTGACCACGATGGGCATCCCCCTCACCCACGGTGTACCAGTGCCTTTCTGTTGGATCGCCGTACAATGTACAGCCCCGGGGCCCCCTCCGCGGTGACAGAAATCACGCCGGGGGTTACCCCTCTGCTTTCCTCGCCGGCTTTCTCTTTCCCGCTTCCTGCCTGCCGAGAAGGGGCCTCAGGAAGCGGCCAGTATGGGACGCACGAACGGCCGCCACCTCCTCGGGGCTCCCGCAGGCGACGACCTCCCCGCCCTCCTCCCCCGCTTCCGGCCCCAGGTCGATGACGTAGTCCGCGCACTTGATGACGTCCAGGTTGTGCTCGATCACCACGACAGAATTCCCCGCCTCGATGAGGGCGTCAAGACAGGTCATGAGTTTCGCAATGTCGTCGAAGTGAAGACCGGTCGTTGGCTCGTCGAACAGGAAGAGCGTGTTCCTCTCTCCCCGCGGTGTGGCGAGATGCGCCGCCAGCTTGACCCTCTGCGCCTCGCCACCTGAGAGCGACGTCGCCGGCTGGCCCAGGCGGATATACCCCAGGCCGACATCGTCCAGCACGCGAATCTTCCCGGCAACCCTCCTCCCCCCGCCTTCCGCTCCGAAGAATCTGATGGCTTCGGCAACCGTCATCGAAAGGACGTCATCGATGTTCTTCCCGCGATACCGGACGTCAAGGACCTCCGCCTTGTACCTCTTCCCCTTGCATACCTCGCAGGGAAGAAAGAGGTCGGCAAGGAACTGCATCTCCACCTTCACGACGCCGTCCCCTTCGCACGCGTCACAGCGGCCCCCGGGAACATTGAAGGAGAAGTGCCCCGGCTTCATGCCGTGGACCTTTGCTGCCGGTGTCGAGGCAAACAGGTTCCGGATCAGGTCGAACGCGCCTATGTAGGTGACCGGGTTCGACCTCGGAGTTCGGCCGATCGGCGACTGATCCACCAGCTCCACAGCGCTCAGGTGCTCCGTCCCTTCGATCGCGCCGAAGGTTCCGGCCGACGCACCGGGATTTCCCAGCGTGCGCTGCAACCCACCGTAGAGGATGCTGTGGACGAGCGTGCTCTTCCCGCTTCCGCTCACCCCGGTGACACAGACCAGCGCATTCAGGGGAAACGCAACATCGATTCCCTTTAGATTGTTTTCAGATGCGCCGCGAACCGTCAGGGCAAGCCCGCTCCCCACCCTCCGCTGCAGGGGAAGGGGAATTGACTTTCTGCCACTCAGGTACTCTCCCGTCAGGGAACGCCGTTCCCGCATGACGCCCTCCAGGGGGCCGCAGTAGATCACCTCCCCGCCCTGTTCCCCTGCCCGCGGACCGAGATCCACGAGAACATCCGCAGCGCGCATCATCTCCGGATCGTGCTCCACGACGATGACCGTGTTCCCCGCGTCCCGCAGCGCAAAAAGGATGCGGATAAGACGGGCATTGTCGCGTGGATGAAGACCGATGCTCGGCTCATCAAGCACATAGACCGCCCCCACGAGCGAAGAGCCGAGAGAGGTGGCCAGATTGATCCGCTGCGATTCTCCGCCGGACAGCGTGCTCGAAAGACGGTCCAGCGTCAGATATCCGATCCCGACGTCGTCGAGGTACGCAAGCCGCCTTCGAAGCTCGCCAAGAATCCTTTTGGCCACGCTCATCTCATACTCCGAAAGAACCAGGCCGTCAAAAAACGCCCGGGCCCGTGCAAGGGTCATCCGCACGATGTCCACGATGGTGAGCCCCGCAATCTTGACCTGCAGGGCCTCGCTCCGCAGCCGGGCGCCGCCACACCCGGGACATGTCGTGTACCCCCGGTAACGACTCAGCAGCACCCGGTAGTAGATCTTGTAGCTCTTCCGCTCCACCATGCGGAAAAAGGGTGTCAGCCCGATGAAATCTCCATACCCATCTATGAGAACACGCCGTTCCGCTTCAGTCAGGAGCCGGTATGGCACGTCAAGCCTGACGCCGGCGGAAGGAGCAGAACGCACAAGGCTGCGGAGATGCTCCTTGAACTTGGGCGTGGTCCAGGGCTGGATTGCCCCCTGGCGGAGGGACCGCTCCTTGTCCGGAACTACGAGATCCATGTCGATGCCGACCGCCCGCCCGAACCCCTGACACTCCGGACATGCGCCGAACGGATTGTTGAAGGAGAAGAGCCGGGGATCGGGTTCCTCGTAGGTGAGGTGGCAATCGCTGCAAGAGAAATTCTGGTCGAACGCGAGCCTCTTCTGCATTTCCGGCACCAGAACGGCGGCTCGCCCGCTCCCCGCTGAAAACGCAGTCTCAATCGAATCCGCAAGCCTGCTGTCGTCTACGCCGGGGCGAATGACGAGCCGGTCAACAAGCACACAGATGTCCCGGGCAGCGACCCGGCTCGGCACACCTGCCTCGTTCAGATCAATCACGCTCTCGCCGACGACGACCCGGAAGAAACCTTCCTTCCGAAGGTTCGCGAGCGCCTGCGCGAGGGCTTCACGCGGATGATGCGGGAGCGGGAACGTGACGAGGATCTTCAGCGAGGCGACCGCATCGGCGGACCCGGCCGGCAGAAGGGCCTGCAGAGCCTCGTGAACAGTCCGCACCGAATCGCGCGTGACAGGCTTCCCGCAGTTCCTGCAATAGGTCTTCCCGATCCGGGCAAAGAGAATCCGGAGGTAATCGTAGACCTCGGTGGTCGTCCCCACGGTGGAACGGGGGTTCCGGGTGTTGGTCTTCTGCTCGATGGCCATTGCCGGACTGAGGCCCTGGATCAGGTCGACGTCCGGCTTGTCCATCCGCTCCAGGAACTGCCGCGCATAAGAGGAGAGGCTCTCGACGTAGCGGCGCTGTCCCTCCGCATAAATGGTGTCGAAGGCAAGGCTGGATTTCCCGGACCCGCTGACACCGGTCATGACAATCAGGGCGTTCCGGGGAAGCTCGAGGGAGATGTTCTTGAGATTATGTACCCGCGCGCCGCGGATGACGATGGCGTTCTGCACTGGACATGGGGTGCGCAACCGCACAGATGGTGAAGAAATAAGCTACGGCAATTGGGGGGGAAAATCAACGAGAGAGCGCAGAAGCACACGGGGCGCCCATGAGAGGGCGCCCCGTGTGTTCAGAACTCAGAACCAACCGAGAGATCAGCGGACAGTCCCGCTGATGGTGGTGCTGATCGGGTTCGGCGTGTTCGGGCCCGACACGGTGATCGTGACATTGACCGGTGTCTCGTCGGTGATGGACCAGGTCCCGTCTTTCAGCGTGAACGTGAAATCCGTCGTCCCTGCGCCCGGGAAGAGTTTGTCGCCGATCGCGATCGCCCCGTTGTTCCCGAATGAAACGAACACCTGGTTCTGCTGCACTCCGGTGGTCGGCGGAGGAGGAATCACCGCGGTGACCGAAATGTTCGTCCCTGAAGCCAGCGGATGACCCCAGGCATCGGCGACGGTGAACTGAAATGCCTCCGAGCCCATATTCGCGATTGCGAACGTCGTGGGACTCACGCCGGAGATCGAGCCGAACCCGCTCCAGAGGACGAGAATGCTGTCCTCCACGGCCACACCCCCCTGCCCCAGCGTCCGGGCAACCACGTAGTGATAGCCGTCGCCGTAGGTCACCGACGCGTAGGCCCCGAGCGGCTGGGGATTGCCGCTGATCAGGTTGACCAGTCCCTGCCCGTCGCCGCTGGTGAACACCGAGGGCTGGATTACCCCCGCGCTGCTCCGGAAGTAGACCGCCGTCCCCGTCGCCACCGGGTTGCTGTACACGTCGCCCGCCAGGATGGAGATCGGCAGCGTCCTGCCGACGTAATTCATGGCGGGGAAGTTATACTCTGTGGCGGCAATCGAGAAGTGCGACTGGACGGGGAATCCCCCCTCGATCACCACCTGGACGGGGCTGGAGACGATGGTCCGCGACCCCACCGTTGCACTGGCACGTACCTGCACAACGCCGGAACGGGTGCCGGCATTGAATGTCGTGGCGGCCTGGCCGGATCCATTCGTCGTTACGCTGATGGGAGAAATGTACTCGCCGCCGTTCGGCCCGTTGATCGAGGCGAAGGTCAGCGCAACCGCATGGATCTCGTCAATCGGGATCCCCAGGGAATCGCGCACCTCCCACCGGAGGATCGAGGTTTCCGTCCCGCCGACTCCGTAGACGGAGATCTTGCTCGGCGAGGCTCCCAGGAACGCGATCGTCTGAGCCAGCCCGGTCCCCGTGCCCGGCGGGATGACCCCGGCCTTGGGTGTCAGGTAGATGTTCACGGGCGTGACAGAGGCCGAATGGAGAACTGCAGTGACGGTGGTATCCCTGTATCCCGTCTTGCTGTACGACACGGACACCGTCATGGTGCTGTCGACCGTGAACTTGACGACGTAACTTCCATTATCTTCGGTCGTGGTCTCGACCTTACCGGCGGAGACGCTCTGGGCTTCGATATTGACGCCCGGGAGCGGGTCCTTGGTGACACTGTCATAAACCTTCCCGCTCACCACCCCCTCGCCGGCGGCCGCGGAGACCGTGTCCGATTCGCACCCCACCAGCATCACAGCGCACAGGGCGGCAGCAATTGTGATCAGTACGTAAGTGCGGCTCATACTATTCCTCGTCTATTGTTCTTTCCCGTACGTCGTGCTGCGGAGATTCTTCTCCTGCTGCAGGTGCTCCTCGCGCCACTTCGACAGCAACTCGTCCTCCCGCTGCTTCTGCGTGATCCGCTCCTGCAACGTCGGCACAAGCTCCGCCTTCAGAAGGATTATCAGCTCCTTCTTGCTGCTCTCGTCCTTGTCGTACCCGAAGAGGTAGCGCAGGCCGAAGACATACCAGGGGAGGTCCTTCAGGAACGGGATCCCCTGGCGGGTGGTGGTCACTTCGTTGTTGTACAGTCCGCCGATGATCGTTTCCTCGCCGTCGAGGAGGAGCACGTTGGTGGTCGCCTTCGTCTTGTTGATGATGGTGCTCACGCTTCCGGGCGACACAGAGCTCCGCTCCACATCGGCCGTCAGATGGATGAAATTCACTCCTTGTTCGGCGATCACCTGCGGCGTCACCTTGACGATCGTGCCGGCGCTGTAGAAGCGGTCCATCAGGTTCCCCGCGAAGTCACGCTCGCGGATCGAGAAGTCCTGACCGACCTGGATGCGCCCCTCTTCCCCGGACCGGACAACGAGGGACGGACCCGAGAGGATCTCGCCCAGATTGTAGTTCGAGAAGAGGCGCCCGAGGAACTCCATGTTCGCAAAGCTCACCTTCGGCACCACTTCGGTCTTGAACATCTCGGTGCTCACATTGTCGGCCCCCGTGAACTCCGCGCTCACGGTGGCGTTCGAGGTGCTCTTCAGGAAGGTCCAGCTGATGCCCACCTCCTCCAGCCGCACGAGGTTCACCTCGAAGAAGATCGCCGAGATCTTGATCTCGCGGCTCCGGAAGCTGGCGACTTCCTTGGAAATCCCTCCCGGCCCCGCCGGCCCACCGCCGCCGCCAACCGCCACCCGCTCCACGCCGCCCCCCTCCGCGGTCGGCTGGCCGGTGATCTGAATGTAGTTCTCATACTCGCCGTACCAGAGGCTGTTCTTCCTGAGGATCGTCTCCAGCGCATCCCTCCACTGCATCCCCTGGATGTCGACATTGATCGGCATGTTCCGCCGCTCGGGGTCGATGATGACCTTGCCGACGAACTTCTGGCTGACCTCGCCGATCGCCGTCAGTGCACGGTCCATCGTCGTGGACGGCGCGATCGACACGAGTTCCTGCGGCGAGGTGTACTCCCGGAAGGCACGCCGTTCGGCCTGGCTCTTGCCACCCTGCGCCCATGCACCATCCGTGCAAAGAACGAGCGCGATCGCTGCGATGAGAAGTACTCTGTTCATGCTCTCCTCGGTGCTATTAGTGTTGTGAAACTTGCTGGGCGGTGCTGTACCGGATCTTCAGCTCCACCTTCTCGATAATCCCTCCCTTGTTCAAGGTGGCCTCGATACGACCCCCCTCAGGATCAATTTTCGTGATGTAGCCCAGGTACACCTCGTCACCCTCCCGGAGCGTACGGATGACATTCCCCTGATCAAGAACGAACGCCTTGCCGGGGATGACCGCCTTCAGATCCGAGCGCTCGATCTCCACCAGCTCCCTGGTGTTCGGGGGAATGCCGCTGGAAATCACCGGCGCGAACGGGTCAACGTTCAGCGAGTTCGGCGTCAGCGACCGCTCGCCCACCGAGCTCGACAGCTCCGCCACGGAGGAGAAGAAGGCATGCACCACCATGGTGAAGGTCACCATGATCTTTCCCTCTTCCTTCTCCGTCGGCGCCACCTCGACACCGCGCAGGTTGAGCGTCTGGATCTTGTAGAGCTTCCGGTCGTTCTCCAGATACCACATGAAGCGGTAGAGGTTTTCGAAACTCGCCTCGCCGCGGAGATTGTAGACGTTGAACCCGTAATTCGACCGGGCCTGCGTCCCCTGGAAGACCATATCCAGCTTCACCTCCCCGCTCAGATCGATCAGCCGGCTGAAGTACGCATAGCTCTGGGATGTCACATCCACCGGGGGAATATCCTTGTTCCGGTTTTCCCAGCGCTTCTGCGTCTCGGTGAGCACCGCACTGAGATCGTTGAACTGATTCACAAGGTTCGGCGTGTTCTGGAGTTCCTCGTCGATCAAGGTGATCTGCTTCTGGATCGCCTTCACCTTCTTCGGCAAATTGAAGGCCCGGATGTACGTCCCGATCCCGATGATCAGGAGGAACAGGACGCCGAGCACGATGCTGTTGCGGAGTTTATAGGACAAGGCTGATCTCCTTATTGTCGACTCTTAACCATTCACTGTTTCGTCGGCTGCGGCGGCACGTCGATCTTGTACCGGTACACCGTTTGCTCGCGGATCGACTGCACCGTCACCTCCTGCAAAAGCGCGCTTTCAAAGAGCGTGGACAGACGAGGGATCCTCGTCCGGTAGACGGCATAGCCGTTCAGGTTCACCGCCCCCGCCTCCGTCCCGTTGAAATCCGTCAGCCAGATCGAGTTCAGATCCTCCACGCCGTGGCTGAGCTGGGTCAGAATCTTGCTCCAGCGCTCCGACCCCGGCACGAGCGAATCGTACAGGGCCAGCGACGCCCGGTACCGGCCGAGCTGCTCCTCGAGCGCCATGATGGAATTGGAGAGCGTCAGGTTCTCCGCCCGCTGGCTCTCCTTCAACGTCAGCTGGCTCCGCAGCTCGCTGATCTCCTTGTTCTTCTGGGTGATCTGCATCGTGAAGAGCAGCGTGAAACCAAAGAGCAGCACCAGCAGCAGGTAGCCGTGCCAGGCAAGCTTGAAGACCCTCTGCCCTTCCCGAACCTCCGAGGGAAGGAGATTGATCTTGTACAGGTGCTTGTTCTCCGGTTCGAGAACCTTCCACGCGCACCCGATGGCGATGGCGTACTCCGACACCATGTCCTGATCCTCGGCGCCCAGCATGCTGGTGTCGAGCTGCGGGGTCAGGAGGTACTCGATCTCCTGGTCGGGGAGCTGCTGCGAAAGGAATTCCTTGAACCCGATCCGTTTGCACTGGCCAGCCAGGATGATCCGGTTGATGCGGGGAATCGCCAGGTTGTCCTGCTCCAGCAGCAGACGGCTGTACACCGTGTTCTGCAGGTTCGGGGAATCGTACCCCTCGCCAATGATCGGGGCGAACTGGTAGAAATGGTCGCCGCGCATGAAGATCAGCCGCGTGAATTCCACGCCGACGTAAATCACCACCGACACGTCTTCCGGCTGGAGATCATAGTTGAGGCGGACCATGTTCATCAGCGAGATGTCCGCGCTGTCAATGGCCGGAATCATCGGAAGCCTGTTCCCGATGAACCCCTTGATCCCCTCCAGGGCGTTGATCACACTCAGGCCGTCCTCCCGGACAACGCACAGGAGGTTCCCTTCGTCTGTCTTGATGGCGTCGACGGCATCCTCCGAGGGTTGAAACGCGCGGATGCTCCGCAACTCCTCCAGAATGCGGGACTTGAGCCTCTTCCCCTTCAGCCCGAAGTCGCTCTCCAGCATGTGATAGTAGAGCGAGGGCTCGACAAGGCTGTAGGTCAGCGAATACTTTCCTTTGGGGTACTTGGCCAGCAACCCGAGAAGGACGGCATTGTTATCGTCGCCGCCTTCACCCGCCGTCCCTTCGGCGGTGGCCACGGGAACCGCAAAGGCGTCCGCCGCGTCGGCGGAAGCGGAAATCTCCTCCACGGCTCTGGATTCCTGAAACTTGGTCACCAGCGTGGCGGAGGCAAGGTCTTCAACCACGACGCGGTTTTTCCGGAGCGTGAGGTGGGCGAGCTTGACGTCCAATCCGTCAATGAACAAGCCGAGGACATTGTGACTTCGCGATGCCATAGGGGGATTTCCCGGTGATGTCATACAGTCTGTACTATTCTGTCGGCGTAAGGTTCATGATCTGCTGGAACCGCCGCTTGTTGTTCGCATTCACGATGCAGTTCTCCAGCGAGATCTTCTTCAACAGGTAGAGACGCTTCATGTCCTGCTCCAGCGTGCACATCCCCTGGTCGCCCGATTCCGCCATCATCTGGTAGATCTCACCGGTGTTGTTGTTCTTGATGGCGGCCCGGACCGACGGCGACATCACCATCACTTCCTTGGCAAGGACCAGCTTGCCGTCCAGGCTCGGGATCAGCTTCTGCGAGACGACGCAGGAAAGCGTGTCGGCAAGACGGACCCGCACACGTTCCTGTTCGATCGGCGGCACCTCACCGATGATACGGTCGATCGTCTCCACCGCCGAGGCGGTGTGCAGCGTCGAGAAGACCTTGTGACCGCTGTCGGTGATTTCCAGGGCCGTGAGAATGGTTTCCGGATCGCGCATTTCCCCAATCACGATCATGTCGGGATCCTGACGGAGCGACTGGACGGCACCATCCTTGAACGAGAGCACATCGCGTCCCACCTCGCGATGGCGGACGATGCACCGGTCAGGCCGGTGAACATACTCGATCGGCGATGCGATGATCACCACGTGCGCGTCCACCGTGTGGTTGTTCGCGTCAATAATGCTGTCGAGCGTCGTGCTCTTGCCCGACCCGGTAATGCCCGTCACCAGCGTCAGGCCCTGCGCCGTGTGGGCAAGACTCAACACCCTCGTGACGGTGGGGTGGAACTCCAAGTTCTTGTAGGGACGGACCGTCGCGTTGATCGCGCGCATGTTCAACGCAAGATGATCAAGGTCGAAATACGCGTTCGCGCGAAACCGGTACATTTTCTCGTCTTCGATAATGCTGTACGAAAAATCCAGGCTCCGGTTCTCGTACAGGAACAACCGCTGCCGCTCAACCAGGATGCTCTGAATCAGCACGTTGAATTCGTCCAACGTGAACTTCCCGAGCTCCCTGCTTGGCTTCTTGTCCCCGTAAATCCGGTACCAGATGTAGTTCGTGCTCCCGAAGCCTCCCAGATCGATGTCGGAAGCGTTGGTCTTCGACATCCGGAGCAGATAGGAATCCATCAACTTTCGAAGTGCGGTCCGCTCCGCCGGCGACAACTTCGAGACAAGATCCCCGATGAGCATCTGCCGCTCCATCCCCGGCACCGTGTCCGGGATCGAGGCGGCAATCTCCTGCAACAACTTGATCGCGGTCTCAATCATGGGGGTCTATTCTGTGACTCCGCGCAAGTGAAAAGGGCCCATTTTCGTTCAATGTAAGGTTACCAGTTAGTAAAGTCAATTTCTACAACGCTTTAGGGAACCGCCCTAGATCCATGAAATTAAACGGGTTTTGGCCGTTTCCGGCCCCGCGCGCGATCCCCTGATTCCCTGTCACCCATTTGTGTTCAAGGAACATGCCAACCGTCACATCATGGCAACTGCCGAAAAGCAGCAAAATACGGGGGGGCCTGTCTCTCCGACAGGCCCCCCCGTATGTAAATTCTTCTCGACACCGCTGACTATTCGCCAGTCAGGCAATATTCTCCATCATTCGTACCAGGCAAGGATCTCGTAGGTCCCG
>Ga0153916_10001345_pt1 | contig 17544 bp, 17 predicted proteins | sample Opewatmetagenome_FD_109642 | JGI IMG/M metagenome (GOLD analysis project Ga0153916, IMG submission 109642) | Freshwater wetland microbial communities from Ohio, USA - Open water 3 Core 3 Depth 4 metaG | ecosystem: Environmental > Aquatic > Freshwater > Wetlands | place: USA: Ohio, Lake Erie... | reverse complement strand
TTTTTCCTGCTAAGCGAGCACCGCGCTCATGCCATGGGGATTTTGCCTTATCTGTTGTTGCTCGCCTGTCCGCTAATGCATATCTTCATGCACCGCGGCCATGGGAAAGGACATCGCCATGACTGAGATATCCGGTTACGGGCTATGGTCCTTGGCGATCATCAACTCGTTAGTGTTCATTATTTTCGCCTTCAGCTTCTTCAAGCCGAAGACGAAACGCGATTGGCGTTCATTCAGCGCATTCTCGGCGTTTCTGGTCGCATTATTCACCGAAATGTACGGCTTTCCGTTGACCATTTATTTTCTGTCGGGCTGGCTGCAGAGCAATTATCCCGAAGTCGATTGGCTATCCCACGATGCCGGACATCTGCTTGAAATGCTGTTTGGCTGGCGCGCCGATCCGCACTGGGGGCCGTTTCATATTCTGAGTATGGTGTTCATCGGCGGCGGCTTCTGGCTGCTCGCCTCAGCATGGAAAGTGCTGTATGCGGCGCAGCAAACCCATACGCTGGCGATGAGCGGGCCTTATGCTCGTGTCCGGCATCCGCAATATGTGGCGTTCATCATGATCATGTTCGGCTTTCTATTGCAGTGGCCGACGATACTGACATTATTCATGTTTCCGGCCCTAGTCTACATGTACCTGCGCTTGGCGCGACACGAGGAACAGGAGGTTAAGGCGGAGTTCGGCGGCGCGTACGAGCGTTATGCGGCGCGCACGCCCGGATTCTTTCCATGCTTCGGCCAAAGGCGTAGGCTGAACGAGTAGATGAGTATGGCCGCTGTGCCGCGGATGCAGAGGGAGAAATGATAATGGAAGGGTTGTTGTCGTTTGTGCTGTTCGCGGTATCGTTCTATTTGATGATGCGCATCGGCTGCGGGGCGCATAGGGTTCATGGTGGCGTGAAGTCCATCGATTCGCCGAGCGGCGGGAATCGGGCTTGGTTTTAATTTGATTCGTTGAAGAGCGCGGCCGGATGTTGTTCTTCTCGCTTGCCATTTGAGGGATGCAGTTATGTTGGACGAATTCACCCATTCACCGCGCATCGCCTATTTTTCCATGGAGATCGCGCTCACCAATAACATTCCCACCTATGCCGGAGGATTGGGCGTGCTCGCCGGCGACACGGTGCGTTCCGCCGCCGATCTGGAAGTGCCCCTGGTGGCGGTGACTCTGGTGAGCCGCATGGGTTATTTCCGCCAGGAATTGGATGCGCAGGGGCGGCAACGGGAACTGCCCGATCCGTGGGACCCGGCCGGCGTCGCCGCACCGCTGGATGCCAAGGTCGTGGTGACCATTGAAGGCCGCCGGGTGTGGGTGGGCGCTTGGCTTTACATCGTGAAGGGAGAGAGAGCCGGCCGCCAACCGGTGATCCTGCTCGACACGGATGTGAACGAAAATTTGCCCGAAGATCGTCAACTTACCCATTATCTCTACGGCGGCGACGATATCTATCGTCTTAAACAGGAGATCGTGCTGGGCATCGGCGGGGTGCGCTTGTTGCAGGCCTTGGGTTTCGAGGTGAGCGAGTATCACATGAACGAGGGACACTCGGCGCTGTTGGCGGTGGAGCTGTTGCGCCGCTATGAGTTCTCTTCGCGGGATTTGCAGCCTGGCGAGTCGGTTTACGATATCCCGCGGGTGCGCAATCTGTGCAATTTCACCACCCATACGCAGGTGGAGGCGGGACAAGATCGATTTTCCTACGAGTTGGCGCGGCGCCTGCTCGGAGAGGACTATATCGATTTCAATACCCTCAAGCGCTTGGGCGGCGATGAGGGGCTCAATATGACGCGCCTCGCCTTCAATCTGAGCGAGTATGTGAACGGTGTGGCCGAGCGCCACGCCGAGGTGTCGCGCAAGATGTTTCCGGGCTACCACGTCAAGGCCATTACCAACGGCGTGCATCCCTTCACGTGGACCAGCCCGAGTTTTGCCAGACTTTATGATCGGCATATCCCAAGTTGGTGCCACGAGCCGGTCTTATTACTGCGCGCCGACTGTTGTATTCCCGATGCTTCGGTATGGGAGGCGCACCGCGAAGCCAAAGCGGCGCTCATCGACAAGATCAAGACCCTCACCGGCGTTGTGCTCACTCCCAAGGTCCCGATCTTCGGCTTTGCGCGGCGCATGACGGCGTATAAACGCCCCGATCTGCTATTTTCCGACCTGGAACGCTTGAAGGGCATTGCCCAGCAATGGCCTTTCCAACTGGTGATGGCGGGCAAGGCCCATCCCCGTGACGAGGGCGGCAAACAGTTGATTGAGCAGATTCATACTCACCTGCGTGAGTTGGAAGGCGTGGTGCGAGGCGTGTTCCTGCCCAATTACGACATGGATCTGGCGCTGGCCATGGTGGCCGGAACTGACCTGTGGATTAACACTCCCTTGCGTCCCTTGGAGGCGAGCGGTACCAGCGGTATGAAGGCCGCCTTCAACGGCGTGCCGCAGTTGAGCGTGCTCGACGGCTGGTGGATCGAAGGCTGCATCGAAGGCGTGACCGGCTGGGCCGTCGGCAACAATGAAGAAGCGGCTAACGGCACTGACGCGCGTTCGCTCTACGACAAGCTGGAACACACCATATTGCCCCATTACTATACCAACCAACCCGGCTGGATCGCGGTAATGAAGGGCGCCATCAGCAAGAGTGCCTCCTATTTCAACTCCCACCGTATGATGCGCCGTTACGCCACTGAGGCGTATCTACGGTAGCAATAGCAAGCCGCCCGCGCGCAGGCACAGTCCCTCATCAATATCGATGGTCTCAATGGAGATTGACGGCGATCCCGCGCGGCTCGGGGTGAAATAGTTCGAAGACCGTGGTGAATTGTTGTTCCACCTCGGAGATGACCGCCGCGATAGTGTCATCCGCAAGATCGGCCAATTGCCAGGCTTCGGGGTCTATGGGCGAGACGATGGGATCGCCGGAGTTGCCGTATTGCAAGGTGTCGGCCACAGCGTCGGCGATGTGCACGAGGGCCGTGTCGCTGGGGAAGCGTTGCGCCCGTGCCGGGGCGTGGTGAAATTCGGCGGCTTCCTGCAAATGCTCGGGTAATTTCCAGGTGCGCAGGATTTCCGCGCCGACCGCCGCGTGATCGAATCCCATCACATCTTGTTCCGCGCGATGCAGCGGGATATTGTTGTGACGGGCGCGCAGCAGCGCTTCCCGGGCCAATTCCGGTAATTTGCGGTAGACGAGCAGGCTGCCGATGTCGTGCAGCAACCCCGCCACAAAAAATCGCTCCACGAAGTGTTCGCCGCGCTGCGTCGCCAAGGAGCGCGCCGCCAATCCGCTGCAAATGCTGTGGCGCCAAAAATCCTCCATAGTGACCAAATCGTTGGGCAGGCCCTTGAAAACGCGCATCACCGAGGCGGCGAGAATCAGGTCGCGCAGTTCGCGGGTGCCGATGATGGTGATGGCGCGCGAGATGGTGTCGATCTGCGAGGGGAAGCCGTAGAAAACGCTGTTGGCGATCTTGAGCAGGCGTGCGCTGAGCGCGGTATCCTGGGCGATGACGCGCCCGATATCGGCGGAGGAATAGCGGGGGCTGTCGATCATTTCGTTGACTTTGAGAAAGACCTCCGGCAACGAGGCGATCTCGATTGTGCCGGTGACGAGTTCCCGCGGGCTGATGCTCATGCTTTCCCCCTACGTTTGGTATAAGCGTCTGTGTCGCGGCCGCAGCTACCGCTTGACAGTTGCTGTTTAACTATAGCGGACACCAAAATCACTGCTTTACCGCTCGCCTGACCAGGCCTTGCCGCCACAGCCATCCGCTTGCTGTACACCTTCTGAATCTACGACTATTGAGGGGGGGCGATCAAGCATTTTATGCTCAAACAGGAGTAAAATTAGTTAGGGCCGGAAGGGATATAGGGGTGGGCGGTGGCTAAGCAACGTCATATACGGCTTGCCATTTCCGGCATGAGTTGCGCGGGCTGCGTAACCACGCTGGAGGGGGCCTTGCGCGCGGTGCCGGGGGTGGCGGCCGTGACCGTGAACTTGGCCGACCGCCGCGCGGACGTGGACGGGACGATGCGGCCGGCGGCACTGGTGGCGGCCGTCAAGGCGGCGGGTTACGAGGCGGCGGAGCTGCAAGGGGCAGAGGATGAGGCGGTGCAAGAGGCCGCCGAGATGGTTCATTACCGGCGTCTGTTATATAAGACCCTGGCGGCAGCGGGCGTTGGGGGGCCGCTGTTTTTGGCGGAATTGCTGGGACTGCTGCCCGGCATGACGTCGGCGGTTGGCCGCGGGTTTTGGTTAATGACGGGTGTCGCGACGGCAATCGTCATGGCCTATGCCGGGGGCCACTTCTTCGTGGGCGCCTGGAAGGCCTTTAAGGTACACAACGCCACCATGGATACGCTCATCGCCTTGGGCACCGGCGCGGCGTGGTGGTATTCCATGACGGTGGTGCTGTTCCCGGATAAGGTGCCGGCGTTGGCCCAGCATGCCTATTTCGAGGCGGCGGCGGTGATCATCGCTTTGGTCAATCTCGGTCAGGCATTGGAGATGCGGGCCCGCGGCCGCACCTCGGAGGCCATACGCCGTTTGATCGGTCTGCAACCCAAGACGGCGCGGGTAGTGCGCTACGGCCAAGAGCTGGATGTGCCCATCGCCGAGGTGGGTTTGGACGAGACGGTGCGGGTTCGTCCCGGCGAGCGCATCCCGGTGGACGGCGTGGTGGTCGACGGCCATTCCAACGTCGATGAATCCATGCTCAGCGGCGAAGCGTTGCCGGTGGAAAAAAGGCACGGCGACGGGGTGGTGGGCGGCACGATCAATGTATCCGGCACTTTCCTCTATCAGGCCAAGCGCATCGGCAAGGATACGGTGCTGGCGCAGATCATCGCGATGGTGCGCAAGGCGCAATCGGCCAAACCCGCCATCGGGCGCTTGGCGGATAGGGTGGCGGCGGTATTCGTGCCCTGCGTGATGATCGCGGCGGTTCTTACTTTTCTTGCGTGGTACGATTTCGGTCCCGAGCCGGCGGTGAGCTTCGCCATCGTCACCACCATGACGGTGCTCATCATCGCCTGTCCCTGCGCCTTGGGTTTGGCCACGCCGATCTCTATCATGGTGGGGGTGGGGAAGGCGGCGGAGTACGGCATATTGATACGCAACGGCGACGCCCTGCAGCAGGCGGGGAAATTGACCACCATTGTTTTGGACAAGACCGGCACAGTGACCCAGGGACGGCCTGCCGTAACCCGTCTGCTGCCCGTGAACGACTGGGATGAATCGTCATTGCTGCGCGTCGCCGCCAGCGTCGAGGCGGGCTCCGAACATCCTCTCGCCGCGGCGGTGGTGGAGACGGCCCGTGCCCGCGGCATTGAGCTTGCCGCGAACAGCGACTTCAGCGCGGTCTCCGGTCACGGGGTGCGTGCCGTCGTTGAAGGCAAGAGCGTATTGCTCGGCAATCGCAAATGGCTGGATGACCATCGCGTGGCGCTCGGCGACTTGCCGGCGCAGGCGGAGGCCTTGGCGCGCGAGGCGCAGACACCTATATATATTGCCGTCGACGGCGCGATGGCCGGGCTGGTGGCGGTGGCCGATCCCGTCAAGACGGACTCCAAGGCGGCTATTGCGCGTTTACACGCCCTGGGGCTGAAGGTGGTGATGATCAGCGGCGATCATCGCGTTACCGCGGAGGCCGTGGCCCGGCAAGTGGGGGTCGATGAGGTGATCGCCGAGGTCTTGCCGCAGGATAAGGCGGTGAAAGTGGCGGCCTTGCAGGCGCGCGGCGCGATCGTGGCGATGGTGGGCGACGGCATCAACGACGCACCGGCCTTAGCGCAGGCCGATGTGGGCTATGCCATCGGCACCGGTACCGACGTTGCCATCGAGAGCGCCGATGTCACCTTGATGCGTGGTTCGCTACACGGCGTGGCGGATGCCATCGCCATCTCGCGCGCCACGCTGAGCAACATCAAACAAAATTTATTCGGCGCCTTTATCTATAACGTGCTGGGGATCCCGGTGGCGGCGGGGGTGCTCTATCCTTTGTTCGGTCTGTTGCTCAACCCCATGATCGCCGGCGCGGCCATGGCCATGTCCTCGGTGACGGTGGTGTCCAATGCCAATCGGCTGCGCTGGTTCAAGGCGGCGCGATGAATGTCGTGCTGGTCAATATTGCAGGGATTGTCTTGATCGGACTTATCGCCGGGTGGTTTTGGTGGTCGCGTCCCGCCGCCCGGCGCGCGGATGCAGAGCCCATCACGATCATCGTGGCGGAGGGTGTATACACCCCTTCACGCATCGAAGTGGCGCAAGGCCGGCCGGTGACGCTGCGTTTTCTGCGCAAAGACCCCAGCCCTTGCGCCGCGAAGGTCATCTTCAGCGAATTGGGCGTCAGCGCGGACCTGCCTATCGGTGTGGAGCACGAGTTGCAGCTAAAGCCGCAGCAGCCGGGCGAATATGAATTCAGCTGCGAGATGCACATGTATCGGGGCAGTTTGTTGGTGAAGTAGCGGGGAAGGCGGGAAATCTCTTGCGGCGCGCAGCAGGGGATGGGATAGGTTATAATCGTACAAATGTCATGGGTAAATCTGGTAAGCGGGGTTGTACGGTCACGACGTCGCGTGTGACGCGAGACCGTTCTTCTTGTCCATTCAAGTGTTGTGACGTAGCGCGTAAGAGAGAAGTTCATGGCGATTTTGGCCGGCAGAAGACCTGTGATGACGCTGTTTTCCAACGGCGCCTGCCCCCAAAGCCATCGCGTGCGTTTGGTGTTGGCGGAGAAGGGTATCGCCGTCGATGTGGTGGAGGTGGGGAGCGAGGTGTTGCCCGAAGACCTGATCGAGCTCAATCCCTATGCCTCGGTGCCGACCCTGGCGGACCGCGATCTGGTGTTATACAACACGCAAATCATCATGGAGTATTTGGATGATCGCTATCCCCATCCGCCGCTGATGCCGGTCGATACCGTAGCCCGCGCACGTATCAAGCTTTATATTTATCGCATGGAACGCGATTGGTACAATTTGCTCGAGAGTTTTACGATGAGGGATGAGAAGAGGGCCGCCCAAGCGCGCAAGACGATGCGCGACGGCTTGACAGTCATCGCGCCGATCTTTGAACAAAAGCCGTTTTTTATGAGCAATGAAATGACCTTGGCGGATTGTACGCTGCTGCCTTTGTTGTGGCGCCTGCCGTCTTACGCGATTGAGTTGCCCCCCGAGGCGAAGGCCGTCCTCCAGTACGCCGAGCGGCTCTTTTCCAGACCGGCCTTCAAGCGCAGCTTATCCGCGGCTGAACGGGAGCTGCGAAGCTGAACGGATCACAGCTCTCCCTCTAGCGAAAAAGATCAATATAAAGATAATAAGCAATCCTGGCCGCATCGGGGCGGGCGGTTTTTGTCATTCTAAAAGTAGAAAGGAGACATTATGAAAAGGGTGAGTTATATAGCGTTGGTTGCGGCATTTGCCGTGGCGTTCAATGCTTACGCCAGCGAAGGCCATGCCAAGCACTGGAGTTATGAAGGGCAGGAGGGGCCGGAGCACTGGGGCGAACTCTCCGGGGATTTTGCCGCATGCAAGAGCGGCGTCAAGCAGTCTCCTGTTGATCTTAAGGAGCAAGTTAAGGCGGAATTGATGCCCTTGGAGTTCAATTACAAGACGATTCCCCTGAAGGTCCTGAATAACGGCCATACGTTTCAGGTGGATGAAAAAGGGGGCGGCACCTTGAAGTTCCAGGGGCAGGAATATCAGCTTGTACAGTTCCATTTCCATACCCCCAGCGAGCACATGATGGAGGGCCAGGCCCACGAGATGGAAGTCCACTTCGTGCACAAGAACGATCAGGGTCAATTGGCGGTGGTCGGCGTTATGATCAATCCCGGCAAGGAGAATGCCGCGCTGAAGGCCGCCTGGGACAACATGCCGAAGGATGCCAAGGATGTGGAGGTCTCCGGCGCCGCGATCAATGCGGGGGATATTATGCCCAGCGGCAGGAATTATCAGCATTACATCGGTTCTTTGACCACGCCGCCGTGCTCCGAGGGGGTGCGTTGGATTGTGTTGAATGAGCCCATCGAGATGTCCCAAGAGCAGATCGATACATTCAAGGCGGTTTTCCACCACAATGCGCGGCCGGTGCAACCCATGCATGATCGGTTCCTGCTCAATAGCGGTAAGTAGGCATTGCCCCCCGTGTGATGCCGTATATGTAAGGAAGCTCGTGGAGCCGCCGTGCGGATTCGCCGTACGGTGGCTTGTTTCTTGCCGGGCGGAAGTTGGGTGATGTGGGCATCGGCGCCATGGCGTATACTTTAATCGTCCGATAGGAGGCCCTGAGTAGCATTGCTTGAGAGAGGCCAATAGCTTGCAGAAGATGACATCCAACCGGCCCTATTTAATCCGTGCCTTTTACGACTGGATCGTCGATAACGGCATGACGCCGCACATCACCGTGGATGCAACGGTGGCAGGGGCGATTTTGCCGCAAGCTTATGTGCGCGACGGACAGATCGTCTTGAACATCAGCCCCCGCGCCGTTCAACAACTGCAATTGGGCGACAAAGAAATCAGCTTCCACGCCCGTTTCGCCGGTATGGCGCAGCAAGTGCTGGTTCCGCCGCAGGCCGTGATGGCGATCTATGCGCGCGAAAACGGCGAAGGGATGTTGTTCAGCCAAGAGAAGGGCCGCGAACAGGGGCCGCCGGAAGACCCGCGCAAGCCGCCGTCCGGTAAGGGCGGCAAGCCCGCGCTGCGGGTAGTGAAGTAGGCTGTCAGCTGTCAGCTGTCAGCGGTGGGAACATCTTGTCGGGGTTTAAGATGCCTTTGGGGTCGAACAGGTCTTTAATGCCGCGCATCAGTTCCAGGGCCGGCGGCGCGATCTCTCGGGCGATGAAATCCCGTTTTTCAATGCCGATGCCGTGCTCGCCGGACAGCGTGCCATCGAGCCTCAGCACCAGATCGAAAACCCGGTCGAGGCAGCGTTCCGCGCGGAGCATTTCATCGGGATCGTCAGGATTGACCAGCAAATTGACGTGAATATTGCCGTTTCCGGCATGGCCGAAATTGACGATGGTGATGGCGAATTCCCGGGCCATGCTCTCCAGGCCGCCGATCAGTTCCGCCATGCGCGACACGGGCACCACCACGTCTTCGTTGATCTTCTTGGGGGCGATGGTGCGCAGCGCCGGTGACAGCGCCTTGCGTGTCGCCCATAAGGCGTTGGTCTCCGCCTCGTTGCGGGCGGCCTTTATGTCGAGCAGTCCTTCGCCGGCAGCGGCGGTACTGACACACTCCACGGCGGCGTCGATGGCGGCATGCTGGCCGTCCACCTCGATCAACAATAAGGCGCCGGCCTCCTCCGGCAGCGGTATTTGTGAATAGGCGCGGATCATGGCAATGGCGCGGCCGTCGATGAATTCCAGCGCGCAGGGCGTCACCGCCTGCGCCATGATGCGCGACACCGCGCGCGCGGCGCTGTGCATATCGCGGTACACGGCCTGGAGCAGGCGTTTGGTCTCCGGCAGCGGCGTCAGTTTCAGCGTCGCCTCGGTGATGACGGCGAGCGTGCCTTCCGATCCTATCAAGAGGCGAGTGAGGTCGTAACCGACCACGCCTTTGGTGGTGTAGACGCCGGTGCGGATCTCCGCGCCGCTGCCGGTGACGGCGCGCAGCCCCAAGGTGTTCTCCCGCGGCGTGCCGTATTTCACCGCGCGCGGCCCCGCGGAGTTATAAGCGAGATTGCCGCCTACGGTGCAGAAGGCCGCGCTGGTGGGGTCGGGCGGCCAGAAGAAGCCATGAGCCGCCGCCGCCTCTTGCACGGCCTGGTTGGTGACGCCGGGTTGCACCACCATCGCCCGGTTGTCGGGGTCGATGCGAATGATCTCGGTCATGCGTTCCAGCGACAGCACCAGGCCGCCGCGCAAGGGGACTGTGGCGCCGGTGGTGCCGGTGCCGCGGCCGCGCGCCACCAGCGGTACCCCGTGTTCGTAGCAAAGCGCTACCGTTGCGCGCACTTCCTCGTGGCTCACGGCGAATGCGACGGCCTCCGGCAAGGCGTGACGGCGGCTGTTATCGTAGCCATAGGCCCAGCAATCGGCCGGGTCTGTAAGGACCTTGGCCGGGCCTACCGCTTGTCGCAAGGCATCCAGGAAATGATTCGGTAACATGTGCGGGGAATTTTAGTCCTGGTATTCGAAGAGCAGAACCACCCGTGCGACGCCTTCGACAAAACGCGCCGTTTCCGCCGCCGCCTCTCCCTCCGCGCGGCTGACGATGCCCATTAAATAGACCGTGCGGTTTTCCGTGACGACCTTGATGCCGGCGGCACTGATCTCCTTAATGCCCAACAATTTGGTCTTGACCTTGGCGGTGATCCAGGTGTCTTCGCTGCGCGATTTTAGGGTGGTGGGGTCGGCGACGGCGATTTCGTTATAGACCTTTTTTACCTTTTCCACATGGCGGGCGATGTCGACGGCGCGGTCGCGCATGTCGGCGGTCGGCGTTTCGCCGCTGAGTAATACGCTGTAGTTGTAGCTGGTAATATTGACATGGGCCTTCTCGCCCATGTCCTCATCCTCGTTGATGATCTTGCCGATTTTGAGTTCGATGGCTTGATCGTCGACCATGACCCCGGCGCTGCGCCGGTCAACCGCGACGGCAGCCCCTGCGCCGCCGGCCGCCATCACGCCGACACATCCCTGCAGCTGGCCCAGTGCCAGGACATTGCCCAGAGTGAGGATTACGATACCTGCAAATTTGAATAAGGGCTTCACGGCGCTGCTCCTTTGTGACATTACCGGATTGCTAAGAGTCGATGCCAAAGGCGTTGGGGATCCAGTGCACTTGCTGCTCGCCGCTGTTCGGGCCGATGGCGACCACGTCAAAGCGTGCCGGGCGCGCGGCGGCGTCGGGATGAGATTGCAGATAATGCAAGGCGGTCGCTGTCAGCTTGGACTGTTTGCGATGGTCGATGGTTTCGGCTCCGTCGGCAAAGCGGCGATTGCCCCGATAGCGCACTTCGACAAAGACCACGCCGCGGCCGTCGCGCATGATCAAGTCGATCTCGCCGTGGCGGCAACGGTAATTGCGCGCGATGAGCTTCAGTCCCTGATCGGTCAGATAGCGGCAGGCCTGCGCCTCTGCGGCTTGGCCGCGCTCGCCGGACAGGGTACGGGGCAGATCCATTAGTGCGGGACCGACGCGGTTTGCGGGAGCAGGCGGGGTAACCCGCCTGAAAAATGCGCCCACATCAAGGCGCGATGGATGCGATTATTTTTGTCCATGGTCAAGGTTCCGGTGGCGCCGGGGATTTCTTCATAGGGGGTTGCGCTCAATGAGGTGAGAGAGGGGAGCAGACGATAAACATCCGTTCCCATAGCGTAGAGCCGCGCGTATTGATCCGCCGCTTCCGGCCACAATTGCCAGATTTTATCGCGCAGCGGGAACTGCTGCGGGGTCAACAGCCATGGTATGTCGGTGAATATCACCCCGTCCAGGTCGCGGTCCTTGTTTTGATCCGGCCGGCCGTCGAAGGCGTGCGAAGTGGTATAGATCGGTACATCCCCGGCATACAAAAATTTCAGTTGCGGCGGTATTTGCCGGGCTTGACGCGGGAACGCCGCCATGAAGATGAAATCGAGGTCGTGGCGGCGCCAGGCCTCGAATTTGATCTCGGTTTGCAAGACGGCGTGCAAGGCGTGCGCCCGGCTCTCGCTGTCATCGATATTCAGCAGGCGGCGCAGAGGATCTGAAAGGTCATCGCCGTTGGCCGCATAGGTTTGAGTCGCGACCACCTTTCCACCCAGTTGTTGCCAATGTTCCGCAAAGGCCCGGAATATACGGTTGCCCCATTCGCCGTCGGGGATGATCGCCGCGGCTCGTTGACTGCCCTCCAGCCAGGCGCGCTCCGCAACCATGCGCGCTTCATCTTCAGGGGCCAAGCCGAATTGATAGAACCCGGCGGGTGCCTGATCGTTGCTGTCCGTATAATTGAGGACGAGGGTGGGGACGGTGACTATGTTGCTTTGGCGCAGCATCATAATGGCCTCCTTCTCCAGCGGTCCGACGACGAGTTCCGCTCCTTCCTTGACCGCCTGGGCATAGAGCTTGGCGATATCCGGCGCGGCCGAGGTGTCATAGACCTGGATGACGGGCTGTTGGTCTTGAGCGGGTCGTTGGAAATAGGCGGCAAAGAATCCGTCGCGTATCGCCTCGGCCGATTTGGCGTAGGGACCGCTCGAGGGTAACAGCAGGGCGATACGTGACGGTTGGCCGCGCAGCCGTTCCGGTTGTTGCGCCAGCAGCGATGCCAGCAGGTCTTCGGAGGCGGGGTGTTGCGGATAGCGCTTGCGCCAGGCGGTGACGCGTTCATCTATGCCGACGGGCCCAGAGGGCGCGGTTTTGGCAATGGCAACCAGCTCCAGCCAGCCGCGCAAGGTGTCCGGCGGCGGCGCCGTAGTCGGATTTTCCAAGGCGTTGTTGGAGAGAGACAGCAGCGCTTGCCACAGCGTCTGCTCATTATGACGGGCCGCATCCCGGTCGTTCAGCAGCGGGGCCAACGCGACCCGCTCCCGCGCCGCGTCCAGAAAATTTCCGAGTTGATTGTAGGCGGTGGCGCGCAGCTCATGGATGGCGGCGCGTAAAGCCGGCGGCGTGGTGCTTTGTTCGGCGGTTTTAAGGGCGTCCACCGCCGCGCGGGGATTGTGTTCCGTGAGGGAAACGGCCGCCGCGACCATCTGTCGCCGGCTGAGTTGTTGTGCGTCGAGCGCCTCGGCCGGCAGGGATTGCAAGGATTGTTTGGCCTGCGCGGCAAGGCCGCCGTGCAAAAATGCCTCGGCGGCACTCAAGAAATAATCATAACGGGGGGCTCCGCTGCTGAGCGCCGCGAGTTCCAGGTAATGCCGCGCCGCAATGGCATAGTCGCCGCTGTTGGCGGCGGTGCGCGCCTTGTCTATCAGGCTGGTGAGGGAAGTTGCCGCCTCGTCTTTTGACTCGGGCACGGCGGCACAAGCGGTCAGGGTCAGCACCAGCACCGGTAGCCAGGCGAGGTAACGGCGGATTGTGGCGGTCGCTCTCATGCTGTAGTTTGGGTAAGTTTATAATTCATGGTGAACAGGATGGCCGCCGGTTGCACGGGATAAAGCCGGCGGTCTCGGTATTTTCAAGCGTCACAGTATCGGCAGGTGTCTGGCAAGTGTCAATTGTAAACGGCGCGCTTTATATAGTGGCTACGCCCATCGGCAATCTCGGCGATATGTCGGCGCGGGCGATCGAGGTATTACGCGGTGTGGCGTTTATCGCCGCCGAGGATACCCGACACAGCGCCGTATTGTTGCGGCACTTCGGTATCGCCACGCCGTGCCTGGCTTTTCATGAGCATAATGAACGGCAACAGGCCGAGAAATTAATCGAACGTTTGCGGCGGGGCGACGCGGTGGCGCTGATCAGCGATGCCGGGACGCCTCTATTGAGCGATCCCGGCTACCATTTGGTGCGGGCCGCCCATGCCGCGGGTATCCGGGTAATACCGCTGCCCGGCGCCAGCGCCGCCTTGACGGCCTTGAGCGCTTCGGGGCTGCCCACGGACCGGTTTGTCTTCGAGGGATTCCTTCCCGCCAAGAGCGCCGCTCGCCGCGAGCGCTTGCTGATGCTGCAAACGGAAGGCCGTACTTTGTTGTTTTTCGAAGCACCGCACCGGCTGGCCGCAAGCTTGGGCGAGATGACGGAAATTCTGGGCGGCGCCCGCGAGGCGGTGTTGGCGCGGGAACTGACCAAGATCTACGAGACCATCCGCAAAGATACTCTGGAGGGTTTATGGCGCTGGGTGCAAGACGATCCGCAACAGCAAAAAGGCGAATGCGTGCTCGTGGTGCAGGGGGCGGAGCCCGCTGCCGATCATGATGCAAGCGCCGGCGATGCGCAGCGCCTGCTCGGTATCTTGCTGGAGGAATTGCCGCTCAAACAGGCGGTGGCATTGGCGGCGAAGATCACAGGTGAAAGACGGAATCAGCTCTATCAGTGGGCGGTCGATATGAAAAAAGTGGCGAGTAGCAAGCGCGAATAAATAAGGCTTTTTACTTGCTATTTGCTACTCGAAATTTATAACTTATAATAAATTAGGAGTCGGCCAGACAGTCGCTGTGTCCCTTCGGGGATGTGGAGGAAAGTCCGGGCTCCATAGGGCAGGGTGCCAGGTAACGCCTGGGAGAAGCAATTCCACGGAAAGTGCCACAGAAAATATACCGCCGATGTCCCGCAAGGGGCAGGTAAGGGTGAAATGGTGCGGTAAGAGCGCACCGCGCGGGTGGCAACACGCCGCGGCACGGTAAACCCCACCCGGAGCAAGACCAAATAGGGGGACGTTGCGCGGCCCGCGTTGTCCCCGGGTAGGTCGCTAGAGGTGCGCGGCGACGCGCATCGCAGATGAATGACTGTCCACGACAGAACCCGGCTTATCGGCCGGCTCCTTTTTTTCCCTGAGACCAGGCCCCAATTCTTAACCTATCTCTAAAAGTCTTTTCCTCAACACGCTGATTTAGGTCGATTCTTGTTTTCGATCGACCTCAGTTGGCGGCTCGTCTTGTTCGCCTAAGTCACTGTGAATTAAGCAGGATTTGTAGATATTTCTTGTCGAATTTTCTTGACAGGCTGGCATATCGCTACCTATAGTGTTTCGAGGTGGGGCAAAGTGGGTTTTGGTGGAGGAGGTAGCGGGGTGTTTCGCGGGGTCAATCCACTCAATTTGGATGCAAAAGGCCGCTTGGCGATGCCGGTCAAGTACCGTGATCGTCTCCAGGAACGCTGCCGCGGCCAATTGGTGCTGACGGTGGATCGTGATCGCTGCCTGTTGGTCTACCCGCTTCCCGAATGGGAAGAAATCGAGCGCAAACTGGTCAAACTCCCCAGCTTCAATGAACGTTCTCGGCGGCTGCAGCGCCTATTGATCGGACACGCCACTGAGGTGGAGTTGGACGGTGCCGGCAGGATCTTGTTGCCGCCTCCCTTGCGTGAATTTGCCGATCTCGATAAGCGAGTCATCTTGATCGGGCAGGGCAACCGGTTTGAGTTGTGGAACGAGGGCATGTGGGAAGAGCGCCGCGAGCAATGGCTGACGGAAGATGAGAGCGATCAGCCGCTGCCGGCGGAACTGGAATCGCTTTCCCTTTAATGCGGATGGCTGATGCGCGCGCCCATCGCCCGGTAATGTTGGAAGAGGTGATGGAGGCGCTGCATATAAACGCCGCCGGCATCTATGTGGATGCGACCTTCGGCCGGGGTGGACATGCCGCGGCAATATTGCAGCGGCTTCGCGGGGAAGGACGCCTCATCGCCATTGATAAGGATCCGGGGGCGGTGGAGGTGGCCAGGGAATGGTCGGCGAGGGACCGCCACTTTACTGTTTATCAGGGTGCGTTCGCCATGTTGGAGTACTTCGCAGAGACCGAAGCGGTGTCGGGCAGGGTGAACGGGGTGCTGTTCGACCTCGGCGTTTCGTCGCCTCAATTGGATACGGCGGAACGCGGGTTCAGTTTCTTACGCGAGGGACCGCTCGACATGCGCATGGATCCGATGCAGGGCGAGAGCGCCGCCGCTTGGTTGGCATACGCTGACGAGGGCGATATCGCTTACGTACTCAAAACCTACGGTGAAGAGCGATTCGCCAAACGGATCGCCAGGGCGATAGTCCAAGCGCGGCAAGTAGCGCCTATCGAGACTACGTTGCAACTGGCGGAGATCGTGTCCGCCGCCAACCCGGCCTGGGAGCGGGACAAGCATCCCGCGACGCGCGCTTTCCAGGCCATTCGCATTCATATCAATCACGAGCTGGCGGAATTGGAGCAGGGATTGTCCCAGGCGCTGCGGGTACTGGCGCCGGGCGGGCGTCTTGCCGTCATCAGCTTTCATTCCTTGGAGGATCGCATGGTTAAGCGGTTCATGCGCGACGAGGCGCGGGGCGGCGATATTCCGCGCGGCCTGCCGGTGCCGGCGGCGGCCTTCAAGCCTACCTTGCGGGTGGTGGGTAAACCTATCTATCCCGGTGATGCCGAGGTGGCGGCCAATCCCCGCGCCCGCAGCGCCGTTTTACGGGTGGCGGAAAAACTATGAGCATTAAATCCTCTCCACAAAGTGCACAGGTTCCGGTTAGAACCTTAATCATATTGACGGCCCTGGTGGTGGTGTCCGCTTTCGGGGTGATATATGCCAAGCATCAGAGCCGTAAGTTGTTCGTGGAGCTGCAGGGTTTGTACAAGACGCGAGATGCCATGGACATCGAATGGGGCCAGTTGCAATTGGAGCAAAGCACCTTGGCGACGCACGGCCGGGTTGAGGACACCTCCGGCGCCAAGCTGGGGATGGTGATCCCCGATGCAAACCAAGTGGTGGTATTAAAGCCATGACGGCGAATAATAGCGCGGCGCTATACCGTGGCCGCCGGATTTTTCTGCTCAGCGTGATGCTGCTGGCGGTGGGCTTGCTGCTGTGGCGGGCCGTGGATTTGCAGTTGCTGCATAACGCCTTTTTACAGGAACAGGGTGATGCCCGTTCCTTGCGGGTGGTGAGCATTCCCGCCCATCGCGGGGTGATCGCCGACCGCAATAATGAGCCGCTGGCCGTCAGCACCCCTGTCGATTCCATTTGGGCAGATCCTCAGGAATTATTGGGAGTGTCGGCGCAATGGCCGCGCCTCGCGAAACTTCTCGATCTGAATGTTCATTGGATCAGGGAGCGTTTGCGGGAAAACGCCAATCGCGAGTTCGTTTATATCAAGCGCCATGTGCCGCCGGCCTTGGCGGATCAGGTGATGGCGCTGAACATTCCCGGCGTCTTTTCGCAACGGGAGTATCGCCGCTACTACCCTTCCGGCGAGGTGGCGGGCCACGTGCTGGGCTTTACCAATGTGGATGATGTCGGACAGGAAGGCGCGGAGCTGTCCTATGAACAGTTGTTGCGCGGCACGCCGGGCAGCATGCGGGTAATCAAGGACCGGTTGGGACACATCGTGGAGACGGTGGAGCGAATCAATGAGCCGGTGCCCGGTCGCGATCTCAAGCTCAGCATAGACCGGCGGATTCAGTATCTGACCTATCGAGAACTCAAGGCGGCGGTGCAGGAAAATCATGCCTCATCGGGTTCGGCGGTGGTGTTGGATGTAAAGACGGGGGAGGTATTGGCCATGGTTGACCAGCCTACCTACAACCCGAACAACCGCGATAGCCTGCAGAGCAGCCATTACCGCAATCGCGCGGTCACGGACGTGTTCGAGCCGGGCTCCACGGTGAAGCCCTTTACCGTGGCCATGGCGCTGGAGTCCGGCCAGTATCGCCCCGATACCTTGATCGACACGTCGCCGGGCACCTTGCGCGTGGGTCCCAACACCATCCACGATACGCATGACTACGGGTTGATCGACGTAAGCACAGTGATCGCCAAGTCGAGCAATGTGGGGGCGAGCAAGATTGCCCTGTCCATACCGGCGGAGCGTTTATGGACAATCTTTCATCGGGTGGGTCTCGGCTCCTTGAGCGGCGCCAACTTCCCCGGCGAGGCATCGGGCTCCTTGCCGGATTATCATCACTGGTACCCCA
>Ga0153916_10001344_pt1 | contig 17561 bp, 16 predicted proteins | sample Opewatmetagenome_FD_109642 | JGI IMG/M metagenome (GOLD analysis project Ga0153916, IMG submission 109642) | Freshwater wetland microbial communities from Ohio, USA - Open water 3 Core 3 Depth 4 metaG | ecosystem: Environmental > Aquatic > Freshwater > Wetlands | place: USA: Ohio, Lake Erie... | reverse complement strand
CGCATCGCGACTTCGGTCCGGCTCTGGGCGTGCAGCTTCTCGAGGATGTTGCGGAGGTGGTACTTCGCGGTGTTCTCGCTGATTCCGAGCTCCGCCGCGATCTCCTTGTTGTGCCGCCCCGCGGTGACCAGGCGAAGGACGTCGAGCTCGCGGGCGGTCAGCCGGTCCGGCGAGGGCTCCTCGGCGGGCGTGCCCAGGGTCGACAGGTGGCGGATGATCCGCGCGGCCGTCGCCGGGGTGATCGCCGCCTCGCCTCGAGCGACCGTGTCGATCATGGCCCGCAGCTGGGCGGCCTCGAGGTCCTTGAGGAGGTATCCGCGCGCGCCCGACAGGATGGCGGCGAACAGGTCGTCCTCGTCTTCGCTGACCGTGAGCATCACGATCGGCGTGTCGGGCCGGACGGCGGCGATTTCGCGGGTGGCCTGGACCCCGGATTTCCCGGGCATCCGGACGTCCATCAGGACGAGATCCGGCTCGAGACGAAGGACGAGCTCGACCGCCTCGGCGCCGTTCGACGCCCGGCCCACCACGTCGTGCCCCCAGGCCTGGAGAAGCGACGAGACTCCGTCACGGAACAGGGCATGGTCGTCGGCCAGGACGATTCGCATCAGACAGCCCTCGTCACGGCCGGCTCCCGTGGTGCCTCGGCCTCGACCGCGAGATGGACCCGGCAGCCGCCGCCGGGTGGGCTCGTCCATTCGACAGTCCCGCCGATGCTCTCCGCCCGCTCGCGCATCGCCTCGATCCCGTAGCGGGGACGGTCGTCCGGCGCCGCCGAATCGACGATCCCGTGCCCATCATCGGCGATGACGACCTCGAGCCGGCCGTCGTTGGCAGCGAAGGAGATCTCGGCACGTCCCGCTCCCGAGTGCTTGCGGACGTTGGTCAATGCCTCCTGGACGATTCGGAAGACCTGGGCCTCCACGTCCGGCGCCAGATCGAGACGGCGCGCGGCATCCGCAGCTTCAACCCGGACGGCGATCTTCGAAGCCTCGGCGAAGCGTGCCGCGTAGTCCTCGATGGCGGCCACCAGCCCGACGCCAGGGTCGACCGGGCTGCGCAGGCCGAGGATCGCTTCCCGGACGTCGACGTAGATCGACCGTGCGGCGGCGGCAAGCTCGGCCAGCAGGCCGCGCGCCTCCGTCGTCCGCCCGGCGACGAGGAGCTCCTCGATCGCTTGCGACTTGGTGTTCACGTAGCCCAGCACCTGGGCCAGGCCGTCGTGCATCTCGCGCGCGATCCGTTCGCGCTCGGCATCGACGGCGAGCTCCCGCAGTCGGGCCTGGAGTCGGGCGTTCTCGATGGCGATGGCCGCCTGATTGGCCAGCGCGGAGAGCGTCTCGACCTCGTCGACCTCGAAGCCGCGCTCGAGTCGCGAGCCCACCATCAGGAGCCCGATCGTCTCCCCGGCTCGCTGGAGCGGGGCCTCGAGTCGTGCGGTCGCCAGGTCCGGCCGGACGAAGCGGGAGACACCGGCGCCGCTCCCGGCGAAGCCGCCGGCGCGATCGACGCCGTCATCCGGCCCGCTCGATGCGGCAACGTGTGCCTCGCCGTCTGCGCCCTGCGTGACCAGGACCGCGACGTCCACCTCGAGCAACGCCCGGGCCTGGTCGACGATCGCGCGGAGGATCTCGTCGACGTCGGCCAGGGCGGCGATGGCAACGCTCACGCGGTGGAGGGCTCGCGCCGACGCGGCACGCCGCTCGAGGTCGACGTTCCGGGCGCGCAGGGTGGACGACAGCACGTCGATCCGACGGAAGGCGATCGTCGAGAACCCCCAGGCGAGCACGGCGACGAGGGCGGTGACCACGACGGTGTCGATCGGGAACGGGAACGCGGCGTCGAGCAGCCCGTCGCTGACGAGCTCGATGATCGCCACCGCGACGACCGGCACGATGACACTGAGCCAGCGGATTCGTCGCATGCGCGAAGGATAGTCACGCCGTCACGAGGAGCCTCCGAGCCGACCGGCCCCATCCAGCCGGCTGAACGGCCCGAGCGCACCCGATTCGCAACCTGCGATCTGGCGCATCTGCAGGCGCGAGCAGGTATTCTTCGCGCGACCCCATGTGTCCTCCGTGGACATGCCCCCGTCCGCGGTTCCGCAACCCAAGTCAGGTGGTTCCCATGAAGATCGGTGTCGCCAAGGAGACCGCGCCCGGTGAGCGGCGCGTCGCCCTGGTACCGGAGGTCCTCGGCAAGCTCGAGGCCGCCGGGCTCGACATCCTCGTCGAACAGGGTGCCGGCGCCGGCGCCGCGATCCCCGATCAGGCGTTCGCCGACGCCGGCGCGACCATCGTCAGCTCGGTCGAGCTGTATGCCCAGTCCGACGCCATCCTGCGCGTCCAGAAGCCGAGCGAATCCGAGGTCAAGGTGATGCGCGCCGGTCAGGCCGTCATCGGCTTCCTGTCGCCGCTGATCGATCCGGGAACGGCGCGGGCACTGGCGGCGCAAGGTGTGACCGCGATCAGCCTGGACGCCATTCCGCGAACACTATCGCGGGCCCAGACGATGGACGCGCTCAGCTCCCAGGCCAACGTCGGCGGCTACAAGGCCGTGCTGATCGCGGCCAACGCCTTCGGCCGGTACTTTCCGCTCCTGACGACCGCGGCCGGCACCGCCAAGCCGGCCAACCTGCTCATCCTGGGAATCGGCGTGGCCGGGCTCCAGGCGATCGGAACCGGCCGCCGGCTGGGTGCCGTGGTCAAGGCCTACGACGTCCGGCCGGAGACTCGCGAGCAGGCCGAATCCCTGGGTGCCCAGTTCGTCAAGCTCAAGACCACGATCGACGCGACCGGCGCGGGCGGCTACGCCCGTGAGCTGACGGCCGAGGAACGTGCCGCCCAGCAGGCCGAGCTCAACGAGGTGATCGGTGGCATGGACGTCGTGATCACGACCGCCCAGGTGCCAGGGCGCAAGCCGCCGGTCCTGGTCACCGCCGACGCGGTCGGCCGGATGAAGTCCGGCTCGGTGATCGTCGACATGGCGGCGTCAGCGCTGGGTGGCAACTGCGAGCTGAGCCAGGCCGGCGAGACGGTGACGTCGCCCAACGGCGTCACGATCATCGCCCCGGACAACCTGCCGGCGTCGATGCCGGCAGGCTCGTCCGCCTTCTACGCGCGCAACATCTCGGCCCTGCTGCTCGGGATGGTCAAGGACGGCAACCTGAACCTCGACTTCGAGGACGAGGTCACCAAGGCCACGGTGATCACCCACGGGGGCGCGGTGGTCTCGGAACCCGTCAAGAAGCTGCTCGAGCCGGCCCCCGCGGCCGGAGCCGGAGGTCCCGCGTGAGCCCCGAACTGCTGTCTGCCCTGACCGTCTTCGTCCTCGCGATCCTGGTCGGCTTCGCGGTCATCAGCAAGGTCCCGGCGACCCTCCACACGCCGCTGATGTCGGGCGCGAACTCGATCCACGGGATCGTCCTGGTCGGCTCGATGTTCATCGCCATCGAGGCGACCGATCTCCCCAGCCAGCTGCTTTCGCTGATCGCCGTTGCCTTCGCCACGATGAATGTCGTCGGCGGCTACGTCGTCACCGACCGGATGCTCCAGATGTTCAAGAAGAAGCCCGTCGCGGCGAAGCCGGCCGAGCAGGCGGAGGGCTGATCGATGGACTTCAACACCGTCTCCGATCTCGTCCACCTGGCCTGGCTGGCCGGAGCCGCCTGCTTCGTCATCGGCCTGATGCGAATGAACTCGCCGGCCACGGCCCGCAACGGCAACCTGCTGTCCGCCGGCGGCATGGCGGTGGCCATCGCGGCCACGGCCATCCTGCTGCTGGTTCAGCCAACCGCCGACGGCAGCGTCAACGGCACCGGCTGGGCCATCGTCGTCGTCGGGATCCTGGTCGGTGGCGGCGCCGGCCTGTACAGCGCCCGGACCGTGAAGATGACCGCGATGCCGCAGCTGGTCTCGCTGTTCAACGCGGTAGGCGGCGGCGCGGCGGCGCTCATCGCGATCGACGACTACCTGGGCCTCAAGGCCGTCCCGGATCCGCAGATCAACGTCGCGACCGTGCTCGACATTGTCATCGGCAGCATCACCTTCTCCGGCTCGCTGATCGCGTCGGGCAAGTTGCAGGGCCTGATCGCCGGCAAGCCGATCATGATCCCGGGCGGGCGGATCGTGACCGCCGCGCTGGCGGTGATCACCGTCCTCGGCACCGTCTTCCTGTGGGGCGGCAACCTGAGCGTGCCGGTCATGCTGATCATCCTGGCCGCGGCGCTCATCTTCGGCGTGACCATGGTCCTGCCGATCGGCGGGGCCGACATGCCGGTCGTCATCTCGCTGCTCAACTCGTTCACCGGCACGGCCGTGGCGATGGCCGGCTTCGTGCTCGGCAACGACGTGCTGATCATCGCCGGCGCCCTGGTGGGTGCCTCCGGCGCGATCCTGACCAAGCTGATGGCCGACGCCATGAACCGCTCGGTGCTGAACATCATGATCGGCGGGTTCGGTGGCGGCGAAGGGACGCAGACAGCCGGCGGCGGGGCCAGCGGCGCTGTCCGGGCCATCGGCGCGGACGACGTGGCGATCCAGCTTGCCTACGCCCAGCACGTCATCGTGGTCCCGGGCTACGGACTCGCGGTGGCCCAGGCGCAGCACGCGGTCCGCGAGCTGGCCGAGCTGCTCGAGGAGCGAGGGGTCGACGTCAAGTACGCCATTCACCCGGTTGCCGGCCGGATGCCGGGCCACATGAACGTGCTGCTGGCCGAGGCCAACGTGCCGTATCCGCAGCTCAGGGAGATGGACGACATCAATCCGGAGTTCGAGCGCTGCGACGTCGCGCTCGTGGTGGGCGCCAACGACGTGACGAATCCTGCGGCCCGCCGTCCCGGATCGCCGGTGTCCGGCATGCCCATCCTCGACGTCGACAAGGCGCATTCGATCGTGGTCATCAAGCGATCGATGGGGCGCGGCTACGCCGGCATCGACAACGAGCTGTACACGAACCCCAAGACGGGGATGTTGTTCGCGGACGCCAAGGACGGCCTGGCGGCGCTGACCGCCGCGGTCAAGGCGCTCTAGATAACCACGATCCCCTCGGCCAGCGACAGGAAGAAGCGCCGGTCGAGCTGGCCGCCGATCCGCCGGATGTGCCACGCGACGCGCCGGATCAGCGGGCTCGACATGAGCGGGATCGCGAGCTTCGGGACGACGGGCCGGCTCAAGGCCCGCGTCGGTGGCTGAAGTAGCGGCGCTCGATCTCCTGGAGCGGCCACAGCGAGATGAGCACGATGATCGTGGTCGCGACGGCCACGCCCCAGGCCCCGGCCCCGGCGGCCATGCCGACGGCGGCAACGACCCACAGGCTGGCGGCGGTGGTCAGTCCGTGGATCGTGCCGCCGCCCTTGAGGATCGAGCCGGCCCCCAGGAACCCGATGCCGGTCACGATCTGCGCGGCGACTCGGCCCGGGTCGGAGCCCTCGCCGAACGAGTAGATCGACAGCACGGTGAAGGCGGCAGACCCGATCGAGACGAGCATGTGGGTCCTGATCCCCGCCGGGTGCTCATGGCGCTCGCGTTCGATGCCGATGATGGCGCCCAGGATCGCCGCCCCGATCAGCCTCGCGGCGAGGTCCAGCTGCAGGTTCAGGTCGGACACCGCGGCAGTCTAGCGCCGCAGGGAAGCGGCAAACAAGCCGGCTCAGCCGACCGGGTCCACCAGCTCGATCCGGATCCGCTTGTTGATCCGGCCCTTGGACTCGTAGCCGGTGACGTGGATCTGGCCGACCTCCGAGGTGTTCGCAACGTGCGTGCCGCCGTCGGCCTGCAGGTCCAGCCCCACGATCTCGATGGTCCGGATCTGCTCGATCCCCGGTGGCAGGAGGTTGACCTTGGTCCGGATCAGGTCCGGGATGGCGAACGCCTCGTCGCGCGGCAGCACGGCGACCCGAACGTCGCGCGCGGCGGCCAGCTCGGCATTGACCGCGGCCTCGATCGAGTCGACCAGGTCGCCCGACATCCGCTCGAACTCGAAGTCCATCCTGCCACTGCCCGGCTCCATGTTGCCGCCGGTCACGAGCGCGCCGTGATCGCGCCAGACGACGCCGCACAGGGCATGCAGGGCGGTGTGCGTTCGCATCAGGGCAAGCCGCCTCGCCCAGTCGAGGTCGACTCGAACGACGTCCCCGACGGCCGGTGGGTCGCCACCATCGGGCTCGAGCTCGTGCACGATCTCGCCACCGGACTTGCGTGCCGCGCGGACCGTCCACGAGCGGCCATCCGAGGCCCGCAGGACGAGCCCGCGATCGGATGGTTGACCGCCGCCGCCCGGATAGAAGACCGTGCGATCGAGGACCAGCAGCGTCACGTCACCCGTTTCGGCCGAGACGACACGCGCGTCCACCGTCCTGAGGTAGGCGTCCGAGTAGCAGAGTTGCTCGCCGGTCGGTGTCATCGAGGTCGGTTCTACTGCACCGTCAGCGTGCCGGTCATGTTGGGATGCACGCTGCACACGAACGCATACGTCCCGGCGTCGAGCGCGGGCACGTCGTAGGTCGTGGTGGCCGGGCCGGTGATGATCTCGCCCTTGAAGACCTCCGCGCCGCTCGCGTTGTCCTTGTGGATGGCGACGTTGTGGGGCGTACCCGCGTCCTTGTTGTCGAACGAGATCTGGAAGGCCTTGCCGGCCGGCGCCGTGACGCTCGCCTGCTCGAAGGCGATGTTCACTGCGCTGATCGAGACGCCTCCGGCGGCCTCACTGGCACCGGGGCTCGCGCTCGCCGATCCGGATGGCGCCGCGCTCGGCGGCGGTGTCGCCGACGGTGCCGGCGTGTAGGTCCAGCCGGGCGTCGCGGTCACGCAGGCGGCCGCGCTGCCGCCGATGAGCACGACGAGCACGAGGGAGGACAGACGGCGGGCGTGAGACATCGGGGACGAAACCTCTCGGTGGGCTGCGGGTGACCGCGTCAGGGGATAGCCGCCCGAATCTACCGCGCACGGGCCGATTCTGTCGCGGCGAACGGTGCGGTCCGGGGTGGTCCTGGGTTGGTCATGGTACTGCTGGGGGATGACCCCAGGTACCTTCGGGTCGGTTGATCGGGGCGAGATCGGGGCTAGTCTCGGGCTCCACCTCATTCAGGACTGGTGGCCCTGGACTCATTCCTCACAGATCGGAGCCCACCCAGATGGCCAGTCTCATCACCCGGACCCGGCGCCTCGCGCTCACGATCGGACCCCTCGTCGCGATCGCCCTGACCCTGGCCGCCGGACACAAGTGGTAAGTCGCTCCTCGTAAACGCCAACCTCGCCCGGAGCCCATCCGGACGAGCGCACAGCGAACCCGATCGAGACCCGGAGACCCCTCCCTCCGGGTCTCGCGGCGTCCGGGGCTCCGTTTCCGCTGGTTCGAGCTCCTCTAGTTCGAGCTGGTCAGGCCCAGCCGGATGGCGACCGTCGCGGCTTCGACCCGGCCCGAGACCGCCAGCTTGGATAGGATGTTCCCGACATGGACACCGACGGTCTTCTGGCTGATGAACAGCCGCTCCCCGATCTCCCGGTTGGTGCGGCCCTGGGCAACGAGGGCGAGCACCTCGCGTTCGCGGCCGCTCAGGCCGAACGTGTCAGGACGATGGGTCGCAGTCGACGGGTCGCCGGCGACCGCCCGAATCAGCTCGGACTGACCGTCGTGGTCGGCCGCGGACCGTGGCGCGGCCGGACCGACCGGTACGGCAGCCAGCGGCGTGACCGGCGCTTCGCCGAGGAACGCCTCGACCGTCTCGGGCAGGTTGAGCCGGGCGCGTCCGGCCAGCTCGTGAATCTCGCGGAGGAGCGGTCGGGCGTGGAGCTCAAGCGCGACACGGGTCGCCTCCTCGATCGGACGGCGCGCCTCCGCCCGGCCCGTCCGGCCGGCCCCGCCTGACAGCGCCGCCTCGGCCTGTCGCCAGCGCGCCAGGGCCGCATCGTACGGAGCCGACAGCTCCGCCCAGGCGTCGGCGACGTGGGCCCAGATGGCCGGGCGATCGTCACCCTCCAGGCGCCGCTGGTAGGCGCGGGCGGTCGCCAGGTACGCCTCGGCGATCCGGCGCGAGCCGGCGGTCGGTGGCGCCGCACCGGCCCTGACCTGCGCGGCGGCCGCGGCAATGACGTCGGTCGTCCGCGTGCGTGCCGCCGCGAGCGGGGCCAGCTGGCGACGCTCGCGTGCCTCCGCGCCAACGGCCGCGTCGACCTGCGCGACCATCGCCGCCATCCGCGACGCGAGCACCCACTCCTCGGTCGGCTTGACCACGGCCCAGCCGCGCTCGACCGAACGGCTGGCGTCGCTGACGTCGCCCCGCCACAGCGAGTACGAGGCGGCCACCAGGTAGTACGAGCCGGCCAGCTGTGGCTCGCGCAGGGCGTCGAATTCGAGGACGGTCTGGCCGAGCAGTCGTCCGGCCGCTTCGCCCGCCTCGGTCTCGATCTCCACGGCGGCCAGGAAGATCCAGGCGTCCAGGAACCCGACGCCGACCGGTGCCCAGCGCAGGGCACGCAGGCAGAGCGAGCGCGCCTCGGGCCATCGCCCGAGCAGGATCAGCGTCTCGGCAACGTTCCCCGCCAGGAAGTTGCCATAGACCGCCTCCAGGCCCGCCGAGCGCGCCTCCTCGATCCCCCGGTAGGCGACCTCGACCGCATCGGCGCGCCGGCCGACGAGGTCGAGCACAGTCGTGAGATTGGCCGTGATCCGGAACAGGAGGTCCGGATCGTCGATGGCACGCGCGCCGTTCTCGGCCTGGTGGAGCAGCTCGATCCCGCCCTCCGGATCGCTGCCCCAGGCCATGGCCACCCCGAGCGTGGTGGTGGCATGGATCTCCTGCGCGCGAGCGAGGGGATGGCAGGCCCGGGCCACCCGGATCGCCTCCCGCGCCAGGCGCTGTCCCTCGGAGAAGACGCCATCGAGCACCCTGAGCCGGGCCAGCGCCGCCAGTGCCTTGGCCCGCTCGGGGCTCGGCTCCCGAGGGATGAGCTCGACCGCCCGGCGAGCCGCCAGGATCGCGCCGGCCGAGTCGCCGGCTGCGCGCCGCACGTGGGACAGGCGCTCGTGCAGCAAGCCGAGGCGAACCCGATCACGCCGCGCGTCCATGCCGGCCGCGGCCGCCTCCAGGTAAGCCGTGGCTCGAGACGTCCGCCCGATGGCGTAGGCGGCCTCGGCGGCACGGACCTGCAGCGCGGCGATGTCGGCGGCCGGGAGGTCTCCCTTCCGGCGCGCGGCGGCGGGCGACGCCGCCGGCGGGTGGACGGCCAGGGCCATCTCGAGGGCGGCGAGCTCGTCGGCGGGGGCGTGCCGTTCGCCCGCCTCGGCCGCGGCGTCGATCGCAGCGTCGCGAGCCCGTTCCGGCTCGTTGGCGTCCACCCAGTAGCGAGCAGTCCCCACGGCCGGGCCGGCCACCCCGGTTGCCAACGCGGCCAGATAGCGCGTCCGAAGCATCGGCAGCAGGTCGCGCTCCACGGCGCGCCCGATCGATTCGTGGCGGAAGGCGATCTCGCCGTCCCGTTCGACGACGAAACCGTGCTCCAGCGCCTCGGTCAGCCCGGCGCGCAGGTCCGCATCCAGGACGCCGTCGCCGTGGCGCGGGCTGCTGCTCGAGCGGGGGGCCGAGCGCTCGGTCTCGATCTCGAAGGCGGCGGCGACGTCGGCCACCTGGCGCGTCGTCATCGGGCGGCCAGCCGGTGCCAGCAGGCGCAGCACGCGCCGGCACTCCGGGGAGCGAACGGCCATCCGTGCCATCACCAGGTCATCGAACGAGTCGGTGAGCGACGCTGTCGGGAGCTCGCGCCGAGCCGCCAGCAACTCCTCGACCACGAGCGGGATGCCGCCGGAGCGTTCCACGACCAGGAGCAGCAGGCTGGCAGAGGCGCGTTCGCCCTCGATCCCTCCGATCAGGGCGGCGAGATCGTCGCGATCCAGCGGGGCGAGGGCGAGTCGATCCACCGACGGCGACGCCGACGAGATCGAGGCGAGATCGTCGGTCCAGGGGTGGTCGCGCGAGACGACGTCGGGCTGATCGGTCACCACGAGCGCAAGCCGCTGGTCGCGAGCGACGCGGATGAGGAATGTGACGAGGGCCCGGGTGGCTGCGTCGGAGCGATGCAGGTCTTCGAGGATCAGCGCCACGGGCTGGCGCTCGCCGAGCCGACCGAGGACGCCCAGGATCCCCTCGAAGGTGCGCGCCTGACGGCGTTCCGGCGCCGTCGACTCGCCGTGACCGGGAGCGTCCGGCGCGACCCGGGTCGCAAGGTCCGGCAGCAATCGCACGAGCTCGCCGGAGGCGGGGCCCAGGATCTCGCACAGCTCCGGATCGGGCAGGTCCCGCAGCCTCGAGCCGATCGCGCGGATCACCGGGCCGTACGGCGCGTCCGCCCCGGACGGCCAGGCGGCGCCCCGCAGGATCGTCCACGGCGCGGCGAGGTGGGCGACCCGGCCGGTCGCCTCGTCGAGGAACCGGGTCACGCCAACGCCGGCCGTCCCGCCCAGGATCAATGACCGAGATCGACCGCCGGCGACGTCGTCGAGGACAGACGCGAGTCGCGCGAAGGCGACCTCCCGTCCCACGAACCGCGCGCTCGTGTACCTGGCGGGCATGGCGGCATTCTAGGTGGCGCGTGGCGTGCCGACGTCACCGATTTGGCTGGCGGGCGGCTCGCGCCTGGGGAACTCGGCTAGGCTGCGCAGGTGACCGATGCCCGGCGACCGCCGCATCCCGCCAACACGCTCAATGAGCTGCCTGGCGAGGAATGGCTGTATTTCACCAAGTCGCTGCTCACGACGGCCTATCCCTCGGAGCTCGGGCATGCCGCCCGAAAGGCGCACGGAGCCAACAAGCCCCCGCGCCTGATGGCTCGCCTGATCGAGTTCTTCAGCCGGACCGGCGAGCTGGTCCTCGACCCATTCGCCGGCGTCGGCGGAACGCTGCTCGGAGCGGCCATCGCGCGCGGGCCACGGCGCGCCCTCGGGATCGAGCTCGACCCGCGCTGGGCGGCCGTCTATCGACGGGTCGTGGTCGACCTGGCCGCCGAGCGGGACGGCCTCGGCCCGGATCTGGCGGACCTCGGAGCCGCCGATCCCGGGGGCCCGCGCGGGTTCGATCCGAGCGGCCTGGAGCTTCGAACCGGCGACGCCCTGACCATCCTGCCGACGCTCGAGGAGGGCTCGGTCGACCTGGTCGCCACCGACCCTCCATACAACCTGCAGCTGCCGATGACGATGGCCGGCGGGGCGCTCGCGGCGGCCCACGCCAATCGCCGAACCGACTACGCGATGATCACCGACTCAGCCGACGACCTGGCCAATGCGACCGACTATCCGGCGTTCCTGGACCGCATGGGCGACGCATTCCGCGAGCTCCACCGAGTCCTGCGGGAGGGTCGCTACGCAGTGGTGATCGTGCGCGATGCCTACCAGGACGGACGCTACCTGTTCACCGGATCGGACCTGGCGGATCGGGCGGCACGTGTCGGGTTCGCGCCGAAGGGCGACTTGATCTGGTACCAGGCCGGGACGCGCCTGCGGCCGTACGGCTACCCGCACACCTTTGTGCCGAACATCGTCCACCAGCACGTGCTGGTGCTGCGCAAGGAACCGGTCCGGCGTCAGGCCTGGCGCCGGCGCGTCTCGAGGTAGGCCTCCAGGACGTCGGTGTCTTCGTCGCCCTCGCCCAGCGTCCAGGTCTCGGCGGCGAGCGGCATCGTGGCGACCGGCCGGTCATCGCTCGGCGCCTCGTCGTCGACGATCTCGCCGAGGGTCATGTTGTGGACCCAGCCCTGGCGGCCGTCCGGGCACAGGATCAGCCAGTAGGCGCCGTACTTCTCGAGCAGCTGCACCTCGTCACCGCGGTCCAGGTAGCCGGTCTCGATGCCGCGGAGCTCATCGGGCGTGTCGAGCATGCGCACGATGCGGTAGCGGATCAGGCGCCGCTCGTGCCCGTCGAGCGGGCCGACGAGGCCTTGATCGAAGGTCAGGCGGGTGGCCGTCGTGGCATCGCGGATCGGGTCGGCCTTGCGGGCCTGGAGCAGCGACGGGCGGCGCCAGCGCGGCAACTGCGCCTCAGGATCCTCGGCCTCCTCGAATTCGGGGAGGGGCACCGGGAACGGTCGGGCGCCCACGCCAAGTGCGGCCGCCGCCGCAAGCTGGCCGTCGGGGCCCGGCGGATCGCCCGCCCGGCGACGCTTGCCGAACAGGCCCAATGCCATGGCCATGGCGACCGTGCCGGTCGCGGTGACGGCGGATGAGGCGAGGGTCAGGCCGCCGATCGGGGGAGCGGACAGGCCGAGCGCCGACATGGCGCTGGTGAGCGGACCCCAGGTCCGCATTCCGTTGGAGCCGGATCCACCTGACGAGCCGTCTGGGCCGCCGGAGGGACTGGCGGGGCCGGCTTTGCCGCCAGTATCGCCGGTCGGTCCGATGACCACGCCGGTCAGCCCGTTCGACGGCGCAGGCCAGGCGTCGACGCCTGTGGGCTGGTCATTGCCGCTGCCGGTCGATCCGTCGAGGCTGCCAGCGGCGACCCCGGGAGCCGACCCGGGGTCACCTGGTGCTGAACCGGTCGACGAACCGTCAGGGCCGGCGCCGGGAGAGGGCGTCGTGGCGGGACCACCGGGCAGGCCGGGGCTGACGATCGGCAACGGCGCGCCGATCGGCGTTGGCGTTGGCGTTGGCGCCGGCGTTGACGTTGCTGCAGGTGTCGGGGTGTGCGCAGCTTGCGGTGTCGGCGTCGGCGTCGGGGTGGCTCGTGGCGTCGGCGTCGGGCTCGGCTTGGGTGTCGGAGTCGGTGCTGGCGTCGGCGTGGGGACGGGGGTGGGCGTCGGGGCCGGCGGGGTCGCGATCTCGACCGTCCCGGCCGCCAGCGTCGAGGCGAAGTGCAGGCGACCGCCCTCCTCGAACTCGACCGAATACGAGCCTGCCGCAAGCGTTCCGGACCACTGGAACTGGACGCCATCCTTCCAGATGCCGTCCTGCGACGTGTCGCCGAGCGGTGTCATCAAGTGCGCCGAACCGCTGCCGAAGGTGACCGACACGTGCTCGGCCGCGGTGCCGTCGTTGCTGCGATACCAGACCGTGGCCGTCACGACGGTGGAGGGCGTGCCCGTCCGTGGCGTGACGTCCGGGCTGCTCAGGCGGTTCGGGCCGCTCGTGGCGGCCGCCGGGAGGACGAGCGTCAGCAACAGCATCGCGGCCGCGGCCATCGCCGCGGCCCACGACCATCGGTCGCCCCGTTCGCGGTGACCCCCGTTGACGAGCACTGGCTGCGCCTCCTCGCCCGGGACTACGGACCCGGTGCACTCGGAGGATGGGCCGACGCATGAGGCCGGGCAATGGTACGGGGGTCCGGGTGCGAACCCGGTGTCAGGAGCCGGATGTCCCATGGCCCTAACGTGGTGCGGCCTGCCACCGGCGAGGTCGGGTCCGGTGGGGTGCGGGTGGGCCGGTGGGCCGACTGGCGGCGGACCGGCAGCCGGATTGGTCATTGGCCGGCCGCCATCGGTCAGGCATCGTTGTCGGCGATGGCACTCATCACCCCACACCGCCGGGCTCCCCGGCCTGGCATGCTCGTCAGCGGCTCCGTCTACGGCGCCCTGCTGACGGCAGCCGGCCTGGGGATTGCGTACCTGGCGCTGGCCACCCCGCTGGTCTCGGTCCTGTCGAGCGGCCGGCTGACGGGTACGGGCCACGCGCCAATCGGGCTGGGCATCCTGTCGCTCTCGCTGATCGCAGGTGGCGCCCTTCTCCTGGCCGGGACCAATCGGCTGGCCGCGACGCTCGCCCACCTCAAGGCCGATGGAGGGAGCGCTGGTCCGGGCGCCAGGGCTCTGGCATCGATGACCGATGAGGTCGCCGTCGTCGCCGACGTCGTGCCGAGTGAGGGCCGCGCCATCCCCGAGCTCGCCATCGGACCCTTTGGGGCGGCCGTCCTCCATACGCTCCCAGCCGCTCGGCAGTACCGCCAGGTTGGACCGTCCTGGGAATATCGGACGCGCGACGGCTGGATGCCGATGGACAATCCGCTCGACCAGGCCAATCGCGATGCCGAGCGGGTCCGCCGCTGGTTCACCATCGCGGATCTCGACTTCGTCGTGCGCGTCTACGCCGCGGTGATCGTCAGCGATGGATCCATTCCGCGCTCGGCGACCTGCGCGGTCGTGACCCCGGAGCAACTGCCGGCATGGATCGGCGCCCTGCCGCCACAGCGCAGCCTGACGGCCGCGCGACGCGTCCGCCTGCGCTCGCTGGCAACGTCTCCGGCGGCGTCGACCGGGGACGCCGACGCACGCGGTTGGTAGGGGAGCCAGGACTCGAACCTGGAACCAGCGGGATATAAGCCCGCCGCTCTAACCAATTGAGCTACTCCCCCGCAGCCTGTACGTCCGGGATGCTACACCCGGTCCAGGCTACGACTCGAGCGGTCAGTCGCCGCCCAGGAGGCGGCCGGCGATCGCCCGGAGGCTGAACGGGCGACCCCGAAGCCGGCTCGAGCCGGCGCCGTCGGACGCTCGCTCGGCTCCGCGAACCTCGTAGGTCCGCGCCGCGATATGGGCGACGGTGTCGTGCTCCTCCTCGGTCTGGTTAACCTCCAGCGGCAGCTCGTCCGGATCGAACGGTCGAGGGGCAGCCACCACCGCCACGGGTGGCCGAGCGTAGGCCGGGGCCCCGTACAGCTTCGTCAGCGCGACGTGCCGTTCTTCGATGGACACGCGAGGACCTCGAGGTTGGCCGGCGTGGACCCGGATACCCGGACGCGCCGTGATGGTTGCCCGGCGAGAGTACCGCGATTCGGCATCGCCGGGCCACCCCTTCGCGCAGGCTCAGGCGAGCAGCGGCCGGACGATCTGCACGGCCGCGACCATCACGAGGTACGCGATCGGCACCGCGGCGAAGAAGCCGAGCGCCGCGCTCCAGGCGTTTCGCCGCACGCTCGTCCCGGCGCCGGTCGGCTGCGGAACGACGAGGTACGTCACGATGCTTCCGCTGCCCAGCACGACCACAACGTAGGCGACGATCGCCAGGGCCCGAAGGTCGCCTCCGGGCAACGACGCGCCTCGGCTGAGGGCGACGTCATAGGCCAGGTAGCCGACGGCCAGCACGATCGCCACCAACAGGCTCGACAGGACCGCTCGCACGACCGGGCGCGGAGCCTGGCGGAACTGGCGCCAGCGGACACCCGCCCAGGACCGCTGGCGGATCGGTCGCGACCGGTCGGGAGGCGCGGTCATGACTCGCCCAACATGGCCAGCGAGCGGCGGGGCGGCAGCGTCTCCGGTGTGTGCGCCGCCAGCAGCTCGACCGCCCCGGCCAGCCGCTCGAGCTCGTCCTCCGAGGTGAAGAAGCCGACGCCGATCCGCAGGGCGTCGAGGCTCAGGATCGCCCGGGCGATCGCGAAGACCCGCGCACCGAGCTCGGCCAGCGCCGCCTGGGCCGACCAGCCGGCGATCCGGAAGGTGACCAGTGTGGCCATTCGATCGATCGGGGTCAGGACCGTGACGCCGTCGATCGCGGAGAGTCGGCGGGCGGCGGCGCGGGCCATCGCCGGCCCACGCTGGAAGACGTAGTCGAGCCCGACATACATCGACAGCCAGCCAATCGAGCGGGCCATCCCGACCACGGACGGCCGGTGATAGCCGGACGACTCGAACCGGCGGGCGTCGCCCCACCAGTCGGCAACGCCGTCCGCGCCGGCGCGCTCGAAGCTGAAGAACCCGCCGAGCCCGGGGATCGCCTGTTCGATCAACGATGGACGCACGACCAGCGCACCCATGCCCTCGGGACCGAGCAGCCATTTCTGGGCGGGCACCGCGTAGAAGTCGGCGCCGATCTCGTCGAAGCGGAACGGGATGGCTCCAGCGGCCTGGGCACCGTCGACGATCAGCTGCGCGCCACGGGCATGGGCGAGCTCGGCGATCCCGGCGATCGGCAGGACCGCACCGGTCGTCCAGGCCACGTGCGAGACGGAGACCAGGTGCGTCCCCGGGGTGATCGCGGCATCGAAGGCGGCCAGCGTTCGGTCGTCGTCGCCGTCACCGCCGGCATCGACGATCGCGACTTCCGCGATCCCGCGGTCGCGCATCGCGAAGAGCGGTCCCAGGCCACCCAGGTGTTCGTGCCGGGTCGTGACGACCCGACCGCCGCGGCGGCCGCCAGAGGCGGCGAGCGTTCCGGCGTTCATCGCATCGGTCGTCGAGTGGGTCAGGGCGACGGCGCCGACGTCGGTGCCGAGGACCGCGGCGACGCCGGCGCGTGCCTCGCCCATCCGGCCGAGCAGATCGTCGAAGGCATCGGGATGGGCACGCCCGACGTCGCGTTCCCAGGTCGCGATCTCGGCCATGGCGGCGGCCGCCTCCGCCGGGAGCGGCCCGACCGAGCCGGTGTTCAGGTAGATCCCGGCAGCGAGAGCCGGAAGGGCGGATCGCACCGCCTCGAGCTTCTCGGGGTCGGGCAGGAACGGGGCGACCACGGCCGTATGATACCGGCCATGAACGGCCTGGCCCGACCCGAGATCCTGGCCACGACCGAATGGCTGGCCGAGCAGCTCGGACGGCCCGGGATGCGCGTCCTCGACGTGCGCTGGCGCCCGGACGGAAGCGCCGCGGCCGTTCACGCGGTGGGCCACATTCCCGGCGCGGTCCAGGTCGATTGGCGGGCTGAGCTGACCGAGGATGTCGCCGACGGGGAGGCGTTCGTCCTTGTCACTCCCGACCGGATGGCCGCCCTGGCCGAGCGAGCCGGCATCACGGACGGCTCCACCGTGGTGGTCTACGACGACTCCCAGGGCGTCTTCGCCGCCCGTGCCTGGTGGAGCCTGCGCGCCTACGGCCTCGAGTCGGTACGGATCCTGGACGGCGGTTACCCGGCCTGGGTCGCCGAGGGCCGCTCGATCTCCAACGCCGAGGTCGGTCCGCCGCCGGGAGGCTTCACGGTGCGGGGCCCCAACCGGACGCGGTTGACGACGGCCGACGTCCGCGGCCTGCTCGGTGCCCCTGACGTGACCCTGCTCGATGCTCGCGCGCCGTCCGAGTACCGCGGCTTCGAGGGCAACACCAGGCGCCTCGGACACATCCCCGGTGCCCTCAACGTGCCGGTCGGTGGGACGAGCCTGCCGGGCAGCCAGCATCTCCGTGACGGCACCCAGCTGCGGGCGCTGCTCCACGCCGGGAACGTGAGTCGAGGCCGCCGGATGGTCTGCTACGACGGGTCTGGCGTCGCGGCCTCCAAGCTGGCCTTCGTGCTGACCCTGCTCGGCCACGAGGACGTGGCGGTCTACGACGGCGGCTGGGCGGAATGGGGCAACAGGCTCGACCTGCCGGTCGATCGCTAGCTGGCGGGTGATCGGCCGCCCAGCCGTGCGTTGCCTGCTCCGCTCGCTCGCTCACGCACCTGCAGGTGCGCTCGTTCACGTGCTCGCCGGCGCCTTCGTCTGAACCGCCGAGCACCCGCCAGATCACTGCTTCACGGCCGCCCAGCCGTGCGTTGCCTGCTCCGCTCGCTCACGCACCCGCAGGTGCGCTCGTTCACGTGCTCGCCGGCGCCTTCGTCTGAACCGCCGAGCACCCGCCAGATCACTGCTTCACGGCCGCCCAGCCGTGCGT
>Ga0153916_10001343_pt1 | contig 17563 bp, 18 predicted proteins | sample Opewatmetagenome_FD_109642 | JGI IMG/M metagenome (GOLD analysis project Ga0153916, IMG submission 109642) | Freshwater wetland microbial communities from Ohio, USA - Open water 3 Core 3 Depth 4 metaG | ecosystem: Environmental > Aquatic > Freshwater > Wetlands | place: USA: Ohio, Lake Erie... | reverse complement strand
TGCAAGCACGGTCACGTTATCTAAGTTAAGATTGAGGGAAAAATGAATATTCAGACGAAGAACAATTTGGAGAAGATAAGAGAGGAAGGCTTGAAATCTCTTTATCCCGGTGCGGCGAAGATCTCTGTGGGAATGGCGACCTGCGGTCTCTCCACGGGTGCAGGCAAAGTTTACGAGGCCATTCAAAAAGCGATAGAAAAAGCTAAGGTTCCGATCCTTCTGGGACGGACAGGCTGCATCGGTTTTTGTCAGAGAGAGCCCGTTGTGGATATTTTGGAGCCGGGAAAACCCAGGGTCTTCTACCAAGGGGTAACCCCTGAACGGTGCGGCGAGTTGGTTGAGAAATGGTTGGAGAACAGAGTGGTGGAGGATCTGTTGTTCTGCAAGATGGAAAAAGAGGACCGAATCGTCGAGGGGTCGGTTAAAGATTACTCCATCCGGAGTGTCCCGGCAGGAATGGATGGGACTCCCAGTTATCATCAGGTTCCCTTTTACAGCAAACAGTTGAAGATTGCGCTGAGGAACTGCGGTTTCATCGATCCCGATCATATCGAGGAGTACGTTGCCAGGGGAGGATATTTCTCTCTCTACCGAGCCCTGTTCGAAATGAAGCCGGAAGAGATCATTGAGGAAGTAAAGCGATCAGGTCTCCGGGGGAGAGGAGGGGCTGGGTTTCCGACGGGCAGTAAATGGGATTCATGCCGGAAGGCAAAGGGGGATCGGAAATTCATCCTCTGCAACGCCGACGAAGGGGACCCGGGAGCCTATATGGACCGAAGCATCCTGGAAGGCGATCCTCATAGCGTGATCGAGGGGATGATTATCGGGGCCTATGCCATCGGGGCCCACGAAGGATATATTTATGTCAGGGATGAATATCCGCTGGCTATCCAAAAGCTCAAGATTGCCATCCGGCAGGCCGAAGAGAGAGGGCTGCTGGGCGATCATCTCATGGGGTCTGGCTTTTCGCTCAAAATCAACCTTTTCCGGGGAGGCGGGGCCTTCGTCTGCGGAGAATCCACAGCCCTAATGGCCTCCATCGAGGGGAAGGTCGGAGAGCCGAGGGCCAAACATATTCACACCACGGAAAGCGGCCTCTGGGATAAACCCAGTAACCTGAACAACGTGGAAACCTGGAATAATGTCCCGATGATCATTTCGAGAGGTGCAGACTGGTATTCGAAGATCGGAACCGAGGGGAGCAAAGGGACAAAGGTTTTCTCCATTGTGGGAAAGGTGAAGAATACCGGTCTGATTGAAGTTCCCATGGGAGCCAAACTGCGAGAGATCGTTTATGATATCGGAGGAGGAATTCCGGATGGAAAGAAGTTCAAAGCGGTTCAGACCGGGGGTCCTTCGGGTGGATGTATTCCTGAATCGCTGATTGATATGCCCGTGGATTACGATCAGTTGACCGAGGTGGGTTCAATGATGGGCTCCGGCGGAATGATCGTCATGGATGAATCCACTTGTATGGTAGACGTCGCGAAATATTTCATGAACTTTCTCAAGAGCGAATCCTGTGGGAAGTGTACCTCCTGCCGGGAAGGGACGAAGCGGATGCATGAGATCCTGACGGAGATTACAGAGGGACGAGGAACCGCGGATCACATCGACCTTTTGAAGGAATTGGGGTGGGTGACTGCAGAAGCCTCTCTCTGCCAGCTGGGAGTGACGGCTCCCAATCCCGTCCTCTCCACCCTCCGGTACTTCCAGAACGAATATGAGGAACATATTATCAATAAGCGATGTCCGGCGAAGGTCTGCCAGGCGCTCCTCCGATACCGAATTCTCTCCGATGTCTGCAAGAGGTGCGGCAAGTGCATTAAGGCCTGTCCGGCCGAGGCCATCACCGGCAAGAAGAAGACGAAGAAGGAATCCGGAGAACCCTTTAAAATCAATACCGAGAAATGTACTCGGTGCGGGATGTGTTTTGAGGCCTGCAAATTTGAAGCGATAGAAGTCCAGTAAAGGATAAAGTAAATAGGTTAATGAGTTAATACGTTAATAAGTTATTAGGGGACATAACAAGTCAACAATTCGATACTCATTCACTCATTAACTCATGAACTCAATACTTCAACAACCTGTGCTCACCCGGAGGAAAATTAATGATTCCTTTTGTGATTGACGGTCAACCCGTAGAAGGAAAAGAAGGCGGGAATGTTTTAGAAGTAGCGATGGATGCAGGCATCGATATTCCACACCTCTGTTTTAGCGAGGCGGTGAAGCCCTACGGCGCCTGCCGTCTCTGTCTTGTGGAAGTGGTGAGGAGAGGAAGATCGAAGATGACCACTTCTTGCACCTATCCTGTTTTGGAAGGAATTGAGGTGTTCACACAAACGGAGAAGGTGTTGCGTGCCCGCCGGATGATCATCGAACTGATCCTGGCGATGTGCTCTGGGGACAAGCTCATACAGGATATGGCCGGAAAGATGGGGGTGAATGGGGCCCGATTCAAGCAAGAGGACAAAGACTGCATTCTTTGTGGGCTTTGCGGCAGGGTCTGCGAGGAAGTCGTGGGGGCCAATGCCATCCAGTTCGCCTTTCGTGGAGATCGGCGGGAGATGATCCCACCCTTTCAAGGAGAGGCGATGAGCTGCATCGCTTGCGGCGCCTGTGTGATCGCCTGTCCTGTAGATGTCATTCGGATGAAGGAAGAAAAGGATGAGCGGACGATCGTCCGGTGGAAACGGACATTAAAAATGAAGCAATGTAAGATCTGCGGAAATTATTTCGCCCCCTGGTTTCAGTTGGAGAAGTTCAAAGAGCAGGCCAAGCTCCAAAAAGATTTTTTTGATGTCTGTTATACGTGTCGGACTTGAAATCTCTGCTCAATTCGAGTATATTAGAAGCAAGAGGCATGTTCAATAGGAGGTGATGGGGATGACCCTGGTAAAATGGGAACCCTTCCGAGATCTGATGACCATGCAAGACCGAATGACCCGACTGATTGATGAAACTCTTTCTCGTATTTGGAAAGAGGAGGTTCGTCAGGGAGTTTGGTCCCCACCTGTGGATATTCTGGAGAAAGGAAACGAAGTTATCCTGAAAGTTGATCTTCCCGAAGTGAATCAGAATGAGATCGATATTAGAGCAGAAGAAAACACCTTGATCATTCAAGGGGAGAGAAGGTTTATCAAAGAGTCTTCTGAAGAAAACTATGTTCAGGTTGAAAGGCCCTACGGAACCTTTCGCCGGACGTTTAGCATTCCGAGAACGATCGATCAGGAGGGAATCAGGGCTTCTTACAAGGATGGAGTGCTTCGAGTGGTCCTTCCACGAAAACAGGAAATTCAACCCAAACAGATTGCGGTTGAACCCAAATAGATGAGAGGGAAAGGGGCCCTTTGAAAGAGGGTCCCCTTTTTTAATTTCTCAGGGACCTTCTTCCAGACTGCCAAAGACTTTTCGATACGGATATCCGTCAGGGATTGCTGTCCTCCCCGTTCAATCACCGACTCCCGGGCCTTCCGGATCCCGCGGGGGCTGGCTCTACCGACAAAGAGTTTGATTTCGATCCTGCTCGCCAAACAAATATAGGTGGCAGGAAAAACTTCCTGCCACCTATAACGTCCCTACTTCATGGATGGATCCGGTTACGGAATCACTCTAAATTCAACTCTCCTGTTCTTGGCGCGGCCCTCCTTGCTCTTGTTGTCAGCAATGGGCTTTTGGCTTCCATAACCCTTGATCCCCATGCGGTCGCCCGGAATGTTGAATTTATCCGTAATATACTTCTTAGCACTTTCCGCTCTCTTCTCTGAAATCTTTTGCTTCGCTATCTCCGACCCTACTGCATCCGTGTGGCCTCCGATTTCAACTTTGATGTCCGGATTGTCCTTCAGGATCATCGCGTCTCGGTCTAGCGCCTTGGCAGCTACAGGATCAATATTCGTCTTGTTTTCGTTAAAATAGACGCTCTCAAATACCGGAGCTGGCTTTGGTGCGGGAGGCGGTGCCGGTGCCGGTTTAGGTGGTTCCGGTGGAGGCGGTGGTGGTGGTGCTGGCTTAGGTGGTTCCGGTGGTGGCGCTGGAGGCGGTGCCGGTTTTTCTTCGCAAGGTGTGAGCTTGAGAGCTTCTAAAGACTTTTCCTTGACAATGGTGGCATGCTTGTCCAGATCCTCCGCCTCTCTCCAATAGTATTTCATTTCATGATCGGCCAAGGCAAGATAAGCCTCTGCTGTCCCATATTGACAAGGTGCACATTTTTTTGCGCCAGCAATGGTAGCCTTCTGGAAGGCTTCTTTTGCTTCGTTATAGACCATTACTGTCCCTTTGGGTGCACATCCTGACGCAATCGCTGTTCCCAGGATGAGGAGTAATAAGATCATCCATTTCCTGTTCATCTTCATAATTCACCCCCTCTCTTGTTTTTTAGATTATTTTTTCTTGATTTCAGCTAATCCAGCTTGAGCGGCGGATGTGGATCGTTCTGCAAGTGCTCTGGCTGGCCCAAAATCATTCTGGCTAAATTCAACTTTGGACCCTTCTAAAAACTTCTCGGCACTACAGTATTCATAGGGAGCTTTTTTCTCCCCTCCTGCTCCCTTCAGTTCGGAAAGCAACTTTTCAGCGTTCCCGATTTCCTTCTTGGCGCCAAAATAATTACACCCAGAAAGTGAGAAGGCAAAGAGAACAAAAATAGACAAAAATATGAAATATCCTTTCCTCATACAGTCACCCCCTTTCAAGTTTTAAAAGACACAAACCGCCAATTTCTAAAATATCGAACATATCCCGGTTTGTCAAGGCTTTTATGTTTTTTTTTGTGATTTTCGCTGGGAATGAATAAATGTTAGTACGCGGGGTCTGAGAAATAAACAAGGTCAACTCTGTACTGAGGAGGGGAAAAAACTGTATTATTGTCTAAGTCTCCGTGCTCGATCCTCTGGATTTTGAGACTTCTTTTCGTCAAAAAATTTCCTCACACATTCCCTACTGCAGAAATAATAATCTCTTCCTTCTACCCTTTTTCTAAAGGCAGTTCGCTTTGGGATATAGGTTTGGCAATAGGGATCTTGGATAAGTTCTTCTGGTTCAAGCTCCCGATTCAATTTTTTCCTCTGCGCGAAAACATCTTTAATAAGGCGGTGAAGGATCGCATAAAGGAGGAGAAATAGAAGGACAAATAGAATAAACCGAGCCATGATCGATTTCCTTTGATTGAAGATTGCAAATTTCAAATTGCAGACTGAAAAATTTGAAATTAAAGTTTTTCGACCCCCTGATCTTCCTTGAGGTCGTTTAAGAGCTCCTGGATGGATTTTTTCAAAACGGGATGGAAAAGATTTCGGTCGATTTCAACCAAGGGGACGAGGACAAATTGGCGATTCTGGATGAGAGGGTGGGGGATTTGTAGTTCCTCGGTGTGAATTTCAAGATCGTCGAAGAAGAGAATATCCAGATCAATGGTTCGGGGTCCCCATCGAAACGTTTCAGCGCGACCCAGTTCGGATTCGATGTCCTTCAATGTTTGGAGGAGGTCAGGGGGTTCCAGATCCGTCTCGATTTTTATTACCCCATTCACAAACCAATCCTGAGAGGGATAGCCCATGGGTTCCGTTTTAAAGAGCGAAGATTTTGCTAAGAGTCTGTGACGGTCGAATTTTAAGATCTGTGAAATTGCTTTTTCGCAGTGGTTTCGCTTATCGCCAAGGTTAGAACCGATCCCGATGTAGGCAATGTGTCCCATTCTGATCGGATCAAAGAGAACATGTGCTTTTTACTTTTTTTCTGAAATCTCTTCTGGTTTCTTTGGAGTGACGTCGATTTCTTCGTCTTTGGTTGACTTCTTAAAGTTTCGGATCCCTTTTCCAAGTCCTTCACCGATCTGAGGGAGTTTCCCAGCACCGAAAATGATCAAAATGATGACCAAGATGACGATCAACTCCGGCATGCCTATTCCAAACATTATTTCCTCCTTTTACGATAATGATCCTTGATTTCGGATCATTATGCCAAACCCAAGTTTACTCCAAAGTATTATCGCAAGTGCCAAGGGCAGACTGGAAAGATTTTCATGTTCTGCACCATGCGCTTTGCTCTCTGAACTGGCGGAAGTGCATGGGAATCGAACCCACCACGGACATCTCTGCCCGTCACTGGATTTGAAGTCCAGGAGGCCCACCAGAACCTTTCCACTTCCAAAGTATAACCTAATGGATTCTCTTTTTAAAGTCAAGATAGTTACATTCATCATGAGTGATTAAAATCTTGCCATATCGAGAAACAAAAATGGGCGCCAAGACTTCTCCTCGAAGAATCGATAAAGCCACATTTTACACGAATTGTCACGATTAAACATCAACCATATTGAGACCCCGGCTGGAATTCAAATTAATTTCGGCATATTTCTTGAATCATCCCTATATTGTTATACAATTTACCAAGAAGGAGGTTAAGTATGAAAAGATTAATTGGCATTTTGGTTTCCGTCTCTCTTGTAGCGGCTATGGGTTGTGCTGGTTACGCTCCGTGTCCGGTCTATACACCCAATGAAAACTGCAAACTTGTTAGTTTTAAGCCTGGTTCAGAGCCGAGCGGATTTAGTGGGATCAAATGGGAGACAGAGTTTTCAACTCTCAAACAGATGAAATCTTATAGAAAAGACTCGAGTCATGGAGGTATACATTTCTATTTAAGAGCGGGCGATGGATACAGATTGAAAAGTGGGAAGCTAATACCCATTCAGTATGGCTTTTGGAGTGGGAAATTTTATATCGGAATGGTCGTGACGGAACAGATCTCCGACTGGGAAGCCTTAAAGGAGTCCGTTTTTGAAAAATTTGGAGTGGGAGCAAAGCCATTTAGTAACAAAGAAGAGTATCTATGGATTGGTAAGAATGTAACGATGGCATTGCAATATGATGAGAATTCAAAGAAGGGCACTTATTATATACGATTCCATTCCATGGAGAAACAGATGTCGTAAGAAAAAGGTGTGCCTTCAGACCACCCCTACGGAATATGGGAATGTTTGAAATGAGTTTCGCCTAAAAATGGGGTCTGGCAGGGATAAAAGAAACAACCTTTTACGGATGCTTGACCTCATTTTTACCTTCAATCCTTTCGTATTTACCAGAATGGGGAACGCAGTTTTGGAATCGCGCTTCAGACCCTTCATTCCCTAGTCCACATTCAGCAATTAAGATCATCTATATTCCATTCCATTCTCGGAAACAAATACCAATCATGGAGGTGATGACTGTCAAATCCACACCGAATGCACCTTTTGTCATTGTTGGAATTTTTAAACTCTTAAATGAGTTTCTTGCTTGAAATGACAAAGCTAGCACCCTTTTATGGATTTCACAAACACTGTCATCTTTCAAAGAAAATAGATGCTTTATTCCATGGTCTTTTAAGGGTTTTCAAAATATTCTAATAGTATTGATTCCCTCTTCCGGGGACTTCGGAAATACTCACTCTGCCACGGAGGGATTGCGACGAGTTCCCCTCTTGCTTCAAGGGAGCGAAAAGGATAACATCGATAATAGAAAGTGTTGAGAGAATCTAAAGGGGGTGCATTCAAGACTTGAGCATCGGCCAACCTCTTCACGACTAAAGGGAGGAGATCTTCAATATGGGAGAGTCAAATTACGAGACCGAGGTTCTCATTGTTGGCGCAGGGCCAGGAGGCTACTCGGCTGCGTTCCGGGCAGCGGATCTTGGGATGGAAGTCACCCTGGTGGATATGGAGAAACGGCCGGGGGGTGAGTGCCTGTTTCGAGGGTGCATTCCCTCCAAAACACTCCTTTATCTGGCCGAGCTTTTGTTCGATGCGCAACGCTCGGGAGAGATGGGCGTAACATTTGATAACCCCCAGATCGATCTCGATCGAATAAGGGCGTGGAAAGATCAGGTTGTCGACAAACTAACGAGTGGACTACTCACCTTGAGTAAACGACGCAAGGTTCAATTGGTGCAGGGAAGAGCGATCTTTGAAGGGTCTGATCGGGTTCGATTGGAGAACTCGGAAATAGGCCAGATCCGATTTCGTCATGCCATCATAGCGACTGGGTCTTACACAACCCCTTTTCGCGACATTCCCTTCGTGAAAGGAAGTCGTATCATGGATTCGGCGGGTGCACTGGAATTACCCGATATCCCTCGGTCACTGCTCGTACTGGGCGGCGGTTATATTGGTCTGGAGATGGGTACGGTTTACGCGGCCCTGGGAAGTCGGGTCACCGTGGCGGTCCATGGCGATAGATTACTAAGAGGTGCAGATCAGGATCTGACGAATGTATTGCTTTTCAGGCTGAAGGAGATTTTTGAAGCCATTCATTACAATACGAACGTCCTATCGCTTAAAGAACACAACGAAGGAGTGGATGTCAAGTTTGAGGGGGAGGTGAATAAGGCTGAACAAACCTTCGATCGAGTCCTCGTTGCGATTGGCCGAAGGCCTAATTCGGGAAAGATCGGCCTGGAGAAAACCAGAGTGAAAGTGGACGAGCAGGGTTTTGTCGTCGTCGATGAACAGCGCCGAACCACCGATGGCAACATCCTTGCCGTCGGGGATGTAGCGGGGGAGCCTCTGCTCGCTCACAAAGCCTTTCGCGAAGGGAAGGTGGCAGCAGAAGTGATCAAGGGGAAGCCGTCGGCCTTTGACGTTCAGGCCATTCCGGCAGTCGTTTATACAGACCCTCAAGTTGCCTGGGCGGGTTTAAGGGAGGAACAGGCTCGAAAAGAGAACCGGAATATCAAGGTGGAACGATATCTATGGAAATTTTCGAGTCGTGCGGCAACCATGGGTGTCTTGGATGGGGTCACCAAAATGATCCTCAACCCTGAAACGGGTCGAATACTGGGAGTAGGAATTTGTGGCCGAAACGTAGAAGGGTTGATCTCAGAAGGCACGCTAGCAATCGAAATGGGAGCTGTTGCACAAGATCTTGGGCTCACCATTCATCCTCACCCGACCCTTTCAGAAATGATGATGGAGACAGCGGAACTCTTCACAGGCACTGTCACCCATGTTTTGCCAGAAAAGCATTTGACATCGGATTGAAAGAGCGGTATGGATCTCTCCGCTTGATCACCGGTGGAACCAAGCCAAGGCTGGACTCTCTTGAAACAGGGTCCGATTTGGACTGAAAAGGAATACCCAATCTATTTGAACAGGGGTTCAAGAATTTGCAAAGATTCCGACGATGAATACTCTTAGAGGTTTTGGTTTCAAGAAATTTTCCTGTTGAGGTGAAGCCGTTGATCGGGAAGGGTACCCGAAATTCTTAGTGTTTTTTCTCGGGAGTGAAGGCCCTTGATGATTTCAATACAAGATGGAGAAATTCCAAATTCCTTAGCCAGGAAACGAATAAGAGCCTCATTCGCCTTTCCCTCGACGGGTGGCGCAGTCACTTTCACCTTTATCCCATCCCGATAGGGACCCACCACCTCATTCTTGGACGACTTGGGTCGAAGGTAGACCTTCAAAATGATCTCTTGCATTTAAGGCAACCCCTATAGCTGAAATGGGACCTGATTTGTTAAACGGGTGAAAACTCCAAATCACAAGCACCAAATCCCAAATAAATCCCAATTCCCAAAATCCGAAATCCCAAACAAAATCTTTTTGGCCATTCAGAATTGGTGCTTGGAGCTTGTTTGGAATTTGTAATTTGGGATTTGGCATTTAGGTTAGATCATTCCAATAAACGAGAGTTGTCTTCCTGTCCGGCCTTCTTTTCGATACGAGAAGAAGAGGTCGCCACGACAGTGCGTACAAAGATTGACCGAAGAAATTTGCTCTTCCTCAATCCCTTCTCCCTTCATCTGACCGACGTTGATCCGGGCGAGATCCACCATCCACTTTCCTGCTCCTCTTGAAACTGAAAAGGGTTTCCATTCGTACTGAAATACCTTTTCATCAATTTCATAACAGAAAGGCCCTATGGAGGGACCCATGGCGATGAGGAGATCTTTCGATAGGCAACCGAACTCTTCCTTCATCCTTGTCAAAACCTTGGCTGTGATGCGGAGGGCGGTTCCTTGCCTTCCGGCGTGGATCGCCGCAATCACTTTCTTTTGTTGATCGACAACAAAGATCGGAAGGCAATCTGCAGTGAGAATGCCCAGGAATGTATTAGGAGAATTTGTGATCAACGCATCAAACTCTAAAGGGGAGGGGAGGGGAATGATTGGATTTTCCAGAAGAAGGATCCGGTCCTGGTGCATTTGATCGAGGAGAATCAAGCGGCTCGAATCAAAACCAAAGGTTTCGGCAATAAACTTCTTGTTCTTTGAGACAAATTCTTCCCGGTCGCCGTTCTTGTCACTCAGGTTGAGCGAGTCATAGGGGGAGAGGCTCACTCCTCCCTGGCGGCTTAGAAAGGCATGCCGCATCCATTTGATTTTGGCAAACTCAGGAATTTCGAAATAGGGAAGGTTATTGTTTATTCTCAGGGCAGATCGGTCAAGGGTGTTCAATTTATTCTCCGGATCGAGTAATGGAATAGTGGAATGCTGGAACATTGGATAATGGATATTGAAGGCGCATTCTTCTTATCCATGTTTGGCCTCTAACCGCAACCACTCCAGCACTTCTTTCATATCTTGAGGGATGGGGGAAACAAATTGCACCCTTTCTTCTGTTCGAGGGTGGGTGAATTTCAACCATCGGGCGTGAAGGGCCTGGCGATTCATTCTCTTAACGCACTCTTTCAAAGCAGGGTCATGGATCGCCCCGGGTCTTCCTTTTCTTCCGTAGAGAGGGTCTCCCAAAACGGGATGACCGATGGAGGAGAGGTGCACCCGGATCTGATGGGTTCGGCCGGTCTGAGGAAAGATTTCGAGGAGAGTGCAGCTATCAAATTCCTCAACCTTCTTCCAACGGGTGATCGCCTCCCTTCCTCTCCTGGTCCGAGTGGACATCCGCTTTCTCTCACTCGGGTGTCTTCCGATGGCCGAATCGATTAAGCCTTCGTTAGGGCCGAATTTTCCGTAGACAATGGCCAAATAGACCTTTTCCACAGTCCGGTTCTTAAACTGTTTCGTCAAATAATGGAAAGCCTGATCCTCTTTAGCGACGACCATCACACCGGATGTATCCTTGTCCAATCGGTGCACAATCCCTGGCCTCAAGACACCATTAATCCCGGCGAGATCTTTGCAATGATAAAGAAGGGCATTGACCAATGTGCCGGAAGGATTTCCATAAGCAGGATGAACAACCATTCCGGAAGGCTTGTCAATGACGATGATGGACGGGTCCTCGTAAAGGATCGTGAGGGGAAGGGGTTCTGGGTCGAGAGAAAGGGGTTTAGGCTCGGGAAGAGATCCTGAGACAATGTCGCCGGCTTTAACATGAGCGCTGGGCTTCGTGGCTCTCCGATTGAGAAGGATAAGATGTTTTTCAACCAAATTCTTTGCCTGAGAACGGGAGAGATTCAGGTGGGTTCCCGAGAGAAATTGGTCAAGGCGTTTTCCGCTTTCCCTTTCTGTCACGTTGATGGAGAAATGTTTCCGTTGCTCAAACAGATTCTCAAGTCCCATGGTTCTGCGGTCTCATAGTCCTGTAGTCTTTTGACTATACGACTAAACGACTATCCAACTATCCGACTTCTTCTTCGCCATGCGCTTTGCTCTTTGCGATGCGCGTTAGTGCCTTTTCAATTCCGGCGGCCAAAAGCGGGATCTCTTCGTCGAAGACGGTTCTCATATCCAGAATCAATTCCTGTTTGCTGATTCGGGAAATAATCGGAGGATCCCCCTTCCTTAAGCTTTCTTCAAGGCTGTTCACGGAGAAGTCGAGAGGTTTGATGGCGACAACCATGGTTGGAAGTTCTTGAAGGGGAAGGGCCCCACCTCCCACCTGAGAGACATCTTCTTTCAAAGAGACCGTCATCCTTTCATTCGTCATCCCCGACAACCTTTTGAGCAGCCGTTTCCCTCTCCTCTTTAGCTTCCTTGTATCCAAACTCAACATCCGTAGTGTGGGAATCTCTTCCACGGCTCTCTTTTCATCGAAGTAGAGAAGCAGGGTGGATTCGAGGGCGGCCAGGGTAAGCTTGTCGATGCGAAGGGCTCGGGTCAAGGGATTGATTTTGAAGAGGTCCAGAATTTTTTTCTTCCCCAGAATGATTCCCGATTGTGGGCCTCCAAGAAGCTTATCACCGCTGATGGTCACTGCATCCACACCCGTTTTGATCGTCTCTTGGACGGTAGGCTCCTTCTCCAATCCATACTGGGCAAGGTCTATGAGACAGCCACTTCCCAAATCATCCACGACAGGAAGCTGATGTTCCCTCCCCAGTTGAACCAGATCCTGCAAAGACACTTCAGAGGTGAACCCCATCACTCTAAAATTACTGGTGTGGACTTTCAGAAGCAGAGCCGTGTGAGGACCAATGGCCTTTTGGTAATCCTCGAAGTGGGTGCGATTGGTCGTCCCGACCTCCCTGAGTAAAGCCCCGCTTCGTTTCATGACATCGGGGATTCGAAAAGCTCCCCCGATTTCGACCAGTTCTCCCCTCGATACGATCACCTCCTTGCCCTCTGCAAGAGTATTCAAGGCAAGTAAGACAGCCCCAGCATTGTTGTTCACCACCAGGGCTGATTCTGCTCCTGACAGCCGGCAGAGGTTCTCCTCGACATGAGTGTATCGATCTCCCCGTTCGCCCAGATCGAGGTCGTATTCTAAATTGGAATAGGTTTTGGAGACCTCCATCAGATGTTTAATTGCAGAAGCATGGAGTGGAGCTCTTCCTAGATTCGTGTGGATGACCACCCCAGTCGCATTAATCACCCTGCGGAATCGGGGCTGAATCTGAAGGTCGATCTCTTTCCGAAAAAGAGGATAGAGGTTCTCGAAAGAGAAAAAGGCATCTCCTATCTGAGAAAGATCTTGTTTCTGGAGGATCTCTTCGCGCAGCCGTCCCAATCCCTTTCGGATGGCTTCGACCACGACCTTACGGGGGTGAACCTTTAAGAGGTCAACGATCTGCGATCTTGAGAGGATTTCATCGACGCTGGGGATCTCACGGAGCACCTGTTGACGAAGGGACGGAGACATTGGCTTTCCTCCTCATCAGGAGTGTTTTAAAGATCTTAAAGAAGTTCATTCGAATGAATCGAGTGGGCCATTCTAATTCTTTCTTCTCACAAATGGTAGACATACTATAGTGTTGAAGGGCGAGACGACCACCTGAAAGGGACTCCAAGGCAGCCTCCCTTTCTATGCCGTTTGGAGTGGTCATGATCCGGTCGATCTCCTTCATCATCCGGACCGCCCCTTCGAGCCGCGCCTCGACCGATTCTGCGGTCTTCTGGTCGATCAAACCGAATTCGGCCTTCAGTCGATTGAGTCTCTTCCCGGCTTCATAGGTGCTGTAAACGATTTCATCCCGATTCATCCATTCCGTTTCGTAGTTGAGGATATATTTCCAACTGGGAGACAATGAGGCCTGACGGTGTTCTTCGACCGTTCGATAAAGCAGACGGTATCCGTATTTTTCCGGCGCTTCAAAGACAGTACTTCCGGGATCCAAGAAGGGAGCCAGGGGAGAAATGAAGGGGAAAAGTTTGTTGTAAGAGCGAAATCGCTCCAAGAGAGAATGACAATAATCCACCGTCCCCAGAACGGAAGGATAAGTCTGTTTTGGAAGGCCGGTCATAAAGAACAGATCAATCCGTTTCGAGCCAAGATCGACGGCATCCTCGAGCATGTTTTCCAGCGATTGATTGTTGTAAGGCCTTCCAAAAGCCCTCCGGACCTCTTCATCGTGAGACTCAGGAGAGATTTCGATATTGAAGTTGAGAATGGCGTCAGCAATCCTTTTCAGTTGAGCCCTCGTGGGAGGAACAAAAAATTCGAAAGCGATATGGTTGCTGATCGGCCTCCTCTTCATCTCCTGAAGAAAAGCGAAACCATATTCTTCCCCGGGTTGAAAGATGTCGCCGATGATCATCACCGGGGCATGAAGGTGACCCGAGACGTTGAAGATATCTTGCGCCAGTAATTTGGGGTCGCGATAGGCGGGTTTCCTTCGGTTGGCCATCGTTCGAAAGGTCTGTGCCGAGCCTCCGCAAGTTCTGCAAGAGTAAGTGCATCCGCGGCAGGTGAAGACGGCTGTCACCGGATAGGTGTACCAATCCACAAAAGGCTGGTACCCAGTGGGATCAATGTACCTTACCACCTTCTTCATGATGTGGCTGTAATCGATCGTAATCTCATCAAGGTTTTCTGGTACATGGGTGAGGGGATTGACCTGGATCCGGTTTTTCTCATCCCGGTAGGTGAGGTTGGGAATATTTTTGAGCTCTCCGCCTTTTTTGATGGTTTGAAGGAGTTGAACCAGCGGTTTCTCTGTAGAATCTCCCCTCATCACAAAATCAATAAATGGATATTGCCGGAGTATCTCGTCATGATAATAAGTGGCAGAGAGCCCGCCCAAGATGACAGGGATGTCGGGATGAAACCGTTTAATGATCTCTGCGAGGGCCAATGCTCCCTGGACATGGGCCATCCAATGGAGATCGATCCCGAAGGCCACGGGCTTATTTTTCTGGATGAGCCGCTCCACATCGAATTTCTCATCCTTCAGCATCTTCATGGCCACATTGATGATCCTGACCTTAAGACCATGGCGCTCCAAATATTCCGAGAGGCTGGCAAATCCGATGGGATACATTTCAAAAATGGGGGTGGAGGGAACGACATCGCTGATCGGACCATAGATCCCGGGCCGCTTTCTGAAGTCGTAAAGGGTGGGGGGATGTAAAAGGATGAGATCAATACTTGCCATCGTTATAACTTGGGAGAGACGGGATTTTCTGTTGTCTGGGTTTTGGCTTTATAAGCTTCAATCATCCTTCCAATATCAGGATCGTCTTTCATCTGGTCGTGGAGTGAAATCATTTGATTCATAAATTGGTTCTTACTCCTGAGCTGCTTCAGGGTTCGTTCCGTCTCCTCTTTGGCTCTTCGCAACTGATTTCTTTCAACCTCTGGTATCCCCTTGGAGCTTAATCGCTCATTGTACCTATTGAGGTTGTTTTCCAAAGATATTCTTGTTGCCGAATTATAAAAGATGGGTCCCTTGTTATAAAAGAGAAGATTGAGCCTTCCTCCAAACATTCCCCGAGAAGCGGTCTGAAGAATAATGATGTTTTTGATGACTGGAGGATAGGGGAGATTGATCCCGGTATGGGCGCCCAGGATCAGATTGATTCCCGGGACTGTCTGAGCCACCCTGATATCGTTCGGGTAGCCCAGATGGCTCAGGAGAATGATCAAGTCGGTTTTAGGTTTGAGTTCCTCGACCATGGCCTTTGCTGTTTCGATGGGTGAACGAAAATTCAATCCCTTCTTCCGAGGATCAGAAGGACTTATAAAAAAATCGGGGGAGAGAAGGCTAAACAGGCCAATTCGAAGGCCATTGATTTCCTTAATCAGGGAGGTCTGAAAAAGATTTTTGCCTGATGTCTCATCGAGAAGGTTGGAACTAAGGAATGGGAAGTTAGCCTTCCTCGAAATTTCCAATAGAAATTCCTTCCCTAGGGTTAAATCATCATCACCGATTCCCAAGGCATCGTAACCCATTAGATTGAAACTCTCGACGATGAGATGGGCCTTTCCGGCCATCCCTGTTAACCCGTTTTCTGGGACGGGATTAAGATATTTCTTAAAAAGGAGATCGCCCGCATCTAAAACGAGTATCCCCTTTTCACTCTCCCGTAAGTCCTTCACCCATGTTCCTCTTCTGGCCAGACCGCCAGCTCGACTCTTTTCCCCTCAGGTCGGGCAGGGGTCAATTTCGCCGTTGATATTATTGCTGTACAGGAGTGTGAGAGTCTTTGCCGGGGTCTTGCTCTGCGAAAAGGCGTCATGGTTCGTCCCCAAGAACCCGAGAATTAAAAAGAGAATAAATAACAGTTTCGTCCTCATCGATTTAACAGAATTCTACAATCCGCATTCCGCAATTGATCTAATTTATACCCCATCCCTCTTCTGAAAACAAGTATCAAGCACTCGTCAGCGAAATACTCTCTCTCGATGCCTGCCTGCAGGAGGTAGGCCCCAGGCAGGGATGCCAACGTACCCTATCGTATGAGATTGCTTCTCCTGCACCGGTAGTATCGCAAGGCGCCCCCTTTGTTCAAGGGGCGACGAATGACGAGACCCGATCATGGTCACGGAATTTTCTATGGTATCCAGGGATTGGGGGCAGGTTTCTTAAATCCCTTTTGAGAAGCCAAAAGATCAAGATGAAGGGTGGCAAGATCCTCTAAGACCGGGTCTGATTCTTGCAGGTTTCTGTAGTCGATGGTTTTAATATATTGATGACATTTGTCACAGAGGTCAATGCGATGGGTTTCCTCTCCCTCTCCATAAAAATAATGGAGAGATTCCTGATCTTTGTTGTTGCAGGAAGGGCAGAATATTCGTTCAACTCTCCACAGATACCCGCAGAAGGAACAGAGGAGATACCGCTTTCCCACCTCCTCCTTCAACAGACTTAAAGACGGGAGAGAGCCACACATAGGGCAATATCCCTTCAGCCAGGTTTCAGGATCGACTTCGCTGCGAAGTTGTTCCACTCCCGCTTCAATTGAAGGTCTGATACTGTTCTGAATCAAGAATAAGAACACATTTTTGTCCAGTCCAAGTTCTTCGGCAATCTCCTCTATCCGTTGCTCCCTTGATCCGCCCCTCAGCAATTTCTTAAACTCTATTCTTTTATCGTCGATAGCTTCTTTGATCTTTTTCATCTGCTCAGCCATATGAGGATTTGCATCCCTTCCGGCCTGACAAAGTGTTTCGAAGAGCCTAACAGATGATTCAATATCCAACGGAAAGTCTTCTTTCTGAATCAGTGAGAACCCTTCTCCGGAGAGGAGTTTCTTCCATTCCTTCCTGAGTTGTGTGGAATCAACCTTTAAAGAACCTCTTGCCCTTTCTTGCGCTTCTTTGACGCTTTGATAGAAGTCGAGAATCTTTCCATAGTCAGGTCTTTTCTTTTTGATCTGCTCAATCCTCATTCTTAACTTTTCCAATATCATCCCTCCCTAGATAAGGAAAGAATATAGCAAATGCGAAAAATTTTCCGAATGATTCGCTTAATTCGGTACCATTCGATAGAATTCGTGACTTTGAAATGAAAAAAACGGGCTTGTTTCGTGACTCCCGTTCGAAACAAGCCCTGGGTTTCCCCCCTTCATAAGGTATTCCCCTCACCTTTCCTCTCTCTCCAGCGGGGGGAGGGATGAGGTGAGGGGGCAGGGTGTTATCCGATCATGTGTCGAAGGTCGCTCAAAGGTTGAAAGAGACGCTTGAGCGCCATCTTCCTTGTCATCCCTATGGTATTCTCCGCCACGGCGAATTTATGATACTTCTTGGGATCATCCACAAGAAGATAGATTGTCCGAACGTCATCTGGATTGGCAAGCATGGCATCTTTATAAGTCCCTTTAACCTCTGCCAATCTTTTATTTGCCTTCTCGATTATGTCCTTCCGATCACCAAAATTCATCGTTCCCGTCGGACAAGCCTTCACACAGGCGGGTAACATCCCTTCTTTGATTCGGTCGATACACATGGTGCATTTCGCCATGACGC
>Ga0153916_10001342_pt1 | contig 17566 bp, 15 predicted proteins | sample Opewatmetagenome_FD_109642 | JGI IMG/M metagenome (GOLD analysis project Ga0153916, IMG submission 109642) | Freshwater wetland microbial communities from Ohio, USA - Open water 3 Core 3 Depth 4 metaG | ecosystem: Environmental > Aquatic > Freshwater > Wetlands | place: USA: Ohio, Lake Erie... | reverse complement strand
TTACGGGCGCGAGCCCTAACCCAACCTACAAATCTGACCTTGGATAACGACGGTTGTGCTGGCGACACCCCCTTCGCCAGAGACCGTCACGAGGGTCGTGTGACGGCACGGATCGAGTGTGGTCCAGGGTGTCCCCACCCTGCACAAATTCCAACCGATTCCGCCGGGTGAGGACACCCCGCGGCACTCCGGGTCAACGATGTTGTGTTACGAGTGCCAGCCCTAACCCAACCTTCCAAAGTTCTATTTCTTGGTTAGCAACATGACGATGTTGTGTTACGAGTGCCAGCCCTAACTCAACCTTCCAAACGTTCTATTTCTTGGTTAGCAACATGACCAGGTTGCGTGGACCTTCCATTTTTGGCATCACTTCGATCTTGGCGACGTCAGACAGCTGCTCGGCGAATTTGGTCAGCACTTCCTGTCCGATTTCGCGATGGGTGATGGATCTGCCCTTGAATTGTACCCAGACGCGGACTTTGGATCCCTGTTCCAGGAAGCGGCGCGCATCCTGGTTTTTGAAGTCAAAATCGTGGGCATCGATATTGGGTGTCAGTCGGACTCCCTTGATTCTGACCACGTGCTGCTTTTTCCGGGCGGATCGTTCCTTTCGGCGAAGTTCGTAGATGTATTTGCCGAAGTCCATGATCCGACATACTGGTGGTTTGCCGTCCGGCGCCACTTCCACCAGATCAAGGCTCGCTTGCTCGGCAAGCGCCAGCGCCTGATCCGGAGGCATGATTCCAATTTGGCTGCCGTCATCGCCTATCACTCTGACCTGAGGCGCAGTGATCTCCCGGTTGACACGAATCTGCTTGGATCGGTCTCGCGAACTCCTATCTGGCGGTCTCCTCACTATAGGCTTTCTTCCCTTGTATCTCCTGCGTTAGTAATTGGATCAGATCCAGCAAAGTCAATTTTCCTTGATCGCCAGACTTGCGTCTGCGCAGAGTGACCATCCCTTCTTCCGCTTCCCGGGCGCCGATGACCACCATGCATGAAATCTTGCCGGTTTCAGCTTCCCGAATCTTATAACCAATCTTCTCATTTCGGTAATCACATTCCGTCCGAATCCCCGCCTCCTTCAGCTGGGCGGTGACGTCAGCGGCGTAGTCGAACTGGCTGTCGGTGATCGGCATCACGACCACCTGGACGGGGGACAACCACAATGGGAAATCGCCGCCATAGTGCTCGATCAAGATACCCACCCACCGTTCCAGGGTTCCCAGCAATGCTCGATGGATCATGACGGGAGTCTTGCGTTCGCCGTCGGTGTCCACGTATTCCAATTCGAACCGTTGCGGCATGGAGAAATCAATCTGTATGGTGCCGCACTGCCAGGGTCTGCCCAGGCAATCGAGGACGTGGAAGTCGATTTTCGGACCGTAGAAGGCGCCTTCACCCGGGTTGATCTCGTAAGGAACTCCCTGGGAATTAAGGGCATTCCGCAATGTGGCTTCTGCCATTTGCCACACATCGTCGGTGCCGATGGACTTTGCGGGACGGGTCGAAAGCTCGATCTGGTATTCGGTGAATCCAAAGGTGGAATAGATCTCGGTCAGCACGTTGATGCAGCCAATGGCTTCTTGCTCGGCTTGGTCAGGAGTACAGAAGATATGCGCATCGTCCTGAGTCATCATCCGAACCCGGAACAAGCCGTGCAAGGTGCCGGCTTTTTCGTGGCGATGCACCAATCCCAGTTCACACCATTTCAGCGGAAGATCGCGATACGACCACTGGCGAGTCTTGTAGACCAGAAGGTGACCCGGGCAATTCATGGGTTTGACCGCGAAATCGCGTTCGTCGATCTGGGTGAAGTACATGTTGTCCCGGTAGTGGTCCCAATGACCGCTGCGCCTCCACAGATCCTCGCTCATGATGATGGGCGTCTGCAGCTCCATGTACCCGTTGCGACGATGCACCTGACGCCAATAGGTGATGATCTGTTCCAGTAGGATCTTCCCTTTGAAATGCCAGAACGGGAAGCCGGGGGCTTCGGGATGGAAGCTGAACAGGTCTAGCTGTTTGCCGATCTTTCGGTGATCTCGTTTTTTGGCTTCTTCCAGGGAATCGAGGTACTGATCCAGCTCTTCCTTGGTGGGGAAAGCGGTGCCGTAGATTCGCTGGAGCATGGGGCGGGTTTCGTCGCCCTTCCAATAGGCGCCTGCGACTGACAACAACTTGATCTCGCCCAGGAAACCGGTCGAAGGCACATGGGGACCACGGCACAGGTCGAGGAATTTGCCCTGGGTGTAGATCGACAGGTCGTGGTCGATGTCATGGATATGCTCGACCTTCAGGGGTTCGCCGCGCTCTTGAAACAGCTTCAGTGCTTCGTCACGGGTCAATTCATGGCGCTCGATTCGCAAGTTTTGCCGGATGATCTCCCGCATTTTCTCTTCGATTCGTGGCAGATCATCGGCGGAAAAGGTTTGCGGGAGGTCGAAATCATAGTAGAAGCCGCCGTCCACTGCCGGACCGAAGCCAAGTTTGGTGCCGGGATAGAGCTCGATTACGGCTTGCGCCATCAGATGGGAGGCGGAATGCCAGTATACCTCTCGACCTTTGGGATCTTTGAAGGTCAAGAAGCGCAGCCTGCCTCCGGCGTACAATGGGCGATTCAAGTCGATAGGCACGTCGTCCAGAGCCGCGGCGATAATCCCTTCGTTCTTGATCCCGGACTTCTCCAGGGCAGTCAGAGGGGTGGAACCGGGCTCCAGTTGCAGCTTCTCCCCGTTCTCGAGGGTGATTTCTATTGATTTGGGAACGGCTTCCAAGGTATTATCTGATTTAGATTCGATATATCCACTATTGGTGGGCGATGCTGGGTTCGAACCAGTGACCTCTTGCATGTCAAGCAAGCGCTCTAACCAACTGAGCTAATCGCCCAAGTCACTATGTCGCTTGATAGCTGGAGAGTGGCTCCAAGTATAAGTCGATCGCTTCCTTGATATTCATCAGTGCTTCGCCGCGGGTGTCGCCTTCGCTGATGCACCCTGGCAAGGAAGGCACAAACACGGTGTATCCCCCTTCTTCACTCCGTTCCAAGACAATTTTCAATTTCATGACTTACCCAATATCATCTCAATACGTGGCATGCGCCTGAGCCGCAAGAAAACAAAAAGCATGCCTGAGATTCCACGACATGCCAACGAACATCTACCATCCGAAATGTTCACACAAGCCATAGAACCTCACGAAGAAAACACTACGTCGAATTCAAAGTGCCGAGGGCCGGAATCGAACCGGCATGGATACTTCTATCCGGGGGATTTTAAGTCCCCTGCGTCTTCCAATTCCGCCACCCCGGCGCCCTAACAAGACAAGTCACACAACTCGCCCGCGGGGTGAAAAGAAGAAACACCCCACACGCTCCCCCAGACCTCTCGACATCAACAATCGGTCAATTGCATCGCATAATATAGCTAAAAAAAGATGTTTTGTCAAGTCTTTTATTGAATTCGGTACCATGGGATTCCGGGCAACTCGGTTATCGATTGAAACGGACGTAGTATACCTACGAGCCGCTTGACCCCCCTTTTGTTCCCCCCTACTGACGTAGGGGGGAAAATCGGGAAATTTTGGCGATAACAGATTTTCTGTTGCAAAAGCGGAAAATATTTGTTATTTTAATTGGTCATTATACTAACCATAAGCAGGATGGAAGATGGGACGATTCGAACGACTTACGATGATCATGTTGACGTGTCTGGCACTGGTCAGCTCAGGACTTGGTTACCAAACCCAGAAGGTGGTGTTGGCGATAATCGACGGGCTCAGGTATACGGAAGGGCTGGGGGACACGAGCCATGCCTTCGTGCCTGAGATGTACGTGCTCAGCCAATCGGGGGCGATTGTCGAGCCTTTTCAGAATGATGGTTTTACTTATACCGCTCGTGCGATTCCGGCGATCTGGTGCGGAGCCTGGACGGAGATGATCTCGTTCCAGGATCCAAGCTGCGGAGGACAGCAGAATAGTTATTCGGAATTGCCGACGGTGTTCGAGTACTACCGCAGACAGCTTTCGCGACCGGAGTCGGATTGCGTCTATGTCATGAAGGATTTATGCTCCTGGAAGGCAAGCTTTGATCCGGGGTATGGTCCAGACTACTGGCCGTTGTACCACACCGTCGGATCGAGTGATATTGATGTCTGGCATCAGGCGGAAGACATACTGACTCTGGATCATCCGTCTTTTATGCTCCTCTATTTAGCGGATGTGGATCACGAAGGGCATTCCGGCAATTGGAATAACTACACCCACGCGATAGCCGTCGCGGACAGTATCGTGGGGTTGCTATGGAATCTGCTGGAGACCAATCCGTATTATGCCGGTATTACGACCATGTTTGTGACCAACGATCATGGCAGACACACCACCAACTTCTCCGGTCATGGCGATGGGTGTGTCGGCTGCCGGACCATTCAATTACTGGCGGTGGGTCCGGATATTCAACCGAATCTGGTTTCCACCACGCCGCGAACGCTAAGAGACGTGACACCGACGATTGGGGAATTGCTTGGGTTCACGACTGAGAGCGCCACGGGGACAGCGATGATGGAGCTTTTTCGGATAACAGATATCGTAGACGATCTGACGATTAGCAGGATCGGATCGACGAATGTCGTTTTGCAATGGTCGCCGGTTTCCGGAGCTTTGGGATACAAAGTGTACTGGGGGATCTCCCCGCTTGCGATCGATAGCCTTGCTGCGACTTTGGTCAGTGCGTTCTGGATGGATAGTGGGGCATTAGATCAATCGCGGAAGTATTACCGGGTGACGGTGGTAAGGTAGGCTACAGTTGTTTTGCAGGGTGAGGACACCGTGCAGCACATCGTGACCCCCCTTCTTTTCCCCCCTGCAATAGCAGGGGGGAAGAAGTTCCAAGGTTGGGTTACGCTGCGCTCACCCAACCTACTCTCGGTCGCGGGAGGGAAAATGCAGAGCTATCTCGAATCGTCGAGATGGCTCGTATTATTAGAGACCCTTCGCTACGCTCAGGGTGACAAGATGCGAGGTGCGGTCAGGTGAGGACACCTGACCGCATTTCATTGCTGCCGCCGTCACACGCCCTCGTGTGACGGAAAGATCGAGCATCAACCTCGCTGGCAGACGAGGGCGTCTGCCAGCGGGATTTCGCAACATTAATACATGCCGCCGCCCATGCCGCCGCCTCCGTGAGGCATTGGGGGCATCTTTTCCTCTTCCTTCTTTTCGTAGATGATAGCGTCGGTCATGAGTAACAATGCACCCACGCTGACCGCATTTTCCAGGGCAATGCGCGTCACTTTGGTGGGGTCGATCACGCCGTCCTTCACCAGGTCGGTGTATTCTTCGCTCTGAGCGTTGAATCCGAACCCTTCCTTGCCTTCTTTGACCCTCTGTACGACTACCGATCCTTCATGACCGGCATTCTCAGCAATAAGGCGGATAGGTTCTTCCAGGGCACGGCGGATGATCTTCACGCCGATAGCCTCATCGCCCTGCAATTTCAGTTTGTCGAGCGCGGGAATGGCACGAAGATAAGCCACACCGCCGCCCGGCACAATTCCCTCTTCCACTGCGGCGCGAGTCGCATGCAGGGCATCTTCGACGCGGGCTTTCTTTTCCTTCATCTCAACTTCAGTGGCGGCGCCGATTTTCAGAACCGCGACACCGCCAGCCAACTTCGCTAACCGCTCTTGCAACTTCTCGCGGTCATAATCGGAAGTAGTGGCTTCGATTTGCTTTTTGAGCTGACTGATGCGACCCTTGATGTCCTCGGACTTTCCGCCGCCTTCAACGATGGTAGTATTGTCTTTGTCGATAGTTATGTTCTTGGCTTTTCCGAGGTCGGTCAAGACCGCATTTTCCAGCTTGAAGCCAGCTTCTTCGGAAATCACGCGACCGCCGGTCAATACGGCAACGTCTTCCAGCATGGCTTTCCTGCGATCCCCGAAGCCAGGGGCTTTGACCGCGGCGACCTTTAAGGTGCCGCGGAGTTTGTTGACCACCAAGGTCGCCAGAGCTTCTCCTTCCACGTCTTCGGCGATAATTAGCAGGGATTTCCCCATTTGAGCGACTTTTTCCAAAATGGGGAGCAGGTCTTTCATGATGCTGACCTTTTTGTCGTAGATCAGGATCAATGGTTCCTCGAGATTGGCTTCCATGTCGTCCGGATTGGTGACGAAGTAGGGCGACAGGTACCCGCGGTCGAACTGCATTCCCTCCACTAGCTCCAGGGTGGTCTCGGTTCCTTTTGCTTCTTCGACGGTGATGACGCCGTCTTTTCCTACTTTGTCCATGGCATCAGCGATCAGATCGCCGATGGATTTGTCGTTGTTCGCGGAAATGGCACCGACCGATGCGATTTCCTCCTTCTTGGTGACCTCTTTGGACTGGGCTTTCAGGGATTCGACCACAACGGCAGTTGCTTTTTCAATGCCGCGCTTCAGGTCCATGGGATTGGCTCCAGCCGTGACGTTGCGCATGCCTTCATGGATGATGGCTTGCGCCAGCACGGTGGCGGTGGTGGTGCCGTCGCCGGCGACATCGGAAGTCTTGGACGCGACTTCCCTGACCATCTGCGCACCCATATTCTCGTCGGCGTTTTCCAACTCGATTTCTTTTGCGACCGTGACACCATCCTTGGTCACGGTGGGAGCGCCCCACTTCTTATCGATCACCACATTGCGACCCTTGGGACCCAATGTGACTTTGACGGTGTTTGCCAGAATGTCGACACCCTTCTTCAGGGAAGCTCTGGCGTCGGCATCGAAATGGATTAATTTTGCTGGCATAATGTATCTCCTTTAATGATAATTCCTTGGGAATTGCAGTGGCGGACAGCGCCTCACTTCTTGCTGACCACCGCCAGGATGTCTCCGCGCGAGACGATGAGGTAGTCTTGGTTTTCCCACTTGAGTTCGGTTCCGCCGTATTTGGCGTACACAATCCTGTCACCCTTCTTCACGATTTCGGACAGTTTCTTGCCGCCTTCTTTCTTGGGCACATCGTCGCCCAAAGCGACCACTTCTCCGATTTGCGGCTTTTCCTTGGCGGTGTCGGGAATGATGATTCCTCCCACCACTTTTTCCTCTTCTTCAAGAGGTTTTACAAGGACTCTCTCGTCGACTGGACGAATGTTCATGGTTTCCTCCTATTGTAACATGTTGATTTTGATGTATTATCATCGAGGATTTGGCACTCATCTTTGCCGAGTGCTAACAATGAAAATATATGAAAAAATCGCGAGCTTGTCAAGAGTTTTGTGTAATTTCGCATGGAGTTGGTCATAGCCCTCATCATTTCTTTTTTCCGGGGCAGAGAGGCTTGGGCGGACCGAACGCCAGGATGGCGGTGTAGAGAGCAAAGCCATCAAAATAAGGAACTTCATACACGGTCATGGGGCGACCGTCCACCGAGATCATGTCATTATAATAGGTTGCCTCTGATGGGATCTTGTTATTGAACGCTCGAAAGTAGATTTTATCTCCCAGGTTCACGGCTGGCTCGCTCAAGTCCCCGTCCGGCATGGCGTTTAGAGCGATGCCCGAGGCAAAGATGTTGCCCGCCGGCGTGACCGGGATTTCCTTGTTGACATCATGGATATAGAGGTGATTGAAGGAATTGCCGGTAGGTTGAACGTCGTCGCCACCCGGAGTGCCGTCGCAATTCGGTGGATCAGCCACGCCGTTTTCGCCCGCCAGGATGAGCATCAAATAGCTGGAATCGGGCACCGGTTTGCCATCGTGATCGAAGATCGTATTCCAATCGCCATCTAATTGTCCGGTCCGGAATTGGATTAAGGCGCCTTGGGCAGCCATAACCGAGCGAGGCGCCAAACAGACCATCGCAAGTCCAATTAGACACATTCCCACGACAACTCGATACATATCCACTCCTTTCAACATCTTTGGCATTCCGGATTCCCAAGCGCACGCGGATTGCTGATCACGACGATTTTTTCGCTTCTTCTTTTTCGGGACGGAATTCGTCGAAGTCTTTCATCAAGGCTTTGGCAGTGCTTTCGTAGATTACAAAGTGCGTGGGGACGCCGTCCTTTTCCACCAGATATTTGTTGGCTTCCTTATTCTCTGGAAGGAGCTTCAGAGTGAAGTCTCCGGCGGTCGTGGTCGCCCTCAGAATGAACGCCGGTTTGGAAAAATCGAATTTCGAAGCATCCAGTACGTCCACGAAGTCAAAGCATTGCACATTGTGCGCCATATTCACCAAGCGGTCCACGATGTTCTTCTTCGCAACGAACTGTTCGCTGCCGATTCTGGCGATCCAGACGCTGTCCTGTAGGGTCAATTCCATCTTCTTGTCCGGGTATTCCAGGACGAAGCCGCGGAAATCATCCGCGTTGTATTTGGCGATGGTTTTGTCGCGCCAGTCCTTGACATTTCGAGTGAAGTAAGATTTGTACACACCTTTGATCAGGTAGATCTTGTTCGAATCGGCGAGTCTCATATAGGTGTGGCGGTAACCTTCGTCTATTTTCCCCATCACCAACGTGATGGGAGGCTTGGCGTCATCATATACCGTGACGGCAGTCCCGGCGGAATCTGTCACATCGAACATGCCCTGCTTCGCGGGTTGTTCCGTGATCAGGTTTTCGATTTTAAGGTCGGCAACTTTGCCAGCCATGTCCGCACCGAACGTGGGATTGGCGGGGTATTCCATGGGTTTGGTCACCCACCATTGGTCGCCCCGTTTTTCCAGGACGACATCCATAGTGTCGTATTTCACTTCGATCTTATGCACGGTGGCTGAGTCGAATTTGACGAAATATTCCGAGCCGCGTTGCACCGGGGTCCGCGTACGGGATACCCAGAAGAGCAATACCAAAACCACCGCCAGTATAATCAGTATCCAGGTTTGTTTTTTCATAAGTTACCACCGTTCATGCAACTTGGTGTGCCGGCAGACGCCATCGTCTGCCGGAAACCGTCACACGAGGGCGTGTGACGGCACAGAACTTTATAGGCTACCACTCCAGCTTCCGTCCACGCCGAATCATCCACCTTACGATTCCAAAGACGATGACCAGGATGGGCGGTCCGATGATGTTGGCATATTTCACGAATTGTTTGGTGCCAGGGGACACATCGATCAGAGGACTGGTAGTGACCTCACGGGTTCTGATCTGGATCAAATCCTCGTCCTGGGCAAGCCAATCCACGAGATTCATGAAGAAGTTCAAGCTGGGTCCGCCCCCCAGGAAAGCATCTTGCGGGAAATTCCCCTCTCCGACGACCATGATTCGGGCGTCATTGGTTTCATCGATGGGCGTAATCGCCGGGGGAGAAGTAGCCAGGCTGTCATCCGGAGGTTCGGGCAGGCTCTTGCCTTTCCAGAAGCTTTCGAATTTCCCCGTGAAGGCGGCAGCCACTAATTGAGGTCCGGAAGTAAATTGAGCCGCATTCATCTGCTGCATGGGATTGATATCGAAGCGTCCCATCATCACCCGGCTCTTGTCAGAAGATGAGGCGATGGGTTCACAGATGATTCCGCGGGCGGCACAGCCGGAAGTATCGATGGAACTGACGAAGAAGAAGCCCAGAGATCCCATGTCCTTGACCATGGGGTTGGTGCTATTGAAATTGCTTATTTCAGGGAAGAACGGGTAATTGACCATGTTGGTGATCGTGAAGAAGCCGCGTCGTTCCTGGACGTTAATCATGCCGCAGTGGGCGTCCATGACCAGGTTATCGTTGATGCGGAATCCGTAGCCCTTGGTCCACTCATCGATGGTCAAATCGCGCTTGCGAGCCTGGATATTGCTGATGTCCGCCTCCACTTTGCCCACCAAGAACGCGACTTTTCCACCACGCATCAGGAACTGGTCGATGGCGAAGCGATCCCATTCCGGTATATCCTGGTTGGGCGCGATAATCAGCAGGACATCGAGGTCGCTGGGCACCAGATTGGGATAGCCCAGGGTCACGGTGGACACCGTGTAATTTTTCTCCAGCGTGGAGGAGATGGTTCGGAGCTGGGAGGCGGCATCCGGTTCGCCATGCCCGGTGAGGAACCCGACCTTCTTCAGATTCTGGGACGTGATTTTCTTGATGGTCGAGGTGATGTCGTATTCCAATCCCGAGGTACTTTGCACAAGGGGGATGGTTTCGCTCTTGTCCTCATAGAGGAACACCAGACCCATGTACACCTTCTTCAATTCCACCTTGTCCTTCTCGATGGCATTGACCTGGAAAGGCGGAACCCGGAAGCTCTGGGCTTCGCGTTCCAGGGATTCCTCCGAGCCGGGATCGACGAATTCGTACTGGAAACGTCCGCCGCCGTATGCTTTGTACTCGTCCAACTCGTCTTTCAAGTAGCGGCGATTCTGGTTATAGGGAGGAGGAAGCTCTTCGGAGAAATAGGCTTTCACGACCAGCTTGTCGCTCAGATTTCGGACGATTTTCTTCGACGCGCTGGACAAGGTGTACATCTTCCCCTTCGACAAATCCAGCCGAGTGAAGAATTCGACTCCGACCAAATTGATCAACACCAGGACCACGACGAACAGCAATATGTTCGTCCATGATCCGATATTTCGCCCTGCTTTCCCTTTCATGGCTATCCTTGATGATTATTAGGGTGCAAGCAAATTTTCGAAACCCGCTGGCAGTCGCCCTCGACTGCCAGCCAACTTTCCACTATCCTGTCACACGAGGGCGTGTGACAGCGGAATCCGTTAAGTGCGGAGACTCGAAAGCATAGGATGCTACGCGGCTGTCAGGTGGGGACACCTGACAGCACACCAGAACTGCTGTTCTGTCACACGTTGGCGTGTAACGGCGGAAAACCTGTCGAGTGCGGAGACCTGACAGCACATGTATTTCGTGGTGTCAACTGCGGAGAGTTGACACCACCAAAGGGGTATTAGCTCCATTTGCGGCGTTCGATCATGTGACTTGCCAGAGTCAGCCCAAGGACAATAATCGACAGATAATAGATGACGTCCCGGGTGTCGATGACGCCTCGAGCGATGTTGTTGAAATGGTAATCGATGGACAGATATTCCAGTGTCGACGCCATCCAGGTCGGGACGAAGAACAGGATTTTGTCGAACATGAATAGGACGAAGATGATCCCGAAGGCTACAATGAAGGCGATGATCTGATTTTCGGTCAGGGAGCTGGCGAATAGTCCCAGAGCCAGATAGGCGGCGCCCATCAGCAGCAACCCGAGGTAGCCGCCGATTATGGGTCCTTCATCGACGTTTCCAAGAAAAGCGATGGTCAAGCCATAGAAGAAGGTGAAGATCAATGCAATCGCTACCAGAACCAGGGCTGAGAAGAATTTCCCCAGGATAATCTCATGATCCTTGATAGGCATGGTCACCAGGAGCTCGATGGTACCGCTTTTCTTCTCCTCGGAGATCAACCTCATGCTGATGGCAGGCACGAAGAAGATGAAGATCAGGGGGATGACGCCAAAAGCAGACCGAAGGGTCGCCTGGTTCACCAGGAACAGGTTGGTGGAAAAGAACCACCCGGAGATGAGCAGGAACACGGTGATGACGATGTAGGCAATGGGGGAATTGAAGTAGGATCTGAGTTCTTTGCGGAAGATCGGAATCACGTTTGGCATTGCTTGTCCTCAATAGCCATTTTTAGCTGACAGTGCACACATCGATATTTGACTTATTGGGAGGATTTGCGACGACTGCACGGCAATCTGGATCAGGATCGACCGCCGGTCAGTGCTCGGAAGACGTCTTCCAGACTGGAGACCTCACGACGCATTTCCAGGAGGATCCACCCTTCTTTTACTGCCAGGTGGAAAACCGCCTCCCTGAGGTCCTTGCCCTTGGAGGATTCGATTTGCATCGACTTGCAGCCCGGGGTCTCGGTCTTGACTTCTCGAACATCCTCGATATTTTCCAGGGTGCGGAGCTTAGCTCTGGTGTCGTTCTGGGGTGCTTTGAATTCTATGATGAGCCGCTCGCGTCCTTGGAAACCAGCCTGCAGGACTTCCGGGGTCCCATCGGCGACGATTTGTCCTTTGTTGATGATAATGACTCGGCTGCAGGTGGCTTGCACCTCGGAGAGAATATGGCTGCACAGGATGACGGTCTTTTCTCGTCCAAGTCGTTTGATGAGCTGGCGGATTTCGACGATTTGATTGGGGTCAAGACCGATGGTAGGTTCGTCGAGGATCAAGATTTCGGGATCGTGGATCATCGCCTGGGCGATACCGACGCGCTGGCGATAGCCCTTGGAAAGCTGGTCGATGGTCTTGTGGAGCTCGACTCTGAGACCGCACACTTCAATCATCTGATGGATGCGGTCCTTCTGGCGAGTTTTGGGAATGTTTCGGAGTTCCGCGATGTATTTCAGATAATCCACCACATTCATGTCCATGTATAATGGCGCATGTTCCGGCAGGTATCCGATCTTTTCGCGAATTTTCAAGGATTCATCATGGACATCCAAATTGTCAACTTCAATGGTTCCAGAGGAGGGCAACATGTAGCAGGTGATAATCCGCATGGTGGTGGTTTTCCCCGCGCCGTTGGGACCGAGGAAACCTACGACTTCTCCCTTCTTGACTTCGAAGGAGATGTCGTCCACTGCCTTTTGTTCTCCGTACAATTTGGTCAGGTTTTTCACATTGATCATACGCCAGGACCTCGTCAGAATTGCTCCGATAAGTTAAAGCTCGTGAGTAGTACTCCGGCACGGATTCCAGAGTTCCCCAAAATGCCTCCGAATTTCTTCCGATTGCAGATTGAATCCCGTCACACGAGGGCGTGTGACGGCACTGATCTGGCATGGAAACTTCGCGGCAAATATAATAAATTCCGTGGGTTTTGTCAAGAGCTTTGTTATCACTCTCACCGCTCGAGTGCGATATTCAAGTCGAGGGGAGGGTCGCCGCGCTTGAACTCAAGAGTATCTTGCCAGGTCTTGAAGTACTCGTTGACCAATCGGATGTCGTGCGCGCCAAGGGGCACGATAATGGGTTTGGATACTGGGGTTCTATCGATATACTTGCCATCGATATAGATGTCTGCCCACGGTCTCACATGGAGTTTGATCACGCCGACATAATCCCACAGATTCACGGAAACCCGCTTTTTTTGACCCGGCTCGATCTTGACGTCTTCCACTACGGGCGGGAAATCGGGATTGACGAGCCCAATCCGGACCGTTCCGGCATCCAATGGTATATCCTGTGAGATGGGGGTTTGTCCGATCAGGCGGTCGTTGATGAAGATATTTGCCCATGGATCGCACGTGATATTCAGATACCCGGTACCCTGAGGGGCGGGTTCCTGGTAAGAAAGCTGCGTTGTCGTATCGGGGGCGGCAGGCTTTGAACTGTTCGGAATAGCGTTTCCTTGAGGGAGTTGGGTAGTGTCTTTTTTAGCGATCGTCGACGACGAAGCTTGATGAGCAATTTCGTTTTGCTTTTCTGTGGCAGTCTGCACCAGCGTACCGGCAGTCTCATCTGAATACGTGAGAGGCACTTTTTGCACACCGGGCTGGATCGCCGACAATTGAGGGATGGTGTCGTTTGCGGCTTGTGTCGTCTTAGAGTAAGAAGTGTCGATTGGCACGATATCGGAGGCTTGCTCGGGCTCTTGATGGATATTGGTGGGTCGTAATACGAACAGACCGACTGCCACCAGAATCACCACACCCAAAGAGGCGCCGATCATGGTGCGCCGTTTACGGATTCGGATTCTCTCCGAGCGAGTGGGAGTGATTTCAATTGAGGTGGAGGGAACTTCCAGGAATTCGAGAATGACGGACGGATCCGTCTTCATCGGATTCTCTTCCAGAGCCGCATGCAACCTTTCCTCGACTTCCTCCACCGATGCAAAGCGCCGACTGGGGGATTTTTCCAGGAGTTTGACGACCAGACGGTCTAAGCCGGACGGCACGTCGTTCCGCAGTTCCTGGAGCCGCCTCGGATTATCAGACAGCACCATTTTCAGGGTTTCTGAGATGCTGGCGCCCTGGAAAATCCGTTTTCCAATCAGCATTTCGTATGTAGTGACTCCCAGGGAAAACAGGTCGGATCGGACGGTGATTTGCCCACCAGACGCGGCTTCGGGAGACATGTATGCAGGGGTGCCGACGGTCATGCCTTGCATGGTCAGGACGCCCAGCTCGGGTGAAAACGACAATCCCCAGTCGGAGATTTTGACGATACCCTCATCGGAGATCAGGATGTTCTCCGGCTTCAGGTCCCGATGAATGACGCCTTTGGCATGAGCGTACGCCAGTCCCTTAAGGATGCCAATCAGGATCGCGACTGTCACATTGACTGGGAATGGTCCCTTTGCCTTCAGCAGTTCCGCCAAGGAATGTCCTTCCACGTACTCCAGCACCAGAACGACCTGTTCGTCGGTGGTGATGTAGTCGTAGATGTCCACCAGATTGGTGTGCTTTATCTTGGCGCAGATCTGGGCTTCCCGTTTGAATCGGGCACGGAGTTCGGGGTCTTTTGCAAATTGCGGATGCAGCTTTTTCAGGAATGCCTTGCGGTTGAGGGTAGGTTGATACGCCTCATACACGGTGGCGATGGCGCTGCGACCGATCACCCGTTTCAGCTCAAATCCCGGTACTTGGTCTTGTTCCGTCATGATTCTGATTGATCCCTGAGATCAGGACAGAGTATCGACATCGCAAGTTACACCGATCGAGTTCCCCAAATCACGGCGACCATGGACGCCAGAAGCCCCCACAGCATCGCGCCGACGACCATGAGCACGTAGCTTGTCCACCCCTGATCGATGGTTATTTGAAAAAAGTACTGAGCTAACGAAGCTACTGATGCGACACCAAGAGTGGCTATTGCACCCCCCACCCCACCCAGTATAACTCCAGCCAGCAGGAAGGGGATCCGTATCATGGTTCTCGAAGCTCCCAGAAGCGACATGACCTGGATCTTGTCTCGCTCGGAATGGATGGACAGCCGCAGGAATACTGTGGTCAAGGCAAACGCGGCACAGGCGATGGCGATGGCGATTGCCAGACCAGTCGAATTGATCTTCTGTTGCACCGATCCCAACAGGTGGATCAGTTCCCGAGGATACACGACCTCATCCGTTCCGCGCCAGCTGGCAAGCACCGCCGCGATTGAGTCGACGGAGTAGGCGGTGCAGGCGGGATCGAGCGACACCTTGAACGAAGCAGGAAGGGGATTCTCTTCCGGAGTTCCGGGCAGGTCGATCCCGATGGACTCCGAGAATCGCCGTGCCGCTTCCTCTCTGCTTACGAAATCGACATCAGTGACGTTCCGTACTGTCGGCAGTTGCGCGGCAATGCGGTTGATGACGGCTGAGTCCGCGGTGACATCCAGGAAAAGTTCAAGATTGAATCCTTGCGCGACTTTGGCTTCGATGGCATCTACGTGGAGCACGATTTCCGCCAAGAGTCCGGTCACTCCGACTGCAACGATCATCATGCACTGGGCAATGAACCAGGCGGTGCGATTTCTGCGAAGGAGATTGACACTCTCCTTTACATATAGCCACCAACGTCCCAATCACACCTCGGATGGCTTAATGATGGTCCCTCGGTGCATATTGACCACACGTGCAGTCAGTTTGTCAAGACCATCCTGGCGATGGCTTGCCATCACGATGGCGGTCCCTCGATGGTTGACGGTGACAAGCAATTCGATGATTCCTTGGGCGGACACGGAATCCAGGTGCGCCAGAGGTTCGTCTGCCAGCAGCACCCAGGGATCATTGACCAGGGCTCTTGCGATTGCCAAGCGCTGTTGTTCGCCGCCCGATAATTGATTCGGTCTGGAATGAATGTATCGAGCCAAGCCGACATCAAGGAGCGCTTTCAATGCCATGGGACGAATGTGTCGATACGGGACCTTTTGCACCCATAAGCCGAAGCAGACGTTGTCCAAGCAGTCGCGGTCGTGAAGCAGCTTTCCGTCCTGGAAGACGACTCCAATTTGCTTTCTCATGGTGGAGATTTGAGGGCGTGTTGCGGTGGATGTGACGGTCTGCCCAACCCTCACATGTCCAAATTGCGGAAGGATCTCACCGGTTAGAAGTCTAAGCAGCGTGGATTTTCCGGCACCAGTGGGACCCTGGAGGATGACAAATTCCCCTTTGGCGACGTGGAAATCAATGTTTTCCACGCCCCCTCCCCCCGGAAACTTATGGGTAACCTGAGTGCAATCGATCACAGCTTTTAAATTTAACAAAAAGTACCCATGAAGTCAAGGATTTCCGTAAATAATATCCATCTCACTTCGACGGTTCGCGATTGCAAATCGGCGAAGGAAATTCCTTGACTTTTTCAGACGTGATGTGTACCTTTTTGAGTCAAGTCACGAGGTTTCAATGTTCGATGACACACAACGTGGTGCCAGGACAGCCGATGCGGATGCAGTGATCGCTGTGGATGTAGGAGCCACAAATCTCCGGATGTGTGGGTGCGGCTTTAGCCGCAGCAGCAGCGGCATCGAGGTATTGTGGACGGAAACTCATGCAACGGGGTCCGAATCTAATCTGCGTCATATTCTGGTTGGCGGGGTCGAAAGGTCACTGTCCACGTCACGTGTTCGACATGTGTCACTGACGACGGTTGGATGTCCCGGGATTGTGACGCGGGATCGACAGTCGGCTGCGATCACGTATCTGGACCCTTCCAGACCGCTCCACATTGCGAAATGGCTGCAGGATGCAGGAGTGAAGCGGGTCATCTTGTACAATGACCTGGAATGCGGGTGTTATGGGGTCACGGCGTCTCCTCTGGAGCGTTTGAAGATTTTGCAGGGCAACCTCTTAGAGGGTATTCCGGATACTTTCATGGTCGGGATGCCCGGGACTGGTTTGGGGGTGGGATATTGGATAGATGATGAGCCACACCCTTCCGAAGGAGGGCACGGTCTGATTGCGATATCGCCTGGCGATCCGATTGAAACGCGGATCTGGGATGGAATCAACAAGCAGAAGGCTGGCTCCATGCCAGTGTATGATGATATTGCATGTGGCAAGGGACTGGGTCCTCTGGCTAAGATTCTCGGCGGATCACCGGAACTCCGTGTGCCGGTGGCGAAAATGATTCCGGAATTGTTTTCGATCCCTGATCGGGAATTGCCTGGCAGATTGTCGGAATGGGCAAACGACGAATCGGGATCGATGACGCACAGGGAATTTGCCCGATCTGTGTTTCGGCTATTCGGGACGTTCCTGGGGCGCGGGTTGCAGTTACCAGTGTTGACCGTTATGCCCAAGGCTCTTTTTCTTGCTGGAACCATTGCTGCAGCGAATTTGCCGTGGTTTGAAGCTGAGTTTCTACGGGCATTTGGGACACACCGATATCATGCAGCCTGGTTGAAGGGGTTGCCGGTAGTGTTGGTGACAGATCCGGATTTGAATTTGAACGGAGCTGTCGAGGCGGCTCGAAGGGCGATGATCGGGTAGGGATCCTGACCTACCCCTTAACCGGTACGACAATTGTGTCGCCCTTTCAGAGCTTATGGGTTTGATAGGTATTTCTACCTGGGGCGTTGCCCCAGGCTACTCTATCACGCCCCGTTGGGGCTTATATGGATTTGATCGATATTTCTACCTGGGGCGTTGCCCCAGGCTACTCT
>Ga0153916_10001341_pt1 | contig 17568 bp, 21 predicted proteins | sample Opewatmetagenome_FD_109642 | JGI IMG/M metagenome (GOLD analysis project Ga0153916, IMG submission 109642) | Freshwater wetland microbial communities from Ohio, USA - Open water 3 Core 3 Depth 4 metaG | ecosystem: Environmental > Aquatic > Freshwater > Wetlands | place: USA: Ohio, Lake Erie... | reverse complement strand
CGTCAGACCCAATAGGTAAGGACAACAATGCTGTCCTGTTGGACGTGGCGAAAGTTGCGAGTTTGGTTGTGGCGGGCTGGGGTAATCATGGCCGCTACAAGAACCGTGGGGACTGGGTGAAGGCCATGCTCCTGCAAGCTGGCATCCAAATCTACTGTCTTGGGTTGACGCATGTCTTCTGGACAAAACGCGAATCGCCGCAGCCGAAGCACCCATTGTACCTGCCTGGTGATGCATCACTGATAGAGTGTATGAATTCGTTCGTCTCAAAATGGCCTCATTAAAAAATTTCACATCGTCCGCCAGATTTTTCTGGCCTTCCAATCCCACCTGGCTATTCTTAGGCCCAGATTCTCTCAACATCAAGGTCTCAACTTCCATGTTTGGGGCGGTTGCCTTTTCCGTGTCAACCGCCCCTATTTTTTTTGAAATCCATGAGGTGTAAGGATGCCGGTTCACACGGGAAAGGATGCCAAGGGTTGTTTCGCTCAATGGGGGAGCCAGAAGAAATATTACTTCACTTGTGGGAATGAGGCGGCCCGGAAGCGGGCTCAATCCAAGGCGGAAGCCCAGGGGCGGGCCGTTCGGGCCCAGGGGTGGACCGGAAATCAGGAGGATTCGACCATGGCCAAGCACTTTGCCCGGATTGTGACGAACATCAAGCCGATCGTGCGGAATGATCGGATGGAGGGGCGGGACTGGCTTGTGGTGCCGACGGTTATGATGGTGGAGGGGGTTCACAATGGGAGTGATGGGCCTATTCTCTATCCAGCGGACGAATTGGCAAAATTGCCGGTGGCCTGGAATCATAAACCCGTTGTGGTTTATCATCCGATTGTGAACGGTCAGAGTACGACGGCCTGCGATCCCATCGAGTTGACGACCCGGAAGATCGGGGTGATGATGAACACCTCCTGGGATGGGAAGCTGAAGACGGAAAGTTGGCTGCAGCCGGAGCGGATCGAACAGGTGGACAAACGGGTGGGGGAGGCCCTTAACAAAGCGGAGATGATGGAGGTCTCGATCGGGGTCTATATGGACCTGGAGCGGACCGAGGGGGAGTGGAACGGGGAAGCGTATGCCGGGATTGCCCGGAATCTGGTGCCCGATCATCTGGCGGTTCTGCCGGATCTGGTGGGAGCCTGCTCGATTGCGGACGGGGCGGGCCTGCTCCGGACCAATGCCAACGGGACAGATTTTGTCCTCATCATAGATGATGTGGATGTTACGGAGGACTATATCCGGGTGCGGCAGAAAGATCCCGGGACTTTCAAGGAGGGAAGCTTCCGGACGATTTGGATCTCCCGGAGTAAAGGGATCAAGTCTGTCATTGGCAAGCTGAAGAGTCCGCCCGAGGGCCAGGAGAACAGTACCGTTGTGCAAACATATCTATTTGATCGGGAGAAGTGGGATCAGACCAAGGCGAAAGCCTGGGTCAAGAAACACGAGGGAACCACCAACGTCACGCAGGTGGTCCTGAATGAGATTGGACACAATGCCCTGTGGCGGCTGTTGGACCAAGCTCTCAAGGACAAGTTGGGCGGTAAGGATTGGGAGAAGAATGGGTTCACTGTTTGGGTGGAGGAGGTCTACGACGAATCCGTGATTTACAGCAAGGAGGGTCAGCTCTATCGGCTGAACTACACGCAGAAAGATGGAGGAGTGGAGCTGACTGGAGAACCCGAGGAGGTTGTCCAGATTAGGGAATATCGTACGAAGCAAGGTGCTTTCATTGGGAATAAAAGGAAAGGGGTATCCATGGACAGGAAGAAAATCATCGATGGCCTGATTGAGAATCAGGCCACGGAGTTTACTGAGGAGGACCGGAAGGGATTGGAGGCGATGACGGACGTGGGCCTGCAATTCCTGGTGGATCGGACCAAAGCTCTGGCTCCGGTCACTCCCCCGGCTCCCTCCCCGGCTGTCACCGCGGCGGTCCCGGCCGTCCCGGTGGTTCCGGTCGTCGCGGCCGCGGTCCCGGCCAAAAAGACATTCGAGCAGTACATGGCTGAGCTACCGCCGGAGATTCAGGCGGTAGTGACCAATGCCCGGGTGGCCGAGATGCGGGAGAAGGAACGTCTGATCGCTATTATCACGGCGAACAAGCGTTGTACCTTCACCGCAGACGGTCTGAAGCTCAAGGACGTGGCGGAGCTGACGGCTCTGGCGACCTTGGCGGAGCAGCCCCAGCCGGAGACGCTGCGGCTCTACACGGGCCAGAATCCGGTCGTGGATCAGGGAACCATCACTGAGGAACCGCTGCTGGTGCCGGCCATGAATTTTGGCAAGGAGAAGTCCAAGGCGGTCTAAGGGCCGATTTTACCCCGGGAGGGTCCCCATAGGTAGGGTCCCGGGGGTAAAATCGATTCTACGCGATGACAAGGGCCTTGCCAGCGCGATTAGGGGCCGGATAAGGGTCCCCAGGACAGACAAAGCAGGAGATACGGGATTTCAGAGAAAGGACGTACAATGGCATACAGACGAATTCACAGTGCAGGCGGTTACCGGTATGAGGAGCATACGGCTGGCGGGACGATCACCCCGGGGATGCTCTGCGCTCGGGGGTCGGCCGGTACCGTGACAGCTCACGGGACGGAAGGCGGACGGGCCGAACACCTGGTGGCTCTGGAGGACGCTCTGCAGGGCAAGACCGTGGCCGACAACTATTCCAGCGGGGACTTGGTAGCATTGGCCCTGGTGGATCCCGGCACCGAAATGAACATGCTCTTCGCGGTCGGGGAAAGCGCCAGCATCGGGGACGAGGCCGTCAGTGACGGGGCCGGAGCCTTGAAGAACGCGGATAACCTGGCCAGTGCGGCGGCGAACAAGCAGGTCATCGGTATCGTTCAGGAGGCTTTCACGACCCTATCGGCCGCGGCCCTGAAACGGGTACGGTTCGTGTAAAGGTCCCCGGGGGCTGACGGATAGTGAAGCCGGCCGGATGGACAGAGAAAACGGCATCTTTGGAAAGGATCGACAATGCCAGTAGACTATATCTTCAACGGGATGGCCAGCAATCAGTCCATTGCGGACAAATTGCTGTCTGTCAACTTCGACGTGGGGGCCTTGCGCCCCTGGATGGGCCGGGACGGCCACTCGTACCTGACTCTCAACATCAACGGCAAGCCCACGGTCGTGCGGACGAACGCTAATGCCACTCTGCGCAAGGATGAGTGGATCATGTTCGACGCGGCGATCCTGAAGGCCGCCCAGTCCCGGCTCCGGTTGGTCCAGGACCTCCGAGCCGCCGGCCTCACGTTCAACATTCCCAACGGGATGGGAAAAACGGTCCTGGAATACGAGAAGCAGAGTGACATCAATGATGCCACGATCAGCATGGACGGGCTCCGGCTGGGGGCGAACGATCGGCCCGAGTACAGTCTGGAAGCTTTGCCCCTGCCGATCATCCATAAGGATTTCAGCTTCTCCGCCCGACAGATCATGGCTTCGCGCAACGGGGGCTCGCCCCTGGACACCACGATGGGTGAACTGGCGGGCCGCAAGGTGGCAGAGATGGCCGAGAAGCTCTGCATGGGCACCCTGGATACCTATACCTATGCGGGCGGGACCGTCATGGGTATGGTGAATTTCAGCGGGAAGCTGCTCAAGACGATCACCAGTCCGGCCGCGACGGCCTGGACGCCGGCCACCCATCTGGACGAAGTGCTGGATATGAAGGGTCTGTCCATCGCGGCCAAGCACTTCGGCCCGTGGGTGCTGTATTACTCCGTGGCCTGGGAGAAGTATCTGGACAACGACTTCAGTTCGCTCTATCCCAACAAGACGCTGCGGAACCGGCTGCGGGAAATCGATGGCATCAGTGATGTCCGGACGCTGGACTATCTCGAGAACTACGACGTTGTGATGGTGGAGTTCGACTCGCAGACCATCCGTCTGGTCATCGGGATGGAAGTGGTGACCCTACAGTGGGACGAGGTGGGTGGCCTGTTGAAGAATTTCAAGGTCATGACTATCATCGTTCCCCAGCTGCGAGCAGACATCAGCGGTAACACCGGGATCGTCTACGGATCCGTGTAAACAGTCCGGAGATGACCAGAACGAAAACTTGTTAGCAGCCCGACGACTGCGATCACAGGAAAGGACAGAAGTATGCGATTTCAGCTGTTACGAGGCATGTATCAAGATGCCCACGGCCGGACGTATGAGGTCGAGGTGGTCAAAGACGACAAGGGTGCCGTAAAAGAAATCCGGCAGCCCGTGGTTGAGACGGCGGTGGATCTGGAGCGCAAATTCGGATCCGCTCGCTTTCGCCGGCTGCCGGAGAGTGAAGTCCATGATGTTCTCCGGGAGGCGCCGGAGGAGCCTGTACTTACTCCTCCGGCCGCTCCTTCGGCCGTAGCAGCCGCGGTCCAGCAAGGGGCGGCCGCTATTGCGGCTCCCCCTGCCCCTCCGGGGCGAAAGGTTACCAAGCGGTTTCCGGAGGCGGTTAAAGCCGGTCTGACAGTCTATCTGCAGTCGGACGGGCTCTACACGGTTGCTGAAGAGGATGCGGGGATTCTCGGGCATGATCTCGCCCGGGAGCAGGTAACCACTTGTATTGAGGAGTATTTGGAGACGTGAAATGCCGGCATGGATGCCTCAACCTGTTTGGTCGGGTGAAGAAGCTTTCATCTTGGGCGGCGGGAATTCATTGCAGACTTTTGACTGGAATCTCCTCCGGCGGGAGCACGTGGTGGGGTGCAACCAGGCTTTTCGTCTGGGCCCCGAGATCTGTGATTATGTGATTTTCTGCGATCATAAATTCATCAAAGAATCGGGGCGGACCCCGCGGACCGGAGTTTATGATCAATTGGCCGTGTTCCCCAATCCGGTTGTTACTAATGATCCCGCCCTGCGGAATGCTTCGGAGCCTTGGTTGAAATGGATGCCCCGCCGGCCAACGGGCCTTCATCGGGATGCTCTGGGATACAATTTCAATACCGGGGCGGCGGCCATCAATCTGGCATTGTTACTGGGGGCCACGACGATCTATCTCCTGGGCTTTGACATGCAACTGGGTCCCGGCCGCCGCCCCAACTGGCATAATCATCTTATCGACAAGCCCAGTCCGGGAGTGTACGATCGGATGATCCGATCTTTTGTCTGGGTCAATCAGGATCTTCATAATAAATTTCCGGATTGCCGGATCTTTAATGTGACACGAGGCAGCCGTCTGGAAGTTTTTCCGAAATTGGACTTCGAGACATTCTGGCGGGAACGGGCGGGGGTCGCGGCTCCCGTCGCGGCTGTTTGAAAGGGTATGTGAATGGCTCGGACAACAGCTCTGGCGGTCCAGGGAATTTTGGAAGAGACAGTCACCATGTCTCTGACGCCATTCATTGAGGCGGCGTCCCAATTGGTGGAGCGGGCTTGTACTATTGCGGTCGATGAGGAAGGGGCCGCCTATTACACGGATGCCGAGCTGGAGATGATTGAACGGTGGTTGTCGGCTCATTTCTATCAGGTGGCCGTGACGCCGGTGGATTCGGAGCGGGCCGGCTCGGTGGGAGTGGGCTATCGGAGCAAGGTGGATCTGGGCCTCAACCTAACGCACTATGGCCAACAGGCTATGATGTTGGATACGGCGGGAGGATTGAAGGCTTTGAATGATCAGACCGGTGGTTTCACAGCTGGAATGACTTGGTTAGGAACGGAATATGACTGAAATAAAGCGGGATACGGGCGGTGGTGGTTGGAAAAATGTGGTGCTTTATGTTATGGGAGTCATCACCCTGCTCTCCACGGGGTGGGCTTCCAGTTCGACAACGGGCTGGTGGGTGACGGGCAAGGACATCAAACGTATCGACGAGCGGGGTACGCAGAAAACAGCGTTGCTGGAGACTCGTGTCACCCATCTGGAGACCGTTGTGGACATCAAGTTGCAACAGATATTTGATGCCCTCAAAGCCAATTCCCAACAACTCAAAGATAATTCGGAGCAACTGTCCTCCCATATAAGAGACATGAGACCCACGGTGCCGCGAGGCGGGAGTTGATTTGTGAGAATCATCACCACAATGCGGAAGCAGAAAGCGGTATACTGGGCGCTCCGCTCGGCCGAAACGGGCGGGGCTGATTGGGATGATTATGGACACCCCCAGTATACAGCTCCGGTGGAGATTGATTGTCGCTGGGAGGAGAAAAGTGTGGAATTCATCGATCCGGACGGCACCCAGTTGATTTCCCGGGCGGTGGTGTACGTGGATCGGGACATGCGGGTGGGAGAGATGCTGTGGTTGGGGACTTTGATCGATGTCCCCACCCCGGATGATCCGCCGGCCAATACCGGGGCCGGGGAGATCCGTCAGTATGAGAAGCTCCCCACGCTCCGGGCCACCCAGTTTTTGCGGACGGTGTATCTATGATCAAGAAGCTATCTGGCATGCCGCAGGTTTTATGGAAGCTGAAAAGCTCCCAGGGAATCGTAGCCGATAGCATCCTCCGGGGTCTGACGGCGGCGGGTCTATTCCTGCAGCGGGAAAGCCAGAAGATTGTGCCGGTCCAGACTGGCAATCTCAAGAACAGTGCTTTCACCCGGCACGCGGGGGCCGGGATCCACACGGACGTGATTGTGGGTTATACGGCCGCCTATGCGGCCTATGTCCACGAAGATCCCACGCGGGTCCACGGCCAGGAGTTCAATGTCAAACATGCTGAGGAGATTGCGGAGGCGGGACGATACACCAAGGCCGGCCGTTGGAAGCCGACGACCAAGAAAGGAACGGCCCGAGGAGGCATGTTTCCTCGCGGGGAGAAACAGCAGTACAAATTTTTGGAACGCCCCGCCCGGGAAAAACGGTTGCAAATGATCCACATCATCCGAGAGGTGGCCAGTAAAGGATTCACGGGAAAGTAGAGGTATGATATGGCAATTGGTACTGACTTTAGTGTAGCAGTGACGGGTGATATCCGGCATGTCTCCGGCACGGACAAGTATTCAGTCCTGGAATTTCACAGGTGGCTGCAGAACCTGGCGGATGACGAGGCGGCCAGCGGCAACGATATCTTGGATATCACGAACGCCACCCCCAGCGAACGGGCGACAGACAATATTATCACGTTGAATAGTCCCTACAATATCGATGACACGGCGGCTGAATATCTGTACGACGGATCCATCACGCAGGATGACGGGGACACGATGTACAGTGGATTGGTGGTCGTGGGAGCTGTGGCCGGCACGACGACACTGCAGGTGGTGCAGGATAATACGCTGTACGACGGCGATTCCCCATTCTGGGGGACAGGGATCAACGTGAGTGCAGCGGCCAACATTCTTTGCCGGATGCTCATCAAGACGCGTACGGGCGGGGCTGACATTGATGGCAAGCGGATCCGAGTGTTCGCCCGCGAGTGGGGGCATACATTTGCCGAGTTTTCCCTGACGATGGGCCTGGGCAATTCGGTGGCGGCCATCTTCACGAACACGGACCTGAACAACGATACGGACATCGGCACGGTCGGTGGCTGGAGCGACGTCACAAATGTCGAAGGATACCAGCTCATCGATTTGCAGAATGGCGACGGGGCCTTGCCCTATTACAGCCAGTGGAACCGGGCCGGCCATACGATCAATGACCTGTATGAATTCGCCAAGTACATCACCCGGCGAGGCTCAACTTCGGTGATTCACCAGATGGATGGGGAGCTATTCCGAGGCATCACTCATCAATGGTGTTATGACAATGAGACGGGGGCTTTTGATGAGGACGAGACGCTCTCCTGGGGCAGCGGGGATACGGCCGGCACGGGAGCTATTTTGGCCTTGGACGATGGCAGTGCGGGGACCGGGATTATGTGGGTGCAACTGCTGACCGGGGTGGCTCCAACGGATGATGCGTGGATCTTCGGGGCTGATTCCGCTCCGGCAACCTGCCAGGTAAATGGGGCGGTGACGACGCGGACGCTTTCACCCGTGTTTCTGGGACAGTCCACCGGCTCGGCCATTATCGGAGCCTTCGGTATTGGTATCGAGACCTCTGACTTGACCAAGAATGACCTGTTGTTCACCCTGGAAAATGATCCTGAACAGCCGCCTAACTTGGTGACATTCACAGTCTATGGCCTGGTGGCGGCCCACGATCGGGTGCTGGTGACAAACGCCCAGGGAAACGCCATCGACTTCGACCAGATGACGTTGAACGGGGCCTTGACCGGAGGCAGCGTGATTTCTGTAGTGGTACAGGCGGCCAGCATTCCTGCCGATACGCCGCAGGAGGGGACGATCCGGGTGGAGTGCAACAGCGGCATCTATAAAATGTGTACGTTCACGGCCCATGACGGGGACGATACGTTTACCATCGATGCGGCGGACTTCTCCGGGGACAATGCAGATAATGGGAACAACGTATTTATCAGCTACATCGACAAGCTGGCTGCTGACACGGAGGAAATCTTCCAGGTGGTGTACGATGCGGCCCGGACGATGTTCGTGCGGGTCCGGGACGGCGGGGCCTCGCCCATCAAGACATTCGAGACGACATCTGGTTTGAATGAGGGTGGCGGCTCGGCCACGGCCATCAGGACAGAGGACGATTAGTGGTAAGCTATGGCGGCACCTACATATAGTGAAGATTTGACAGATATAAACCTGGCCGAGAGCACCACCGGGTGGGCGGCCCTGGGCGGCGGGGCCTCGGGTCTGTCCGCGTCTCCGGACCTCGCGATGGAGGGGACGAACTGCGTAGACAAGCAGATCACCGGGGCCGAGAAGGGCCAGGTTTTCGATAACAGCGGGAATCTCAGCCTATCGTCGGGACAGCATGTATTCGTATGGTTGTTTGTCGCGACACCGGGACTGATTGCCGAGATAGCCAGTCGGGGTGTCACTGTGGTCCTGGGCTCCCTGGTGACGGCCTATTGTCAGTATCATGTGGAGGGATTGTCTACATACGGGGCCGGCGGGCGGGTGGGCAAGTGCTATCCGATTGACTACACGGTGTATTCAAGCAATACAGGCAGTTCACCTTATCGTACGGTGACCGGAAGCCCCAGCGGCAGCGTTCGGGTAGTGGGTGGAACGATCAACGTCACAGGAACAGTCAAAGGGGCCAATCTGGGTGTTGATGGCCTGCGGTATGGAACCGGGGCGTTTATCAAGGATGGCGAAGAGGCGGACCCCGCTACATTCGCCGGATTCGCGGCCGCGGACAATACCAAGACCGTCCGGTGGGGGATATTGACAGCTCTGGCGGGATCATACGAGCTGCAGGGAAAATTCGTCATAGGACAGACGAACGCCGGCGTCGCGGCCGCATGTTACTTTGCAGATGCGGACCGGAATATTGTCATTGTAGATACGGTACATGCCAAAGCGGACTTCACGCAGATCATTGTGGATCATGCGAGCACAACGTGTATTTTGACGAACATCAACATCACCGCGCTGGGAACGACGAACCCGGGCCGGTTTATTGTGAACTCGGCGGATCCGGTCGTGACCATCACCGGCGGTACTTGGACGGGTCTGGCTCTTGTCACTTTGCGGTCCAATACAACGGTGGAGGGTGTGATCTTCCGCCAGACGGGCCAGATCACACTCAACCAGGCTACGTTGACGGACTGTGACGTCATAGAAAACTCTGGGACTTCGGCGGTGGTGACGGACGATCTTGCCGATTTGGACAATTGCTCCTTTGAGTCGGACGGCACTGGTCATGCTGTGGAGTTGACGAGTGTGGGCGGCGGGTCGATGAACTGGAAATGCAATGATACTGGATACGCCGCGTCAGACGGTAGCACCGGTGATGAGACGATCTACGTGAACGTGGGGGCTGGAAGTTTGACCATCACTGTTGTGGCGGGCTATACCACGCCGACGATACGAACAGCTGGAGCCACGGTTTCTGTTGTGTCAGGTGCGGTTGACGTGACTGTAACAGTGACCGACGTGGGCGGAACAGAGATCGATGGCGCCAACGTGTTTTTGGCTGCGGATGACGGTGGACTATTTCCGTATGAAGAAACGGTGACGATTTCCAACAGCGGTACAACGGCCAATGTAACTCATACAGGTCACGGGATGGATACCGGGGATAAGGTACTGATCACTGGAGCCAGCCTGGTGGAGAACAACGGGGTCTTCACGATCACGAAAGACACGGTGGACACGTACCATTATACAATGGGCAGCGCACCGGGCAGCAGTCCCACCGGGACCATCTTGGCTACGTTTGTATTCCTAAAAGGATTGACAGAGGACGGGGTGATAACGATGTCCCGTAAAGTAACATCGGCCCAACCTGTGTATGGTTGGGCTCGCAAGAGCACGGGCACACCGCTTTATAAAACCGGGTTGCTCGGGGGTGAAGTGGATTCAGGAGCCGGAGCCTCGCTAACCGCGATATTGATTGCCGATGAGTAATGACGAGAAATATCGGAAGCTGTATGAGTCGTTGCAGAACGCCAACCGTCAATTACATCAGCAATTATTGGTGATGCAGCAACGGATGGTGGCGTCCGACGAACGGGCGGCCCAGGCTGTGGCCTGTCTCCGGACCCAGGAACGGGTGACGGAGCAACGTCTATTGGAGAGCAACAAATCAATGAATGCCGTGTTGGAAGAAAATGAGACATTGAAGGCCGAGATCAAAAGGTTACGGGATGGCACAATCCATTGACTGGGGCTCTCGGATAATTTATATTCCGAAGAGCTATATGACGCTTATACAATCGGTCCCGAACGTGCTCTATTCGTTGGATCTGCCCCAGTTTCATTTTGATCTCAAAAATCTGGAGGACGACGAGGAAGGCATGCCTCATCTGGACACCCATTTTCACCAAGGAGAGTTGTCGTTTGCGGGCATTACGTTTGCCCGTATTATCCAGATCATCAATGGCTATACGGTGACATTTGAAAATGATCAGTATGCTGTGAACCTGATGGGAGCCAATAGTAACATCGCGGACGTGACCAACGTGAACCAGGTATCGGTGCGGTCCTTCAATTCGGCCGGTCTGGTGTCTACGGCGACGCCCGAGGAGATTGCCCAGGCCGTTCATGATTATATTCTGGAGGCCGGGGTGTCCCAGGAGCAAGCCTGGCGGTTGACTCTGGCGGTTCTGACCGGCAAGTCCTCGGGGGGCGGTACGGACGTGGTACGGTTCCGGGCGATCGGGGACAACAAGGATCGTTTGGTGGTGACAGTGGACGAGAATGGCAATCGTATTTCAGTGGGGACACGGGATGGCTCTTGACATCTATGACAGCGTGTTCTGGCCCACGGATTCTTGGTCCACCCATGCCTGGCCTTTGGGCTTCTGGCCGATCGCTTCATTGGGTCCCCTCTACGAGACATATGCCTTGTGGCATCCGCCCAGCCGGATCCTCCGGGATTATTTGACCCGATGGTTGCTGGTCCCGGATATTATCACCAGTCAGTTGCCGGACGAACCTGATGATCTGGGAGCGGTGTACGACACGAGTCCTCTCCTTGAAGCCCGGGTCCATACCGAACAGCCGCGGCGGTACCACGGACTGCAGATTGTTCTGCGGGATCGGGATGAAAACACAGGTTACCAAAAAGCCCACCATATTAGTGAGGCTCTGGCTCGGGTCGAGAATCGGCGGATCAATATTGGCGTCCGGGCCTATCGTCTCAAGACCATCCGGACTGTGACAGACGTATTTCCGCTGGGAACCGAACGGGGCGGCTCGGGCCGGCGGCAGTTGTTCTCGATGAATTTTCTGGCGGTCATTATCGGATTGGAGCACCGACTATGAATCATCCGCCCAGTAGAGTGCTGCAGGAGTATTTGATCGAACAGGCAATCTTTGCCCGACCTTCGGCGGGCGGTTCCTGGCCCTTGTGGGATTCACAGCTTCCGGATGGTCCGGACGTGCCGGACAATGCGGCGGCCCTTTATGATGAGGCACCTAAGATTGATGGCCGGGAAATGAATACGAATGTGATTGTGGAGCATCCGGGAATTTCCTTCACGCTCCGCAGCCGCCTGTACGCGACGGGGTGGCTCAAATTGTATTCTGTGATGATGCTTCTGGCGGATCTGCTGGACGCGGAAGTGGTCCTGGAGGGCAGCACGTATGTGATTCATTCGGTAACGAACCGGACTGGAGTCGTCTCTCAAGGGCAAGAAATAGCGACCCGCCGTTGTCTGTTTGAAATGGGTCTGAATGTGACTATGGAAATGCTATAATTGAAAGGGGTACACAATGGCTTACCTAACTGATGGACACCCAACCAGAATCGTGTTTTTTGCGTTGGGTACAGGGGTATCGATCCTGCTCAAGACCACCTCGGTGACGCCCCCGGGGTTGGACGGGGGCGGGCCCAATGACACGACCACCATGGAGAACACCACCTGGCGGACGAAGCAGCCGAAGCATCTGGTCGAAATGACGGACGGGACAATCGAGTTTCAATACGATCCGGGAGTTTACGAACAGATTCTGACGATCCTCAACGTCAACGGCAAGGTCCGCTGGGAGTTTTCCGACGGGTCCCATCTGGAACACTGGGGCTGGCTGAACAATTTCACCCCGGGAGCCTGCGTGGAAGGGGCCATGCCCACCGCGACCGGTACCATCCATGCATCGAATCAGGATGACAGCGGGAATGAGGCCGCTCCGGATTATCAGCCGGCGGTGTAAAAACGTGTCCAACGCGCTACCAGGGCCGATCTTAGGTTTTAAGGGGTCGTAGGTAGGGTCCGGGCCTAAAAATCGATTGTAGGGGCTGGCCGGGGCCTTGCCAACGAAGCTACAAGCTGGAAAGGACAGGAAAATGGGTACGAACGACGTGGAACAGGTGATTTTAACACTGGCACTCCAATCCCGGATGGTAAAGCTGGACGACCAAGTATACACCATCCGGGAGCTGGATGGCACGGCTCGGGGCAAATACCTGAACGGTGTCAGCTCGCGGGTTATCATGGGATCGGGCGGCCGGCCCATCGGGATGAAGGATTTTACCGGACTGGAGACGGCCCTGCTGAAGCTCTGTTTGTATGATCCCCAGGGGGTCCTGGTGCCGGAGGCGGTTATGCTGGCCTGGCCGTCCAGTGTTCTGGGTTCTCTCTTCATAATTGCCCGGGACCTCAGTGGTCTGGGAGAAGAGGCTCAGAAGAAGCTGGAGCAAGACGCAAAAAACGATTGACCGGGGAGGACCTGGCATGGTGTCGGATCGCTTCCCATCTACACATGAGCTTGAGCCGGGTGCGGGCGGAGACGTCCACCCAGGATTTTTTCCTGTGGCTGGAATATCTGGAACAGGACGTCTCTGCCTTCCATCCGGAGTACCATTATTGGGCTCAGATCGCCGCCGAGATCCGGCGCTCCTATGTACAGCATCCCGCCTCGGTGAGATCATCAGACTTCTTGCTCAAGTTCACCCGGCCTGGGGCCAATGTTTCCCGCAGTCCCCAGGAAGAGTTACAGGCGGCCAAGATGCTGGCCTTCGCCATCACAGGACTGGCCGGCCGCGGCAGAAAGGACAAGCCCAATGTTCACCCTGGACTTAGGCAACCTGCTCGTCCACTTAGGTCTGGACGACAAAAACTTCACCCAGGTGTATCAAAAGGCCGAACAAAGGATCCGCCTCGCCGGTGAACAATTGGAGAAGCAAGGGCGGGCCCTTACGATGAAACTTACGGTCCCTCTGTTGGGACTGGCCGGAGCCATGACCAAGACGGCGATCAGTATGGAATCGGCCTTTGCCGGGGTCCGGAAAACTATCAATGCCACCGCGGAGCAGTTGGCCGATCTCAAAAAAGGTTTTGATGCCATGTCGGAGACGACTCCGCTGCCGGTGGAGGAGATTTACGCCATCGGCCAGGCGGCCGGACAGTTGGGCATCCGCACCGAGAATATCCTGGGCTTCACGAAGGTGATGGCGGATCTGGGAGCGACAACGAATCTGGCCTCCCAGGAAGCGGCTATGGCTCTGGCTCGATTTGCAAACATCACTCAAATGTCCCAGAAAGATTTCGACCGTTTGGGTGCGACGATTGTGGCTTTGGGAAACAATATGGCTACAACCGAACGGGAGACGGTGGAGCTGGCGGTCCGGATGGCCGGGGCCGCCAAGATCGTGGGAATTACCGAGGCTCAGACGATGGCCCTGGGAGCGGCCTTGAGTTCGGTAGGCATGGAGGCCGAAGCCGGGGGGACGGCGATGAGCAAGGTACTTTTGGATATGTATACCTCTGTCCAACAGGGCAATGAGAAGCTGGACATTTTCGCCCGTCTGGCCGGACGGAGTGCCGAGCAATTTGCGGAAGCTTTCAAGAAAGACGCGGCCACAGCTTTCATTACATTTTTGGAGGGATTGGGGAAAGCCCACAAAGCGGGGGCCGATGTCACCAGTATTCTCGATCAGCTGGGGATGGATAACGTGCGTGTCACCCGGGCTATGTTGGGGGCGGCGACGGCCGGGGATCTTTTCCGGCGGGCCCTGCAGTTGGGGTCCAAAGCCTGGGAAGAGAATATCGCCTTGACCCGAGAAGCGGGCCAGCGGTATGCCACAACGGGCTCTCAGCTGCGGCTGATGTGGAACAGTATTCGTCTGGGGATGGAGAGCTTTGGGGATATTCTGGCCCAACGATTGATGGATCTTCTGAAACCTGTGAAACCTATAGTGGAGTGGTTCAAAAAACTGGATGACTCCACCAAACAATTGCTTGTAACGATGGGGACTCTCCTGGCTTTGTTCGGTCCGGTGGAATGGATTGTGGGGAAGGTGGTCATCAGTTTCATTACCTTGGAGACGGCTCTGCGGGGAGCCGGGGCCGGGGCCATGTTCCTTCAGAAATCTATTCTGGCTCTTTTTGTGGCTCTGGCCGCTTTCGAATTGGGTAAATACTTTTACAAAAATTTCGATTGGGTGGCGAAGCAGGCCACGGCCATGGTTGGTGTCGTTCTGGAAGGCTGGGAGAGTATCAAATACGGAGCGGTCCAGGCGGGCACTTTCATCAAGGGTATCTGGACGAATCTGGGCTCCTGGACTCAGAGCCTGTTCTCCAAATTGGCCCTGATGGTGGGGAATTTTTTGCAGCAGGCTGAAATAGCAGCTTCAGCTCTCTCGGATATATACGGGGGTCCCAAACTCACGGACCTGGGTTCGGCCAAGATGAAGCAGATTGGTATTGCTCTGCGGAAGGCGGCCCGGGAGAGTGCGGTGAGTGTGACGGAGGAGTATGCAGCTAATACGGCCAATTATCGTAAAGCAATGGCAGAAATTGAACAGTTGATCACTACGGCCCTGGAGGACATTGACAGTAGGGCCCAAAAGTCCAAGGATCAGACGGGCGGCAAAGTGGCAGATGAAGCACAAAAGGTAGCAGATGACCTGGCCGCGGCTTTCCAGAAAATCAAGACGGCCGTGGAGGCCGGGACGGAGGGTGAGGGGGTTTTGTTGAAAACTTTGACGGCTTCCGAACAGACGATGCGGGATATGTTGGACGCCTTGTGGGAGGAGGAACAGGTTACAAAGCTCGTGAACGAGGGCTGGGAGCGGGGGGCCGATATTCTGGCCTTCCAGAAAGCGGCTTTTGTGGCATTCAAAGGGGATTGGGACAAGGTTTTGGAGGCGGTCGAGCAATACAAACGGGCCTTGCGGGAGGCCGAGAAGCTACATCAATTCGACAATCTGAAACGGTGGTTGCGGGACAACAGCGTCGTCAACTTCTGGAAGAACACGAGCGATGTAGTGGTCCGGGGCCTGGATAGTTTTGCCGATACCTTGACGGATCTTATGATGACCGGCAAAGCCAATTGGCGGGAATTTTGTCAGGCTCTTTTGCGGGATTGGCTGGCCATGATAATCCGCATGCAGATGGCTACCATTGCGAAGCAGGCGGAGAGTCTGTTACCTCAAGTCGTAGGTTTCATCGGAGGTCTGCTGGGAGCAGGCGCGGCCAAACCGGGTATGGGCATGGCCGGTACGGGCGGGGTCCATCAGTTGCACGAGGGTGGTATTGCCGGGGTTACTCGGGCACCGAAGATTTTCCTGCCGGCCTACTTGTGGGATACGGCCCCGCCATATCACGGTGGTTCTGATGAGGAGGTGGCGATCTGGGCGAAGAAGAACGAGCACGTGTTGACAGAAGATCAGATGGGGACCTTGGTGGGAATGGCCGGCCGGCCCCGGGAAGGGGTGCTGGGTCAGGAGATACAGGATACCTTGAAGGAGATTCTATACTGGACTCGCCGGCAGCGGGCAGTCGAGCCTGTGATTGTCGATCGCCGGGAGGATCTGGCGGCGGTCGTGCGGCGGGACAGTTTGAAGCGTAGCACATTGATGAGGAAAGAGGATTGACGTGGCAAATGAATGGCCCACTATCAGTCGGGGAGCCCAGCGAGAAAACTTCTCCCAGTATGTCCTGCAAGACCCTACGATCCGTAGTCTGAGTCTGGACGGGCGGGTCGTGACCCGGCGGGGACCCCGGCCCATTCTGTATGGCTTCTCGTTCTCCCTGCGGATGTTGACGGCTGCAGACAAAGAGTCATTGGAACAATTCCAACTGGACTTGCGAGTGGGTGGGGAAACCTTTACCTGGGAGGACACACGGCCCGGAACCAGCACCGCCGGCACAGGCGGATCTTACACGGTCCGATTAGCCGAGCCTATGATATTTGATCTGGATGGGGAGGGCTCGTACTATCGGACAGACGTACGGTTGAATCAAGAGCCGGAGAGTTGATATGGACTATCGATTATTACAACGGCGGAACGGCAAGCGGTTGCGCGGGACGGAGTGCTGGCTGGTGGCTTTCTACGAACCCGATGGGGAGACGCCCGTGCTGGCTGTTACGAACAACTATGATAACGTGACGTATGACGAAGTGGAATACACCAGCTATAATGTGGTGGTGGACGAACCGCCCGGGGCTGATCCCGAGGGATTGCCCACCGCCCGGTTGACGATTTCTAATGTGCCTTTGACATTGCAAGAATCCTTGGCGGCCAGTGATTATTATCGGGGCGGCAAGATCGTTTTCATTCCGTACAATACAGAGGAAGCTGAGGTGGATTATGCGGAGGACACCAAGGAGCTGTACATTGTCAGTCATGAGACCACTCTGCGTTCCATCGTGTTCACCCTGGCCGTACCACAGGAATTGATTGAAAATGTCCCGGAGGATCTGTACGGGCCCTTCTCCTGCCGGCATCGCTTTCAGACTCCCAATACTCCGTCGGCCCGTTGTGGTTATGTAGGTCAGAACATCACAGATGTGGGATTTACCGGGGGTGATCCAGTACATATCCGGGTGCCGAATCATGGCTTCGTGGCGGGGGATTATGTGGAGCTTTCGGATATGGACGGCATTGGCATCACTCCCTCCCTGGACGGGACTTATGTGGTGACACCGGACGGGGGTGATCCCACAAATGTCTTCACTTTGAACGGGACTGACGGCGGCAATTATTCGGGCTCTTATGGGAGTGGCGGGGTGGCCGGCTATGCCTATTGTGGTCAGACTTTGATGCACTGTCGGGTCCGTGATCGGGTGGAATCTTACGGAGGGATGGCCGGATTGCGGAGCGATACGATTGTAGTGGGAATTTGACATGGCACCAATACCTTGGTTTGTACCGTACATATTGATGG
>Ga0153916_10001340_pt1 | contig 17570 bp, 15 predicted proteins | sample Opewatmetagenome_FD_109642 | JGI IMG/M metagenome (GOLD analysis project Ga0153916, IMG submission 109642) | Freshwater wetland microbial communities from Ohio, USA - Open water 3 Core 3 Depth 4 metaG | ecosystem: Environmental > Aquatic > Freshwater > Wetlands | place: USA: Ohio, Lake Erie... | reverse complement strand
GCCCTCAGCGCGCGCGCGTACGGGAGCGGGTTTCTTCAGTCCGAGGAATCGTCACGACAGGGCTTCGCCTGGTCCGGCCGGGAAGCTGGCGCCCGATCCTGAGTGCGGTCCACCGCTACCTCGCTATAAGTCGAGCGAGGCACACGAACCTGCAACCGATTACCGTGAAATGAGTCTACTTTCCCAAGAGTCGACGGCTTCCTGCCGCGTCCCACAGAAGGGCGTTGGTCCCGGAGAGACGGTCTCCCAGGCCGGAGAGGATTTGGCAAAGGGTGCGCCGTCTCGGACGGTTCTTTGGGACTACGTTGCCATCGCCCGCCCCGACCATTGGTTCAAGAACGTATTCATGGCGGCTGGGATCGTTCTTGGCTACTTCTATTACCCATCAGCGCTGACCGTGCCAGACATCGCGAGGATGCTCTGGGGGCTGGCCGCGACCTGCGTGCTTGCGTCCAGCAACTACGTGCTCAACGAGAGCCTGGATGCCCGCACCGATCGAAGCCATCCGACCAAGCACTGCCGGCCGATTGCCGCCGGAAGGATCCGGCCGCCGCTCGCCTACCTGGAATGGATCCTGCTCGGAACCCTCGGCATGGCGATGGCGTATGCGGTAAACGCTCCGTTCATGCTCGCGGGATTGCTGCTGCTTTTCATGGGAATCGTATACAACGTCCCTCCCGTTCGTTCCAAGAATCTGCCCTACCTCGACGTCCTCTCGGAGTCCGTGAACAATCCGATCCGGCTTGCGCTGGGTTGGTTTGTCGTCAATCCGAAGGCGATACCGCCACTCTCGCTGGTAGCCGCCTTTTGGATGGTCGGCGCCTTCTTCATGGCGGGAAAGCGTTTTGCCGAGTTCCGCTCGATCGGGGACGCAGGACGCGCCGCGGCCTACCGTGCCTCGTTCCGGTTTTATGACGAAGCCAAGCTGTTGACAAGCATGTTCTTCTACGGGACCGCGTCTGCGCTTCTCCTTGGCGTCTTCATCGTCCGCTATCACCTCGAACTGATTCTGTCTTTGCCTCTGATGGCGGGGTTCTTCAGTTGGTACTTGCACATTACCTTGAAGAGAGACAGTGCCGCTCAGGCTCCCGAACGTCTCTACCGGGAACGAGGGCTTATGATCTACCTGGGTGTTTGCGTTACGGTATTCCTTCTCTTGATGTTCGTCCGAGTATCCGTGCTTTACGAGTGGTTCAACTTCGAGCCGTCCTCCGTGCCGTCGTTGTGGGAATTCTGAGCCAATTGCCTGGCCAGCCCAAGGCGGCGAACGACTCGAGTGGGAGTCGAGGACGCGTGCTCGCGGTCCGCGGCCCGCTGCTGGCCGTTCTTCTGCTGGGATTGCTCGTGCGCGCCGCGCTCCTCCTCTGGTTTCGCAACGAGCCACTGCGGGTCTGGGACGAGCAGGAGTACAACACGATCGCGGTCAATCTGGCTACGTCGGGCGAGTTTGCCTATGCGCCGGGCTTATTGACATCTATCCGGCCGCCTTTGTACCCGGCCTTCCTGGCAAGCATCTACTGGCTCTGCGGCCTTGAGAACTACCAGGCAGTCAGGATCGCGCAGGCGCTGATGGGACTGGGCCTCGTCCTGGTGGTGTACGCCATGGCAGTACGGATGTTCGACACCCGAGTCGCCAAGTGGGCGGCGGCAGCAACCTGTTTCTACCCATCCCTCCTCGTCTACGGCAACCTCCTGCTTACGGAAACGCTCTTCACCCTCTTGCTCTGTTCAGCGTGCCTCGTCTTTCAGCGCTCGGTAGCGCGCGGAGCCACGGGAGGCCTGGCCCTGTTCGGCGTGATCCTCGGGTTGGCAGCGCTGACGCGAAGCGTAATGTGGCTGTTTCCTCCGTTCGTGTTCTTGTTTCTCGTCCTGGCCGGGGGCGCCGACAGGTGGCCCAAGCGGCTCTGGGTGGCCGGTGTTCCCGTCCTTTCGTTTGCCGTGACGATCCTCCCATGGACCGTTCGGAATACCTCGCTCCAGCACACGTTCACGACAATTGACGTGATGGGCGGGCGCAATTTCATGATGGGCAACTACGAATACACCCCGCTTTACCGCGCTTGGGACGCAATCAGTGTCAACGGCGAGAGGGCGTGGCATCGAGTGCTTGCCGCCGAGAACCCCCGGTTCAGCCAGGCCTCCCAGGGGCAGCGCGACAAGCTGGCCATGCAGCGTGGGCTCCGGTTCGTTCTCGCCAACCCGGGCCTTACGCTGCAACGTGACCTCGTAAAGTTCCTTAGCTTCTGGCAACTGGAGCGGGAGCTGGTCGCCGGTGCTGCGCGGGGCTGGTGGGGACACCTGCCTCGTTCCGCCATTGTGGCCCTCGCCCTGCTGATCTGCACGAGCTACGCCGCCGTGATGATCTCCGGCGTGTTCGGGTTTGTCCTCGCGCCTTCACCCGACCGAACAGCGCACTGGTTCCTGTTCATCCTGGGAGGGTTCATCTGTGCAATCCATACCTTGACGTTCGGTCATTCCCGGTACCATTTGCCGCTGATGCCTCTCGTGATCCTTTACTCGGCCAGTGCTCTCGTCGGTTTTCGAACGCTCTGGCTCAGCAGGCGGCGATGGGGTTTCTGGGTCGCAGTTGCCGTCGCCGGCCTTCTGATTGGGGACTGGATATGGCAAACCCTCGCGATTGACCTCGGTCAGCTTCAAAGCTAGATGAGTCAGGCAGTTCCACGATTCGGTTCGTGATCGGAGACCAGCGTGCCCGGCATTTTCGTCGTCGTCGACACAACGGGGGGAGAGGGCGTCGTGGCCTTGCTCGACGGTATGCTGGACCGGAGCAAGCACTATCCCTGGTACGTGACGCAGCGATACGTTGACCCCGCGGCGGGCCTCGCGCTCGGGCGGCTTTCGCTCGGGATTACCAACCAAGGCCCGCAGCCCGTCCGGAGCGGCGATGGAAGGATGACCCTCGTGATGGACGGGGAGCTGTACGACGGCCGCGAGCAGCGCCGCGCTCTGGAACAAGCCGGGTGCAGGCTCTCGGGGAACAGTCACGCCGAGATCCTTCTCCAGGGATGCCGGCGAGGGGAAAAGGACTTCCTGGCAGGGGTTGAGGGCAAGTTCGCCGCCGCCATCTGGGATGCGCAACGCCAGCGGCTCGTGGTCGCCAACGATCGCTTCGGAATGCGGCCGGTCTACTATGCCAAGTTGCCTACGCGGTTGCTCGTCGCCAGCGAGATCAAGGCCATCCTCGCCGATCCGGAGGTTCCGCGCCAGGTCAATCTCCGGGGGATTGCCCAGTTCTTCACCTTCGGCCAGTATCTCGGCGACGACACTTCGTTCGAAGCGATCCGCGTCCTGCCGCCCGCAGGCTGGCTCGTCTTCGATCGGCTGGAGAACCGGCTCCTCGTGGATCGCTATTGGCGATACACTCCGCCCGCGGAAGACATCCGCACGCAGCGCGGCTGGCTGGAGCGCCTCGACGGGGCCTTCAAGACGGCTGTCGACCGCTCTGTCTCGGGTACCGAGCATCTCGGTCTCTCCTTGTCCGGCGGCCTCGACGCCCGCACGATCCTGGGCGTGATCGGCCCCGGCCAGGCCGAACTCACCTCGGTGGCCATAGGGATGGAAGGATGCCTGGACCACCGCTTTGCCTCGCAACTCGCCGCGGCAGCCTCCTGCCGGCACCACAACTACGTCCTTCAGGACGAGTTTCTCAACGATTTCGAGCTGCATCTGAAGCAGATGGTGCGGTTGACGGACGGACAGTACCTCTCCCAGTGCCTGGTCCTGCCGACGCTGCCGTTCTACAAGAAGCTCGGGATCGACGTATTGATCCGGGGCCACGGCGGCGAGTTGATGCACATGGTGAAGGCCTACAATTTCTCGCTCGATCGGCGGGCACTCCGGCTGCGGGACGAAGCCGAGTTGGAGGACTGGGCGTGGCGTCATCTTCGGGCCTACATGCTTCGCGGCGTAAACGGCCCCCTGCTGGCCGCGCAGCACGGCGACGCCCTCGAATCGCTGGCACGGGAGAGCCTTCAGCAGTGCCTGGGGGAATCGCGCGGCATCGAGCCGTCGGTGCAGCGGATCTGGCATCTCTTTCTTGCCCAGCGATCCCACCGCGAAACCGCGCTTTCCCTGACGAAGTTTGGCTCGCTGATGGAGACCCGGCTGCCCTATTTTGGCAACGAGCTGGTCGATCTCCTCCTGGCCGCTCCGCCCGGGATGAAACTGGGAGAAACCATCCAGGGCTACATCCTCCGTCGGCGGCGTCCGCAATTCCTGGACATTGTCAACGTGAACACCGGAAGCCGGATCGGCGCGGGAGCCATTGCCCGGACCATCGCGAAAACTCGCCAGAGAATCCTTGCCAAGCTTCGTATCCCCGGCTATCAGCCTTACGAGCGACTCGGCTCGTGGCTCCGCAGGGAGCTGCGGCCGCTGGTCGGGCGCGTCCTTCTCGATGACCGCTCCCTCGGGCGCGGTATCCTGCATCCGGATACGGTCCGCGGAGTCGTGCGGGAGCACTGCGAGGGCCGGCGCAACCACACCTTTCTCCTTCTGGCCATGATGATCTTCGAGGTCGGCCAGCGGATGTTCGTCGACCAAACGTCTGCGCCCGACGCCGCTGAGACCTCCGTGCAGCGGGGAAGATGAACGGCATCCCAACCATCTGCCAGGTCCTCCACAGTCTCACGGTTGGCGGGGCGGAGGTCCTCGCCGCGCGGATTGCCCGCCGCCTGCAGGGGCGATACCGCTTCGTTTTTGCCTGCCTTGACCAGTTGGGAATGCTCGGCGAGCAACTTCGCCGCGAGGGTTTTCCCGTCGACGTCGTCGAGCGCCGCCCGGGAACCGATCTCGGCTGCATGCGCCGGCTGGCGGGGTTCTGGCGGCGGGAAGGCGTGAGCCTCGTTCATGCGCATCAGTATACGCCGTTCTTCTACGCACTGGCCGCCCGGGCCTGGCGTCGCTCGCCTCCCGTGCTATTCACCGAACACGGTCGATGGTACCCCGACTACCCGCGACGCAAGAGAATCCTGTTCAACCGGCTCATGCTGCGGACCACCGATCGCGTCGTGGGCGTCGGGGAGGCCGTTCGCCAGGCGCTGATCCGCAACGAAGGAATCCGGGCCGATCGTGTGCAGGTCATCCATAATGGCGTCGATGCGGCGGCCTTCAACGGGCGGCTGGCGGATTGCGCGGCGGTGCGCGGCGAAATCGGTCTGCATCGGGACGACCTGGTGATCCTCCAGGTCGCCCGACTGGACCACCTGAAGGACCATCCGACGGCCGTCCGGACCATGGAGCGCGTCGTACGGCAGGATTGTCGTGCCCGGCTCGTTCTGGTCGGCGAGGGGGCGGAGCTGGAGAGGATCCAGCGGGAGATCCGCGCCCGCAGGATGGAAGGCTTCGTCCGCCTGCTGGGCCTGCGCACCGACGTGGCCCGATTGCTCCATGCGGCCGACCTTTTCCTGCTGACGAGCATCAGTGAGGGAATCCCCGTAACGATTATCGAAGCCATGGCCGCGGGCCTGGCGGTCGTCGCGACGGACGTCGGTGGCGTGGGAGAGATTGTCCAGGCGGGCCGAACCGGACTGCTCGCTCCCCCCCAGAACGATTCCGAGCTGGCCGATGCCATTGTCCGATTGGCAAGAGACCCGGCATTGCGCCGGCAAATGGGGGAGGAGGGCCGCCGTCGCGCCCAGGAGATCTTCTCCGAGGAACGGATGCACTCGTCCTACCAGGCGGTGTATGAGGAGATGCTCCGTGGGTGACTCGACCGCCGATCGGCGACCGGCCCTGCTGGTCTTCTCCGACGACTGGGGCCGCCATCCCTCAAGCTGCCAGCACCTTGTGCGCGGCCTGCTCACCAAGCACCGGGTGTTGTGGGTCAATACGATTGGCATGCGCCGCCCTGCCTTGGATCGTGTCACTGTGGTTCGCACGCTTGGAAAGCTGCGCGAGTGGGTAAGACCGCGCAAGAACGGCGACGCGCCTGTGCCGAATCTCCGCGTGCTCAGCCCGAAGATGTGGCCGTGGTTCACGAGGCCCCACGATCGATGGCTGAACCGTTTGCTCCTTTTGCGGCAGCTTGTGCCGGTTGTCCGTTCGCTGGAGTGCCCGGTGATAGCCGTCACTACGATCCCGGTCGTGGCGGACCTCATTGGCCGCTTGCCCGTAGCCCGCTGGGTCTATTACTGCGTCGATGATTTCCGCAAGTGGCCGGGATTCGATCCCGCGGCGATCGAGCGCATGGAAGGACTCATGGTCCGCAGTGCCGATGTGCTGCTCACCGTGAGCGAGACACTGCAAGACCGGCTTTCGCAATGGGGGAAAGAGTGTTGCCTTCTGACCCATGGGGTGGATCTGGATCATTGGCAGTCGGCGGCGGAAAGGAGCGCCCCGCCCGGGCTGGAAAGGCTGGAACGCCCCCTCGTGGTTTTCTGGGGACTGGTCGATCTTCGGCTGGACGCCCAGTTTGTGGCCCGTTTGGCCGGGGAGATGAGCCGTGGCACGATCGTGCTGCTGGGTCCCGAAGCCAATCCGGACCCGCGCCTCACCCGCCTCAACAGGGTCGTGCGCCTCCCAGCGGTTCCGTATGAGCAATTGCCGAGCGTTGCCCGCGAGGCAGCCGTGCTCGTCATGCCCTATGGCGATCTTCCCGTTACCCGCGCGATGCAGCCGCTGAAGCTGAAGGAATACCTGGCGACGGGGAAACCGGTGGTCGTTCGTGACCTCCCGGCGAACCGCCCCTGGCATGACGCGCTCGACTTGGCCCGGACCCCGGAGCAATTCTCGGCCATGGTCCGCCAGCGGCTCGTCGGCGGGCTACCGGAGGATCAAGCCGCGGCACGATTGCGCCTGGTGACAGAAAGCTGGACGGAGAAGACGCGCCAGTTCGAGCAGATTGTGATGGTCGGGCTCGCCGCCCCCGCGGAGGACTCGTGATGGAGCATGGTATTCCGACCGTTCTCCACACGCGCGTCGTTACGGGAACTGGGGGCGGACCGGAGAAGACGATCCTGAACTCGCCGCGGTTCTTGATTCCCTCCGGGTACCAGCTCCTTTGCGCTTATATGCACCCACCGGGCGATCCCGGCTTCGCGGAGTTGCGCAGCAAAGCCGCGGCGTTGGGGGCTCCGCTGGAGGGGATCGAGGACCGCGGGCCTTGGGACCTCCGCGTCTTCACCCGCCTCCTGGCCCTCTGCCGCCGCGAGCGCGTGACGATCTGGCACGCCCACGACTACAAGAGCAACGCCTTCGGGCTCCTCCTGCGGCGGTTCTGGCCGATGCGGCTGGTGACCACGGTGCACGGCTGGGTGAAGCTCACGCGCCGCACGCCCTTCTACTACTGGCTCGACCGCCGCTTGCTCCGCCACTATGACCGCGTGATTTGCGTTTCCGAGGACCTTAAGGAAACGTGCGTCGCCAGCGGGGTGCGGGCTGATCGCTGTTCGGTGATCGAAAACGCCATCGACGCCGCGCAGTACGTCCGGCGGACACCCATCGAAGAGGCAAAGCGGCGGGCTGGTTTCGAGCCGCGGCGGCTGCTCATCGGGACCGTGGGGCGGCTATCCGAGGAGAAAGACTTCGTGGGGTTGATCCGCGCCGTCGACCGGCTGCTTGATCAGGGTATAGATGCCGGCCTGGTCATCCTAGGTGAAGGAGATCAGCGGCCGGAACTGGAGGCTCTCGTCCACAGTCTCGGACGTCAGGACCGCATTCGCCTGCTCGGCTACCGGCCCGATACGATCGACCTGTACGAGGCCATGGACGTGTTCGTGCTCAATAGCCATCGCGAAGGGTTTCCGAACGTCTTGCTGGAAGCGATGGCCATGGAAGTACCCGCGGTAGCGACCCGGATTGCCGGCGTGCCCAGACTGGTTCAACACCAGACGAACGGCCTGCTCGTCGAGCCCGGCAATCTGGATCAACTGATCGAGTGCCTGAAGCGATTGCTCAGCGACCCGGGCCTGCGAATGCGGCTTGCCGCAGAAGGACGCCGCACCGTGGAGGGGTCCTACACGTTCGAAGCCCGCATGGCGAAAGTCAGGGCAATTTACGATGAATTGCTGCGCGAGGCCGATCCACGCCTTGACTGATGAATACGTCTCGTAGCATTCGGGTTGTCCGGGGCCCCGAGATTGGCCCCCTCCTTCCGTTCTGGGAGGAGTATATGGCCCGCTCGGGCACGGCGGCCCTAAGCCGCCATCCCGGCTGGCTTGCCGTGCTCCGTCGCGGGCTGAAGCACGAGCCGTACTGCGTGGAAGCCGTCGCCGGCCCCGAGACCGTCGGGCTGCTGCCGCTGGCGCTGGTCCGCAGCCTCCTCTTCGGTCGCTTCCTGGTCGGGCTGCCGTATCTCAACACCGGCGGTGTTCTGGCGGACGACGAGCGGATTGCCAGGGGCCTGATCGACCGGGCCGTCGAATTGGCCGATCTGTTGAATGTGCGCTACTTGGAGCTGCGCCACGAGAAGCCGATCGAGCATCCGGCCCTCAACCAAGCCATGACGAGCAAGGTCCACATGCGCCTCGCGCTGCCCGACGCGAGCGAGAAGCTGTGGAAGGACTTCGATCCCAAGGTCCGCAACCAGATCCGCAAAGGGGAGAAGCTCGGCCTCTCGGTCCATTGGGGCGGCTGCGAGCTGCTCGGCGAGTTCTACGCGGTCTTCTCGCGGAACATGCGCGACCTGGGAACGCCGGTCTTCGGCCCGCGGCTCTTCGAGAGCATTCTCCTGGAATTTTCCCCCAGCGCGGAGCTCTGCGTGGTCCGCTACGGAGCCGTTCCCGTCGCCGCGGCACTGCTCGTGCACGGCCGCGGCACTACCGAGGTGCTCAGCGCCAGCTCCTTGCGGAGCCACAGTTTCACCAGCGCGAACATGCTGATGTACTGGCGCCTGCTCGAGCGGGCGGTCGGGCGGGGACAACGAGTCTTCGATTTCGGCCGCAGCTCCCGCGACAGCGGCACCTTCCGCTTTAAGAAACAATGGGGCGCCAAACCCGAACCCGCCGTCTGGCAGTACTACCTCCGCAAGGGGAATGTCGGCGACATGCGGCGGGAAAACGGCAAGTACGAGCCACTCGTTGCCGCCTGGCAACGGCTCCCGGTCGCTTTGACCCGCCTCATCGGCCCGATCATCGTTCGCGGCATCCCCTAGAGTGGCTAACGGACGTCGCGCTCGAGAACCAGCAAGACGACCTCAGGACGGCAGAACAGGCGAACGCGGGGAGCATCGCCTCCTCGGGTGCCAATGCCGGTGGAGACGTGGATCCAGGTCTCGTCGATCCGGTGGAGGCTCGATTCAAAAAGGCGCGGCAACACCCTCCCGCCGCGATCCCGCCCCCCGCGAGGCCGTCGGTAGAATGATCCCAGCCACGGCAAGCGGATCTGACCGCCGTGCGTGTGCCCCGCGAGATAAAGATCAACGCCGACTTCCGCCGCCCGCATTGCGCCGAACGGGTAATGGTGGAGCACAATGGAAAAGCCATCTCGCGGTAACCGTGCCAGGAGATCGGGCTTGGCATTTCTATGGGCCGGCGACCGCCCCGTGATCGCCAACAACGCGTCCCCCACCTCGATCCTTACCGTTTCGTCCTCCAACGCGCGAGCAGGCGTGTCCGCAAGCATTCGTCGCTCGATGTCGGGCCAGTTCGGACCATGACCGTCCCAGTCGCCGTAGACGACGAAAACGCCAAACCGCGCGCGGATGCCCCGCAACAGCTCATTCACCGCTCGCACCGAAAGAGAGTCTGCTGATCGGCAGTCGCTTGCCAGGTCCCCCGTGATACAGACCAGGTCCGGTCGACAGGATTCGATCGCGCTTCTCAGCTTCGCGATCCAGCGACCGGGGCCTTCCAGGTGCAAGTCGCTGAGATGGACAATCCGCAGTCCCGCCAGGGCACGCGGAAGGTCACGGTAGGGCAGCTCGAGCTTCCGCACCTTGAGCCAGTGCGGCTCGCACAGCAAACAGTAGGAAGCCGCCGTCAGCAGTACGGCGCCCACTGCCACGACGAGCCAATCGCTCCATGCCAGGCGGTCGCTCTGATGAACTGCGACGGCGAAGGCGATCGGCGGCATTGCCCAGCCGCATCCCCAGTAGACAATCGCCGCGAGGCTTGCCACGCCCATACCGCGTCGTTCGGGCAGGAACCAGCGGATGGTGGGGGTTAGCCATTGGAGACAAGCGAGCGCGCCGACAGCAACAAGGTAGAAGACCACTCCAAGACCGATGGCCTCGGTCGAGACCCCAAGCAATGCCACCGAGCCGGCGCAGGCAAGCGTGACGAGAGTCACTACGCGTATCGCGATCCGAGCTGGTGGAGCCATCGGGGCAAGCATTGCCGCAAAGGGTTCCCTGGCGAGGTTACCGGAAGCCTTGAGAAAACGGTGGAAGGGCTGATTCTGCTGTACCTTGATCTCTCCGCTGGCGTCGCCTGGAGGCCGCCATCCGTTTACTTTTCCCACTCCATGAGGTCCTGTCAATACCGGTAGGGGCGTGGCCAGCCAAGCCGGAACCTGAAGCAGCGAACGCTCATGGGTAAGCAGGCCGTCCGTGACCTCGCTCGAGAAGGCTCGTCCCCTCGATGCCCGGCCGCTCCCGTTTCCGGCTCCGCCACCTGGCCGCGGCGCCGGCATTTCTTCTGGCTGGCGGTCTTCTCTACCGTCGTCGCCGTGTACGGCTCGCTCGTCCCGCTGGATTGCACGCCGGTGCCCTGGGCGGAGGCCGTGGCGCAGTTTGAGCACCTCCTCCGCTCGCCGGTACGGGTCGAGTCGCGGTCCGACTGGATGGCGAACGTCCTCTTGTTCGTTCCCGTCGGCGGCTGCTGGCTCGCCGCGCTGACCCTGGACCGCCGCCTCGGCTCGACGATCCTCATCGCGCCGGCCACCCTCGCGGCGTGCGCGGGGCTGAGCGTGGTCCTGGAGTTCTCGCAGATCTTCTTCCCGCCGCGGAGCCCTTCCCAGAATGATATCGCGGCCCAAGTCGTCGGTGCGGTCATCGGCGTGATTCTCTGGGGGGCCATGGGCCAGCCGCTCGCGGATTGGACCCGCCAGTCCACGGCCCGCCGGCATCCCCGCCAGCGCCTCGATTGGCTCCTGGAGGTTTACCTGGTCGGACTCGTGGTGTGCAGTCTCCTCCCGTTCGATCTGACGATCCGGCCGGGGGAGCTGGTCCAGAAGTATCGCGCGGGTGAGATTGGCCTCGTTCCCTTCGCCAACACGCGGCTCGATTTCAACGGCGTCTATGGGGTGATCGCGGACACGGTCGCGTTCATTCCCGTCGGCATGCTGGTCTCGATCTGGCACAGGCCGCGGCGCTGGCCCACCCGGCCTTGGCGAACAAGTCTCCTCTTGGGGGGACTCATCGTGCTGGCAGTCGAGACAGCCCAGTTGTTCGTCTACAGCCGTCACTGTGACCTGGGCCAAGTGCTGCTGGGAACGCTCGGCGTCGGCCTCGGCGCCTGGGCGATGGGCCGCTGGCGGGGACGCCCCGACGTGTCGATCGCCGATCGCTCAAGACCCGCGTGACGCCGGTTCCTGCCGGCTTCGCCCACAACGAGGCGTTCTCGGGCCGGCGCAGGCTACTGCGTCGTCGCGGCGGCTGCCATCCGGGCGTCGAGGGCCTTGCGCTGCGGTCCGTCGAGCGGCGCCGCCGGCTCGCGTGCCGCGGCGACGTTGACCCGCAACTGGGCCAACGAGCTGGTGCCGACGACCGCCGCGGTGATCGGCAAGCCCAGGACGTAGCGGATGAGCATGCCGGCCTCGGCCTGCCGCGGGGCGTCGTCGTGATGGGGCGCGCCGTCGTTCTTGATCGGGTTCCCGATCGCCAGGGAGCCCAGCGCCCCGCCCATCACCTTCATGGCCAGAATGCCCATCTCTTTGCGGATCGCCAGCGGCAGGACCTTTTCGATGAACGGGCGCCGCTTGGGCGTGGGATTGAAGGTCGTGAGGATGGTGTCGAAGTCGTACAGGGTGATCGCCCGGCACATCACCTCCGCGCTCTCGTGCCCCGTAACGCCGACCAGCCGCGTCACCTTCTGATCGCGGAGCTTCTCCAGCGCTCTGAGGACGCCGTCCGGCTTGCCCCACAGGGCGAGGTCCTCGTCGGCGCGGGTCGCGTGGACCTGGAGGAGATCGACGCGGTCGGTGCGGAGCCGCTTCAGGCTGGCCTCGACGTCCCGCATCGCGCCGTCGTAGGTCCGCTGGCCGGTCTTGGTGGCGAGGAAGACTTCGCTGCGGCGGCGGGCGAGCACTTCGCCGTAGTTTCGCTCGGACTGGCCGTTGTTGTAGGCCGGCGCGGTGTCGAAGTAGCGGATCCCGGCGTCGATGGCGGCGTCGGCCAGCTCGACCGGGTCGAGCTTGGCGGAGCGCGGCTCCTTCATCCCCGTGAATCCACCCAACGCCAGCAGGGTTACCTCGACCCCGGTGCGCCCGAGCCGCCGCTTGGGAAGAGGCCGCCGATCGTCACCCGCGTCCACCCGGGAAACGCAGGCCAGTCCGCCCGCCGCTGCCGCACCCGCCAAGAACTGTCGCCGGTCCATCTCCGCTTCCCCTTTGCTTGCCGGTTTGCCATGATCGGGTCGGCCCGTGCCGGCCCAGCCGGCAGGCCCGAGGCCCCATATCGCCGCTATTCTCGCCTCCCGGCGACACGCTGGCAACCACCGCCCGGCAGCGGCCGCGGGAATTCGATGCTGGGGATCTCCCGGCAACCTCCTCGTGCCCACCGTTTTATGCGCCCCGCTTGCCCGGGGCCGTCGCGGGGGCTAGCATGCCCTTTTCCATCGTCAGCCCCCCAGCGTTACGCCCACGAGAAGGAGCCCTTGAGAATGGATCGACGCAGAGTGCTGCCGGCGATTGCAGCCGCAATCTGGGGTCTTGCGCTCGCTCTGGCGGCGCCCTCTGCCGCCGGCGGGATCGACGTCACCTTCTTCGTCACTTCCGATTCGCACTACGAGGCCGTGGAGCGTTTGGACCGCAACGGGCGGGACCTGGATACGATCCGCCAGATGAATGTGCTAGCCGGCCAACCGTGGCCGGAACGCCTGGGGCGCGGAGCGATCGGCAAACCCCAAGGCGTCCTCGTTCTCGGCGACCTGGTCGACGACGGCGATCGGAAAGGTGAAACCGCCGGTCAGTGGAAACACTTCGTCAAGCAGTTCGGGCTGGACGGCAAGGACGGGATGCTGCGGTATCCGGCGATGGAAGGCTGGGGCAACCACGACGGCCCCCCGGCCGGCCGCGACAAAAACGGCTTCAGCGTCCAGGCCGAGATCCAGAGGCGCAACCAGGCCCGGCGGCGGCTCGGACCGGTGCAGAACGTGTCGCAAAACGGCCTGCACTACTCCTGGGACTGGGGCGGCGTACACTTCGTCCAGCTCAACCTCTACCCGAGCGACAAGCCGCACCCGAGGACCAAGTACAACCCCGTCTGGCACGATCCCCAGCAGGCCCTTTCGTTCCTCGTCGCCGATCTGAAGAAGGAGGTCGGCCCCGGCGGCCGGCCCGTCGTGCTCGCCTCCCACTACGGCTTCGACTGCGACTGGTGGCAGCCGGAGGAGATGCAATCCGTCTACGACGCGCTCAGGGACTACCGCGTCGTTTTGTACCTGCACGGGCACACGGGCACGAAGGTCTACACCTGGAAGCCGAAAGGGCGGGAGAAGGCCCTCGACGTAATCAACACCGGCCAGACCGAAGTCGGGTTCTTCGTCGTGCAGATCACCGGCGACCGCGTCCGCGCGGCCTATCGCGTGAAGGACGTCCGAGGCGCGGACTGGGACGGCACCTGGACCTGGCAGCACTTCCTCGACCGGAGACTCCAAGAGCCGCTGCAATAGGCTCTCACAAGCCGCCGATCACTTGGTTTCCGCCTTCTTCGCTGCCGGCTGCGGGGAGGCTTCCGGCTGGCGTCGCCGGCCCTGCTCGGCCAAGTGCGGCGGCCAGGAGAAGGTCGGCGCCTTGCTCCGGTCGAACCCTTCGAGGTGGCCCGGCTCCCGCCGCCGCTCGGGCCGCTCGTACCGCCAGGCTGGATCGCCCAGCGTCTTGGCGATCAACCGCGCCAGGTCCGGATCGTAGGCCGTGAGCTCCTCGCGGGTGTTGACGTGGTTGTGGCAGTGGTCGGGGGGACGATTCGTGTCGAACCAGCTCTGGACCCCTTCCGCCCAGTATTCGCTCGCGCTGACCGCGGCGTAGGTCCCCTGCCAGAGCCCCCGCTGCTTGGCCTTGGCGAAGCACTCGTCGAGCCGGCGCCGGAAATCGGGCTCGACGGCCCTCAAGGCGAGCGCGTCGAGCGTGTGGGCGAACTCGTGGACGAAGATCGATTCCGTGGCATACGGATCGCCCCGGTAGCCGAGCAGGTTCTCCTCCGCGCAACTGACCGCGGGAAGGCGGCGGGTTGCGCCGAGCCCCCGGGCCCGCTTGTCCCAGAACGTTTTCGGCTCCAGTTGGCGGTGCTCGGGGACGTCGGTCGTGAATTCGTCGCAGGCCATGACGATCACCCGCAGCCTGGCCCGCACCAGCGCCGCGCGGACGTCCGGCCGCCCGGCGAGCATCTGGTTCGCCAGATAGGCGGCCTCGAGGAGTGCGTAGTCGGAGACCCGCCGCGAGCCTACGACCCGAATCCCCTCGGCGTCCACGTACTTCGCGTAAAAGGGATCCAGCCCGAGGGAGGCCGGCGGCGAGCTGACCGGGGAAGGCCGGCCGGTGGGCTCGGCGCCCTGGGCGTGCCACGGCCCCAGCGCCCAGGCAAGAACCGTGGTCCCCGCGAGCCCCAAGACGCTCACTGGCACTTCGGAACACCTCATTTCTCGATCAACACGCACCCTCGCGGGGTCCAACGGGCGGTTCGTCCGGCGGTTCCAGGCCCGACCGGGCAAGGGCCGCCAGGTAATCGGCCGGGCCGTTCACGTTGGCAAGGCTTTCCAGCCCCGGGTCCACGTCCTGCAACTCGTCCGCGGCGATCCTCCGCGTGCGGACTTGGTCGAAAAGCCACGCCGGCCGGAGGCGGTCGGCGGCCAGCAGGGCCTCGATCGCTCCAAGGACGCTGGTATGATAGACGGCCGCCAGCGGGTGGTCCAGTCCGCCGACGTGCGGCACGGCCGCGTCGTATCCGCCCGCCAGCTCGACGACGCGGCGCACCAGCGACGGGACCAGCAGCGGGACGTCGCAGGCGGTGACGAAGGCGGCCTCCACCCGGCCGGCAAGGGCCCGCAGCCCGACGGCCATCCCCTCCAGGGGCCCGCGATCGGGCCGGCGGTCGCGGAGGACGCCCACGCCCGGCGGCAACTCGGGGAGTTCCTGCCCGGCGGCGGCCACCACCACGACCGGCTCGACCGCCTGGCCCACCAGCCGCACCACCCGCTGGAGCATCCGCTCGGGCCCAAACGGCAGCGTCGCCTTGGGCCGGCCCATCCGCCGGCTCCCGCCGCCACACAGTACAATACCACCCGCCGTCATCGCGTTTCCCCGCTTCGGTCGGGCACATTATCTCAGGAAGATGGCGATAAGGCGAGGGCAGAGCAGCGGTAGTGGCGCGTCTATCCCAATTTGGTGCATGTTTCCCGGGGCGGGAGACACACCAATTAACGATGGACGCGCCACTACTGGCGCGTCTATCCCAATTTGGTGCATGTTTCCCGGGGCGGGAGACACACCAATTAACGATGGACGCGCCAGTAGGGTGCTCTGCGAGCACCAACTCCTCCGGTGGTGCCCATTAAGGGGCGGCTTGCCGGGACGGATCGCCCGTGGCAACCGATCCGGCTGGTTTGGCGGGAGGCGTGCCCGCCGTGCCGGCGGTCGAACGAGCGGCGGCCACGACGTAGAGCACGCCGATCTGGAGGGTGGGCTGCAGCGGATCGTCGGTCTGGACGCGGATCTTGCCCCGATGGACGCCCGGAGCTGCCGCGTCCCCGCGATAGCTGATCGTAACGAGGTGAATGGAGCCGTCCTGCACGCTCTCTTCGCGGACCTCCAGATTCGGGTTGTCGGTCTCCATCTTGAGGATGCGGAACGCCCCTTCCAGCCGCCGAAGGATAACCGAACGCGATTCGGGCGACGGGGCGCCTTGCCTGATGGAGCCGAGGAAGACGGTCGCGGGGGCCACCACGATCCCCTTCTCGCAGATAATCGGCACAACGGCCGTGGGCTCCCGCTTGGAGCTGGTGGTGATGGTCAGCGTGAACGTGGAGCGGCCGGTCGGCGCGGAAGGATCGACGGTGAGCTTCACCCGGTACGCGCGGCCGTTGCCCTCCCCGCCCGGCAGGGGCTCGATCGCCGCGTGGGCATACGAGGCGCTACAGCGGGCGCCGGTCACTTCGGCCGTCTCGGAGTCCCGGATCCGCACGCGGAATTCCTCGACGGCCGGCTCGCGGGCCGTCGGCCGCACGACCTTTCCCGGGCCGGGCTCGACCTGGACGATCGGCACGACGTTCACCGCGATCGTGAGATCGACTTTCGGGTTTCGCGGGTCGTTGGTGGTCAGGGTGAGCGTCTTCTCGACGCGGGTGCGGTAGCTGGAGGTGCGGAGTTCGGCCTCGACTTTGCCCTGGCCGCCCGGCGGGATCGTCTTGTCGAACTTGGCCACGGTGCAGCCGCAGGTGGGCTTGGCGAGGATCTCGAGCAGGGCCGTGCCGGTGTTCTTGAGCACGAAAGCAAAATGGGCCGTCTCGCCCCGCATTACGTCGCCGGCGTCGATCGTTTTCTTCTCGACGACCAGCGCCGGCAGGGCGGTCGGCGAGCTACAAGCGGCCGGGCAGCCGGGGGCGGCCGCAGCAGCGGCTTCCTGGCCGGCCACCCCCGGCGCCGTGGCGGGGAAAGTCCACCAAAGGGACAGCGCCAACAGGGCTTGTAGATCGCTTCGCATCGTCGGACTCCGTCGTATAACTCGCGACTGTACCATCGATATCGGGTTGGGTGGCCCTCCGCACGCCCAAGAGACCACGAAAACGCGAAAGAACGAAAGCGCGAAAGGGTCAGAGGTCTCTCGTGCTCGAAAGAGGATAAGGGACGCCCATATTCTCGCCTGGTTTTGCGTTTTCGCCCTTTCGCGGTTACCCGATAGTGATGCTAACGTCTCTATAACTCATCGCTTCGGCGTGGCGCGTTGCGATGGATGGGAGGGCCGCGCCGGCAGCGCGGGTCTTCCCGCGCCGGCGACGGGCTATGCAAAATGGCCGCACATGCGGCCCGGGCCCGCAGGAGAGCGTATGGTCGTTACTCGCCGGCCTCTTCATCCTCCGGACAGTGGGTCACATCCCCGGCTCCGTTGTTGTACAGGTCGAGCACATCTTTAAGTGCTATCATCGCCGGGCCGAGCGTATTGCCCGGGCCGCCCGTCGGAACGGAATCCGTCAGGATGTTCTTGGCATCGATTAGGTCGTGCGCGGCCGCCAATGCGGCCGCGACATCGTCTGGGACGGTCGCGCCACTTAGCATGTTAAGTTCGGCGGCGATCACCTGGTGGGCAAGGATGACGAGCGCGTTGCCTTGTCCAACCCTAGTTCTACAGCATCACTTTTTTGGAACCACGTTTGGATGTCTTGCGAGCCAAGTCTTCCGGTGCGAATCCGTAGCGCGCTTGTTGCGGGCCCGGTGGTAGTCCACCAGATCGCCCGCTT
>Ga0153916_10001339_pt1 | contig 17571 bp, 13 predicted proteins | sample Opewatmetagenome_FD_109642 | JGI IMG/M metagenome (GOLD analysis project Ga0153916, IMG submission 109642) | Freshwater wetland microbial communities from Ohio, USA - Open water 3 Core 3 Depth 4 metaG | ecosystem: Environmental > Aquatic > Freshwater > Wetlands | place: USA: Ohio, Lake Erie... | reverse complement strand
TGGCCAGCCATGTGGTTCTGGGCGCAAGAAGGCTTTGACAAGATCATCGAGATGGTAGGAGACAAAGTTATCTCGGAAGAGACTTTTGCGCATTTAATACTCGAGAAATCGCTTGCGCCATCTTAAAAAATCGTAGCTGAAATGCTTGGTTATGCTTCCTGGTTCCAGTTCCAAGGTCATGGACGCTCCTTTCTGAGTTATTTCCCAATCCCATTATCTCACCCTTCTTTTAGATGCGATTACCCTACTGCCTTTCCCGCTTGCCATACCTGCTCATTTGCCAGCATCGCACTCGAAATGCCAGTAGATCATCAGTTCTGTGCTACCCAGGACTTCTCAAAATTCTCATCAGGCGTTGTCTATAATAGCCTGGATCCGGAGGGCATTGTTGCCAAAGGCGCATTAGCCGAACAGTTTGGTAACAGCCCCGGTATATTGTGCCGTTCAGAACCAATGAAAGAGCGGAGGTAGCGAATGCTACCTCCGCCCTCCAGACATCACTCAGCCAGGACAGCCTACTCTAGCTATGCTGGTGCTTCATACGGTCGTAGTACCCACGTGAATAATATCCTCCTTTATAATCTAAATCTAGAAGGCCAGCAAGTATCGCAGATATAAGCTACCAATAACATCATATTGTCTACACCCTAGTAAATTTCGCTCTTGTTGCTGTTAATCTCATCAAGCACCTTAGTAGCGTCATCATAGCGCGCACTGTTCGCCGCGTTCGCCGGAAGGGCCAGCGTGTCCATCGCATAGACTGCAGCTTCTGCCACGTTGTGGAGGCCGAGCAGGCTGGCCGTCTTCGATTGGATCGGCGTTGCAGCATTGATCCGCCGCGTAGCCAGGTTGAAGAAGGTTGCTATGAGCTGCATCTTTAACACCTTGGGCTGGTTGCCAGCCGGCACCAACACGGCTGCCGCTTCAGCCGCGGATAGCGCTCCGTCTCCGTTTGTGTCGTAGCGTTGGTCGGTGGCCTGGATCCGGGCAAGGATCTCGGCTGTCCAAAGTTCAGGGTGGTTCCGCCAGAAGCCCAGTGTCTTCGGGTCGCGTGTCGGTGCTACAATGGTGATGGTCGTCGCTGCGGATGCCGTCAACGCATCGTAGGTACAGCCATTGCCATTCTGGAAGGTAAGCCGGGCGCTATTGCTCAGCGACTCACCACCCAGGAAGAGCAGGCTGGGACGGGCGCTGTACTGGATTGTTTGCGGACCGGAATTCCCCGCCAGGTTGGCGACCTGCCAGGTCAACGTTCGCGTGCCATCTCCGTTTAACGTCACTGTGTTCGGTTGCGGACCCGCGCCGAGGTCGAGAGCCTGGCTGTAGTAGACCCCGGCGGGCAGGTTGTCGGTGATCACCACATTCGTCGCTCCCCCGCTGCCAACGTTCTCATAGGTGATCGTGTAGAGGATCGCCTCGCCAGCGTTGACCGATGCAGTGGCAGTCTTCGAAAGCGTCAAAACCGGCGTATGCACCGTGGTTTGAACCGAGTCGGAGCCGGAAACGGGGTTGCTCAGCATATCCTCACCCGCCACGGTGACAGAATTCGTCAGGACAGTCTTGTCGGTGGCCGAGCAGGGCACGGTGTAGCTGGTATTCCTGGTTACCTCCGTACCCAGAACGATTGTACCGAGGTTGAATATGGTCTGAGTCGAGTCGGGCTTGGTGTCAGTTAACACCGCGTTTAAAGCCGGTCCGTGGCCAGTGTCATTAACCTTGATCGTGTAATTTAGAATATCGCCCGGTATAGCGTCCCCTGGCCCGGTCTTGTCCAATTCCAAAATCGGCTGCAGAAGTTGGGTCAGGAAAGCGCGCGCCTGTGCGATTGTCTCAGGATCAGGCTCATCGTCGACCGGGGTTCCGCCAGATTGATAGCCGGCAGCAGTGCGGAAGTTATAGACGATACTGCTCCAATCATCAAAGCCGGTCAGATTACCTAAAGTATTTGCCTCACCCGGGTCTTGAGTGCCATTCCCGTTGATGTCATTGAAATCGCCGTTGATATTCGCCGAGACGTTGCTGTTGTTCGGCGGCGAGCAGGTCGTCACTCCTTCCAGGATGCTGTCACCGTCCCAGTCCACAGGACCCAAGCCAAGCCCGCCATCGATCCCCACGCACTCATCGAGCCCGGGTGGGTTCACTTCGTTAAGGTCGGGAAGGTCAATAGGTGAGTAGTCGCAGCCTCCCGGGAGCGTCGGCAGCGCTGCCGTTACACTGCAGGCCTGGAAAGAATAGTTCATCACGCTGAGGTAGTTCGGCTTATTGTTTATTCCATCGCCTCCGCCATGTCCAAGCCCCAGCACATGGCCAAACTCATGCATCATGGTACCTGCCTGCTCATTCTGGTTGCCTACCGAGTTCCCGCCCGCGTCTGTGCTCCAGCAAGCGGTGCCCGCTGCTCTCGTCCCTCCCAGGGAAACCAGGAAATTAACCCCGGGGATCCCCTTGGCCCAACCCGAAGTGCAGTCGTTAGCTGCTCGCCGGGCATTGGTCTGGTGGACAAATATGGCATAGCGGAAAATCAAATCACGTAGGGTATTGAAATTGGCCGCTTTCAATGTGAAGAAGTTGGTAGCAGGGTTCCCTGCAGCGCCATCCCAGTCGACGATAAGATTGCCTGCTTCAGCTATCTGGTTGCCCCCACCACCAAAGTTGCCGAAGTTACCGGTTACGCTTCCCGCAGGGGCTGCCGTCCTGGTCACATTTGTGGCAAAGCCAGCAGCTGGTAGTGCAGGATGGCTGTAAAGGTTCCCAATATCGATGTGCAACTGGACACCTGTTGTTCCGTCTACATTGTTGACGGGTGCGTTGGCGAAGGACTGTACTACGGCCTGGATTGCTCCCTGCACTGGGCAGTGGGTGTGATTGGCGGCAACTAGACAGTCTATCTCCAGGAAAAGATCTTTGCGCAGTGGGTTGGCCCCCATCGTTGGCAGGTCTACGTCGATGGTGCCATCGCCGTCAACGTCTACTCCCTGGGTTTCCCAACCATCGAGCAAGGAATCCTGATCGGCGTCGCCGCTTCCAGATTGGGTACTGATAGTAAAGAAGATTTCAGACCGATCGCTATCACCGCCGCCCTGAGTGAAGCCCTGATTGAGGGGAACGTCTCCTGTCCAGTTCCCCGTCGATAGATCCAGAGACAAGATTACTGTCCTTACACCCGCCACAGGATTAATGTCTACCTGATCGTCGTCATCAAAAAGCGGGAATCCAGGATCATCTGCGTCCCAAATCTGGATCTCAATGACAGTCGTCCCCTGGGATAATTCTACATCACGAGTGAAGGTCCAAAACGGATAGAAAGTGACCGGGAGAGTGTAAATCACTCCCTCCCCAAAGCCAGGATCAATACTTACTGTGGAAGAGGTCTGGTAATCAAACCCATTAATTCTTACCTTGGCGTAGAAATCCCCAGCGACGGAAAATGGTTTTCCAGAATCTGGATCATCAATTTGGACAAGTTTCCAGATAGTCACTGTCACAGGGACAGTGGTCTGGGCATTGACCGTCAATGGCCGCGAATAGACCAATAGACCGATCATAAGAACGATCAGCAGAAAAGGAAATGTTTTTTTCATTTTTTTTTACTCCTTCATGAGTCAAAAGAAAAAGATGGTTGAATACGAAAGACTGATCTTTAGGAGATTAACCGATCAGCGGTAAAGCTCAACGCACAGTATTGATCTCTCATGGGGCAACAAAGGAAGCAGTCGGTATCAGTATTTTAATTAATCCCCGATTGTAGGTTTGACAAGCTGGGGCTGTGTAGAAAATACAACAGAACTATATTTTATTAATCATACATTAATTCTCTAAAAAGTCAACTTTGTGATTAATATCACACTTCTAATACGTTCTTCCATAATATCTCTTGACACCTCCCACCTTTTAGACCAAACAGGTTCTGAATAGGGTTGTCCTCAGAATTAACATTTTAATTTATTACATATTGTCGAGAACACTCAGTTCGATCTCTGCCATATTCAACCAGCTGGCATGCTTGGGTGTGAAATACAACTCCAGCTTTTTGATGATCCGCCGGGCCTCAACGGGTTGGAAGGTTTCATATGTTGGGTATGTGAGCGAATACCCTTGTGACCTATTGCGATACGGTTTTGGCCAGTAGGATTATTTCTGGTAACTGTAGTGTAAAATTGTCGAGTATAAATTACCTACGATCTGCTGCTTCTAATATCATGACCCGGATACGGTGATTGAAACCTTACGGGTCACCGAAGAAAGGTGTTGAGATGAAATATATCAAGGTTCCGCACAGTGACATGAACGCATCAGAAATCTCGCTAGGTTGCATGCGGATTTCGAGTATGACGAATCAAGAAATATCCACTCTGATCCACACAGCCCAGGATGAAGGCATCAACTTTTTTGACCATGCCGATATTTACGGGGGTGGAAAATCGGAGGAGAAATTTTCCAAAGCCCTGGACATGAATCCCAGCCTAAGGGAAAAGATGATCCTGCAGACCAAATGTGGTATTCGTAAGGACTGCTTTGACTTTTCCAAAGAACACATTTTGGAGGCGGTAGATGGCAGCCTGAAGCGGCTGAGGACTGAATATGTTGACGTGCTCCTGCTGCATCGCCCGGATGCATTGGTGGAACCGGAAGAGGTTGCCGAGGCATTCACGATTCTAGAAACCAACGGCAAGGTCAAATATTTCGGGGTCAGCAATCAGAATCCAATGCAGATTGATCTGTTATGCAAATTTGTAAAGCAAAAAATCCTCTTTAACCAGCTTCAACTCAGTATCACCAACACCGGCATGATAGACGCGGGGATCAATGTTAACATGCAGATTGATCGTTCCATCAACCGAGATGGCAGCATTCTAGATTACTGTCGGCTTAAAGATATAATCATTCAGCCCTGGTCTCCATTCCAGTATGGCTTCTTTGAAGGCGCCTTCCTGGATAACCCCAAGTTTCCCGAACTCAACCGAAAAATCAACGCAATAGCGACGGACAAGGGTGTGACCAATACTGCCATTGCGATTGCCTGGCTTCTGCGCCATCCGGCCCACATGCAGCCCATCATCGGGACCACCAACCCAAGCCGGGTGAAGGATGCCTGCAAAGCATCTGGCGTTACCCTTACTCGCCAGGAATGGTACCAGATTTATTTAGCCGCAGGGAATAAACTGCCTTAGGCTGAATGGAGAAATGGACAAGAGAGCCTGACCTAAAAAACGATGTGCAAATGCGTCAAGGTTCAAACCAAAGAACTTTTTCGGGGCTTGGACGTTTCTTCATCGATGATTTGAAAAGCCCACCTGGGAGGGCAGAAAACCTTCTGTGTTAGGTATGCGAATATTAGATGCGACGCCAGTTTATCGTGTTCATCTTGGTATTCACCATTAAATTAGCAGCTACTTATGGTCTTTTAGCTTCCAGAACATATGCAGTTATTGATGGTGTCATCGGTTTACGACTGGTAGGTGGAAGTAAGTTGTATTACTTCACTCAGTCTTTGAAAGCGTGGGTGCAGGTTCGCTGATGGAGTCATTTACGGACGGTGAAGGAAGCAGCAGTGCTGGAAGGGTTGTGAGATTTTTTGGAAGGCTGTATACTCAGTGCAACTAGCCTTTTTCTCAGGTGCTCTTCCACCTTTATTGTACAGATGACAGTTAACGCACCTTATGCTCACTCGTGACCTACATTCCGAAAATAACAAACTGACGGGCGAACGGTTATGAAAGTTTTATTGGTTTTCCCACCTCAATGGATACCCGCTATGCCGCACTTGGCGCTGCCAGTGCTCACCGCCTATTTACGCTCACGCGGAGTACAAGTCATCCAGCGCGATTTGAACCTCGAAACTTACGATGCCATCCTGAACCGCGCTTATCTTAAGCAAGCTATCGAGCGTCTCCGCACCGGCTTCGCCAAGGTGTATCCGCGTGGCCTGCCCGACCAAATCCAACAAGCTCTTATGCAAAAGACAGGCATAGCGGCGCAGGTTGAACAAGCCAAGGCTATTTTTCGCAGTCCAGCATTTTATGACGGAGAAACAAGTCTGGCAGCATTCGGCGTCATCGGGCGGGCACTTGAATTGGCCTCGCTGCCATTCACGCCAGCCCAACTCGATTTATTCAAGTACGTGGCGGCCTCTCCTGTAGATAGCACCCGCAGTTTACTTCATGCCGTGCAGGACCAGCAGCACAACATGTTCCTTGGCCTTTTCAAGCGCTTGATTATGCCGGATCTTTTACGCGAACACCCGGATCTGGTTGGCATCTCGATTCCATCCAGCGGTCAACTGCTGGCGGGAATGACACTGGCGCATCTCGTCAAACAAGCCGGGCTGAAGTGCCATGTCACGGTAGGTGGGCCGCATATCAGCATGTTGCGAGATCAGCTCCCACGAACACCGGCGTTATTTAGCTTGATCGATAGCGCCATCGTGTTTGACGGAGAGCTTCCATTGCTACGGTTAGTTGAGGCCTTGGATGGTAAAGGCGACTTGAGCAGCGTTCCAAATTTAATCTACAAAGCAGGCAATCAGATTCTTGTCAATCCTGCCAGCCCGTTGCCACATAAGCGCCTCGGCGAACCAGGTGACACACCAGATTTCGATGGCCTGCCTCTCACTCGCTATCTCGCACCCGAGCTGGTGCTGCCGCTGGTGACAGCACATGGCTGCTATCATGGGTTGTGTGGATTCTGCAACGTGGGCTACGGAGGCGGCAAAGGTTTCTCTCCGTTGCCGGTGGACCAGGTGCTTGATCAAATCGAAACGCTGCGGCAAAAATATGGGGTGCGTCACATTTTCTTTGCCGACGAAGCGATCACGCCGCGCACATTGCGACTACTTTCAACACAACTGACCGCACAAGGTTCGCCCATTGACTGGTGCGGCTGTGCGCGGTTTGAGGAGGTGCTTTCAAAGGGTTTGCTTGAAATGATATCCCGCGGCGGTGGCCGGATGCTATTTTTTGGACTCGAGACGGCATCCGAGCGCATGATTGAACACATGGTCAAGGGCACACAGCGTGAGACGATGAGCCGCATCCTGAAAGAAAGCGCGCAGGTTGGCATCTGGAATCACTCATTTTACTTTTTCGGTTTCCCAACTGAGACGATGGATGATGCACAAGCCACGATCAATTTCATTAGCACTCATCAAGATTCGATACACTCGGCTTCGCCGGGCGAATTTGTGTTGGAACGTTATTCGCCTGTCTATCTCGATCCAGCCAGATTCGGCGTCCGACGAATCCTTGAAAAGCCAGAACTAGACCTCGCCATCAATTTCGAGTACGAGCTCGAATCGGGGATAGATGAAGCCACCGCGCACGCCATCGTCAAGCGACTATATAACGTATTTCCCACCAAGCGATTCTTTCAATTCTATATTTATGACGTATATCGTTTTTTGTACGCCAGTCATTTGCACGCCCAGGGTCAATCATTTCCACTCTGGCTGTCAAATGAAGAAGCTGAGACAAAATAGCAAACAAGAAATCCATACCAATTTCTTTGCCGCTGACTTGATCAATGGGGACATCACACAGCTTACTGACCTCGATCCGGTTGAGCGAGGTCGATGGCTTGAGCAAGAACCAGGTACCTATTGAGTCCGAAGCGAGCCTGGATTGGCCGCGCGTATCACCACAAGACGCAAGCTGCACAAACGCCAGCGTCTCGTCCCACGATGCCTGAGCGGTAGCCGTCGGTGCAAAGCACCTTATAAGGCTACCGACATCGTGGATTAGCTATGAGATTGGTATACCCCCGTGTTCACTTTAAGTGCTTTCTTACCCTATATATTATCGAGTGACTGCCGGGCGGAGGATTTTCATCCTGGTTACAATCGACACATGACTCCAGGTGGATTATGTGCTATTCTCTAATGAGAGTTATGATTTTGGCTTAATTCAACTCAGATCGTATGGAGAGGTATTGAACTGGGCATCGGCATTGGCTCTGACCACCACATCAATCCTTAATTCGTTAGCTGGCTACATTCGATAGCATAGCTAAGGATCAGCCATTATTAAGTAAAATATGGGAGGGAAGGTTTCATGGTCACATTCCCATTTGATATGGAAAGCCTGATCAAAAAATGCCGTGATAACGATGTTAAGACAAGCGGTGGATAATAAGTATAATTTAAGCCTGCCTGTCTGAAGTATATCTATATTGACATGACAATTTCCTTCCCAACATATGTTCGTAATTACGCTCCGATAGATGCCGTTCTCCGGCGTATCGTGGGTAAACGCCCGACCGGACTCAAGTTTGAAATCATCCCGCCGGAAGCCGGTCGGGAGGTGTGCGAGCTCGAATCCGTTGGCGATGCGTTGGTTGTACGTGGCTCGTCCCTCTCGGCTTTGGGTATTGCAGTTCATTGGTACATTACCCGGTTTGCAGGCGGGCAGTTATCCCATGCTGGCGACGGGATGTGCCGGGAGTTGTCCTGGCCGCGCCTCGCCGATAAGATCCGCTTGGTCTCACCTTACCGCTATCGTTATTTTTTCAATTACTGCACCTTCAGCTACTCGATGGCTTGGTGGGACTGGCAAGAATGGGAACGTGAGCTCGACTGGATGGCCCTGCACGGCGTAAATCTGGCGCTGGCAATGGTCGGGGCAGAGGCAGTGTGGCCGAAAGTGCTGCGCCGCTTCGAGTTCGATGAAGCTGAAATCTTTGAATTCTTGCCCGGCCCGGCTTACCTGCCATGGTTTCACATGGGCAACCTCGAAGGATTCGGCGGGCCCCTCTCGCCGGCTTGGCTTGATCGGCGGGTCGCATTGGGCCAACGTATCCTCGCCAGGATGCTGGAGCTGGGGATCGAGCCAGTGCTGCAGGGTTTCTACGGCATGGTACCAAGTCGACTGTGCCTGAAAAGGCCCGCGGCGCGGGTGGTTCCGACCGGGAACTGGAACGGTTTCACCCGACCTTCCCTGCTCGATCCCACCGACCCACTGTTCGCTGAATTGGCGGAAGTGTACTACGAGGAGCAGGCGCGCCTGTTTGGGCCGGCGCGCTTCTTTGGAGGCGATCCTTTTCACGAAGGAGGCGATCCAGGCCAGCTCGATGTGACCGCCGGTGGGCGCGCTATCCAGCAGGCGATGCAAGCGGCCCATCCAGGTTCGATCTGGGTGCTCCAGGGCTGGCAAGAAAACCCATCCGAAGCATTACTGCGCGGTGTTGAACCTCTGCATACCTTGATCCTCGATCTATTCTGCGAGACGTCCTCGGTCTACGAACAGCGCGCCGGGTTCAAGGGAATCCCATGGGTGTGGGGTGTGGTGCTTAACTTCGGAGGCAACACCCCCTCGCATGGCAAGCTGGACTTGATCGCCCGTAAGTTGGCCCAAGCCACCCAACGCTCCGATCCGCCCGCGCCGTGCGGCCTGGGCGGGTTGATGGAAGGTATCCACTCGAACCCTGTAAATTGGGAGTTGTTATTCGATCTGGCCTGGCTGCCGGGATCGTTCGACCTGACCACCTGGTTGTCAGATTATGCCTGCGCCCGGTATGGGAAGGTCGACCGGCGTGTGGAGGCGGTCTGGCGCATCCTCAGCGAGACAATCTACGCTCAACCCGGTGCAGCCGAGCCCCTGGCCTGCGCCCAGCCAGCACTGGGATTAAACCGGGTGACCACCTGGGGTAGTGCCCAATTGGTTTATGAACCGACCCGCCTCGAGCAGGCCGCTGGCCTATTTCTGGAAGCCGCCGACGCGCTGGGAGGAGTGGATACCTACCGTTATGACTTGGTGGATATCACCCGACAGGCCCTGGAAAACCGCGGTCAACGCCTGTACCACCAGATCATGGTCGCCTTTGAGCACCAAAAACGCGCCGATTTCGAGGCGTTGTGCCAAGACTTTCTAGACCTGTTGGACGATCTGGCCAAGTTGCTGGCCTCGCGGTCCGAGTTTCTGCTCGGGCGATGGCTAGCATCGGCACGTGCGATGGCTGCCGATGACCGGGAGGCGGATCTGTTCGAGGGCAACGCTCGCATGCTGCTCACTACCTGGGGTGAACGCGCCGCGGCCATCGAGGGAGGGGTGAACGATTACGCCTATCGCGAGTGGGCCGGATTGATGAGGGGCTACTACCGACCACGCTGGGAGATGTTCTTCACAGATTTGCACGCCAAGTTGATGGGAACCCCCTGTAAAGAGATAGACTGGTTCGCCTGGGAGCGGGGTTGGGTGGACCGGCGGGATCGCTTCCCGCACGAACCATATGGCGATTCGGTCGCGATTGCCCGGCAACTGCATGGGAAATACGGGATCCGGGCGAGCGACTTTGACAAACAATGAGATAGTGGTTCAATGATTGATTACCTCATCGGTATGGTTTGTGAAGCCGTTTTTCAAATTTGAGCTTCCTCAAGCATGAATGAAGCACCATCTAATTGATCATCAAACAAAGTGATATTCGAGCTTTCTTTCCCTCATGTACTGCATCAACTCCACGGATTGGCGGCAAGATTGAAAGTCATGGACCGATTGTAGCCCAGAACGTACAGCGTCAAAAAATGAGGCATTTTCCCCATAAAAGCCGTTGATGATAAAGTCCTCATGGCTTTTGGCATATTCATCTGCCTCTACATCGTAAACGATCTGACCTTTATGATAATGTTGGAGGCGACCAGGCACATCTGGACCATTGTTACAATGTAAGATATAAGAATCATCCAGAAGATGGATGATAGCACGTTCGATGTCAAGACCGGTCGCCGGGCTGATGTTGATGGAAGCAGTCGCGCTTGAAGCAAAGGTGCAATCCATGAATATATTGGCAACATTTAACCCAAGCTTCGGGAATTCTTGATAATGGTAGCGTACATCCTGGTAATCGCTTCCAACCAGGTAACGGACTGTGTCGATAGCATGTACGGCTGTAGTCGAGAACTCATATTGTGTACGCCCTACCCGTGCGAATTCATAATGGATGTGGTGAATAGTCTGCCCATTCAACTGTTGCTTTAGCTCTGTGACCAGAGGAGTGAAACGACGATTGAAGGCCACTTGATGGATAATTTGGTTCCTCTTGGCGGTTGAAATCAACCGGTCAATTTCATCCATAGTGAGCCCAGGGGGTTTTTCACACAATAATGAGATACCTCGCTCAATTATTTTGCATCCAATTTCGCAGATCAACCTTTCTGGCACCATTAGGCAGACCACATCCGGTTTTTCGAAGTTTAGCATTTTTAAATAATCTATGTAATAGCGCTTAAAGCCAAATTTTAACTGAAATCCCTCGGCTTTAATACTGTCGATATCGCAACAAGCCACCAGATCGATATCCGAATGGTCTGATGTATATTTGACATAAGCTGGACCGTGGCAAGTATCTGCTACCCAACCACATCCGATTACACAAATCTTGACACTCATGTTGATTTCCTTTTATTACATTCCCAAAAGGTGTGTAATCACACTTTGCCAGATTAATTCTGGCGGAAGGACGATGATAATTTTTCCACAAGAAAATCATAGGCACGTCTACCACTGATCTGGTGACGCCCTTCAAAATAGTCAGCTTCAACCTGATCCTGGCTGTTGAAGACACTGTATACAAAATTCCGTGTAATATCGACACTTTTCTTTACGCCTTCGATTGGGAAGTTCGGGTCATATGTACCAGCTTCAAATAGAATAGGGCGCGGGGCAATCAACCCAACTAGGTCATACAGCTCACCAAACTTGCTCAAGCCCGGTATGAACATACATGAGCAATGGTTCATCGCCAGGAGGCTGTCCTTAAATGTGTTGTAAAAACCACTTACGACACAAACCTTGATGCGTTCGTCCAGACAGGTGGAGTAGAAAGTGAGGATGCCTCCACCTGAGATACCCATCGCCCCCAGTCGTTTGGCATCAAGGTCGTTGCGGGTTTCCAAATAGTCCACTAAGCGTCTACTATCAAAGACGCGCAGTCCCAAGGCAGTTCCACCTAGATAGAATGCCAGCTTGGCGGTGTGTTCACAAGAAGTAGGGACTTCAGCCTTTATTATTGTATTTATGTAGGAAAAGTCAGTCTGTCTCTCACCGAAACAGGAGATCTCAGGGGCAGCCACAGCGAATCCCTTTCGGCACAACGCCACAGCAAAATCTTTATGGTAGCCATCAGGGATATTACGTTCCTCACCATCCTCCCATATCCCAACAATATCCTTGACACCGTATCCATGCCCGTGATAAGCGATTACCACAGGCAGGGGTTTTGGAATTCCCTTAGGGATCAAGAGATAGATTGGCATGAGCGCCCTCCTCCAGGTTCTTAGTAGGATTTTTTCGCGCACATAGTCACCCCGGTCAACCTCTTCAAGCTTTTGTGGTGATAACGGCGCTTCGGGCAAGGACTGGAAACCGATAATTTCGTTTAGTGCCTGGCGGGTTGTCTTTTGCCAACGCGTTGCTTCTGCGAGGGTACTGGCCTGGAAATGATAAGGTGCTTTTTCGGGATTGTAGAATTCCCAAAGGCCATGGGCGGGTTGTAAGTCCTTAAGTTCTTTGGGATCAAGCGTCTTCGTACTCATAGGGGTTCCTCTATTTTTACTTGGTTAATTATTCGGTTGAAATCAGGATAACCCAGACTTGTTTTGCGATTTAGTGAATGACGCCCCTCAGGCTCATTTGTTCAGCAAAATGACAGGCAACGAAGTGATTATCTCCCATATCTCGAAGTTGAGGCTCGAAACTTTGACAGTGTTCTTGCGCAAAACGACAGCGGGGATTGAAATAACATCCTGATGGTGGATTGGATGGATCCGCGATCTCCCCTTGCAGGTGGATCCGGCTTCGTTCCTCCCGCCCTTCTGGTTCCGCCAACGGCACCGAGGAGAGCAAGGCCTCGGTGTATGGATGCCTGGGATTAATGTATAAATCCAATGCGTCGGATACTTCGACGACTTTGCCAACATACATGACCACAATCCGGTCGCAGATGTGCCTGATGACACTCAAGTCGTGAGAAATAAACAGATATGTTAGATTGTAATCGCTCTGTAGTTCCTCGAGAAGATTGAGAATCTGGGCTCGGATCGAAACATCGAGAGCTGATACAGCCTCGTCACAGATGACCAGGCGAGGATTAGTGATTAAAGCGCGTGCAACTCCAATACGCTGACGTTCTCCACCGCTGAAGGCGTGTGGATAACGCTGCATATATTCCGGGCGCAGCCCCACCTGTTTCAGAAGAGCCTCCACCCGGTCCTGCATCTCGCTCTTTGGGCAAATCCGATTGACCCTCAGAACTTCGCTGACCACCTCGAAAACCGTCATGCGCGGGTTGAGCGATGAGTAAGGATCCTGAAAGATCATACGGATATCGCGCCGAAATGGACCTGCTTCTTTTTCTGGAAGTTTACCAAGATCCACTGCGCTTAAATTAACCAGTTGGTAAAGCAATTTACCGTTAGTTGGGGGATAAGCACGGACAATACATCGTCCGATTGTCGTCTTACCACAACCACTTTCCCCGACTAGACCCAGGGTTTCACCCTTGTGGATAAAAAAGCTGACATCATCTACAGCCTTTACGATACCTTTAACTGTGGAGAAGATTCCCCGAAGTATTGGGAAATGTTTCTTCAGGTTTTTCACTTCTAGAAGGTGATTTGGGTCGGACATTGTTGCTACCGGAGTAACAAGAGCGGTGGGTGCCGTATTTACTGTCATGCTAGTTTCCTATTCTTCATATAACAGGCATTGCACAGTGTGATTTTCGTTCAAGACGGTGACCTTTGGCTCAACCGAGGCGCATTTTGCCATCATTTTTGAACAGCGCGGATTAAACAGGCAACCAGAAGGTCGTCGGAAGGGACTGGGAACCATACCCTTGATGGGATCTAGCTCTTCTCTTTCGAGTGCAATCTTGGGAAGAGAACGTAACAACGCCTGTGTGTAAGGATGCTTTGGGGCATGGAAAATGGTACGAACGTCACTAAACTCGACAATCTTGCCCAGGTACATTACCGCCACATCGTCCGCCACTTCGGCTACTACGCCCAGATCGTGGGTGATATACAATACTGACATGTCCAACTGTTTCTGCAAGTCGCGGATAAGATCGACAATCTGGGCCTGGGTGGTCACATCTAAGGCGGTCGTTGGCTCGTCTGCGATCAACATACTCGGTTTGCAAGAAAGAGCCATTGCTATCATCACGCGCTGGCGCATGCCACCGCTCAAGCGGAATGGATATTCATCCACCAGTCTGTCTGGTTTGGGCAAGCCCACCCTCGCCAGCATTTCAACCGCGCGCTTACGGGCATTCTCCTTGGACATCTCATCATGAAGCAAGATGGCTTCCACAATCTGATCCCCGACCGTATTCATCATACTCAGGGAAGTCATCGGTTCTTGGAAAATCATGGCAATCTCTTTCCCCCGAATTTGGCGAATTTTGTCACCCTTCGGAGGCAGTTTCGCAATATCAATTATATCGATCTGATTATCCTCAGTTAGCTTATAATAGATCATCTCTCCTGAGACGATCTTCCCTGGGCTCCGGAGGATATTCAAGAAAGCACGGCAAGCCACGCTCTTTCCACAACCGCTCTCCCCCACCAGGCAAAGCGTCCGACCTCGATAAATCTTCATATCGATTCCATCCACTGCCTTGACTACCCCTTCATCCGTGAAGAAGTGAATCCGCAAGTCCTTTACATCTAAAAGAATATCCTTCGATGTCATCATCCACCTCACGATTGGTAAGGATCGGCCGCGTCGCGTAGACCGTCGCCCAGAAAGTTCATCGCCAAAACAGTGATAAACACTGCCCCCGCTGGAGCCAGCATCCAGGGAAAATTGGCGATGGAAGCGATCTTCTGGCAATCCTGGAGCATCACACCCCAGCTGATGATCGGTGGGCGCAGCCCCAGCCCCAGGAAACTGAGCGCTGTTTCGCCGATGATCATGCCAGGGATAGAAAGCGTAACGGAGGCGATAATGTAACTCATAAAAGATGGCAGCATGTGGTGGGTTATTAACCGCATGTTATTGCATCCGTCCAATTGGGCAGCCAGGACGAAATCCTCATTACGCATCGCCAGGAACTTGCTACGCACAACCCGCGCCAGCCACATCCAGGAGAACAGTGTCAATATCATGGAGATCATGAAATATGTCTGCAAAGGACTCCAATTGATCGGCACCATCGCCGCTAACGCCAGCCAAAAGGGTAGGGTTGGGATGGAGATCATGATTTCGATAATCCGCTGGATAATATTATCCAGAGTCCCTCCGACCAGTCCTGAAATACCGCCGATTAATATACCAAGGATGAAACTGAGCACGATCCCTACCAGGCCAACGGTTAGGGAAACCCGAGCACTGAAAATGACACGGCTAAAGACGTCACGACCAATGCGGTCTGCTCCGAACAGAAAGAAGGGGTCTTCAGGATTAAGCGCGCCGATGAGATGAATATCGGCAGGGATCAACCCCCAGAGTTTGTAAGGCTCCCCTTTGACGAATAGCCCCACCGGGATGATCGTTTCCTTGTCGAGAACCCAGATACGCTGCAGGGAGACTGGATCGCGCGTGGACGTGTACCCAAAGACATAAAGCCCAATCTTGCCTTTATTGAACAGGTGGATCGCCTGTGGGGGAACCAGGGAGTACTTTGCGTTATTGGTCAATCCTGAACGGGGAGCAATAAACTCGCAGAAAATAACAATTATGTATAAGATGATAACGATTGCACCACTCACCATGGCTAGTTTATGTTTACGGAACTTCCACCACGTCAGTTTCCATTGGGATGCAACCTCAACTCGTAAAGATTCAGCGTCCGTATCTAGAGTGACGCCTCCTTTCTTAATTTTGACGATTTTCTGCATAAGTCTTGCCTCCATAAGAGAGCAACCGAATTATTGCACCGTATTACTGAAAACGGATACGCGGATCCAGTAAAGCGAGTAAAACATCGGAGATAAATGTGCCAATGACCGTCAAGGTGCTCAGCAATAACAGGAAACCCGCCGCGACATACATATCTTGGCTAGCTAAAGCGTTATAAAGGATCGGGCCTGAGGTAGGCAGGTTGAGTACAATCGCCACAATAACTTCTCCCGAGATCAAACTTGGCAACATCCAACCGAGCGTGCTGATAAAAGGGTTCAAGGCGTGGCGCACAGGGTATTTCCATAACATACGGGCTTCCGAGAGACCCTTGGCGCGCGCTGTGTCCACATATGGTTTATTCAATTCATCCAACAGGTTGGCGCGCAAGGTACGGATCAGTCCTGCCGTACCGCCAATACCCACGATGATCATGGGGATCCACATGTGTTTTATCAGATCGATCACACGTGCCATGCTCCATGGAGCATTTTGATATTCTTTCGAGAACAGCCCGATAGCTGCCACATTAAAATATTTGTAAGCGAAATACAGGCAGACTAACGCCAGCAGGAAACTAGGTATTGCTAATCCGACGAAACCAATGAAATTAACAACATAATCTCCTACTGAATATTTTTTTACCGCCGAATAGATCCCGATCGGCAATGAGATAATCCAGACGAACATAAAAGACGACAGCGATAGTACAAACGAAGCTGGCAGGCGTGCCATGATGATCTCAATCGCATCTTTCTGGTAGGTGAAGGAATAACCAAACTTGCCCTGGAAAATTATCTTTTCGATCCATTTAAGATACTGAACTGGCAGCGGATCGTTCAAGCCATATATTTTGCGCAATAGAGCGACATCTTCGGGAGAAGGGCTTGAAGCGCCTTGGGAAACCATGCGGTTGATAATATTCGTCACATAATCGCCGGGAGGTAATTGAATAATAACAAACGTGAGAATCGAGATAATAAATACGGTCAGGATCATTGTTGAGAACCGACGCAAGAGGTATATACGCATGGTTTTTCTTCCTTTTCCACCTTCATGCTCCGGCAGTCTGATTGCCGGAGCATGATTTTATTGAGAAGTCAGGCTGTTATTGGTTTAAGAACCACTGTTCGGGATACAAAATCTTGTAATCTCCTTCAATCCAGCCTAGATACCAGCTATCGTAAACGTTGCTTATTTTGCTGGAGAAGGGATACCAGCTCTCCCCGCCCTGGAAAGCGCCAATTTCATAGAACCGGTCAGTGGCTTCCTGGACAACAGCTCTCATCTTGGTGATCTGCTCTGCCTCTGTCGGAGCAGAAAGGGCATCGTCGTACTTCTTACGGGCATCCTTCACCCACTGGGGTGGCTCAACATCACCCGTAATCCCCTGGACTCCTTGTCCCTTAAGTCGCCAGAGCGTCCAGGCGTTGCTGTATGTACCCGAAAACTCCATTGGAACGAAGTTGCGCGCATCCAGCAAAGCGGTCAGACCCGCGCCGCCTTCGCCAGTGCTTATGAAGGCTTCAACATCATTCTTCAGCCGCAGCGGATCATATTGAGAGTTGGGCATTGCGTTCATCTTGGCATCCAGACCTACCGCCCTCATATAGCCAACCAGCACTTCACCCAATTCGGCAGCGCGAGGAGCCCATGCATTGTCATTAATGACAATCAGGACAAACGAGAAACGCCTGCCGTTCTTATCCAGATAGAAACCGTCTTTATCTTTGCCTTTGGT
>Ga0153916_10001338_pt1 | contig 17572 bp, 15 predicted proteins | sample Opewatmetagenome_FD_109642 | JGI IMG/M metagenome (GOLD analysis project Ga0153916, IMG submission 109642) | Freshwater wetland microbial communities from Ohio, USA - Open water 3 Core 3 Depth 4 metaG | ecosystem: Environmental > Aquatic > Freshwater > Wetlands | place: USA: Ohio, Lake Erie... | reverse complement strand
GCACGCGGGAATCCACTGGGGAGTCTCCGGTGACTATGAGGACGGGAAGATCGGGTTTGCGCTCGCGGATGTGCTGGAGGACGCCGAGGCCGCTCTCTCCGGGCAGGCCCAGGTCCAGGATGACGAGATCGTAGGGCTGGTCTTCGGCGCGGCGCCGCGCCTCAAGACCATCGGAAACAACCTCCACGGTGAAGTGTTCCTGCTGGAGGCGGTTTCTTAGGAATTCAGCCAGAGGTTGATCATCTTCTGCTACCAGGATTCGCATGGCCAGACACTTCAACCTGAACGATTATCGAGAAGGGGAGGGGACAAGCCAAGTGTGGCCGCTTGCCGCGCAGAAGTCAACGCGGAGTGCGGGGCACGTGCCGGTAATGCACCGCGGCCATTTTCGGGGCTCGCGGACAGCCGCGCGGCACGCAGGGCGGCATGGCTCATGGGGAGGGCAGAGCCTTTGCCCCAGCGCCGTTGTCCGCTGGCGGAGAAGAAGCCGGAGCAGAAACGGGCACCGCCACGTCCATCAGCTGCAGCGGGGCGAGGATGACGATATCCACACGGCGATTGCGCGCACGGCCTTCGGGAGTGTCGTTGGACGAGAGGGGGTGATACTCGGCATAGCCGGCGGCGGAGAGCCGATCTGGAGCGAATTTGTAGTGCACGATGAAGAGCTTGACCAGATCGGTGGCGCGCGCCGTGGACAGCTCCCAGTTGGAAGCGAATTGGGCGTTATGGATGGGCACGTTGTCCGTGTGTCCCTCGATGCGCAGCATTTCCGTGCGTGACACAAGCACTCCGGCCAGCCGGTCAATGGCATTTTCCGAGGATGGCCGGAGCGTCGCCGAACCGCTTTCATAGAAGCCGATCTCACGCAGGCTGACCACCAGCCCCTCGCGCCGCGCCTTCATTTCCACGATATGGCTCTTGATCTCCGGCGCCAGCGCCTTCTCCAGATCCGATTGAATGCCCTGCATTGGTCCGGCCACGACGGCATTGACCAGCATGCCACTCATGGGCTGGACAAACCGGCGCATGTCCCCAGTGCGCTTGGCGTTTTCGACCTCCTGCACCTTTTCGAAAGGCATGGTCTCGGAATCGTTCAACGGCACTTTGGTGTTCGAGCTGTCGAATACCCCAAGCTGCTGAAATGCCACCTGGATGGCCATCGACAGCATGCCCACCTTGCGCTTGTCCACCTGCGAGGAAGCATAGAGCACCACGAAAAAGGCGAACAGCAGGGTGATGAAATCGGCGTAGGAGACCAGCCAGCGCTCGTGGCTCGTATGTTCCGGCTCTTTCTTTCTCCGCCTCATGGCGCGTTCTCCGCCTTGGCTTCCGCCTTGACCCCCACCTTCGATTGGGCATTGGCCTCAGCGAAGAAACCCAGAAGCTTGGTCTCGATCATGCGCGGGTTCATCCCTTCGAGAATGGAGATGACGCCTTCGAGCATCATCTCCCGTACTACCTGTTCTTGACGGACGCGGAGTTTGATTTTTCCGGAGGCCGGCAAAAAGAAGAGGTTGGCGGAGCCCACGCCGTAGATCGTGGCCACGAAGGCTACGGCGATGCCCCGCCCGACTTCGCTAATGTCATCGAGGTGCTGCATCACCTGAATCAGCCCCAGCACCGCGCCGATGATTCCCACTGTGGGCGCGAATCCGCCTGCTGCTTCGAACACCCGGGGAATGTGCTCCTCGTGCTCGGCCTGGTTGTCCAGCTCCAGCTCCATCATCTTGCGCAGTTCTTGCGGCTCGGTTCCATCCACGGCCAGCATCAGGGACTTTTTCAGAAACGGCTCCTGGATCTTCTCCAGCTCGCTGTCCAGAGAGATGATTCCCTCCTTGCGCGCCTTCTGGGCATAGGCAACGATTTCGGAGATTTTTTCGCGGGGATCGAAAGCGAGTGGGAAAAAGAGCTGCCCGAGCCGGCCGAAGGCGATCAGCACCACGCGCAGGGGAAATTGCAGCATCACTGCGCCGAGGGTTCCTCCGAAGACGATCATCGCCGCGGTTGGCTGCAGAATTTGCGCGATCTTCCCGCCCTCCAGCATCAGCCCGAGCAAAATGCCCCCGACCGCGATGAGCACACCTGCAAAGCTGCTCTTATCCATAGCCGGGTGCCCTCAGTCCTGCCGTGCGTCCGGGGCCTCCGAACCCGGCACATCGGCGGGTTGCGTCGCCCCAGCACCTTGCAGACTCAGCCCTGATAGAATTCGCCGGCGAAATTCGACGATCATCTGCATGACCTCCTCGCAGGATTCGCGCACGACGATTTTCTCGCCGGTCACCAGCGTAAGCACCGTGTCCGGAGCGTTTTCAATCAGCTTGATGAGGTCTGAATTGACCACCAAGGGATTCGCATTCAGACGTGTGAGCTGGATCATAGCGTTTATCATCCCAGGCGACACGGCGCCCCCGGGCGCTCGCGTGCCTCTCTGTAACTATCGGCCGTCTGCCCCGCTAGTTGAGCGCGGTTCCTCGAGGCAAGGCGCGCGCCGCTCCCGCTCCTGCAGCGGGAGCGGACGCAAACTGGAAATCCTTCACGGAGCAATTGGTCCCAGACGTGCATCTATAGCGCAGGCGGCCGGCTGAATGGCGCCGCAGGAAGGCGTGCAGCCGGCAATTTCTGCCGGGTTGCGGGGCAGAATAATCTCTGCATGAGAATTCTCCAAGGAAACTTTGCACAAAAGCGAACTGTGTACATTGACGAGGCCCACGAAAACCAAGCACACGGCCAGAGAAGGTTCGTGCGTTACAGCCGGTGATAGTCGGGAACTCGCCCTCCGGCCACACCAAGCTCGCCGTGACGGATGCTACGGCTCGCTCAGTCGAGCCGGGGGTTGCGCCAGACCTGCGTGCCGTCGATGCGCGTCAATGATTCGAGGCTCGGCGCGTTGCGGTGGAACGTAAAGATCGCCGGCTTTTCATTCTCGAGCACCCAGCCGCCACGCAGGAACATTGCCAGCAGCTCGCCCTCGATGAGGCGCGAGTGTGTTCCGACCACCAGCCAATGCGCTCGTTCGTTCAAGAGATCGAGGCCGGCCCCGCAAATTGGGACTTCCCCGCCCTGCACATCGACGTGCACAAGGTCCCACCATGTTTGTTTGCCCAGAAGATCGGCGATGGCGAAAACCTCCACATCCAAAGTGTCCAGCGTGGCCGGTTTGTCATCGAAGATCGGGCACGTGCCGTAACTGTTGCGTGGCTCGACACGCGGCCACCGTGCGTGCCCTTGTTTGGCGCCGACAGCCGCCTGGTAGAGGAGGTGCTCGTCGGGATTCAGGCCGTTGTCGAGGAAGTGCTGCCTCAAAAAGGCAAAGTGACCGGGATCTCCTTCGACGGCCAGCAGCGCAATCTCCCGTATACCGGCGTGTTGCGCCGCCGTCGCACCTGCGACCACCCAAGGCCCCCAACCGGCCCCAAGCTCCATCGCGACGAACCTGCCGCGGGCGCTGCGTACACTCTTGAGCAATCCGACCCACTCAATGGCCTCGGCATGGAAATCATTGGGGATGGGCGGCGGGATCACCGTACCCACGAGATATTGCACCTGGTCCCAGAGCGATGAACCGCGTGTCTTCACTCCCAGGCAATCCACAATAAATCCCTCCGCAGGAGCAGGAGAAAGACAGAAATGTTGTCTGATCAGTGAAAGCTCTTCCGGCTTGTATCCCGCGTAGATCTGGTCTGGCGGGATTTCCATTTTCTGCTGGGGAGGGAGGGTCTGGCGGCACCGCGCCAGCATCCGTTCCACAGCTTCCCGCTGGATGTTATCGATGCTGTTTCCCTGGAGAGCCCGCTCAAACATCCCGATGGCAGCTTCGATCTTTCCGTTACTGACGAGAATAGCTCCCAGGTTTGCGGCGGCCTGGCCATAGTGCGGATCGAGTTCCAGGGCGCGCCGATAACCCAACTCTCCCGCCCGTGCGTCGCCGCCCCGGACCTGCACCGATGCCCAGTTGTTCCAGCGGTCTGCCGTTTCCTCCGCGGCAAGGCTTTCCTCAAGCAGCCGCAAGGCCTCCGGAAGCCGGTCGTTTTGCCACTCCCGCAGCGCCAGTTCGTCCTTGGTGCGTGCTGACATTGATCTCCTTCTCCTGTTCCCGGGGCGGTCTCCCCGTGCCTGTGCACGCGGCGGAAGTCTGCCTGCGCTTGGGGAGCGGCCACATTCCGCTCAGCCGACTCGCGGCCTTACCATTGGCGGCTCCAATTGCCTGCGCAACACCTGGCGATAGAAAGCCAGTGTCCTGTCGGTCAGCTTCTCTCGCGTGTAGTGCTCCAGAAATCTTGCTCGCCCGGCTCGGCCAAAGGTTTCCCGCTTGTGCGCATCCCCCAGCAGACTGGCCAATGCCGCGCGCAAGCTTTTGGGATCGCCCGGTTCCGCCAGCAGGCCGGTTACACCTTCTTCGATCACTTCCAGCATTCCGCCGGCACGGCAGCCCACTACCGGCTTGCCGAACATCATGGCTTCGAGAAACACCAGCCCGAAGGACTCATAGCGGGAAGGACCGACAAAGATTGCACACCGCGCGAGGTAGCGTTCGATCTCGGCGTCGGTTACTTTACCGGCGAAAATAACCCGGTCACGGAAGGGCGCACGCCCATGGTGCGCGCGGAAACGGCTGGCCCAAGTGCTCCCGTCCGCCCGAGGCCGGTCTTCACCCGCCAGGATGAACCGGGCGCGTTTATACTCGGAACAGAGTGCGGGAATGACCTGCAGCAGAACGTCAATGCCCTTGCGGTGCTCGAAACGTCCGGTAAACAAGACGTCCACAAACCGGTCATCCTTCTCGAAATCTTTTCCGGCCGATCGGTCGCCCATACCGACGGGCGTAACAAATAGCCGCTCCGGGGCAATCTCAACGCCGTAAAGCTGGTGCATGGTATCGGCGATCGCCTGGCTGATGGCGCGCACCGCCGTGGCCCGTTCCACCACCGCAGTCTCGGCGGCAATCAGTCCGTCGTAGAACTGGCGCTGGCTCAGGGAGCAATCGATCCAACCGGGATTTGTTTCCAGCGCCATCTTAAGGGGCGTCTCGAGACTAGTGATGGTCACAAAGGAGCCGTCGAGAACGGTGGCCACTCCCTCGGCATCCCAGATCGGACCTTCCACGAGATCCACCGGATGGCTTTCGTGGATCCGCCGAATCTCACGGAGCAGCCGTGCCGACCTCCTCCAGATCGGCTCCGGAAACTCTTGCTTTGAGGGAGGCAACGGCTCTTCGCGATCCTCCACCAGGCGATGGACCCAAACGTCCTCCTCGAAATCGACCGTATTGTGCCCCCGGGAGCTTTTCGTAAGAACGTGCACGCTGTGCCCACGCGCGGCCAGCCCGCAGGCCAACTCGTAGGTTAGCCGGCCGATGCCACCCACCACGGCGGGCGGGTATTCCTGGCTCAGCAGGCAGATCGTCAGTTTTTCGGATTTCGGCAGAACGGTGGGGTACAGCTTGAATTGCCCCTGCTTCGCGTTCTCCAGCACGTCCGTTGCTACCAAGCCGCGGAACTCCTTCGCCGTGCCGGAGTACAGAAAACGCCGCGGCCGTGTGAGACCGATTCGCATTCCTTCGCGGAGCGCGGCATCCACGTCGCGGTAGAAATCCTGCAGCTTCTCCTGCGTGGCACTGCCGTGCGCCACGTGCAACTTCAGATTGGCTTCCGCTTCGACACAGAACCGCTCCGAATCTCTCAGCAGCTCTCGAAACGAAGCATCGGGTGGGGCATTCTTGAGCGCAAAATAAACTTTATTCTTGATGACGGGGTGCCAGCCCGTCACCACGCGGTTTTCACTGCGAATATGACTGGGGAGAAAGCGGTGATAGACGAACGCATTGGACAACTGCTTCAGAAGATATCCCGCGTCCACCAGGCGCAGGCAGACGTCGGTTTCATCCAGGTAGTAATTGAACTCTTCGTCGAACCCGCCAATCTCCATGAGGGCGCTGCGCCGGAAAATAGCGTTCGTGCCTTGCAGGTAGGGGAATTCCAGGCAGCCCGGGTAGCAGAATTCAGTTCCCGGCTCCGTGACGTTCCAGCGGGCCGCGCCCAGCCGGTTGGAAACGGAGTAGCGATACTGCAAATTATAGCCCGTATGGTCGTACACGAACCCACCGGCGCCCCCGACTTCCTCGCCATCAAAAGCGGCAATCGCATCGCTCAGCCAGTCTTCGTCGGGCACGGCATCATCGTCCAGAAAGGCCACCAGATCGCCGCGCGCCATTTCGATTCCCACGTTCCTCGAAACGGAAAGGTTGCGCTCCGAACACGCACCGACCCGGAGGCCGGATGCATTGGCCTTCAGCAATTCCATGGTGTAGTCGGTTGATGGCCCGTTCACGACAATCACCTCGAAGTGCGGGTAGTTGAGGCGGCGCAGCGACTGCAAGGTGACATCGAGGCTGGCAGCCCGGTTATACGTATTGATGACGACGGAGACCGTAAGATTGTGCTCTGGCATGGCCGCTCCGCGCCTGCAACCCGGTCCCGCGCTAAACAAAGGCATGAACCACGACCCGGGCTGCTTGCCACGGAGGAAAGAAAGTGAATCTGCTGAAGCCCACTTCCTTCAGCATCTCCGCAACACAAGGCATGTTGGGACCCCAAAAATTGGTGGGGTCGTTGTTCAGAGTCGCCCCTGGGTAAAAAACCATGGCCGGGCGCGGGTAGTCCTGAGCGTCGAGGTGCGTTTCCAGGATCATCATCTCCCGGCAAACGGACCTCACCACACGCAGATAGCGAAGCGGGTCCGGGGCGTGGTAGAGCACTCCGAGGAACAAGACCACATCAAACACTCCGACGGTCTCCGGTGAAATCTCCTCGACCGGAATAAGCTGCGCTTCCACCCGTGAATTCAGCGCTTCGTGAGCAATCTTGAAGCCCTCTCCATCTCCCATTCCCCCGACCTGCCAGCAGTAGTGATCCGTGGCCAGCACGCGCTCGGCTCCCCTCCGCTCAGCCTCAAAGGAGAAAAAACCATCGTAAGCACCGATGTCCAGCACGGTCTTGCCCGTGAGATCAACCGGCATGTGCACAATGCCCAGTTTCGAAGGTGAGTCGTCGATCCCCGGCGTAACAATCCCCTGGCCCAGATCGATGCGGTGAAACCAGGGCCTGGAAAAAACTTTCACGGCAAGCTGCTCGGTGTTCACTTCGGCACTCCTCGTGACGAACGGGGTGGAGATCCTTCCGCGCTGCCCCGGCCTTTCAGGGCGCGGGCTCGGACGCCGTGCAAGGAATGCCCAACCGCGACTCCACCTCTCGCAGACGGACGGATAGTCCTTCCACAGCCTTCTGCGTGGCCGCATCGGAGCGGCGAACTTCACGCAGCGCGTGGGGAAATGAATCGACGTGGACCTTCATCGCCTGCAAGAGCGGCGTAATCTCCGATAATTGCGCCTCCGGTTTGGGCCTCTGCTCCCGCTGCGCAATCACCGCCTGCACAAGTTGATCAAGAACCACGGCGACCTTCGACATCTGGTCCTTGATGATCTCCATCTCTTCCCTCAGCTGCACCAACTGCGCTTTTTCTTCCCCAGAGAAGGCTTGCTCATTGGTGACCAGAGGACTAGCCATGTGTTCCACACCTTCCTCCCCCCACGTGAACATCGGCACGCAGAGCTGCAATTCCGGCGAGGGAGCGCTGAATACCTGGTCAAGCGGGCCTGTTGCCGCTTCTGCCCGCTCAGGTTCGTAACTGCAGCACATGCGCCAAACGCTGCCCCGTGTCAGACGGACCCAGGCAGGTCACAATAGCAATTCATTGACCTTTGGTTTCTAAGAATTCCCTTACTCGTCGCAGCCCAAGACGCGCTTGACCCATCCCGCCCCGCGCCACCTTGCAGCACAATCTGTTCCTCTGCGGTGGGTTGATGCGTTGGTACGCGCTGCCTCGCCGATTGAAACTCTCCCACAATCTCCGGCGGGGCTTATCCCGGTGTCCAGACGCGAGCTCAGGCTGCCTGCTTGCGGTGAATTACTTCTCACGCGGCCGGCCTCACTCTTGGGATTTGGCAATGCAGATGCTCCTCAAAGGAATGGGGTAGGACTCGGTGTGGTTCAAAACCGTGGCGAGGACTTGCGTGTATTAGCTTTTCTAATGTGCGCCCGAACGTTCCTCCGGGCTCCCTATGGAGCGTCAATCGGAGCGGAGTTTTCATCAAAATGCCAGAGCTGACACCGCCACAGACGATCGCAAATCTCCCACCTAGGGCCATGCCGTGGCACTACACAACTGCCAAGCCACTGGCAGACCGCGGCGTCTTATTCCAGGGGATCGTCTACGGGGGGACGGGTTATGCGGAGGAGTGCTGGGTGACCGCCGTAGCACTCGCAGAGACCGGCATACCGGTACAGCTTGTGCCGATTGGCTTGCAGGAAGACTTTATGCGACTGCTGCCCGGCCCGGCCCGGCAGAGCCTGCAGCACCTTTCGCGGCAGCGGGTGAACCTGGCGCGAAGCATCTTGTACCAGCACGCCATGGCCTATCTGTGGAACATGGAAGTCTACGGCCATGTCCGGGTCGGTCGCACCATGTTTGAGACCGACCGCATTCCGGACGGATGGGTCGAGCGTTGCAACGCGCTGGATGAAGTTTGGGTGCCCAGCGAATTCAACCGCCGGACATTTACCGAGGCGGGCGTGGACCCCCGCAAATTGCACGTCGTGCACGCGGGTGTCGATACCCAGCTCTTTCGTCCAGGTTCGCAGCCATTAAATCTTCCGCGCCTGCGCCGCTTCAATTTCCTCTCGGTTTTCGATCTGCAACCGCGCAAGGGCAGCGATCTCCTCTTGAAGGCCTATCTGAACGAGTTCAAGCCCGACGAGGACGTTACACTCATCCTGAAACTCTCTCAGCACAGCGATCGCCTTGCCGATCCCGAAGCACAACTCGCCTGCTTCATCGAAAAAGAAGTCGGCATGCCTCTCGAGAAATGCCCTCCGGTCATCCTGCTGAATGGCATTCTTTCCCAGCGGGACATCGCAAGTCTCTACGCCAGCGCCAACGCCTTTGTTCTTCCCAGCCACGGCGAAGGGTACGGGCGGCCCCTTCTGGAGGCCCTGGCCTGCGAATTACCCGTGATCGCAACCCGTTGGAGCGGCCAAATGGACTTCCTCTGCGACGAGAACAGTTACCTGATCGATATCGAGGGGCTGGTGCCCGCGGCGGTCGAGGAAGAGTCCTTCGCCGGACACCTCTGGGCGCAGCCCAGCCTGGAGCACCTTCGCCAATTGATGCGCAAGGCCTTTTCGCATCCGGAGGACGCCCGCAGACGGGCGCAACAAGGCCGGCAGGACATGATCGAGCGCTGGGACTGGAGCGTCACAGCTCCGCTGTGGATGAATGAATTTCGCAGGCTGCTGGCATGAGGTCAGAACATAGGATTCCGCCAAGGAGGGCAGGAGCATGAAGGAGAACCTGGCCGAACCCGGCACTTCCAGCGTGCGCGGGGCGCCACCCGGTGCGGACCTGGCGTCTTTGGAAGAGCTCTGCACTGCCGTAGGCGAGAATGCACTCCTGCAGGCGCAAGTCCATGAGGCACTCACGTCCCGCCTGTTACAGATGGAGAGCCAGGGGCGCGAAGCCCAGAGAACCCTGGCAAACTCCTTCGAACGACTGGAAAAACTGATCCGCGATGTGGACTGTCGAATCGACGGGCTTACCGAGAAACTCCTCGCCGCCAGCAGCATGGGGCCGCGGGTTGTAGCTCCTGTGGGCGATTTGTGGCTAACGAAGGTCTTGAACCGCTTCTTCATGTACGTGGAGAGCACCGACATGAGCGTGGCCCCGTATTTGGTCACCGACGGCTGCTGGGAGAAGTGCATCACCGACGCGATGATCGCCCGGCTGAAACCCGGCTTGACGGTAGTCGATGTGGGGGCAAACTACGGCTATTACACACTCTTGGCAGCGGGTATCGTGGGGACCTCGGGCCGTGTGTATGCCTTTGAACCGAACCCCCGTACGTTCGGACTCTTGATAAAGAACATCCGGATGAACTGGTTCGGTCCCATCGTGCAGGCCCATCCAGTGGCCGCTTCCAATTCGAGAAAACGAGTTGAACTCCATGTTCTGCGCGAGTTCCAAGGCAGTACCAGCCTGTTCGTGCCGGAGATTGTGCCCGAAACAGGACCCTCGCAGAACGAGCGCCCAATCATCGAGGCCGTACCGCTTGATGAGATCGTTCAGGACAAAGTCGACCTGGTGAAAATCGATGCCGAAGGAAGCGAACCGCACGTATTTGAAGGCATGCAGAAAATCCTCGAACGCAGTCCCAATCTGACCATCTTCATGGAATTCAATATTCCGATGATCCGTCAGAATGACGATCCTCGGAATTTCTTGAATCGCATCCGGCAATTGGGGTTTTCAATCCAGTGGTTTACTCCCTGGAGTACCCTCGAAGCTTTCGACGAAGCAAATGCCCTGCAGTTCGACCTATTCAACCTTCTGCTGGAAAGGAAGTGAAATGGCACTGACGGGCGGGATGCGGAGCAAACCGGAATTCCATTGTTGACCGCAAGGGCTTCAGTGAAATTTCCGGCAACCTGTTTGGAGGGCAACGATGCCAATATACCGGGTCGATCACCGGAATGAACTGGTCAAGAGCACTTATGAGCGCAGCCCGGTGATTGCTCTCGAGTCCGATCTCCCCTCGCGGGAAGCGATCCCCCCAACCGTGCAATGCGCCGCAGACTCCTTCGTCTTGCAGTGTCTCGACACATTCCGCACGGGCAAATTTCCCCGCCGGACGGATGGGGTAATTACCTGGCTTTCGGGAGATCGCCTGCTCCAGGGTTCGACCGCGGAAATCCGGCGGGATCTGCGCACGCCGGGACGCCGCTGCTTCGTGCCCGTCCACTTCCCTTGCCTGACGGATCTGGACCTGCTCTGCATCGAGCCGCGCTGGCACAGTGCGGGTTCGCTTCAGGACTACTGGACTTCCACGGCAAGAATTGCAAGTACCCCATCTCCCTCGCCGCAGGTTCTAGCTGTCCTGAAGAGCATCACCCAGCCGTGGGCGGAACTTCTGCAGGCCTTGTTGGCCGAACATGCAAAGCCGGGGGCCGGCGTTGAGCTGCTGGCCCGGATGACCCACAATGCCCAGATCCCGCCTCAGATTGCTGCACTGGCGCTGCGCAACCTGGTTCTGCTGCTCATCCGCCACAAGGAGATGGAGAAGGCAGAGCAAGTTCTGGAAGCGGGTTTACAAGCGTATCCGGGGTACGCGGATCTTTTCTATGTCGGCGCCGTGTTCTACCTCCGCCAGCAGAAAGCATCCAAGGCGCTCGGCCACCTTGAACGGGCCCGCGTGGTCAATCGGGATTTCGTGGGCAGCGGCGGCGAGAATTCCTACCGCGCCAGTTGGCTGATGGGCCAGCTCGCCGCTCGCGTCGGAAACCAGCAGGTGGCCTTCGATCACTTCTATCAAGGCATGGTGAGCCGGCCCGTCTTCACCCCCGCGGTCGACGAGTTGCTCAATTTGCGTGTCTCGCCCGCTCTAGTCGAAAGGCATCAGTACGATTTCTGCCGTTTGGTGCGCGAGGCGCCCCAATTTCTGGATTCCGTCTTCGATTACCTCTTGCTCCACCGCGCCTTTCCCGCCGCACGGCGCATCGCCGAGACCATTCCGCTTGCCGAAGGGGACAGAGAGCGATTGCGCCAAAAGCTCGAATCGGCGGCGGCGCCTTTCCAGCCGGGCCGAAGCTTCCCCGGCGGCAAACCTGGCATTCTTCTGAGCGGGCCCTTCTTGGAACACTCGGGCTTCGCCCGGATCAACCGTGAAGTCGGGGCTTCCCTTTTGCACTCATTGGATTTTGAGGCCTGCCTTGAGCCTTCTTTTCATCCCGCGCTCTTGAGCCAGATGCTGCCGCGCGGAGACCTGCTCGCCTCGGGGCTTCTCCGGCATCCCCAGCACCTGGACCTGACGATTCGCCACCAGTGGCCCCCCGATTTTCGGAGGCCACCGCGAGGAAGCCTCGCCGTCATCGTGCCCTGGGAGTACGGCACCGTGCCTCGCGTTTGGGTTCGCCAGATCGAGCAAAACGTAGATGAGCTCTGGGTGCCTTCCGGTTTCGTTCGCGACGCGTTTGTCCGTGCGGGAGTCAGCCCGCATCGCGTCCGGGTGATTCCGTACGGCTTCGATCCGAAGCTCTTCTGCCCCAAGGGTCCCTTTTCACGGCCCAAGGGATGCCGCAAGTTCATGTTCCTTTTTGTAGGAGGGGCGATTCGGCGCAAGGGCATTGACCTGCTCCTCGATGCTTACAAGGAAGCGTTCGACCCCGGTGACGACGTCACTCTTGTCGTCAGCACGGGTTCCAACCCCGCATACAGGCACAACACTCAGGACGCCTGCTTGTCCGACTTCGTGAGTAGGTCCGGGCTCCCCCACCTGGCACTTCTGACGGAGCAATTCGATGACGCCACTCTAGCCAGCTTGTACAGAGGCTGTGACGCTTTCGTCCTTCCGTACCGCGGCGAGGGTTTCGGGATGCCGATTCTCGAAGCCATGGCCTGCGGCAAGCCTGTGATTACCACCGCGCTAGGTCCCTCCCGGGATTTCTGCTCACCGGGGATGGTGTACCTCGTCTCCGCCTCCGAAGCGGCGGTTCCCGAAGACCCTCCACCGCTTGGGGAGATGGCCGGCGAATTCACCTGGTTTGAACCGGACGTTTCCGAATTGGCACAGACCATGTTCCACGTTTATCAGCACCGCGAGGAAGCCGCCGAGCGCGGCCGGCGCGCGGCTGCAGCCGTCCAACGGACACTGACCTGGGAGCACATTCTGCCGATGTATCTGGAGAGAGTAGCGCACCTGAGCGGTGTGGATCCGGCGAGTATGACTTCCCAATCCGCAACAACCGGAGAGTAAGCATTTATGCCCACCCTGTCTCTTTCCATGATCGTGCGCGACGCGGAGCGCGACCTGGCAGCCTGTCTTGCCAGCGCCCGCCCTGTCGTCAGCGAGATCGTCATCGCCGATACCGGCTCGGCCGACAACACCGTCGAGATCGCCCGGCGCTTCGGCGCGCGCGTCCTTTCCATCCCTTGGGGCAACGACTTTGCCGAGGCGCGCAATCGCGCCCTCGCCGAAATCCAGAGCGACTGGGTGCTGGTCCTCGACGCCGACGAGCAGCTCGACGTCGAAGCCCGGCAACGCCTTCCGGCGCTGCTCCAGCAGGAGCCCATCGCCGGTTACCAGACCACCATCCGCAACTACGTGCTGAGCCTCCAGGAGCGCATCTGGGACCGCACTGCCATTCCCAACGACGGCCGCCTTCCCGATGCCAAGGCCTTCCCCGCCTACGTTGAGCACGAAAACGTGCGTCTCTTCCGCCGCAGCCCGGCCATTCATTTTGTCGGCCGCGTCCATGAAAGCGTGGGCCCGCGCATCCAGGAGAGCGGCGGCAAGATCGGCGTGGCGGGTTTCTGCATCCATCATTTCGGCGTGACCGTAAATGCGGAGCGACGCGCGCAGAAGCACCGCTTCTACCGCGAACTAGGGCGCCAGAAAATCCAGGAGATGCCGCGCAACGCGCAGGCGTATCTCGAGCTCGGCCTCGTGGAGTTGGACAACTTTGGCAACCTCGCCGAGGCCCTGGAGCTTTTCCAGCGCGCGCATACCCTCAATCCCAGACTCGGTGTGGCCTGGTTTTTCAGCGGGGTGACTCTCTTGCGTCTCGGCCGCGCCACAGACGCGCTGCGTCCGCTCGAAGAGGCGGAACGCCGCGGCCATGCCACCGCGCTGGTCGCCGAGACGCGCGGCGACGCCTTCTACAACGCCGGCGACTTCAGCAGCGCCTGCCTCTGCTACGAACTGGCGCTGCGGCGCGCTCCGCAACTCCCCGCGCTGGAAAGCAAACTGGGCCTCGCGGAAGTGCGCAAGGGCCGCGCCGAGACGGGCCTGAAACGCATGGGCAGCGCTCTCGCCACACAGCCGAAAGCCAGCGAGAGTCACGATCGCCTGATACTTGCTCTGGTGTGGCTGGACCGCATTGCGGACGCCACGCTGGCTGCAGAAGCCAAGCTCGACGCCATCGAGAGGCCCGCCGCCAGCGATTTTCTGCGCGCCGCCAGCCTCGCCAACCGCTTGGGCCAATGGGTGCGTGCCGCAGCAGCCCTGGAGCGCGGCCTGCGGATCTACCCTGCGGAACCCGGGTTAAAAGGGGCTTTACGCGAAGTTACCAGCGCGGTTTCCGCCTCAGCTACTGTAAGCGATGTCATTTCAGGGCTTTAGAAGGGCTAAAGCCTTTTCCTCAGGAGGCCGATAAACGCTGTGAGTACGTTGGCGGTGCAGTCAGGACGTGAGAGCCGCTTGGACCAGTGAGTTCAAGCCCCCTATCCAAAGGGCTCCCAGCCGCACGACGGAAACTCGAGGATAAGGAAAGGAGCCTTTTGATATGGCACTGAGCATTCTCAACAACATTCCCTCGCTGGTCGCGCAAAACCAGTTGTCGATCACGAACCAGAGTTTGCAGAAGACCCTGTTTCGTCTCGCATCCGGTTCGCGCATCAATTCCGGTGCGGATGACGCGGCCGGCCTGGCTATTGCCGACGGCTTGAAAGCCAACATCTCCGCCCTGAATCAGTCCGCGCAGAACGCCTCGAGCGGCGTTGGTTCGCTGCAAGTTGCCGACGGCGCCCTTGCCCAGGTGACCACGCTTCTCAATCGCGCCGTCACCCTGGCGACCGAGTCCGCCACCGGCACCGTGAGCAGCTCGCAGCGCACCGCGCTGGACGCCGAGTTCACGGCGATCAAGGCGGAAATCGACCGTATCGGCAGCAACACCACGTTCAACGGCACGTCCGTTTTCACCGCCAGCACCACGTCCATCTTCCTGTCGGACGCCGGCTCGAACAGCACGATCGGGGTGAGCGTCGGCACGCTTGCCACCACGGCCATGTCCGATGGTGGAACATCGACAGTTGACTTGTCCACGGAACACCTCGACACAGCTGACAACGCGTCGACGGCCCTGGGCGACATCAACAAGGCCATCGCGGGCGTTGCCGGCACCCGCGGCACGATTGGAGCCAGCATCAACCGGCTCCAGGCGGCGGTCAACGTCATGAACAACCAGGTGCAGAACCTCACGGCGGCCGAGGACGGCATCCGCGCTGCGGACGTCCCCTCGGAAATCGCCAACCTGTCGCGCTTCTCGATCCTGAACCAGACCGGTATCTCGGCCCTGGCTCAGGCGAACTCGCAGCAGCAAAGCGTTCTGGCCCTGCTCCGGTAAGAAAGCAAGCAACCAGACGTCGGGCGGAGCCCTCCGGGGCTCCGCCCCCGACGCTTAAGTGAGTAACCAACATGCGGGTTGAACTCAATTCCGCGGCTACTGTTGTGACCGACAGCCCCAAGCCACAGCCGGCACGCACCCAGAAGCCTGCACCGGCACAGTCCTCATCTCCCGCAGCGGCTCCCGCCCCCCGGAACATTAGTCCCAGCATGAGTTTCAGTGTGCAGCAGGACGGCGGCGGCCGTTTCTATTACGCCCTGACAAATACGGAGACCGGCCAGGTGGTTTGCGAGCTGCCCCCCGCAGAATTACGCAAGCTCGCACGTGACATCGAAGAGTTTCTCCAGAAAGAAGCGTCGCGCGCTAATGCCCATCTGGATACCAAAGGGTAGCGAGGAGATAAGCCCGCAATGAGCTCGATCAATTTTGGAAGTCAGGCGGTAGGCACTGGAGCGGGAATTGACGTCCAAGGCTTGGTGGATCAGGCCATCGCCGCCGCATCCGGCCCCATCGTGCTGCTGCAGCGGCAGCAGGCCCGCAACAATGCGCAATCCTCTGCACTGAGCAGCATCAGCTCGGATTTGAACAGTCTCCTTACCGCCGTGAACAGCCTGAATGATGTGGGGGGCCAGTTCAACGCACAATCGGCCACCTCCTCGAACACCGGCACGTTGACGGCCACCGCGGACACCACGGCCGCGGCTGGCACGCACACCGTCGTGGTCAGCTCCCTGGCCACGACCTCGTCGTATTACACCTCCGCGGTCACCTCCAGCAGCACGCCGCTCAACACCGGCTCGTTTGACCTGACCGCCGGAACCACGACCACCACTATCACCGTGGACAACACCAACAACACCCTCGACGGCCTCGCCGCCTACATCAACAGCAAGAACCTGGGAGTGAGCGCCAGCGTCATCACCGACCCCAACGGCGCGCGTCTGGCCTTGGTGAGCGGCACCACGGGAGCACCCGGGGATCTAACTGTCGCGAATAATTCGGTTACCGGCCTGACCTTCACCAAAGCCGTCACCGGCGCCAACGCATCGCTCACCGTGGACGGCGTGCCCATCAGCAGCGCCAGCAACGCCGTGACCGGCGTCCTCGCCGGCGTTACCCTGAACCTTGTCGGACCCGCACCCGGCTCTCCGGTCACGCTCGCCGTCGCTCCCGACACCTCCAAAGCCAGCGATGCCATCAACCAGTTCGTCGCGGCGTACAACAAAGTCGTCACGGATATCAACGCGCAGTTCAACGTCAATCCCGACGGCAGCGGCGGCGGCGTGCTGGAGAGCGACGGCACGCTCCGCGAAGTGCAGCAGCGTCTGCTCACCTCGCTTACCTACTCGATCACCGGCAACAACGGCATCGTGAACCTCTCCAGCCTCGGTGTGAACCTGAACAACGACGGAACGCTGAGCCTGGACTCTTCAAAACTGCAGAGCAATCTCTCCGGCAACTTTCAAAGCGTGAAGAGTTTTCTGCAGGGCACCTCGCCCACGGGTTTCGCCGCGAATTTCTCCGACTTGCTGAACAATTTGACCGACACGGCACAGGGTCCTATCGGCCTCGATCTGCAGGGGCTGACGCAGACGAACTCCGACATCACGCACCAGATCGCTGACTTGCAAGCCAGCCTGGCCATCAAGCGGCAGACTTTGCTCGAGCAATACAGCCAGGTGGACGCAACGCTGCGTGAGCTCCCCCTTCTGCAGACCCAGATCGCCCAGCAGTTGGGGAGCATTCGATGAGTGGAAACGAAGTCGCACGCGCCTATCGTGAAATCTCGGCCCGCGGAGCCACCCCTCTGGGAATGGTCATCCTGCTCTACGACACTATCCTGGCCGATTTCCGCCGCGCCCTCGCGGCCCTCGAAGCCAAAGACACCGCGAACCGCATCAGCGAGATGAACCACGCCCTTGCCGTGATCGCCGAATTGCAGAACGTCCTGGACTTCGACCGCGGCGGGGGTCCCGCCCGGCGCCTGGACCGCTTCTATAACGTGACTCGCGGCCTCGTTCTCGAGGCCAATATCCGCGCCAGCCGCCAAGCCATTCTGCAGCTGGTCGATCTCTACAGCTCCCTGCGCCAGGCCTGGTCCCAGGCTGAACAACAGACGGCGGCCGAGCTTGCCGCGCCGGCGCTGGAAGCAGTTCCCGTCGCTGTTGCGGCAGGTGCCGGCCAAATGAGCGCCGCAACTGCATCTTCCGTCGACCCCGACGAATTAGAGCACGACACCTGGAGCGCATGATGAACCCCACACTGTTTGAACGATTTGCGGCCATGAGTTCGCGTCTTGCGGCCTTTCTCACCCACGCGAGGGCCGCCCTGGCCGGCGAGCAAAG
>Ga0153916_10001337_pt1 | contig 17577 bp, 18 predicted proteins | sample Opewatmetagenome_FD_109642 | JGI IMG/M metagenome (GOLD analysis project Ga0153916, IMG submission 109642) | Freshwater wetland microbial communities from Ohio, USA - Open water 3 Core 3 Depth 4 metaG | ecosystem: Environmental > Aquatic > Freshwater > Wetlands | place: USA: Ohio, Lake Erie... | reverse complement strand
GCGGGGTCCTCGACGCCCCAGTGTGCGGTCATCGGCTGGCCGGGCCAGAACGGGCAGGCCTCGCCGGCCGCCTGGTCGCAGACGGTGAACACGAAATCCATCGCCGGAGCGCCGGGCGCCGCGAACTCGTCCCAGCTCTTGCTGCGCAAGCCGTCGGCGGGAAGATGGTTCTTGCGCAGCAGCTCGAGCGTGAAGGGATTGACCTTGCCCGCTGGATGGCTGCCCGCGCTGTAGGCGCGGAAGCGCCCGCCGCCGAGTTGGTTGAGGAGCGCTTCGGCAAGAATGCTGCGCGCCGAGTTGCCCGTGCAAAGGAACAAGACGTTGTAGACGCGTTGGGCCATGGTCGCCTCAGCCGCAGCAGCTGCGCTTCGCGAGCGCGGGCTCGAGCGCTTCGGGCCGCGGCGCGCAGCAACTGGACCCGGACGCTTTCGCCTCCCCCGCAGCGCGGCTGTCGGCGCCGAATACCGGGATCTGGCCGAGAGTGTGGAACGACTCCCACGCCACGCCCTGCGGGTCGAGCGTCCAGTGCTTGTCGGATTTCGCGTAGCAGCAGGCGGCGCCCGTCTGCGCGAGCGCGGGCAACTCGGCGGCTGTGAGCCGTCCCTCGATCTCTTTCAGCTCTTCTGCCGACTCGACCTGGATGCCGAGATGGTCGAGCCCGGGCGCCTTGCCGCGCGTCGAGATGGCGAAGTTGACGCGCGGGTCTTCGAGCTGCCACTTGGCGTAGTCGTCGTGGCGCACGCTCGGCTCGGCGGCGAACAACGCGGAATAGAAGCGGATGCTGCTCGCGAGGTCGGCGACCCCGAGGTGCACGTGCAGGCGTTTCATGAGGCTTTCCTTTTCACGATCTTCACGGGTTGGGGGACGGGGGCGCAGGATGCGCCCCCGCAGCAGTTGTCGGTGAGATAGCCGAGCAGATCATTCATGCGCCCGAAATCGGCCGAGTAGATGACGAAACGCCCCTGGGCGCGCGAGGCGAGCAGCCCCGCGCGGCTCAGCTGCGCGAGATGGAACGACGCCGTCGCGGGCGGCAGCTCGAGCCGCGCACTGATCTCCCCGGCGGGCAGGCCCGCGGGTCCGGCCTCGACCAGCATGCGGTACACCGCGAGCCGCGTGTCGTGCGCGAGCGCGCCGAGGGCGTCGATGACTTGTCTCGTTTCCATGTTTCCAATATTATGGAAACGTCTTTATGACGTCAAGCGCGATGAACGCAGTGCTCGTTGATCCCCCGATCCCGGCCCTCGCCGATGCAGAGGCGCTCAACCGCGCCTGCGCCTGCCGCACGCTCGATGCCGAGCGCCTGCGCCGGCAGCTCGAGGGCGAGCCCGCGCTCGCCGGACTCGGCGACGAGATCGCGCTCACGCGGCCGCATCTTTTCTCCCGCACCGCGGTGTTCATCACGCCTGCGCAGCGCGCGCGGATGGCCGCGATCGCGCGCGCAGTGCAGGAGGTGGCCGCGCTGCCGCGCTTCCGCGACGCAGCCATTGCGCGCGCTCCTGCCATTGCCGGCCTCGAATTCGGACCGCGAGGTGTCTTTCTCGGGTTCGACTTCCACCTTTCGGCGCGCGGGCCGCAGCTGATCGAGATCAACACCAACGCGGGCGGCGCGCTGCTCAACGCCGCCCTGGCGCGCGCGCAGCGCGCATGCTGCGACGAAATGACCTCCGCCTTTGCGCCGAGCGGCGATCTGGCACACGCGGAGGACGCGTTCTTCGCCATGTTCATGGCCGAGTGGCGCCTGCAGCGCGGCGCGGCGCCGCTCGGGCGAATCGCGATCGTCGACGACGCGCCCGCCGAGCAATACCTGTATCCCGAGTTCCGCCTGTTCGCACGGTTGTTCGCCAGCCGCGGCATCGAGGCGATCATCGCCGATGGGCGCGAGCTCGAGTGGCGCGACGGGAAGCTGCGGCATCGCGGCCAGGCGCTCGACCTGGTCTACAACCGCCTCACCGACTTCTATTTCGAGCAGCCCGAGCACGCCGTATTGCGCGCGGCGTACGTCGCGGGCGCGGTCGTGGTGACCCCGCATCCCCGCGCCCACGCGCTGTACGCCGACAAGCGCAATCTCGTCGCGTTGAGCGACGCGCACGCCCTGGGGGCGCTGGGGGTCGATGCGACGACGCGCGCTACGCTGCTCGCCGGGGTGCCGCGCACCGTCGCCGTCACCGCGGAGAACGCGGCAGGGCTGTGGGCGCAACGCCGCGAGCTGTTCTTCAAGCCCGCGCTGGGTTACGGCAGCAAGGCCGCGTATCGCGGCGACAAGCTCACGCGCCGCGCGTGGGAGGAAATCCTCTCGCGGACCTATGTGGCGCAGGCGCTGATCCCACCGAGCGAGCGCATCGTGCAGGTCGACGGCGCGGCCACCGATCTCAAGCTCGACGTGCGCGCGTTCGCGTATGCGGGCGAAATCCAGCTGCTCGCGGCGCGGCTCTACCAGGGACAGACGACGAACTTCCGCACCGCCGGCGGCGGATTCGCGCCGGTGTTCGTGCTGCACTGAAGCCCTAGCGCCTGCGCGCGTTGCGCAGCATCTCGGCGCGCACCTCGAGCACCTGTTTCGACCAGCGGCTCTCGATGAACGCGAGCACCGCGCGGATGTCGTCGTCGGAAAGCTTGCCCTGGAACGCCGGCATGTCGCTCTGGTACCCGGCCGGAGCGTTGGGCGGCACCAGGCCGTACTTGGTGATCTCGAACAGCACGCGCTCCGGGTGATGCCAGGTGTGCCCGCTGCCATCGTGCGGCGGCGCGGGCAGACGCCCGTTCGGCAGGCGCCGGCGCCAGTCGCGCTGGCCTTCTAGGTTCGCGCCGTGACAGGCCGCGCAATGCTGCGCGTACAGCTTCTCGCCCTGCGCCAGCGTCGCCGGATCGCGCGGCGCCGGCCGCGAGGCCTCCTCGCCGCAACCCGCGAGGAGCGCGCCGAGCAGCAGCGCGCTAAACGCCGCCGTGCGCGACACGCAGCATCGTCGGCACTACGCCGAGGTGGTCTTCCAGGCGCTTGACGCCCGGGGTGCCCTCGACCGCCGCGCGCGCCGCCTGGTGCTGAACGTCCGATTCGATTGCGCCCCAGAGCTGCACCACGCCCTCGGAGACGATCACGTTCACTTGGTGCATCGCCAGTCCCGCCTCGCCGAGCGACGCCAGCAGCGCATCGCGGATCTCGCGATCCTCGCGCTTGGCCGCGGCGGCGGGAAGCGATGCCGCGAGCCCCTGCAGCAGATTCGCGCGGCTGACGATGCCGACGAGCTTGCCCCCGCGCAGCACCGGCACGCGCTTGATGCGGTGCTTTTCGAGCAGCGCCGCGATCTTCGACAGCGGCGTGTCCTCGGACACGGTGATCACGTCCTCGGTCATCACGTCCTCGGCGCGCGTGCCGTGGGCGCGCAGGTACTCGCGCGCCTGGTCGTCGGGCCCGGACATCAGGCGCAGCCACCACGACTGACGGTGCTGCGTCTCGGACTCCGAGCGATTGATCAGATCGCCCTCGCTCACGATGCCGCGCAGCTTGCCTTGCTGGTCGACGATCGGCACCGCGCTGATGCGACGCTGCAGAAGCATGCTCGCGATCTCGCGCACATCGGTGCTCGGAAGCGCGGTCAGGACCGCCGTCGTCATCACGTCTCTTGCCAGCATATGACCTCCCTGGGGATCCACTCCCTGCTCAGATACGCTACGTCCCTCGCGACCGAAGTGCTTGACTTAGGTCAAACCCGCGGCGCCTGCCGGACGGCGGACCGCGCCGCGTGCACGGGTCCTCAAATCTGCAACCTCCTTCCTGGCCGGATGAAGAACTCCTTCACCAGCGCATAGAGCGCCGGGATCACGATCAGCGTGAGGATGGTCGCGGACGCCATGCCGCCCACCATGGGGGCTGCGATGCGGCGCATCACTTCCGATCCCGTGCCCCTGCCCCACATGATGGGCAGCAGGCCCGCGATGATGGCGAATACCGTCATCATCAGCGGCCGCACGCGCATCACCGCCCCTTGCATCACCGCATCGTAAAGGTCTTCGGGGGTCATTCTTTCGCCAGCGGCCTGCCGCTTCGCTTTCACCGCCTCGAGTGCCTGGTCCAGGTAAATCAGCATCACCACGCCGGTCTCGGCGGCCACTCCCACCAATGCAATAAAGCCAACCGCCACCGCCACGCTCAGGTTGTAGCCGAGCAGGTACATGAGCCACACCCCGCCCACCAGCGCAAAGGGCACCGACAGCATCACGATGAGCGTTTCCGCGAGCCGCCTGAAGTTCAGATACAACAGCACGAACACGATCAGGATCGTCAGGGGCACCACCAGCGCCAGCTTCGCTTTCGCCCGCTCCATGTACTCGAACTGGCCGCTCCAGGTAGCGTAGTAACCGGGAGGGAATTTCACCTGCTGGCGCACCGCCTTCCGCGCGTCGGCCACATAGCCGCCGATGTCGCGGTCGCGGATGTCGACGTAAATGTACGCCGCGAGCAGCGCGTTCTCGGTGCGGATGCTCGGAGGGGCCTTGATCAGGCTGACCCTGGCGACCTGTCCCAGCGGGACCATTCCCCCGCCCATGGTGGGCACCAGAATCTGAGTGGCAATGGTCTGGGGATCCTGGCGCAGCTCGCGCGGATAGCGCACCGTGACGCCAAAGCGTTCCAGTCCCTCTACCATAGTGGTCACCATCTCGCCGCCCAGCGCCGTGCCGATGGTGTCCTGCAGATCGCCGACGGCAAGTCCGTAGCGCGCCAGGGCCATGCGGTCCGGCACGATGTCCAGGTAATAGCCTCCGGTGACGCGCTCGGCGTAGGCGCTGGTGGTGCCGGGTACGGCCTTTACGACGCTCTCGATCTCCGTCGCGAGCTTTCCGATCTCGTCCAGATCCTTGCCGAACACCTTGATACCGATGGGCGTGCGGATGCCGGTCGAGAGCATGTCGATGCGCGCCTTGATCGGCATGGTCCAGGCATTGCTGACCCCGGGCATCTGCACCGCCCGGTCCATGTCGGCGATCAGCTTGTCGATGGTCATGCCCGGGCGCCATTCGCTTTCCGGCTTCAAATTGATGACGGTTTCGAACATTTCGAGCGGCGCAGGATCGGTCGCCGTTGCGGCGCGCCCCGCCTTGCCGAACACCGATTCCACCTCGGGAAAACTCTTGAGGATCTTGTCCTGCATCTGCAGCAATTCACCCGACTTGGTGATCGACAACGAAGGCAGCGTGGCGGGCATGTACAACAGGGTTCCTTCGTTCAGCACCGGCATGAATTCACTGCCCAGCCTCATCGCAGGAAGGGCGGTCAATCCCAGCACCACTGCGGCCGCGACCAGAACGAGTTTTTTCCAGCGCATGACCCACTGGATGACCGGGCGATAGGCCCAGATCAGGAACCGGACGATCGGGTTCTTGTCTTCGGGCGGAATACGGCCGCGGATGAACAGCAGCATCAGTACCGGCACCAGGGTGATGGACAGAAAAGCGGCGCCCGCCATGGCAAATGTCTTGGTGTACGCGAGAGGCTTGAACATCCTGCCCTCCTGCGCCTCCAGCGTGAATACCGGCAGGAACGAGATGGTGATGATCAGCAGGCTGAAGAACAGCGCCGGTCCCACCTCGCGGCAGGCGGCGATGATGGATTCGACCCGGGACTCCCCGGGTTTCAATCGCTCGAGGTGCTTGTGGGCGTTCTCGATCATCACGATCGCGGCGTCCACCATCGCGCCGATGGCGATCGCGATACCGCCCAGACTCATGATGTTCGAATTAAGCCCCAGAACATACATGGCGATGGCCGCGATCAGGATGCCGATCGGCAGCATGACGATCGCCACCAGCGCGCTCCTCGCGTGCAGAAGAAACACGATGCACACCAGCGCCACGATGACGCTTTCCTCGAACAGTGTGCTGCGCAGGTTCTCGATTGCCCGGTGTATCAGGTCGGAGCGGTCGTAAACCGTCTGCAGCGAGACCCCGGCAGGCAGACCGGACGAGATCTCCGCCATTTTCGTTTTCAGGCTGTGGATGACGTCGAGCGCATTCTGGCCGTAGCGGGCGACCGCGATGCCCCCAACCACCTCGCCTTCGCCGTTCAGCTCGGCGATCCCGCGGCGCTCGTCGGGCGCCAATTCGACGCGCGCGATGTCCCTGATCAGGACCGGCGCGCCTTTATCGGCCTTGACGACCAGGTTCTCTATGTCGGAGATGCCACGCAGGTAACCTCTGCCGCGCACCACGAACTCGGTCTCGGCCATCTCGATCGCCCGACCGCCCACATCGCGGTTGCTGGCACGGATCACTTCCACGACCTTCATGAGCGGTATGCCGTAGGCCTGCAGCTTGCGCGGGTCCACAGTGACTTGATAGGTCTTGACGAAGCCGCCGACGCTCGCCACCTCTGCCACCCCCTGGGCCTTGGTGAGCTGATAGCGCACGAACCAGTCCTGGATAGTGCGCAATTCCGCGAGCGACCTCTGCGCCCCGACCACGACGTATTGGTACACCCAGCCCACGCCGGTCGCGTCGGGCCCGAGCGAGGGCTTCACCCCCGCCGGCATGCGCCCGGAGGCGAAGTTGAGGTATTCGAGCACGCGCGAGCGCGCCCAATAAATATCGGTGCCGTCCTCGAAGATTACGTAGACGAACGAAGCCCCGAAACTCGACAGCCCTCGCACCACCTTGGCTCTGGGGACGGCCAGCATGGCGGTGGACAAGGGATAGGTAACCTGGTCCTCGACCACCTGCGGCGCCTGTCCCGGGTACTCGGTGTAGAGGATGACCTGGACATCGGACAGGTCCGGAATCGCATCCAGCGGCGTGTTGACGACCGCGTAGACACCGGCCGCCACAATGAAAAACGTCGACAGCAGCACCGGGAAGACGTTGCGGACCGACCACTCGATGATGCGTCCGAGCATGTCAGTGTCCTTGATGCTGGGCGGCGGGCTTGCTTTCCATGTCCGGAGCCGCGACCGAAGGCGTGGCGCCTTGGGCGCTGCCGCCGAAGCCGCTCAGCGCCGCCTGAAAGTTGCTCTCCGCGTCGATCAGGAAGTTGGCGCTGACCACAACGTCCTCGCCGGCCTTGACGCCGTCCAACACTTCGACGTAACCATCGGCGTGGATTCCCAATTTCACGGCACGCGGCTCGAATCGGCCTCCTCCGCGCTGCACCAGCACCAGCTGCCGCGTGCCCGTGTCCAGCACCGCCGATTCCGGGACGCTGAGCGTTGCGTCCTTGCCGGAGGTCGAAGCGAATTCCACTGTCGCGTACATGGCGGGCTTGAGCAATCCCTCCGGGTTGGCGAGCTCGACGCGCACCTTCGCGGTGCGGGTTTCCGGAGTCACGGTGGGATAGATGAACGTCAGCTTGCCGCTGAACGCTCTTTCAGGATAGGCGTCGACCCGAATCGTCGCCGCCTGCCCGGGATGCACCATCCCGATATCCTGCTCGAACACGTCTGCCAGGAGCCATACGCTCGACAGGTCCGCGATCCGGTACAGCAACTCCCCGGGCATGAAGCGCTGGCCCTGGATGGACGGCTTTTCCAGGATGACGCCGTTCACCGGAGAGCGCAGCGTGAGATATTGGCGGACGCTCCGCTCTTGCTGCAGGCGCTGCAGGTCCGCGTCAGAGATGTCCCAGTTGCGCAACCGCTGCAGGGCGCTGTCGGCCAGTTGCTGCATGCTGGCCTGAACCTCCGGGCTGCCGCCCTGGACCGATCGCACTCCCTTCCAGGCGATCAGGTATTCCTGCTGCGCCGTGATCAGGTCGGGGCTGTATACCTCCATCAGCGCCTCGCCCCTTTTCACGGCCTGGCCGGTGGTATTGACGTAAAGCTTCTGGATCCAGCCCTCGAACTTTGGCGTCAGCGCGTGCAGCCGCCGCTCGTCGGCCTGTATCGTCGCCACGGCTCGAATCGTGCGAATGAGTTTACGCGGCGCCGCGGCTTCGGTTTTCACTCCCAGCTTCTGCACTTTGTCCACGCTGATCTCGACCACCGGGGCGCCGGACTCAGGCTCCCCACCTTCATATACCGGGATATAGTCCATCCCCATCGCGTCTTTCTTAGGCACCGGGGAAGTGTCAGGCAGGCCCATCGGATTGCGGTAGTACAGAATCTTTCGATCGGATTTGGCGCCCGTCCGCTCGGCCGCCGCGCCAGCCGGCGCCGATTTGCTCGCCCCCCACCAGTAGCCCGCGCCGGAGGCAGCGGCGGCGACGACGATCAGGGTTGTTGCGATCGCAATCCACTTCATGATTTTCTCCGCGTCCTTTCGCGTAACAGACTTCGAACCTGGGGGCCGATTACAGCGCGGGCCTGCCGACGAGCAGATCGATCTCCGCCAGCGCCTTGTTGTAGCTCGACACGGCCGACGCATAGCCAATTTCGTAATTGAGCACCGTCATCTGATTGTCGAGTAGGGTCAGAAAGTCGACGCGGTTGACCTTGTAGGCGGCGAGCGACGACTCTACTGCGAGCCGGGCCTGGGGCAGGATGCCGGTCTCGTATAGCCGCGCCGATTTCAGGCTTTGCTCGGCGTTCGCCACCTGCTGGCGCAGCTTCGAAGACACTTCGTTCTCCTGTGCCTGGTACATGTCCATCGCTTGGTCGCGCATAGCGATCGCCTCCGCGACCCGCGGATCGAGCTTGCTCTCGCGCCACACCGGCAGATTGATGGCGAGGGTCAAACTCACAAGATCGTCGCGGCGCATTCCTTCTGGCGTGTTGTCCCGCTGGCCGTAAGCGAGCTTCACGTCAATATCCGGGTAGTATTCCTTGCGCGCCAGATCGAGTGCCTTCGCGCTGCGGTCGATGAGACTTTTCAGCCCCAGGAGTTGCGGACGCTCGTTGAGCGCCGCCTCGCGCAACGGCTCGAGCTGCAATGCCGCGACGCGCAGGCGCAGCGTCTCCGGCACGGGCGCGCCGGCTTCCGGTCCGCGGCCGAGGGCGCGCGTCAGCTCCGCCTCGATCGCCTGGCGTTCGCGACTGAGCTTTATCCGCTCGTCCATCATCCTCGACAATTGGGTCTGCGCCTTGAGTACATCGGCCTGGCTTCCCTGGCCGACCGCGTAACGCGATTCGGAAATCTTCAGGAGCTGCTCGAGGACCCGTTTGTTCTTTTCCACCAGCCCAGCGGATTCCGCGACGAACGCGAGTTCGAAGTACGCCACCTTGACGTCCCGCAGCACCCGGTTGACGGTTTCCTGGTACCCGTAAGCGACCGCCTCCGCGTCCTTCGCGGCGACGTCCTGCCGCAAGCCGCGCTTGCCGGGAAAGGGAATCCTCTGCGACAGGCCGAGCATTTTCATCGTCATGTCTTCGCGGTTCAAACTCCAGGACGGCACCGGCGCGTTAAGCACGCCCACCTCGAGCATCGGATCGTCGAGCGCGCCGGCTGGCGACACGCGATGCCGCGACGCGTCGCGTTCATTTCTCGCCGCCCGGAGCTCCGGGTTATTGCGCATCGCCTCGGCCACGAGTTCCTGCAGTTGCGGATCTCCCGCCTGCGCGGGCGCTGCGCGAGCTCCGCTGGAAGCGATAGTGACGAACAGCAACATGATCACAGCGCACCCAAGCCTCCGGTCAAATGCTCTCTTCATCGCCATCGCTCCCTGTTCCAGTTCGATCGTTCGGAACGCGGTTCTACTTCGCTTCCTGAAGCAGCAGATGGTGCTCATCCATCATCTGGCCCATGAGCTGTTGCATGAGCTTCTGGTGCTCATCGATCCATTCCTGCTGCTCCTTCGGTGACATGCCCGCGCGCGGCTTCATGCCCTGCATCTTGCCCAAGGTCTCCTCCATCATCTGCATGTGTTCCTGCATCAGCTTCTGGCGTTGGGCGCCCTTTGCGTCTTCTGCGGCCTTCAGTTTCAGCTTGGCGTCCTGAATCCTCTGGATCATCTGCTGTTGCGCGACGTCCGGCGCCGCGTGTATCACAGGTGCCGCCATCAGAACGCCGGCAAGCACGGCTGTCAGCAATGTCGTTTTCATGAGTCGCTCCTTTCATTCTCTGCAGTTGGAAGGAGAGACGCGTCACAAACGCGCCCGGTTGAGCCGCAATGCGTTGGTCACGACCGATACCGAGCTGAAGCTCATCGCCGCGGCGGCGATGATCGGCGACAGCAACAGCCCGAAAACGGGATAGAGCACGCCAGCGGCCACAGGCACGCCGAGCGCGTTGTAGACGAAGGCGAAGAACAGGTTTTGCCGGATGTTGCGCATGGTGGCGCGGCTTAGCCGCCGCGCGCGCACGATGCCGCGCAGATCGCCCTTCACCAGCGTGATGCCGGCGCTTTCCATCGCAACATCGGTTCCAGTGCCCATGGCGATGCCCACTTGCGCCTGAGCCAGGGCAGGGGCATCGTTGATGCCGTCGCCCGCCATCGCCACCACGCGGCTCTCGGCCTGCAGCCGCTTTACGGCCTCCGTCTTCTGCTGCGGCAGCACTTCCGCGACCACCCGGTCGATGCCGAGCTTGCGGGCCACCGCCTGCGCCGTGGTCGGGTTGTCGCCGGTGAGCATGACGATCTGCAGCCCTTCGGCGTGCAGCTCGCGAATCGCCTGCGCCGTGGTGTCCTTGATCGGGTCTGCGACGCCGACGAGCCCTGCCGCCTTGCCGTCGATCGCGACGAACATGACCGTCCGGCCGTCGGCGCGCAGCGCCTCGGCGCGCGGCGCCAGGTCCGCGAGCGCGATGTCGAGTTCCTGCAGCAGCTTGCGGTTACCGATCGCGACGCGGTGCTCGCCGATGCGGCCCGTCACTCCCCTACCGGTGAGCGACTCGAACTCACCCACCGGAGAAAGCGCGAGGCCGCGCGCCTCGGCGCCGGCGACGATCGCCCCCGCCAAAGGATGCTCGCTGGCGCGCTCCAGGCTCGCGCCAAGGGCAAGGATGCGGTCGCGGTCGACGCCCGGCCCGGCGACGACCTCGGTGAGCTTCGGCTTGCCTAGCGTCAGCGTGCCGGTCTTGTCGGTGACCAGCGTGTCCACCCGTTCCATCACCTCCAGCGCCTCGGCGTTTTTGATCAGCACGCCGGCCGTCGCGCCGCGCCCCGTGCCCACCATGATCGACATCGGCGTCGCCAGCCCGAGTGCGCAGGGGCAGGCGATGATGAGCACCGAAACCGCGTTGATCACGGCGTGCGCGAGCCGCGGCTCGGGCCCCCACAAACCCCAGACCACAAAGGTGGCGAGCGCGACCGCGACCACGGCCGGCACGAAATAGCCCGAGACCACGTCGGCGAGCCGCTGGATCGGCGCGCGGCTGCGCTGCGCTTCCGACACCATGTGGACGATCTGCGCCAAAAGCGTCTCCGCGCCGACGCGCTCAGCGCGCATCAGCAGGCTCCCGGTGCCGTTCACGGTGGCGCCGATCACGCGCTCGCCGGCATGCTTTTCGGCCGGGATCGGCTCGCCGGTCACCATCGACTCGTCCACCGCGCTCGAGCCTTCGATCACGACGCCGTCGACCGGAACCTTCTCGCCTGGCCGAATGCGCAAGCGGTCTCCAGGCTTGACCTGGTCGAGCGCGATGTCTTCCTCGCGCCCATCGTCGCGCACGATGCGCGCAGTCTTGGGCGCGAGTCCCAGGAGCATCTTGATCGCCGCGCTGGTTTGGCTGCGCGCGCGCAACTCCAGGACTTGGCCGAGAAGCACCAGCGCAGTAATCACCGCGGCCGCCTCGAAGTAGACCGGCACCAGCCCGTCCATGGCCCGGATCGATGCGGGAAAAAGCCCGGGCAGCAGGGTCGCCACGACGCTGTAAGCCCAGGCCACGCCGACCCCCAGCGCGATCAGCGAGAACATGTTGAGGTGCCGGTTGACCACAGACTGCCAGCCGCGCACGAAAAAAGGCCAACCGCCCCATAACACCGCCGGCGTGGCCAGCGCGAGCTCCAGCCACTGCAGCGGGCGTGGGGCGACGAGCGGCTGGATCATCTGCGGCGCGAATTCCGCCGCCATGGCGAGCAGGAAGACGGGCAGGGCGAGGGCGGTGCTCACCCAGAAGCGCCGCGTCATGTCGGCGAGTTCTGCGCTGCCCTCCCCAGCGCCGCCGGCAATGCGCGGCTCGAGGGCCATGCCGCACTTCGGGCACGTGCCGGGACCGGATTGCTGCACCTCGGGATGCATCGGACAGGTGTAGACGGTGCCGGCGGCAAGGGCCGGTTCGGCCGGCGCCGGCGCCGGCGCCGTGGTGTGGCCCGCATACCTCGCGGGATCGGCCTGGAAGGCGTTACGGCAGTGCGTCGAGCAAAAGTAGTACGTCGTGCCGAGATAAGTCGCCCTGCCGGCTGCCCGCTCGGGATCCACGCTCATTCCACACACCGGATCGGTCGTCACGAGATCTCCTTCATTCCGCGCTCCGCGGAGGCGCGACTCAGCGAAGCTGCCATCGGAAGCTCCTCACATCAGGCGTCCCCACGCCTCGAATCTGCAGCTCGACGTAGGCTGGGCTTCCCGCCAGCGGCGCGAACTGCAGCACGCCCTTGCGATGGTGCCCGCCGGGAGGGTCGCCCTTCCATGCAGTGGGCGCGTGGCGAGCGCCGCTGTCGTCGACCAGGGTCGAAACCTTCGCGAGATCCTGCACGAGCGGCCGGATGTGCGTATTCATCGTCACCTCGAAGTCCCACGACTTGGCGCCGGCGGCGACGTCGAGCGGCTTGACGGCCACGCTGACGCCATCCGCGTTGCTCGTGCGGCGCTCCAAATCGGGAGCGGCGAATACCGAAGTCAATCCGACCGAGAAACTCAATGCCGCGGTAAGAAGCATCGAACTGTATGCAGTCATCCGTGCCTCCTTGCGAGAAACACCTTGCGGCCGATGTACAGAATGCCGGCCGCGTTAAACCCCAAGCCGACCCAGAAGAATTGCACCTGGTATTGCGCGAGCAGCGCCACCACGCCGGTGGCGCCGATGATCGGCGCCACATTGACCAGGTAGTGCGCGCAGCACGAGATCATCGCGGCGGTGGAAGTCGTGCCCGTCGCCGCGACGACGCCGCCGCCGTGGTGGCCGCGGACCACGTGCTTGAGATAAACGAACAGCCCGACCTGGATGCCGAAGCCGGCACCCAGCGGCACGATGAAGTACCAGAAGTCCGAGAACTGATCGAGAGTGAACCGCCACCCCGAGGCGAGCGTGAGGATGGCGAAATAGACCGCGATGAGCCCACCGAAAACAAGCGCGCCGAAGCCGACCGGCCTCGCCGCAACGGCCACGCGTGGCTCAGCCATTCAAGTCGCGCTTCTTGCCATCGAACTCGTTGCGGTCGATCTCGCCTTTCGCGTAGCGCTCTTTGAGGATCTCGAGCGCGCGCGAGCCGCGCTCCGCTCGCGGAAATCCGGCAAGCAGCCATTTGCCGAGCACCACGATGCCGAGGATCAACAAGATCCACCACAGCACCATGTGCGCCACGCCGAAGATTCCCCAGCCATAACCCCAACCCATGTTTCCCATATAGCCCCACATTTGCAGCTCCTTTTCGGATGACGATTCAGTGGCCGCACGCGACGCGGCCTAACACGAAACATTCACGAGGACGAACGTCACCGCGCGGCGCGCGGCGGCTTCAGCGGCTCAATCGAGCCGGCGCAGGGAGCGGGCGTGGTACGGCAGTGGTGGCGCGGGATCGCTTCGCGCAATGGTCTGCAACGGCTTCGCGACGGAAGTGAAGGCCTGGCGCACCGTGCTGGACGGCGCGGCGAAAGCGCCCTGCGAGCTCGCGGGCAGCGGCGCAATGGCGGGCACCGCCAGCGCGTGGCCGTCGATGCTGGAGCAGCAGATCTCGTCGTTCCCATGACCGCCCGCGGCGGCGTCGGATGCCTGCACATCGCTCTGGCGCGGTGCCATGGACCCGTGACCGTGGCCCGACGCCGCGAATGCGTCGCACATCGGGCGCAACATCACGAACAGCAGCGCAAGAAGCACGATTGCCGACCGCCCCACGCTGCGCGGGCGGTTGAAGCGAACTCGACTTAGGGCGAGCGTACGCGCCATATATATAAAGGATATAAAGGGCCGTATCCTGCCTCTCACGGCCGCTATTCAAATCATCGGGCTCTAGGCGCGCCGGGGTTTGACCCAGGTCAAGGGTGGTATGCGGAGCCGGCTCCTTCACGCGAAACACCTGCGTCAGGGCCTAATTCGATATCGCAAGTCGCGCAGCACCTCGCGCGCGCAGTTGTGCCCGGGCGCGCCGGTCACGCCGCCTCCGGGATGGGCGCCGGAGCCGCACAGGTACAGGCCCGCGAGCGGCGAGCGGTAGTCGGCGTAACCGAGCAACGGGCGCGCAGACCAGAGCTGATCGAGCGACAGCGCGCCGTGGAAGATGTCGCCGCCGGTGAGGCCAAAGTCGCGCTCCAGGTCCGCGGGCGAGAGCGCGCTGTATGCGATGACGCTCTGCCTGAATCCCGGCGCCTGGGCTTCGATGACGTCGAAGATGCGCTCGACCGCTTCGCCCTTGCGCGCGCTCCAGTCGGCATCCGGCGCGAAGTGCTGGCAGAACAGGCTCGCCACGTGCGCCCCTGGCGGCGCGAGCGTGTCGTCGAGCGTGCTCGCGATCACCATCTCGACGATCGGCGCGCGCGCCATGCCTTCCGCGCGCGCATCGAGATACGCGCGGTCCATGTAAGCGAGCGACGGCGCGAAGAGGATTCCCGAGGACAGGTGCGGTCCGGGCTCGGGCAGGCAGGAAAAGCGCGGCAGCCGCGACAGCGCCACGTTCATGCGAAAGCTCGCCGAGCCGCATTTGTAGCGCTCGATGCGCGCCAGGAATTCCCGCGGCAGCAGATCGGGCTCGACCAATCCCAGGTACAGCCGCTTCGGGTCGACGTTGGCGACGATGGCGCGCGCGGCGAGCTCGGTTCCGTCATCGAGCGCGACCGTTCCGCGCCGTACGCGCGCCACCGGTGCGTTGCATTCGACGTCGACGCCGAGGCGTTTCGCCTCGGCCGCGAGCGCCTCGCTGATCGCGCCCATGCCGCCGATCGCATGCCCCCAGGCGCCGCGCTTGCCGTTCACCTCGCCGAAGCCATGATGCAGCAGCACGTACGCGGTCCCCGGATGGAACGGACTGGCGTAGTGGCCGACCACCGCATCGAAGGCGAACGCGGCCTTGATGGGCTCCGACTCGAACCAGCCGTCGAGCAGCTCCGCGGCGCTGCGCGCGACGAGCGCGAGCAGATCGCGGCGCGCCTCCATGTCGAGCCGGCGCGCGAGCCGACCGGCGCGCAACAAGCGCCACCAGTCTGCGATCCCGCCACCCAGGTTCGGCGGGCACTCGAGCACCATCGCGCGCAACACGCCGGTGACGCGCTCGAGCATCGCGGTGTACGCCGGCAACCGCTGCGCGTCGCGCGCCGAAAACCGCGCCAGCTCCATTTGCGCCGCTTGCATCCCGCCGCCGACTTTCAGGTAGTCGCCCGCGGACAGCGGCAGGAAGTTGGCGAGCGGCCGCTCGACGATCCTCAACCCGTGCTCGGCGAGGCGCAGCTCGCGCACCACCTTCTGCTGCAGCAGGCTGACCGTATAGGCGGCGACCGAGTTGCAAAAGCCCGGGTGGAACTCCTCGGTCGCCGCCGCGCCGCCGACGACCGGCCGGCGCTCCAGTACTTTGACCTTCAGTCCCGCCTTCGCCAGGTAGCAGGCGCACACCAGGCCGTTGTGCCCAGCGCCGATCACCAGGGCGTCGTAGGGCGCGCGCGTAACGCGTTTGATCTTTGTCAACGCGGTCATCGACGTTCCGTCTAGCCTACCCCGTGATTCAGGGAGCACATCAGAGCAGGATTCTGCAAAGGAGTACATCGTGAAGAGCAGCAAATCGCTGGTCGGCGTGCTGGCGGCGTTCGCCATGATTGCAGCAGCGGCCGCGCACGCCCAGCCCGGGTCAGGCTACGGTCCGGGTCCGGGATATGGCATGGGGCCGGGAATGATGGGTGGCTACGGCGAAGGTTACGGGCCCGGAGGAGGTTACGGGATGGGGCCGGGCTGCGGCGGCGGCGGCGGCTATGGCCCCGGACCGGGCTACGGCATGGGCCCGGGAATGATGCGCGGCTATGGGGGCGGCTACGGCGCGCTCGACCTCTCCGATGAGCAGCGCGGCAAGATCGCGAAGATCCAGGAAGAAAGCGCGCGGCAGCGCTGGGAGCTGATGGGCAAGATGCACGAGCAGGGATTCAAGATGCGCGAGCTCTATGCCTCCGGCAAGCCCGACGACGCCGCCCTGCGCCAGGCCTACGACACCATGGCGGCGATGCGCAAATCGATGTTCGAGAATTCGCTCGAGACGCGCAAGAAGATCGACGCCATGCTCACCAACGAGCAGCGCGAGCAGCTGCAGCGCGGCTGGCGGGGGCGCAAGCCTTAGATCGCGCCCCGGCGCCGCTCGACGAGCTTCAGCATGGTGTCGAGCGTGATCGAGCGGAAGGTCGCCTTGGCGATCTCGTCGATTTCCGCGAGCACCACGCCGAGCGCGTCCTCGACCTCGTGCGGCGCCGCAATGCTGTCGGTCGCGGCACGCCGGCGCTGCGCGCCCTTCGCCGGCGCGCGCCGCGGCGCGCTGATGTCCTCGAACAGTTCGATCACGTCCATCAAGGTGAGCCGCTTGGCGTTGCCCGCGAATCGGTAGCCGCCGCCCACCCCGCGCACGGCGGCAACGAGCCGGGCGCGCCCGAGGGTGCGCAGCACCTTCGCCAAGTGGTGCGGCGAGATGCGGTACTTGGCCGCCACCTCGGCCGCCGACAGCTGGCGCCCCGGGTTGGCGGCGAATTCGAGCACGCTGTAGAGCGCGAGCAGGGTGTTCTTCTGCAGCTTCAACCGGGCGCCCTCATTCGAGATCCTTCTCGAGCGGGATGAACGGCGCGGCCATCATTCCCTGGCTGCGAAAGAACGACAGGATCAGCTGGTTGTCGCGCGACAGCATGGTGCGCAACTTGGTGACGCCAAGCTTGCGAAAGCCGGCCGAGATGGCCTCGAGCAGCAAGGTGCCGACGCCGCCGAGGCGCGCGTCGGGCCGCACGCTGATCGCGAACACCCAGCCGCAGGGCGGCGAGCCGAATTCCCAGTCGCGCACTTCGCCGATGACGAAGCCTTCGATGCGCCCGCCCGAATCGGCCACCAGGAAGAAGCGCTGCCGGCGGCCGCTGCCGTAGCGCTGCAGGATCTCGGACCAGTACGCCGGCTTGCGCAGGCCGGTGACGCCGGCGTCGATCTCGATCACCTGGTCGAGGTCGGCCTGCTGCGCGCCGCGTACGCGCGCCTGCGGCGCTCCCTGCGTCGTTCTTTTCTTGAGCCAGATCAAGATGGGTCGTGTGCGTCGGGGCTAGGGTCCAAACACGCTTTCCGGTACCGGATTGCGATTCATTCGTATTGTACGCAAGGCTTTGACAGGAGGACCCTGATGAGCATCGTTTGCCGTTTCGCCGCCCTCGGGCGGCCGTTGGTCGCGCTCGCCGCGGGCGCGACGCTCGCGTTCGCGGCGCACGCGCAGGCGCCGATCAAGATCGGTGCCTTCCTTTCGGTCACCGGCCCGGCCGCCTTCCTCGGCGACCCGGAGCAGAAGACCCTCGAGCTGTACGTCGAGAAGATCAACGCCGCGGGCGGCGTGCTCGG
>Ga0153916_10001336_pt1 | contig 17578 bp, 35 predicted proteins | sample Opewatmetagenome_FD_109642 | JGI IMG/M metagenome (GOLD analysis project Ga0153916, IMG submission 109642) | Freshwater wetland microbial communities from Ohio, USA - Open water 3 Core 3 Depth 4 metaG | ecosystem: Environmental > Aquatic > Freshwater > Wetlands | place: USA: Ohio, Lake Erie... | reverse complement strand
GCTGAGCGCGCGATCTTGAAGGCGCTCACCGACGCGTACCCCGAGGAGTTGAACAAGGCCGAGGTGGCTGCGCGCGCCGGCTACGAAGCGGGAGGCGGCGGCTTCAACAACGCGCTAGGCCGCCTGCGCACGAAAGAACTGATCGTGGGTCGCGGCGAGCTTCGTGCTGCTGACGACCTCTTCCCGGAGAACACATGACACTCGACGACGCAGTGAAGCATGCGGCCAAGATGCAGCTGACCGGGCACGACGCCATCGCGGTGCACGTGCTCGTCGAGGCGAGCAAGCGAATCCTGAAGATGAAGCGGCCGATCCGCGAGCTTGCCGAGGCCGTGTCGCCAGAAGCGAACCTGAATCAGGTGACGCTCTTGGGCGGATCGGAAGAGCGATGAAGGTCCTGGAGCCGGGCCGCCCGCAGGTCGGATGGGCCAAGGAGTACACGTGCTCTGGCGCAGGCCAGGGCGGTGGCGGATGCGGCGCAAAGCTGCTGGTCGAGCAGGATGACGTGTACACCTGGGAACGCTGGTACATGGGCAGGGAGTGCGACGTGTACTGCGCGTTCACGTGTTCTGCGTGCGGCGTGGGCACCAACATCGAGAGGCCGCCGTTTCAGCCGCAGACGATCGAAGAGTGGTTGAAGAAGCATCCGGAAGCGAAGAAGGGAAAGTAGATGCCGAAGATCCTGACGAGTGACCCAGTATCTTGACGTACCCGGCTGCCTCGTGTACGGTGACCAGACCTCACCCCCGTTGTGTGGGCGTCGGAGGAAGTATGGAATCGAAGTTTCTGCATGTGACGCTGGAGAAGCACGTCCGGTTCGAGTTCATTGTTGGCGTCGAGACAAGCGTGCGACTGCTGGCTTTTTCCGGGTTCGAAGAGCCGAGTGACGATGAGTCATTCCGTCGTTTTCGACTGGTCAACGTGTACCCGCATCGTGACGACGCAGCGGAGTTGTGGGCCAACCACAGGACTGGTCAAGCCGTCCCCGTCGAACTGTGCGAGGATACTGGTGATGTGCTTCCGCGTGATGCGATACCGCGCATCGACGTCCGAAGTGACAACATCTTGTCGGTGACGCAGGAGCCACGCGGTGACTCCACCTAAAGGGGCGAAGCCGTTCCGGCATCGCAGGGAGCGTCGCCCTCTGCGCGAGCGGCTGGAAGAGAAGATCGATCGTAGCGGCGGACCGGATGCGTGCCATCCTTGGACCGGAGCGCGCCGCTGTCATCCGACTCACAAATACGGGCTAATCAGGGTGAAAGTGAATGGCGAGAACATGTGCTATCGCCGCGCTCACAAGATTGCCTACGAACTGAAATATGGCCCGGTGGGCCCTGGCATCCGAGTCCTGCATACGTGCGACAATCCACCGTGCTGCAATGAACGGCATCTGTTCGCGGGGACTCAGAGGGTGAATCTCGCAGATATGAGAGCCAAAGGGCGCGGGGCCAAGCCACCACCAGGGGCGCGTGGAACTAAGAGCGGCACCAGCAGGAAAACACCATGAGCGACGTGTGGTGCCATCAAGGCGATGCGACGGAATGGTTGCGGTCGCTGCCTGACGCGTGCGTCGATCTCGTGGTTACAGATCCTGCGTATTCGTCCCTGGAGAAGCACCGTAAGATCGGTACGACGACGCGACTGAAGGTCAGCGACGGTAGTAGCAATGCGTGGTTCGAGGTTGTACCCAATGAGTACTTCGAGTCGTTCTTCCGGGAAGTGTACCGTGTTCTGAAGAAGGACCGACACTTCTACATGATGTGTGACGAAGAGACCGCAGACATCGTGAAGCCCGTGGCGCGCGCGGCGGGTTTCACGTTCTGGAAGTCTCTCGTGTGGGCCAAGGTCGGATCCAAGAACCGATGCAAGCTTGACCCGGGTCTCGGATATCACTACCGCGCCGCGAAAGAGTCGATTCTCTTTTTCGAAAAGGGAAAGAGAAAACTGAACTCTCTCGCCGTCTGCGACGTGCTGCCCGTGCCCAAGGTTCGCGGCGCGTACCCGACCGAGAAGCCGGTCGAGTTGAACCGCATCCTGATCGAGCAGAGCACGTTGCCGGGCGAGATCGTGCTCGACCCGTTCATGGGCTCGGGCAGCGCCGGAGAAGCGGCGCTCGCGAGCGGCCGTTCGTTCTGGGGGAACGACTTGTCCGACAAGTCGCTGGCGGTTGCGCGCTCGCGGCTTTCGAGTTACCAGGGGGTAGAGTGTCTGACAAGTCTGCCAGAAGCGATGGGGTCCCCGCAGAAGCGCCTGGCGCTGTAGGCGGCATCGCGCCGCCGAGCTACGGCCGGCGACACCTGGGCGAGGTCTCGTTCGGCGACGTCTTCCCATTCGTCACGCTGGAGAAGACGCGGCGCGAGTACACGGTCGGCGGACGGACGTATTCGGTCAAGCTCGACAGCGAGCGCTATCATCTGTTCAAGGCAGACCGCGCGTGCGCGGCGTGCGGCCTTCTTGGGACGCGGCTGCTGCTCGATCTCGCGCCCGGAGCGCTGAGCCCGCACTTCAATCTGTACGCAGAGGAGGCGGGCGACCTCGTGCTCATGACGAAGGATCACATCGTTCCTGCCAGCCTCGGCGGCGGCGATGTGCCGGAGAACTTCCGACCGATGTGTTCGCCGTGCAACGTGGCCCGCGGTAATGATCCGAGCCTCACGCTGGAGCAGATCCGAGAGCGCCGCATCGTTCCGCGACCCAGCGCGAAGGAGTCGGAGGCCGCATGAAGTGGCGTACGCCACCGCAGCGCCCTGCACCGACGCCGCCGCGTCCGCCGCCGCAGCGCACGGCGGGCAGCGCGCTCAGCTTCCTGGCCGAGACGTGCGAGACGTGCGGCGATCTTCTTTTCGTTGGAGCGCACGTGGCGAAGGATGACGCGTTCTTCTGCAACGAGACGTGTCGCAAGCGGTGGCACGGCATGAAGCGCCGCGCGCTTTGGGAGAGGCATCCGGAGGGGTGCCTCTGTGTGGAGTGTGCAGGATGAAGGGCGAACGCGAGAAGATTGTGCTGTGTCTGGAAGACGCCGAGTCTCGCGTGAAGTTCTTGCGCGAGATCGCGAAGTCGTATGGTGCGACCGTGTACTACGCGACGCGCGTCAAAGAGTTCCTCATGCTGTGCTCGCTGCACTCTCGTGCAGACGTGAAGGCGATCGTGCTCGATCACGATCTTGGCGATCAAATGCCGAGCACGGACACCGATGGCTTGGATGGGCTCGATGCCGCCGAGCAGATGCCGCTGATTGTCGCGCCGGTCCTGATCTGGTCTCTGAATGAGTCGGGGGCTCCGCGCATGCAGCAGGTGCTGCGTGCCCGCGGCTTCGACCCGGTGTTGCAGATTCCGTTCATTGGATACCGAAACGAGATCGCGAAACACCTTCGCGGCTGGCTGGTGAAGACGTAAGGAGGAGACGACGATGGCTCTGTTCTTTCCAGGAATGATTGCGGGCGTGGCCAAGAAGGCCGGCATCAAGACACCGAAGAACCCGGACGACGACTTCGATCGGAACGCCTACCCGCACTTCTTCGTGTTCTGCGAGATCACGCTGGGCCGCGCGATCAGCGCCGGCACGTGGCACTCGTGGGCGGAGTACAACGCAAAGATCATCGCGTCTCTGAGCGAGGAGCGCATCAAGACCATGACGCTCGGCAATCTGGTCGACGTGGGCGTCGAACTGTCTTGTTTCTAGGAGTCGATCAATGGGGTACGCACATCTTCCAAACCTGTACAAAGACCAAGCCATCCTCCTCTTCCGCGAATGCTGGGCGATGGAGAAGATTCATGGCACCAGCGCGTCAGTGCGCTGGTCTGACGGCAAGGTCTGGTTCTCTCCTGGGGGCGAGAGCGCCAATCGCTTCAAGGCACTCTTCGCCGAGGCTGCGCTCGTCGAGGCCTTCGCGAAGGTGGGCCACGCGACCGTCATCGTGCACGGCGAGGCCTACGGCGGTAGCCAGCAGAAGCAGGCATGGCGCTACGGGCCGAACCTGAAGTTCATCGCATTCGACGTGCAGATCGGCGATCTCTGGTTGCCGGTGCCGGAAGCGGATGACTTCGTCGCGAAGCTCGGGCTGGAGTTCGTGCACTACGAGAAGACGTCGACCGACCTGGCGGCGCTGGACGCTCTGCGCGACGCGCCGAGCGTTCAGGCCAAGCGCAACGGCGTCGAGGGCGACCAGCCACGCGAGGGCGTCGTGCTGCGCCCGCTCGTGGGCATGCGCTTCGAGACGGGCGAGCGGATCGTCGCCAAGCACAAGCGGGACGACGAGCGAGAGACGGCGACGCCACGCAAGATCGTCGATCCTGCGCAGATGGAGGTGCTGACGAAGGCATCGGCCATCGCGGTCGAGTGGGTCACCGACACGCGCCTGGAGCACGTGCTCGACAAGCTGCCGCAGGGGGTCGGCATCGAGAAGACCGGCGACGTGATCAGGGCGATGACTGAAGACGTCGTACGAGAGGGCGCTGGCGAGTTCATCGACAGCAAGGAGGCTCGGCAAGCAATCGGCAAGCGAGCTGGAGAACTGTTCCGGGCGCGCCTGAAGCGCGTCGCGTTCGAAAAGGAGACCGTATGAAGCCGCTGGGTTTGCTCTTGATGACCGAGAACGGGCAGTGGGTTGGGGTGTGTACGGAGTACGACATCGTCGCGCAGGGTGACAGCGAGCAGGACGCGCTTAATGTGTTCGCTGCCATCTGGCGTATGCAATCGCGCTTGGACCACGAGAGAGGTCGCGGGTTTCCGGATTCGATTCCGGCGACGCCCAACGACGCTCCCTGGTCGTACCGTGACCGCTTCGACCAGGCAGCGGCCGGCCGCCCCTGGCTGTGCCAGGAGCACGATGCCTCGGGTGCGCTGTGCACGCGCGAGTTCGAGGTGCGTGTGGTGCGCGCGTGAGCGACGAGAAGGATCTGCCGGGGCCGGGGCTGCTCAAGCTCGGCGTGGGCGCCGACGGCGAGATGACGGTCACGGACAACGAGGGCAACTCGGCTCCGCTCTTTCCGCCCGGTGCACGTGAACAGATATGCGCCGCGCTCGACGACATGAACGTCACGATCAACGAGGACGGCATCGACATCCACATGTACGGCGCTTGCCCGATGCAGGGCGAGGGCACGGTGGACGGGCTGCCGGTGTACTTCCGCGCACGCGGCGCATCGTGGAAGCTGGAGATCTCGGCTGAGGTCGATGGTGATGCGGTCGGCGTGGGCTTCGGCGAGGCGCCCGGTTGGATCATGGGCGCGGACTACGGCAGCTGGCCCGACGCCGGCTGGATTACGGGCGCGCACGCCCGTCAGTGTTTCATGGCGGCCGTTGCCTCGTGGCGCGCCGCGGGCGGCGCGAAGGCGACGCAAGGCGAGGTGCCGCTCGCCCCGCGATGGCCGGTGCCCAGCGGACCAGACAAGCCGTCCGACGAGGCCGCAGACGACGTCTGACAGTGCTGCGATTTGTTGTTGCGGCGCTCACCGCTGGGCGTTATATACACGGCGAGGGTTCATGACGCAGCCGGGCATCGGGGTCATCATCGCGCGATTTCAGACGACCGAGCTTCACGCTGGCCATCGAGCACTGCTCGACGAGGTGACCTCGAAACACCGCCATGTTCTCGTGGTGCTCGGCGTCGCGCGTACGTATGTGCCGACGTTCAACAACCCGCTGGATGTCGAACGTCGCGCGGAGATGGTACGTCAGCGGTACCCGAACGTGCGGGTCGTGAGCCATCGTGACTGCCGCTCGAACGGGCTCTGGTCGGAGAACCTGGACAAGCTGATCTTGGAAGCCTTTCCGAACGAAACGGATGCGACGCTCTACGGCTCTCGCGGGAGCTTCATCCCGAGCTACAAGGGGCGCTTCCGGTGCGTCGAGCTTCCCGAGGCGGCGCTGATCTCGGCTACCGAACTACGGCAGGAGGCGGTCGATCATCCTGCGCTCACGCGCGAGTTCCGCGCGGGAATGGTCTACACGGCGACGACGCGTCCACCTCTCGTGTTCCAGACGGTCGACGTGGCGATCGTCGATGCCGATCGCGAGCGGGTGTTGCTCGGCAGCAAGCGTGAGGACGAAGGTGACCTGCGGTTCATCGGCGGCTTCGTCGATGGCGCAGATCCGAGTCTCGAAGTCGCTGCTCGCCGTGAGGCTTTCGAGGAGACGGGGGGCATCGAGCTTGCGGACTTCCGGTACATGGGGTCGCTGAAGATCGACGACTGGCGCTACCGCAATGCGCGCGATTCGATCATGACGGCGTTCTTCGTGGCGACGCATGTGTTCGGCGCGCCGAAGGCGTCAGACGACTTGGACGGCTCGTGCCAGTGGTACAACTTCGTGCCGGGATTCGCCACGAGCGCGACCGGCACGTCAGCAACTTCGCTCGAACCGAGGCTAGTCGAAGAGCATCGTCCGCTGTTGCGGATGCTAGTGAAGTACGGGCAGGAACAGAAGTGGTGGAAGGCTTGAAGAGAGTCCTGGCGGAGGCGCGCGGCTTGATGGAGGTGATCGGTGAAGGATGAGGATTTTCTTTGCATTGGTCGTGGCGACCGGCACAACCTCGCCGCGCGGCGCGCCTGGGAGCAACGCGATTGGACGAAGAAGTCGGTGACGATTTCGTTTCGTACCATCGTCGATCTGCTGAAGCTTCCGAGGCCGCTTGATGTGCAGCTGAGCGAAGACGGGAACGGTCTCACCTTCTCTTGGACGGAAAAGCCGTAAGATGATCCTCACCGAAGAACAGCAGCGGTGGTGCGCCGAGCACATGTGCGGGTTGGGCTTTGACGACGACGACGAGGACAAGGTCCAGTACACGCACGTGTGCGAGTTCGTCGGCGGCGATGGTGACGCGCCGCGGCCCGCGCTCGCCAAGCACATGACGCGCAAGAAGCTCGTGCGCGCGCGCCGCGCCAGGAATGCGTGGGCTCGGGCGCTTGCCTGTAGCTCGGGTTTCACCGTTCGAAACGGCGACACGGGCGAGACGCTCAAGACGAGCAGGGAAACGGCGCACTACTGGCGCGGAAGGGAGAACGAAGCGCCGAGGTTCGATACGACGCTGCCCAGCAGAAGCCCGTTGTGCGACGGGTGTTACTCGTGGATCGGTGGACACGATCACAGCACCGTGTTTGGCGCGTACCCTCGGAGGCTGAAGTACTGTCGCGCTTGCTGCGCCTCTGGCGTGAACGATCGCGACTACGAGCGGCGAGCGGCTGCCTGGACGGCTCGCAAGCAGCCGCTCGCACACGAGCCGCAGAGATCTGTCGCGCTCTGCCGCTCGCCGCGGCTCTGGATCGGCAATGCCGATGCGCCATGGCCGGCCCTGGACACTGCCGCGACGGTCGAGGCGCGTGCCGAGCGCTCGAAGCACTGGGCGAACATCACGTGCGAGAACTGCGTGCGCATCCTTCGCGAGCGCGGCTGTCCGTGATCTTCAGCGCACAGCAGTGGTTCTGCAACGCGTGCGGCAAGGAGCAGTTTTCCATTCCGCACTGCGGCTACGGCCGCGAGTACCGGTGCTGCGACAAGCGCTGCTACGACGAGATGATGATGCGCGCCGCGAGCAGCACGCTCGGGTTGATGCCTAAGGAGAAGAGCATGCCGGGCACGAAGCGCGAGAACAGTGTCGCTTCGAAGGCGCTTGAGGCGCTTTACGATGCGGCGAGAGCGTATCGGACGATCACGTTCACGCCGACGCCGAAGACGGGGCCGTTAGGGAGCGCGTTGGACGATGCGCTCGATACGGCGAAAGCCGCTCTTGGTCGCTAACCGGATGAGCATGGGAGAAGGAGAAGGGGTGATGTCATGGGTGAGTTCTTCGTGCCGATGAGCCTGGTGACGGCGACCGACAGCTACAAGGCGTCTCACGCGCAACAGCTGCCGCCGGGCACGACGCGCGTGTACTCGTTCTTCGAGAGCCGCGGCGGTGTTCATGCCGAGACGACCTTCTTCGGGCTCCAGTACTACCTGAAGCGCTACTTCGAAGGACGCGTCGTCAGCCAGCACAACATCAACGAAGCGATCGAGTTCTGGAAGGCGCACTTCGGCACCGACAAGGTCTTCGCTCCGACTGCGCGCGGCTGGCAGCACATCGTCGACCGGCATGGGGGACGTCTGCCGGTCGAGATCTGCGCCGTTCCCGAGGGCACCACCGTTCCGACACGCAACGTGCTCATGACGATCGAGAACACGGATCCGGCGGTGCCGTGGCTCACCAACCACCTAGAGACGATCCTGAGCATGGTGTGGTACCCGATGACCGTCGCGACGCAGAGCCGCGCGATGCGAAAGCTGCTGCTCGCGTCGCTGGAGCGCACCGGAGACCCGTCGCTCATCGACTTCAAGCTCCACGACTTCGGCTTCCGCGGCTCGACGTCGATCGAGTCGGCAGGCATCGGCGGCGCCGCGCACCTCGTGAACTTCAAGGGCACCGACACGACCGCGGCGCTCATGATGCTGCACAAGTACTACGGAGAGCCGATGGCGGGCTTTAGCGTCCCAGCTTCTGAGCACAGCACGATCACGTCCTGGGGCCGCGAGCACGAGGTCGACGCGTACCGGAACATCCTGGAGCAGTTCCCGGATGGGCTCGTCGCATGCGTGTCGGACAGCTACAACATCTTCGAGGCGTGCCGCAGTCTCTGGGGTGGCGCGCTGCGAGACCGCGTGCTCGCGCGCGACGGCTGCCTGGTCGTGCGACCCGACAGCGGCGAGCCGACGCAGGTGGTCCCGCAGGTGCTGGCGCTACTTGGGGAACGCTTCGGCTTCTCGGTGAACGCCAAGGGCTTCAAGGTGCTCGATCCGCACGTGCGCGTGATCCAGGGCGACGGCATCGATCACGACATGCTGCGCGCGGTGCTTGCCGCCATCGAGGCGACGGCGTGGTCGGCCGATAACATCGCGTTCGGCTCGGGCGGTGGTCTGCTTCAGAAGGTGAACCGTGACACGCAGAAGTGCGCGATCAAGTGCTCGGCCGCCGAGATCAACGGCGAGTGGGTCGACGTGATGAAGGACCCGATCACCGATCCGGGCAAGAAGTCGAAGGCGGGACGTCTCGCGCTTAGGCGCGTCAACGGTCAGCTGGTGACCGAGCGCGCATCAGCTGGACCAACGGCGGCCCTGTACATGCGCGAGCACGACCTGTTGGAGCCGGTGTTCCGCAACGGCGAGGTGCTTCGCACTCAGACGTTCGCCGACATCCGGCGCCGCGCGCTGCTGGATGGCTGACCCGTGAGTGCGACGGACGGCAACTCGGCGGAGCTGTGCATCTTTCTCTTGCTGGGGGCGACGATCTTCGCGCTCTACGGCGCACAGCAGTTCGTGATGGCTCGTATCGAACGCCGCCGTCTGCGAATCACGCTGGACTACGTGCGACGCTCGAAGCTCAGTCAGAAGGAACTGAAGCGTTTTGCTGACGAGGCCTGGGAAAAGCTCCACGCGGATAGCGTCCGGGTGGATCGGGAGCAGGCGGCCCGTCACCAGAAGTTCTGGACGGAGTTCGCGGCGGCGTACGGGAAGGCAACGGGGCAGACCTTCCCGAAGCCGCCGCCGGAGATCTTGCCGACGAAGTTGCCACCGCGAGGATCAGCATGACCGATACGCGCACCCAAGATCTGCAAGAAGAGGCTCACGAGGCACGCGTACGTCTGCGCCTGCTGCTCGACGCGTCGACCGAGCTACTCGACGCGCTGGATGCCGATCGGGCGCGTGATCCAGGAGATGCCGACGCGGAGAAGCTCATCGAGATCTGGGTCGGCACGGCCATCGAGCGTCTGCGCGAGACGACGACGTACCTCAAGAAGGTGATGTAATGAAACATCGCGTCAACAAGGAACGCGGCTCGTTCAGCGCAGCACTCGAACTGCTCAAGGCGGGTCAGCGCGTCGCGCGCGCCGGGTGGGACGGCCAGGGTATGTGGCTCTGCCTCGTGAAGCCGCAGCCCGGCGATGCCGAGTGGTGCGAGGTTGGCGGCGGGTATGCTCGCGTGGTCCTCGACAAGCGACGTCAGCCTGGTGACGCTGGATTCGACGTGAGCGGCTTCCAAGATCTGATCGACGGGACGACATCGCCGCGCCTCCTTTCCTGGATCGGCCTGAAGACCGCCGACGACGGCTTCGTGCCATGGCTTGCAAGCCACGCCGACCTCCTATCCGACGACTGGATGGTGGTGCCGTAAGAGCTTCGGCTCGATGGGCCTTCCGACGGGCCCGAACGCGAGGCTTCGGCACTCGCGAAGGTACGCGGGTCTGGCTCGCCAGAGATTCCAGCTGGAGCGTCGCCCGCGAGGCGTCCAGCAGGCGCCACAAGTGACGCCCGACGGGAAGTCTGTCGTGATCCAATCCTGCGTGTTATGCTTCGTGCATGGACACGGTATCTTCCGGGAAAGACCTCTTCTGGTTTTTCACGCAGTTCTGGTCGACCATCGTCGTCGCGCTCGTGATCTACGGCGGTGGTTTGACGGCGAATCAAATCGTCACGACGATCTGGCCACAGACCGGCGATCTTGTGAGCGGGAAGACGAAGGTCATGGACTCGAAGCTGCCGCTGCTCTTCCGGCTTTGGTACGTGACACATCTCGCGCACCCGTTCATCGTCGGCGCTGCGATCAGCTTCATCCCAGCGTTGCCGCATCCGGACTTCGTCACGAGTCGCACGTCTGGGGCGCTTTGGTTCGGGCTTGCTGGAATGGGCAACGGCACCATCCACGCACTCGTCGAGGCCTTGGTCGGTCAGGTGCGTAAGCTTGTCGACCTGCTCGTGCCTTGGGTGCGGCAGAAACTCGGGCTGCCATCACGCTCGTCGAGCGTGCCCACTCCCCCACCAGCAAACGATCCGCCGCCGCCGGCCGGCGCGACCGTCATCCCGATCAGCTCGGCCAACAAAGCGCCGTCCGACCCGCCCCCTCCCGCGGCTGCATGACCATGTCACGCACGCAGCTGGTTTTGTTGGTCGTCGCTCTTGTGGGCGTGCTCATCGTTGGCTTTGTGGCCGGTCGTGGATGCAGCCAGGGAACGCCGGTGGGACCCGACCCCGTCATCCAGGGCATCGACGCCGGTCCCGGCGAGACCGAAATCGCCGCGCGTCTCGATGCCGCTGTGCAGGCTGACCAGGCACGCATGGATGCAATCGAGCGAAAGTTCGATGACGACATCGCTGCGTTCGATGCGCAGCAGCGGGCCGAGTACGAGCGCCTGCGCGGTGGAGACGATCTGGACGCCGCCGCTCGCTACTTGTCCGAATGGAATCACTCACGAAGCAGGGACGCTGGGACATGAACGACGAACAGATGCGCCGTGACTGGGAGAGGCAGAGCCCCGTGCGCAAAGGCCGGCTGATCGGCCGTACCCCGGATGGCTGGAATACCTTCGACACGAACGAGCGCGAGGGCTGGTTCAATCGCACGGCGCGCGCAGTGCTGGTTGCCGGTGAGCGGCCGTACCGCGGACCAGCGAAGGACATCATCCTCTCGACGACGGTGACGCGGTTTGCGAACCCAGACGAGTGTTTCGACGGTCCGACCGTTGGTCGTCGCCATCAGCCATCGCAGATCTTGTCGCAGACGTCGCACGAGCACGTCTACCGTTGCAGCAAGTGCGACGCCGTGTTCCGCACCGTGTGGCGCGATCAGCCTTCGGCGTGGAAGGTTGCAGCAGGCGTTCGATGAAGCGGGCTCAGCGAGACTACCTTCGCGAAGAACAGGCGAAGACGAAGCTCTACGCCGAGATGCCGCTGTCTGAGCTTGCGCCGATCGCCGCAGCTGAAGGTCGCCACGGCAACAAGTGCTGCATCTGTCTCCTGTGCATCGAGCATCCGGACTGCCTCGACGATCATCCTCCGCCACCTTACTGCTCGTCGGCCGATCATCACTACACCTGGCGCACACGTCAGCGCGCGCGCCGATACGGAGCAATGTCATGAGTTTCGCGGGCTTTATCAAGAGTTGGCAGTTCATGGCCATCATCGTCGGCATTCTCGCCGCGGCCGCGATCGGTTCTGTTGTGTACGGCGTCGCGACACACACGGAGCCCGGATTCAGCGACGAGTTCCGCGCACTGCACTTCGAGAACGGCCTGCGCCCGCTTCCCGTGTGCGTGACCGGCTACTCTGCTGAGCACGATGGCCCGGAGCCGCACGACCAAGCCACAGCGACGGCAGATGAGCTGGGCCAGGTCGAAGCTGCCACGCAGCAGATCAACGACCGCGTTGGACTCCGCCTGCTCACGTCGGGCTCGCCCGAAGCCACGCCGTGCGTGATCCACGTACAGATCGGCGTTCCTATCGACGACACCTGGAGCGATCCTGGCGGTCGCGCTTGGCCGTGTACAAGCTCGGCGTGCTGCATTCAGACCGCGAATACCGGCGGCGTCGAGATGACAGGATTGGTGCTTCAGCATGAGCTGGGTCACTGCCTGGGCCTTGCGGACAATTGCTTCTTGTCGTCCATCATGTGCGGCGGTCACTGCTGCGAGATGCGCCCTGCCGAGCCAGGGACGTATCCGCCGCGCATGACGGACAGCGACCGGGCACTGCTTCGCAGCCTGTACACCGGAGAAGAGCAGTGACGGCTCGATGGCTGGGGGCGCTCGCGCTCGTCGCCGCGAGCTTCCTGCCGTCACGATCAAGCGGACAAGACCAGACGCCTCCCTCGCCGCCGTCATCGGCCACTCAGTTCCAGCTGCCCGATCCTGGCGACATTTTGCCGCTGCACCGGGGCGCGCCCGCGCCGCGCGACGGTTTGCTGATCGGCGCTGGTGATCTGCTTCAGATCCAGCAGAGCTACGAGCACATGCGCTTCTTGCTCGGGCTCACTCAGGAACGAGACGCGCAGGTGTGTGACGTGCGCGTCCAGATCGAGCACGCGCACACCGTGGCCGCCGAAGAGCGTCTCACACTCCGCGACGAGCTTTGGACGGCGCGGCAGGCTGAGCTTGTGGCGCAGGTGATGGCAGCGCAGCAGCAAGCGCAGCGCGCTGGTCAGCGCGGCATCGAAGAGAGCCCCGCGCTTTGGGCGGCCATTGGCGCGGTTGTGGCGACGGCGGTGTTCGTTGCCGTGTCGGTGCACTAGCGCCGCTTGAACCTGTTGCCGTTTGCTAGTCGGCGATCTTCGACGTCCACCGCGAGCAGCATCCGTACGCGTCGACCTTCGCCGGCTTCCAGCCACCGGGGACGACTTCGCCGACAGCCATGCAAAGCCCCGCGGTCTCCGCATTGGTCGGCTTGAAGGCAAGGCAGTTGCTGCACCCGGTGCCAGGCTCCTCGACCTGGGTCAGGCCGCTCGTCGCCGGCTCGACTGGCTGAAGACCTGGGAACGCGAGCCAACGCGACAGTGGCTGGCCGAAGACGTGGTAGCCGCAGACCATCGTCGCGTTCACGCGCACGCTCTTGCCGTGGATCACGCAGCGCCCGTCGGCCGAATCCCAGAGGATGCAGTTGCGGCAGAGCCTCCCCTCGCCCGTGCCGGTGGGCGCGACGTAGAGCACGTCAGCAGGCGTTGGTGGCGGCGGAAAGTCCTTGATCACGGGCAGCTTGGGCTTGGCCATCGGTAGATCGTACGCCGACCTTGACCGATTCGCGAGCCACCCGTACTGTCGGACACATGGCGGGTGCACGACGGAAGCGGACAGTCGACGAGCAGGCGTTGTACGACGAAGTGGAGTCCCTGAAGAAGCTCCGCGCGGAGCACGCAGAGCAAATCACGGCTGCGCTCGATCGGCTCTATAGCGTCGGGTCAGCCGACGAGACAGATGCGGTACTCGGCGCGCACGCGCGAGCTGCGCTTGCTGCGCGCCGCCGCTTGGACGAGACAAACGCGCGCATTGTGGCGCTCACGGAGCGGTATCGGGAGCTTCGCGCTCGTCGAACCGAAGACGTCCCGCTGTGAGTGGCGACGACAAGCGGCTCAGCCGCGCGGACCACCTGATGCCGTACGCCGAGCGTTACATTTCGCTCGTGATTGAGCGGAAGTGGTACGGAAAGCGGATGCATGCGCGCGACCTGTCCAAGCTGGATAGCGACATCGAGACCGCGCTCGAAGACTATGAAGCCGCCGCCGCACGCGAGGCTCGGCTCGAAGCTGAGGCGCCTGTCCGCAACCAGCGGCCGGTTCAGCCGCCGCCGCGGCGTACGCATGCGCTGACCCGAGCTAGCGGTCGTGCACGGCCAGCAGCTGATCATCCGTGGAATCAGCGAGCCGTGATGCCAAAGAAGTAGTCATGAGTGTTTCACGGGCCAGGAGCCAGTACGTGGTGGTTCCGGCAGACATGTTCGAGGTAGCCGATCCAGTCGTCGTTGCGCAAGCTGGGGCTGTTCTCGTAACGAAGGGCCCACCAGACGCAGGATTCGAGCCCGCTGTAGCTGAACGATGCGCACTGATTCATGCAGTACGTCGACCAGCGCTCATCATCGTCGTCATCGCCACCGGTGGAACGCCAGAGCAGGATGGCAAATAGGTACATGAGCAGCGCGGCAGTTCGTTGCTGTTCGGAGAGATGATGCGCGCTCGGGTCTGGTCGCGCGCCAGAAGCGATCTCGTGCGCCACCTGCTTGCGGCGTCTCTGAGCCTCGCCCATTTACTTCGCCTCGGGCGGCTGCGTCGCCTTCAGCGCCGCAGCAACGACCTCGTGCGACTCCTTGCCGAGCACGTCGGGTCGAATGGTGTCGATCGCTGCGCGCGCCTGGGCCTTCTTGAAGCCGAGACCGACGAGCGTCTTCTCGGTGTCGGCAAGTACCGCCTCCCGATCGTCGATGGCGGCCTTCGCGGCAAGGGCGGGGTCGAGGCGCGTGCGGATGTTGCGATCTCGCGATGGGTGGCGAACGGCGACCATTGCGCGGCGACCGATGGCGGCGATGCCGTCCCAGATCTCATCGAGCGGCAAGCTCAAGCTGATGAACTTGTTGATGTGAATGTGAGCGCGACTGCGAAGCTTCGGCGTGGTCATGGTGTGTCGTATGCTAGCAGTTACCGCTGGTCACTGCCAGCGTCGGCGTCGGCGTTTCGTGACCAGCGGGTTCATCGGCCGACGTCGCTGCGCGTCTTCTTGAGGTGCGCCCTGGCCTCCTCCAGCGAGGCGATCAGGTCGTCGAGATCTTCGAGCAGGAACTCGGGGTGCGGCTCCTCGCGCCAGCGCGCGCCGAAGCGGTCGCTCTCCGGCGTGCACACGTCGTCTTCGGCATCGTCCTTCGTGTAGCCGTAGCTCGGGTGGACGATGAACGACTCGCGTCGGACCTCCACGGACATCTTGCCCTTGCCTTCGAGACACATTCCCATCGCGACCTACCCTTTCTTTGCTTGTTGGAGCGCCGTGCGCGCAGAGGCGCGCGTTTTGAAGGTGCCGATCCAGTGGGATCGCTACCGTGCGGTTCCTGCGGCGTAACCGCCGTACTTCTTGACGCGCTCTTTGCAGTGCTTGCAGGTGACGCGGTTGATGTTGCGGGTGATCTCGTCGGCCGGATGCGCGAAGCCCTCCTCGTTCTTCTTGATCCGGAGGAGCTTCCGGTAGTACGCGGCGTAGCCGATGCCGCACGCGGGATAGCGGAACATCGTGAAGGTGCGCTTGGTGCCGTCCGGATCGATGAAGCCGCGTGCAGCGAAGTGCACCGGGTACTTCGGCGCCTTGAAGGCACGTGCTTCGAGCTTCAGCTTCTTGAAAGCGCGTTCCGGCACCACGTCGCCGATCGACGCGTGCTCTTCGAGGTGCTCGATCATCGCCATGGGGCTGTGAGCGATGAAGTTCACGATGCCCTCGTAGCCGCCTCCGCGTGGCTTCTTCGGGAAGAGGAGCGTGCACGCGCAGCAGCGGATCTCGCCTTTGCGATCGTTGACATCGCCGTATACGTAGACGTCGCTCGATCTTCCGTCCTTGCATGTTTCGGCGAAGCGCGCGTAGCTCATGACTCTTCCTCGTGCCGGGGGAGCCCGGCTGCTTTGTGAAGCTCTGCGATCATCGCGTCCTTCTCGTCCGAGATCTTGCGCAGGTCGATCTCGAAGTACTCGGCGAGTAGACGCTCGATGCCCTTCTGCGTCGGCACGAACTCCTCGTCCGAGCTGAAGCCGTCCTCGTCGATGTCCTCGGGCACGCGCTCGCACACGGCCATGTCGCGCTCTTCGAGCCACGACAGGAAGTCGCCGATCGTCTGCGACTGAGCCTTCACGGCCCGAAGCTTCTCGTGCTCGGGGTACTTGGCGCTGCTCACGGCTCTGCCTTTCCGAGATAGGGCGCTGCGACGAACGTGGCGCTCGTGTTGCCTTCCGCACGCCATCGCCGCAGCTTTCCGGCGATCTGCCAGCCGAGGTCGGTGAGCTTGAAGACCGGCTGCATGCCGGTGCCTTCCCAGAGCAGGAGCCCGGCGTCTTCAATGTCCGACGCGCAACTCCAGTCGTCGTGACCGAAGATCTTGGTGCCGTCGTTCAGGCGAGTCGCATAGCGACAGTTGGTGACCGCTGCGGGACGCATGCGCTCTTCGCCGTCAGCGCCGCGCTTGAAGTGCCCACGCCTGGGCCGGCCCGGCTCCGAGCGCATGTGATCGGCCTCCGGGAGTCCGCGGTGGTCGACACATCTCACCTCGATGTAGAGCAGAGTGGACCAGTGGTCCTTGCCCCACTTGGACATCGGGATCGCCTGGCCATCCCACTCCTTCACGAGCTTCAAGTCGGGCTTGGCCTCGGCGCTGGCTGAGGTCTCCATCACGCTGTTCTTTTGCATCGGTCGTCCTTCTAATCGTAGTCGCGCAGACCGAAGTACCTGGCGACCATTCGCCAGTTGTCGATCGGGATCGCGGCCTTGAGGCCTGCCTTCGCGAGCGCCTCGTAGATCTCTGCGACGCACCACCAGCCGATGACGGCTGGATCGGTATTCGCGAGCCATCGCGCGAGGCTGTACCCGAGGAACGGATACTCGGGCGAGAACTCGTGGAACGGGCCCAGCTTGCAGATCTGCTTGACGTTCTCGTACGACTCCTCGGAGAGCAGGTCGATGGTCAGCGGCTCTCGTGTATCGTCGTCGTCGGGCGGCTCGTGACCGCGCATGGCCATGCGGAATCGATTGCCGCCTTCGTCATAGGTGCCGTCGTTCTTGCCTTGCCAGATGTACGGCTTCTTTGCCTCGAAGGACCAGCGCGTCGGATCGACGATCGTTTCGGTGTCGACGCCGTACTTGCCGTGCTTGTTCGGCACCACGATCCAGCCGTGGTTACAGAAGCCCTGCCTCGCGTGCGTCTTCCAGTGGCCGGCGGGGTTGATCTTGCCGAGCCAGTGGCCGTACACCGCAGTGCCGCCGAAGTGGGGAGCGAGCATGTTGGCAACCGCGAAGCAGCTGCCTTCCCACTCGGCCGTGGTGAGCCCGGTGAGCTTCTCGTAGCTCTTCATGCTGAGGTGCGCGACGCCGGTTGTCATCGCGCGACCCGTCCGTGATGGCAGATCATTGCTTCGCTCCGTACTCGGGACAGAAACCCTTGTCGCGCGCCTGTCGAACAGCGTGTGGATGACGACTCCATCCGACATGTCCGCACTCGCCGCACTTGTACTCGACACTTGGACGCCAGCTGCTTGGATTGCGAACACGCCCGGTTGGCTCCGGCTTGCCGTACTTCGCGTACCAGTCTTCAGCCGTG
>Ga0153916_10001335_pt1 | contig 17579 bp, 16 predicted proteins | sample Opewatmetagenome_FD_109642 | JGI IMG/M metagenome (GOLD analysis project Ga0153916, IMG submission 109642) | Freshwater wetland microbial communities from Ohio, USA - Open water 3 Core 3 Depth 4 metaG | ecosystem: Environmental > Aquatic > Freshwater > Wetlands | place: USA: Ohio, Lake Erie... | reverse complement strand
GTTGCATTGGTCTTTGGCAGAGAGAGCTCCGGACTGACAATGAAGAAATCGATGCTTGTGATTTGGTCTTCTCGATACCCACCTCTGCAAGGTATCCAAGCATAAATCTGAGCCATGCAGTCGCAGTTACCCTGTATGACCTCTTCGTGAGATACGTGCCGAAGAGGAAACAAGCCCTGTCCGGTGCCCGGCCAGCAACAAGGCAGGAACGGGACCAGGTGTGCAAGTTCATCGATGAAGTAATGGATTGTCTTCCAATCCCTGAACACAGGAAGCCAATAATGAAACGGGTCTTCAGGAATCTGTTGAGCAGGTCTTACATTACAGGGAGAGAAGCTTTCACAATGACCGGATTCGCTCGAGTGCTGAGAGACCTTGTACTAGAAAAGGACAAGGACTACTCTGCGCCGTAACCGAGCTTTCTCCTCAGCTCAGGGTCGATTCGGTCGAAGACTATTCTACATGGCGTAGGTATCTTTGGAGCGGCTTTCTCGAGTGCTTCGTGAGCAGTCTGAATCTGATCTCTGTTGACGCGTATCGTGATTATGGCTTGGCCGGGACGAATACGTGCAGAACTGCCAATAACCTTGCCCCACGCCTTTCGCATGCCATCTTGTACTCGGTCTGCTCCTGCCCCAGTAACCATTTTGTTTTCGCGAAGCCACTGATATGGTTTGACACGAATTCTCAGGTGGAACTTCTGTTTCGCGGTCTTCTTGGACATGTGCCTGTTCGCTGCGATACGTGCGGCCTCAAGGGCTTGATTCCTAATCTGGCATCGCTCAAGACCAACGAGAGACATCTCTACCTCAAAGTCACCATTGGGCTGGCCCATGTCAAAGCTGACCAGCTTGGATGCTGGTTGTCTGTGAATGAATTTACCACGCATGAATGGTGGCCGATCACATTCCCTATAGCAACGCCCGGGACGCTTACCCATTGTTCTCACCTGATACGTAGTCTATGGCCGTACGTAGTGGGACTCAGCGAAACGCCCTGCGGACCGAATAAAAGGATTATGGCATGGCTTGGAGAACCTCGTGCCCGCTGATTCATGTGGCGTATCCAAGTCTGCTTGAGAAGGATGGTACCACCCGAGGACGGGCGACGGGCACTATACGGCAGACAACGTTACGAATGGCTAAGCAGTATTCTGACAGAAGAGTGACTCAATCCACGAAGACAGGGCCCGTATCATCGATGTGTCATTTCTGAAGAGATTGCAGCAATCACCATTAGCGGGAAAATCACTGTTGCGTCGCCTATGACCGTTTCATAGTTCGCATCTGTCTGAACCTTTTGCCACGAGATTCCTTCCGCGATAGGGGCGCCGCTCAAGCTTCCTCCTTCTGGCCGGTCAAGTGTTATCTGTATCGCCATGTCAAGGCCGCCTCGCAGGATCGTGCTGCCCATCGCAAAATGCTTAGCAAGGCCGCCCCCAAGCATGATTGCCCCCGTCCTTTTCGTTGCAGTAATCATCTCACCAAGTATTCGGAGGTCTTTAACGAAATCAAGTGACAGAGGCTGCATAGTGCTATAGGTGTACATGTGAAAGCCCAGCATTGAGTCCATCAGTCCCGGCGAGAAGATTGGGACTTTCTTGAGTGCAGCCTGGCGCAGTATAGACGTCTTGTCAGTCAACGTGTCTCCAAGTTCTGTCAGGAATTCGCTTGGTGCAAGAGTGACTCGCTTTTTCTGAGACAAAGAGTCTAGAAACCTATAGATCATCTTTTCAAAGAGTTCAAAGTCTTCGTTACGTACGATTATGTCAGCAATCCGGCCCATGCCCATCTGCCTGAGCTCGATGTCGTCCCTCTCCTGGGGAACACGATAGTGTGCGCCACCGTATGCTTCGACGAGGTCATGTACGATGTTCGCACCACTCGTAACTATCGCATCAATGTACCCCTCTCTCACGAGGTAAGCTATCATGTTTCTTAGCCCGCCCGGAACCATTGGACCGGACATCGAAAGGAAAGTGAAACATTCCGGATCTTCAAACATTCTCGACACGATTGCGGTAGCCCTGCCAAGACGACCAGCGCCGAGCACTCCAACGTCCTGCATCGCGTGCACGAGCTCAGCAACGGACATGTTTCTCTGTGGGTCGATGTACTTTACCCGCTCCATGATGATCAATTAGTCGAACGCTGTCGGGCGGTGATAAAGCATTCTGTCAAACGGATAAGATGGGCGCGAGCTCGAACCAATCCGGGAGGGCTATGTTCGGGCTCGCGCGCCTAAGAACGAGTTCTCAACGATGGGATAGGGCGCGGCTTTGATTCAAGCTTTTGGGTTTCCATCGTGAGCCCGAAAGTAGGATTTGGGCCCGGAGGGATTGGCGAAAGTACTTGTATTTAGTTCAATAGGCTTAAACGGGCGCAAGGGCAAAGAAGCCAGCATGCAGATGATTGCTGCGGGCTACTGGTACTTCGTTTTGATAGCAGGTTTGGTGGTCCAGGGGGTCTGGATGTTGTTGACCCGGTGGGGGCGCGAAAGGTACATCCGCAGTATTACCAACTTCCGAAAGCCCTCTTCCGCATCGGAGCGGTTCTACGGTTGGCACCTTTCGGCACCGGGCAATGTTGTGCTTGAGGCCATCATTGTTGATAGTGCCATCGTACTGCTGGTCCTCTATGTGACATTCACGCAGGCAGATATGAGCTACTTCATGGGGGCTTTGCCGGTCCTTGCTCTGGTAATGATACTATCGATTGTAGCTCCGATTCAGACAGCTAGACGAGTTGGAGGACTCGTCCGCATCGAGAAAGAGCTGTATGATAATATCAATGCTGCAACTGATAAAGTGAGTCAAGTAAGAACGGTTATTGACAACCTCCTGAATCCGTTGCAGGTGCCGGATGGACGATACTGGTTTGCGCTCTTCAGAATCGCGTTGACCGAGGATCCTGTTGGCTGGTCTGCGCGAGACGTGTTGATGGAGAAAGCAAAAGAACTGGACATGCTAGCAGAGCGAGTGCGCCGCGGCGAGAGAGTCCCCATGAAAAGCACGGGCTCGGAGCGAGGAGCCGAAATAGAGTAACGAAAGGATTGGGCATTCGATATCATCATTTAGTAAGTCTTAAATGGTGTCTGACAAGAGGCCTCGAGAACCCACTCAGCGAGGAATCGCTAATGTCAGCAGGCAAAGTCTTGAAGGGCCACACGGGTACTGTAGTCAGCTATCGCAGAGGAAAGCATCTTCAGCATTTTGGCCAAGTCATACTAGAGTTTGATACTGTTGACTCGAAGGCCGCCGCAGCCGCTCTTGTGGGCCGGAATGTCAAGTGGGTCTCGCCCAATGGCATCGAGTTCCTTGGGAAAGTCTTGGGTGTGCATGGCAACAGCGGCGCAGTCAGAGCGAAGTTTCGGACAAACCTGCCGGGACAGGCTTTGGGGACTCCCGTGACTCTATTATGAGTGCAGCCCTCAACTTTTATCAGAGAATCATCAGACACTGACATGGCTCCGGTGATGATCTTGGCTATCTGAGGGCATTCGTGCCCAGCGACGAGTCATAGTTAGACTGAGGAGCCACCTCAGCAATGACTTCCTGAGGAATGCCAGAGAGTATGTGGTGGATCATTTACCTTGCGATGTACTGGTCGGCGGGATTGACGCTCAAGACAGGAGACGACTTGCTTGACGAGCTGAATCGACCTAACCTTGCTTGGTTCCCGCTTGGACTCTCGGGCCTATTCTTTGGTACAGTAATGACACTGTCACAGTGGGATATGGCCATGCTTGGTGCAGTAGTGATTGGCGTGCTGTTGACCGGCAAGGTCGACAAACCCCAGTTCATGGCGGGCTTCTTACTAATTGGGCTATTGCTGGCCATTCGAGGCATTCCCGTAGTCACAGCTTGGCTTGACTGGTGGGCTCTTCTCATCATGCTGTTGCTTGCGGCAGCCATCGATGAGGTGGGTCATGGAATCATGGAGTCTGGAACTCAAGGAGTCATAGGATTCTCAAAGATCTCAAACGCTGCATGGTTCTTCAGACACCGCTTCACCCTGAAGCTCTCGGCACTACTCCTCTGTATCCTTTGGCCCGGCCTGTTTCCCAGTGCCGTAGGTATATGGATGTTTGATTTGGGCTATGAGATAGCTGGATCGCTTCTGAAAAGCAAACGGTCCGCTATTCTTGGTAAATGAGACTGCAGCATATATCTCTGAAGACCGGGCTTAGGCCCACTCTACGTGCTGCATCGACCCCTTCCTGACTGACATATGCTATTCCATTTATGCCACATCTGACAGCAAGAATATCTGACTCAATCTTATGCTGACCCATGGGGCGGGCGCAGCCCAAGAGAATGGGTGTCGATTGTAGACCAAGACGGGCAATAGTCAGCAAGCGGCCTACAACCTCAGCTGGCGGCGGCAAGAAATGCCCCATGATTGTGCCCCGGATTGGGCTGAAAACAATGAAAACTACTGCAGCTGGTTTTCTCGAAGAAATCATTTGTAGTGCCTCTAGTTCGCCGCCCAATCGCCCATAATTGAGACCAACAAGAATGTGAGGAACAACAGGTATCCCCTGTCGCTCCAACATAATGAGAGATTTCTCGGTTCTCTCAGGGCCGTCTTGTACGTGGTAGACCGCCGTGGCTACGCGTTCATCACCTATGATATCCAACATTGCCGCATCGACATGTGCAAGTGCCAATGACTTAGCTGTGCCCTCACCAACAAGGCCAGTATGGACAACAACCTTCAGTCCTAGGTCCCTTTTGATTGTCTGTATCGCATCAGCATACTTGTCGATTGGTACATGACCCGCTGAGTCCGAGCCACCGCTTATCAGAACGCCCTCGGCTCCATGCTCCTTCAGTATCCTGCATTTCCTGACAAGTGAATCAGGCGTCTTAGCAGGTTCCATACTATGAAGGAGACGACCTCCACAATGCTCGCATTTTAGCGCACAACTGGTACCAGTCACACTGAACGAAACAAAGCTGCTGCGATTTGACTGCGAATGATCTCTGATTCTATACGGGTATGCGGTAGGACTGTAGCACATCAAGTCCCGGCCAAAGTGCGCCACTCTGATGTCAAAACCCTTAGCCATCGAATGTTTGAATTCTGAAGCCGACGCCGTCATCAGAGCGGCGCCATCAGTGAGAATGGAGAAGGTCATCACAGATTCGCGATGAGTTCCCTAGCAGTTGCTATTAGGGTATCGATATAAGATGCGTGACACCCACAAGTATAACTAATATCCTAAGAAGGGACTAGCTGGGAGAGCAGAATATCCATGACCGTGTCATTGGGTGTTGAGACTGAAGGCATTGACTTCTTCTTCAATGCAAAGGGTGTTGCAGTCTATGGAGCATCGGCCACACCCAATAGTGTAGGTCAGGCGATCCTTCAGAACTTCATCAAACCGCAGTACACGGGCAGAGTCTACGCTGTGAACCCTAAGTACACGACTGTTCTCGGAGTCCCCTGCTATCCGAGCTTAAAGGAGATACCTAATCCGGTGGACATGGTCATCGTTGCTGTACCAGCTAGGCTCACACCAAGAGTATTCGAAGACATCGGAAGCAAGGGTGTGAAAGCAGCTATTGTGATATCAGGAGGATTCTCAGAGACCGGACCAGCAGGCGCAGCTATTGAAGATGAGATGGTTGCGACCGCAAAGAAGTATGGAATCCGGATAATCGGACCAAATTGTGTCGGCGTTATAGACACCCAGACTCATGTCGATTCATTCTTCCTGCCCGAATATCGCTGCGGAAGACCCAAGTCCAGTGCTGTAGCCAACATATCTTTGGTATCTCAGTCAGGAGCCTTTGCAGCAGCAATCTCCGACTGGACATCTCAGCTAGGAATCGGTATCAGCAAAATCATCAGCTTGGGCAATAAATGCGATGTTGACGACGACGATCTTCTGTACTACTTAGGAGATGACCCTTCGACACAGGTTATCTGCTACTATACAGAAGGCTACGACCGAGAAAAGGGCAGAACCTTCTTCGATACTGCAAGGACTGTGACCGCTCGCAAGCCTGTTCTCGTAGTAAAATCGGGCAAAGGAAGGCGTGCTCGTGCGGCTGCTAGCTCCCACACTGGAGCCATCGCTGGTTCGGATCAAATAGCAGATGCGGCCTATAGACAGGCCGGAGTGATTAGGGCGGACAATTTCGAGCATATGTTTGACATGGCCAAGGCCCTCGCGATGCAGCCACCTGCAAAAGGAGACAGGGTATTGATGGTCACGAATGGTGGTGGACTCGGAGTCATGACAATAGACGCTCTTGAGGCGCTTGGACTGTCAGTACCGAAACCCTCCCCAGAGCTTGAAAACAGATTCAAGTCGAGACTGCCTGCTTATTGTGCTTGGCACAACCCGGTGGATGTTGTGGGTGACACAGATGCCAGTCGCTATGACGCAGTGTTCGATGAAGCACTAAAGAGCGACGAGTACGACGCATTTGTTGTCGGTATGCTACTACAGACGCCCTCCTTGGGTATGGATGTGACCAATGTCATATCCAATTACCAACGTCAGTCAGGAAAACCATTTGTCGTTGTATCTATGGGAGGAGCCTTCACAACCAAGGCAGGAGAGATTATGGAGCTCATGGGGACTCCCACATACGCGACGGGCGAAAAAGCGGCAGTGGCTGCAGGCGCACTTGTAGAATATGGCAAGATTAGGTACGGCAAAGAATTCAAACAGACTTCGGAGACTGAGAAAAGATAAAACGGACATTACTCTGCGATTGAAGAGATAGAGGCCTGATGTTTGGATGAAAGCTGCGAAGAAGATATTCGAGACTGCCCTCGCGGAGGGTCGGACCTTCATATTGGAAAACGAAGCAAAAGACATCATGAAAGGATACGGTATCGGTGTTCCGGCCTATGACACAGCGAAGTCTGCTGACGAGGCGGTCACGAAGGCTAGGAAGATTGGATACCCTGTTGTCCTCAAGATACTGTCTAAGGATATTCTCCACAAGTCTGATGCCGGAGGGGTCAAGGTAAACTTGAAGGACGATAGCGAGGTTAGAAAAGCGTTTCAAGAGATTATGGAGAGCGCTAGGAAATACGGCAGCGAAAAGGGCATCCAAGTCGACCTCAGCCGTGGAGTTCTCATTTCCGACTTTGCCGACCAAGGCACTGAAGTCATCATAGGTGTCACTCGCGATCCACAGTTCGGGCATGCCCTGATGTTTGGCCTCGGAGGCATCTTCGTGGAAGTCCTGAAAGATGTGACCTTCAGGCTCATACCGATGACAGAGTCCGACGCGCGCGAAATGGTAGGCGAGATAAAAGCAGCGAAGATACTGGATGGAGTCCGTGGCCAACCTCCTCGTGACGTGGATGCATTGGTGAACGTGATAATGTCTATCTCGAAGATGGTGAAAGAAAACCCTGAGATAATAGAACTCGACTGTAACCCCACTTTTGTCTATGACAAGGGCAAGGGTGCGCTTGTTGTAGACGCAAGGATACTAATCGAGGGCACAAAACCTAAGGAGAGCTCCGCTCACTGAGCAGCTGATTTAGAGACATCAGACCCTTCTTCATATCTACATCTTGCAGAGGAGTGTCGGACGGAGGTCTCGTTCCGCTGGCAAGCAGCAGTAGGAGCGACACTAGGCGGGGAACCAGCCTTGAGTACTGAAGAAGAAAATCATGACTCCCTGCAGTGTCAATTATGAGCCCTTCAAGACGCCTAGTTACGAGACTAATCCGTTCAGCCATCTCATCAGAAATGCGCAGACTCTTGAACAGCTTGGCAACTGCGTTCTCGTCTTGAAAGAGGGAAGAGTCTACGCCTGCTTTCTGAAGTATCTCGATGGCCTGCTCTATCATGGTTTCGTACTCGGTGTCCTCAATGCTGGGCACTCCTTTCTCAGCAGTAGCAAGTTGGGCGATGAACCGAAGCGAGTTCGTGAGTACAGCACGAGAAGCGCCCGAGGTCAGGACCGCGACCTTTGCGAGATTCTCTCCGTGCAGTCTCTCAAGACGTGCTGCGACCGAAGAATCAAGCTTACGCTCGAACCCTGCAGCCACGGCTATTCGTGCAATCCGTGGGAGCTTATCGTTGGTTCCAACCCTCCTAATGGCTGTGAGGGCCATGAAGTCTTCGATGGGAACATAGAACAACATAACCCTGAATGTGTCATAGCCAGCTTCGAAGTCGGCTTCTGAGATGGCGCCCCGACCTTGACTTCTACAGACAAAGCCGCTTAGCAGGGTCCAGATTGATCCAAAGCTCTCACAGAGTGCTTGTCGCGTTCGACCATCCGCAATCCCGTGCTCAGACAGGAATTGTGACAGCTTCTCAGTCGACGTGGTAATCCGACCTGAAGCATCGCTGCCAAGCTGAATGTCGGCAATCGATTTCAAGAAATCTCGAGGGTCTCGCGATGGTGGCCTTGGAATTATACAAGGTTTCTTTCTCGAGATTACCCACCACTTCGATGTGGAAGTGAAGTAATCGAGTAAGTCTACAGCCATTTCGAGATTGTCCAAATTGGCCGTAGCGCTGGAACTCAAGAAAGCAGTGAAGCGCGAGAACAATGCTAGGAATCTCGTCAAGTGATCGGCAGTCTTCTGACCCGCAAATATGTCATTTGAAAACCGACTGACCAGTGGAGAGATGTGTCCGATGATTCCGTCTGCAAGGCGGACTTCAACCAATCCGCGGTATACCTCAATAGGTTGCCGGACCAAATCCATGCCTTCTTCACGTCAGTCGGACTCATAATCTTGCACAGTGATTGGAATCTGCCAGATTATGTACGTCCGTTGTCGAAAGAGATGAGGCATATAAAAGACTGTGTCACTAGAGCCGCCCGAGATTGCGAACAATATTCCTACTGGTCTCTCACTTGCCAAACCGGCGCGAACGAGTTTCATATGAGCGCAGGGCGCGCCAGATATCAATCCGTCTTATGGCAGGCCAGTATATTTGCACAAAATAGAGCTCGGAATACGCGGATTGCCATAAAAGGAATCCAGAGAGCCGCTCTTCACCAGATGTCCGGATGATTAGGTCAGGGTCTGGGACACCGTTTGTATAGAGATGGCTTTCAATGACGCGCTCATCAATATCAGCGGGAGAAGTCTTACCTGATTTGATTTCTTCTCCAATTGCTCTGACTGCATCGACAAGCTCGCTTCTTCCTGAGTAACCTATTGCGACATTGAGGATATGGTCGCTATACATCTCGGTCTCTGCCTCGGCCTTATGGATAGCATCCCTTACTTCCGGAGGAAGAAGATCCACCCTACCAATCGCCTTAATCCTGACTTTGTGTCGCTTAACATCCGGGTTACCTACAACATCGGCGAACTTCTGTCGTGCGATGGCCATTATCTCACGAACTTCCTCTCTGCTTCTCTGGAAGTTCTCAAGCGAGAAAGCGTAGATCGTACATACCTTTACGCCGGCCTCCCAAAGAATGCGCAGGACTTCCATGACTTTCTGAGCACCCTTGCGGTGTCCTATCCATGGAACATCGAAGCCATGTTCCTTTGCATATCGTCGATTACCATCAAGGATTATGCCCACATGTCGAGGCGCCTTCTCCTTGCTGAGCTGGCGAGACAGCCAATATTCATAGAGCCTATACACTGGTCCGGCCAGATTCAATTAGATGCACGACCTTACTATAGTAGCGGAAAAAGCGGCTCATAGATTTAGTGTTAGTAGAAACATGGCCGCTAAATCAGCTGCGCAACCTTCTCAGCTGCGCGTTTCATGTCTAGAAAGACAAGGCCGAGCTTTGCATTGGCCGTAGTAGACACAGTAAGGCATGCATTCATTCCTGCTTGGATTACCAACACCCAGCCGTTGGCGCCCTTAACATTGACCTGTTCGAGGTTTCCCTTTCCGAGCTCAACTGCTGCCTTTTCGCCCAGTGTGAGCATTGCTGCCGTGATTGCAGCAAGCTTGGCTTCGTCAACATCAGTCGGCAGGGCTGAGACAATGGGGAGCCCTTCAACACTGACTATTGCACAAGCCTCTATTTCGGGAATACTACCCTGTAATTCGTTCAGGACTCCCTCGAGTGTATCGCCCCGCGACTCGCTCATCAGACTCACCTAAGTGCGATTACTTGTACATTCTCTTAAGTATGACTTCTCTTGCTATGGCCTGGAAAGCTCTTTTGACGCCCACGCCTTGAACGGCAATCGTCTCATAGATTGGCACGTTTCCGCCGAGTCCAAGAAGGTCGAGCATTTCATCGCGTGACATCCGGTTAGGCAGGTCCCGCTTGTTCAACATAACAACAATAGGGATCTCGCGGCCAAGTGCGTCTCCCAGGAACAGCTTGAGCTCCTCGAAGCTCTCTACATTCTCTTCTCTTTGATCAGGCGACGAGTCTGCGACGAATAGAATCCCGTCGGCGCCTTGGAGTACGACCTTCCTCTGATGTCTGTGTCGTTTCTGTCCTGCAACAGTGAATACATCGAAAAGAACACGGCCTCCTGCACTCATCGGAACATAGTCAAAAAACAGAGTACGATTGGTCTCGTCTTCGATTGCTGTGAACTCTCCCTTCTGGAGCCCTTCAACTTTCCCATAGAGCCAGCGAAGCGCCGTTGTCTTGCCACCTAGGCTCGGACCATAGAATACAAGCTTGAGATGAATCCGGCCTTTGTCGTCCTTGCGCACTTTCACACCTCGCTGCTATGTCGTTGTCGTGGACCCTTTGGGGTTCGGAGATGGCAGCACTGCTATTCGGTCAATGGCAGAATGATTCTCCATCGGGTACTGCCTGCGCTCTTAGAAAGGAGCGTCAATCCCCGAGCTTGGCGCCCCATGTCGGGGTGCGGGCTGACTTAACATTGTACTCTCATAAAAGCCTTTGTCCGTTATGTAGGGAGAGACTTGCTCGCCTAGGCAGAGTGTGATGATGATGGAGCCTACACTTTCTCAAGTTCTGCAAGAGCGGACTTCAGGTCCTCCTCATCTAGCTCTTTGCTCTTTGTTGGTGCCATCGGTTCAACTGCTAAGAACTTGTCCAATTCGTCAGAAAGCTGCACGCCCTGTTTCTTCATAATCAGTCGTATCAGTCCGATGTTGACCTCTGCTTCAGATACAACGCATAGTACTCCTTTCCCGCACGACGAAGCGAAAATCTTGCCTTCTGAGAACTCAGAGGTCACAATTTCAAGCTCTCCGATTTGGAGGTTCTTGCCCTGCTCCTCGCTTGCGCAGAACACAGCACTGGCAATGGCACCTATGCTGTCGGTATCAACTGGAAAATAGCTTAGCTTACTCACATTCGCTATGGTGAGCCCTGTCTTGTCCACAAGAATGACTTTCTTTATCCCCTTGTCTTGGCGTATGATGTCTGTGAGGATCTTGTCGAACACCTTCGGATCGCTCATGGCAATATGTCTCCATTCAGCTTTGTTTCTTGAGGACGACTAGTATCAACCCCTCCTTCACATCAGGGGCTATGTTGATTTGGCCCTTTGATGTGTCGAGGGTCAGGAATGACAGTGACCCCTCTCGTAGCTCTCTCACTGCATCAAGCGCCTTGCCCACAAGAGAGGTTATGATTGCAGCAACGGCTTCGGTTGTGTCAGGGTCAAGGTCACTACTCAGAGGGAGTCCCTCCATGTTGGTGACAACAACTCCTCGCACTCCTTGCTGCGCCTTAAGCTTAGAAAGAATCGACCGGAGCTTGTCTTGACTTACCAACTGCGAACTCCTCGTTACTGTCAATTGTGCATTTACCATCTCCTACGCCACGCTTGGGTATTTGAGACTTGTGGCAACAAGGTCTTCGATTGCGCAATTTCCTTCCGAGCAACGGCTCTGCTTTCTCGGCGCAAGGAATGGCGAAGACAAGGGATTGGCACAAACAAGTGCGTCGACAATGACCTCCTTCCATGCTAGCACATCTTGGAAACTTACTCCTTTTCTTCCTCCCCAAACAGCTCTCTTGATGCTCGCTTCATCTGCCTGAGATTCTCAGTGACCGCTTGGTCAGCGGCGGCCGAAGGAGCACCAGCAGGAGCTTGTCTCATCTGTTCCTCCTGGCGAGCTATTGTTTCCTCTTCGCCCGCCAGCGCCTTGTCGGCCTTCTTGAAAGCAGCCTGCGCCGAAACTGGAGCAGACTTCGCCTTCTCCTTCATTGCTGATCGGAAACTGGATATCCTACTTCTCCCTGCAGAACGAGCCCCGCCAAACGATTCCTCGCCAGCCTTCTGCACAACGAAAGTCGCGCCAATGGTGGGGTCCATGGTCTTGAGAACTTCTTTTTCGTCTGCCGTCACGTGTAGCTTCTTGGTTACAGTACGTACCCGTCTGGAACCTGCTTCATCCGTGTATTCCACTTGTACTTGGATTGGAACCTCTTTGGCCTTAATCTTCTCAGACGGTTCCACCTCGAAGTACAGCTCATGATTCTCCCCCACGACGCCTATCTTGCTCTCACTCCTTGTTCTGAGCTCTTCACCAACGGCCCTCGATAATCCGGAGACGTCCTTGATTCTCACACCTTTAGGAGTTATGAACCGAACCTGCACATCGCGTCCCAGTAATGATGCACCCGCAAGTTCTGACAGGCTTCGGTCGAGTTCGTTGGGTGTCACGTAATACATCTGACCGCTGGTCGCCTCGGGAATCAGACCCAAAGTCTTCAGCTCCATTCCTGCACCGGAGGCAATACCAACAACATCGAACGGAGTACTGAGTTCCTTGAAGGCCCGTCCGAGATCCTCATAGTACTTGTTTGCCGGGGTCGCCTGATAGCCTTCAAGGGCACCAATCCCTTCGTTGGCTAGTCCGTCCGTGAGAAGTACAACCCGGCCAATGCCACGATGCTTGGCGATGGCGTAGGCCATTCCAACTGCAGGACCAAGAGCCGTTCCACCTTGCTCCCTCAGCGCACTAATGTGCCGCTTCAGACTACTCGCATCCTTTCCTATCTTCACGAACCGGACCTTATCCATCAGCTTTGTCGTTGCTTCTTCGATTGCCCCCAGATTTTGAAACGATTCTCTCGGAAGTTGCACGGCCTCACCGTTTTCGAGATTCCTAAAGAGAACTGAGCTTTCAAACTCTATCAGCCCAAACGTAGTATTCGGTTCATTCGCCGCCAAGCTCTCAACAGACGATGCCAGGCTTCTCTTGACAGCGGCGAGATTCGGTCCCCCCATTGATCCTGATACGTCGATTACTGCCAGAAAGGAACGACCGCCTGAGGACAGTGCCGTGGTCGCTGTCTCAGTCTTATCAGGACCGGGCCTAATGATGACGTCGGAATCATCGCCTGCTACAGTTATCTCTCCCTCGACGACATTCAGTGTGCCGCAGAAAGGACATATGAAATGCTTCCCAACTTTCCTGTCCTCAATAATCTGGTTGGTGCTCATTAGAAAACCGTTACATTTGTGACATGCGATTGGCCTACCAGTGATCTTGCCCGTTTCACGAGCGAGGTCCCTGAATTCAACACGTACAACATATGGAAGGTCACCAATCAAATCTCTCGAAGCTGGAAAAGCATCTGAACTAGTCCTCATCATAGGCATGTATTGAACACCTTGGGAATGATTTGAGCGCTAGAGTAGAGCTTCGATATTTTAAGTCAATTGCTTACACATTCGTCGAGTGCAATGGGCGTACCGAATCTAGGACCCAAGATGTTCTGCGTAAACGGGCTGTGATTCTTGCGGCGGTCCATCAACACAGAAGATATAAAGAACCCGTGACGACAGCCTCTACAATGCAGGCGATGTAATAGGAGGACAGTCACTATGGTCGTTGACAAATCCAAGATAGAAACGGTGGTGGCTCAGACAATGGCAGCGAATGCTGAGATACAGGGCATCATCGTCTGTGATGACAAGGGCAAGGTGTTGTTTGCGCATACGATAACGGCTGGCGTCAAGCACACCGACGTGGCCGCCCTTGCTGTCAAAATAGCTGCCAACTCCTCGCAGCTCGTGGGCGCTCTTGACAAGGGCACCCTAAAGGAAATCAGCATCGCCTCTGACAAAGGCGTCATTATCGTTCTCGGCGACGTTGAACTCGTCCTGACCGCGGTTGCAGGAGAGGGAGCAAAGGAGTCAATTGGCCTTCTTCGGATGGCACTGAAACGCGCACTCGTATCGATGGTCAAGAAGTGAAAAGGCCACCCAGAGCTATCTTTTTGTACGTTTCAGATGCTAGGCGGGCAGAAGAATACCTAGGTGTCGTCCCAGTATTACCTATGTCATACGAACGATATTTAGGGCTCTATATTCCCTAAATGAAAAGTGAGACACGCCGCTTTCAAGACTCTCACCTAGGTAGCTGGACGGATAGTGCCTTGGCCCATATCGAGAAGCTTGTCTGCAAGGGCTTCAAGTCATTCGGCAGGGACACTGTAACTATCAATCTTAGCCCCGGTTTCAACTGCATTGTGGGTCCGAATGGATCGGGCAAATCCAATGTGATTGATGCGATTCTCTTCGTTCTGGGACAACTGAGCGCAAAGACTCTTCGTGCAAATGTGTTCTCTGAATTGCTGTATTCACCACCAAAACCCGACATGCCGCCCAAAGCCCCATACGCCTTGGTAGAGCTGCACTTCAACAATAAGGACAGAAAGCTAGAGATTGATTCAGACAAGGTCGTGGTAGAAAGACAGCTGGATGAATCAGGTAAATCAGTGTGTCGTATAAATGGCAAGTTGGTTACCCGCTCCTCTGTCATAGAAGTACTGGGAGGGATTGGAGTCGACCCTAACGGCTACAATCTGGTCCTACAGGGTGAGATCGCTCAAATGGTTAAGGTAAACCCAATTGAACGACGCAAGCTGGTAGAGGAGATAGCTGGAATCTCAGCGTACGATGAGCAAAAAGAAAAAGCGCTCAAGAAGCTGGCGGAAAGTGAAACGAATCTTGGCAAAGTGGAAACGCAGCTGCAAGAGCGACGACGGCAGCTAGAACGTCTAGAAGCTGAGAGAAAGGATGCATTGCGCTATACTTCTGTCCGTGATCAGATACAGCAAACCAGAATCGAAAGCATTGCTTGGACGATTATCAAAGGAAACAACAGAACTAAGGCGATTGATGAGACTCTTGCGGAACGAGCTGCAGACGCAGAGAAGCTCGCGAAGGACTTAGTCAAAGTAGAGAAGACGATGTCCAAGACAGAATCCGAAATCGAAACAATAGAACAAGACATCGACCAGATTACCGGTGGTGATGCGTCACGAGTTTCGGAGCTGTATGGCGTTATGTCGGCCGAAGTCGATCACATCAGGGGCACTCTCGAACGTGCAAAGAATGATTTTGAGAGAACCAAGCAGGAACGTGATAAGCTCGAAGCGCAGATTGAGTCGATGAAGGAGCAGATTGCTTCCTCCCAGCAGTCCATTGCGAATAAAGAGACGGAACTGGCGCACCTTGACCAAGAAGTCAAGGAATGCGCGGAAGACATCGAGCGACTCGAACAGCTCTTGGAAAAAGAGCAATCGTCATACTACGAGACCATGCAGGAACTCCAAGAACTGAATAACCAGATAGCCCGACTTGATGAGGGGATAGCTGAAGTCAGGTCCACAATCAAGTCGGACAATAAGGAACTAGCGTTAGCCTACGAGGAATCTCGTGACGCAGATGATACTCTGAAGAATACAGAGAAGGACTTGTCAGAGCTGTCAGTCGCGGTCCCCGCGAATACAGAGGAGCTGCAGGAATCACAGGGAAAGGAAGAGGACAAGCGGCGGGAACTCGAAAATCTTGAGAAAAGACTAGCCTCAATAGATGTTCAAGTGAGTGAATCGGCCAAGCTTGTCGCCTCCACAAGAGAAGAAATGATTAAGATACAGGCTCGGCACGAAGCGTTGAAAGAGGCAGAAGAAGCATTCCTGAAACGGCAGAGAGCCTTGGCAAGAATACTCCAGCTCCGTGACGGTGGCGAGATAGAGGGAGTCCTTGGTACGGTGGCCGAGCTTGGCACAATCAATCCAGACTACAGAACAGCATTGGAGGTGGCGGCTGGGAACAGGCTATCGCATATAGTAGTTGAAGACGAAGACGTCGCCACCAGATGTATTGACATCCTCAAGAAGGAAAGGATAGGTCGGGCATCCTTCATTCCTCTGGGTAGAATCAGGGCACGAAAGCCCATCAAGGCCCCAAGTAGAAAAGGGGTTATTGGGAACGCTTTGGACCTTGTCAGGTTTGATTCAAAGATGCGGCCTGCATTCGAGTTCGTGTTTTCAGACACGGTCGTAACGGAGGACTTCGAGACGGCGAAGGCCGTTAGTCTCGACAAGCGGAGAGCGGTCTCTCTTGAAGGAGACTTGGTTGAGAGATCCGGCCTGATAACAGGAGGATACTTCCACAGAGAACTCAAGGGGCTTTCATTACAGGAGCAAGATATGAGCCCTCAAGTAGCTGCTCGCCTCAAAGGACTCGACGATATACTTTCAGAACTCCGTCAACAGCAATTGCAGCTGGCAGATGAAAGGAAGAGTCTTGACAAGGACGTTCAGGAGCTTGCCAGGCGCAACTATAAAGAACGTATCGAACTTGATGCACTGGAAGAGAAGCTTGCAGATAGAGAGAGCAGAGCGGAGAACATCAGAGAGAAGATTCGTAAGGCGAAGGTCAGAATCGACGAACTAGAGAAGCAAATCGCCGAGCTCTCTGCACGAGGTGAAGAGCTGACTACTCAGCACAACGAGGTAAAGGAGCAGAGAGACCGCTGCAACGAGGCCCTAGCCAAGTCCGATGCGGCCAGATTAAACCAAGAGACCAAGGATTTGAAGGAGGTCTTGGAACATCATAAGAGCGATCGGGAGACCATTCTGAGAGACATCTCTTCCCTCCGGATGGCACTGGATGAAAGATATTCGCCGAGATTGGCGGAGCTAGTAGCCAGAATGGAGTCGTTGGACTCAGTCATGCCAGGAATGGAAGAGGATGTGCAGGGTTCCGAATCGGAACTCGCTGGAAAAGAGACGGAATTTCTCAAGCTAAAATCAGAAAGGGAGCAGATAGATACTGCCGTAAAGGACAAGCGCGTGCGTCAGCTGAGACTCAAGGAGACCATCAGAGACCTCAGGTTAAAGCAAGAAGAGATACGCGAGGGTCAGACCGCGAACGAGAAAGCTGTCTATCGACTTCAGGTCGAACGTTCGCGTCTGGACAATGATTTGGTGGGACTCGGAGCCGAACTTAGTGCTCTTGCCGAAGTGGATGCAGAGCTGGAAAAGAGAGCCAGTCAACGTGAGCTGACTGCAAAGGCAATAGAAGACTTGGGCGAGAAGATCAGAGAGCTTGAGAGAGAACTCGAGGCAATGGGCCCAGTCAATCTGAAGTCGCTAACAGACTACGATGCTGAAAGGCAGACATACGACGAAATAGTTGAGAAAAAGACCCAGCTTGAGAAAGAACACAAGGAGATCCTGTCATTCATGGAGGAGATTGAAAAGGAAAAGACCCAGAAATTCCTCCAAGTTTACAATGAGATAGCGGACAACTTCTCAAGAGTCTTTGGAAAGCTTTCGCCCGGCGGTGAAGCGAATCTTATGCTTGAGAACCCCGAGCACCCGTTGATGGGGGGCATAACCGTCAGGTCCAAGCCTGCGGGCAAGGAACTAGTGTCTT
>Ga0153916_10001334_pt1 | contig 17585 bp, 11 predicted proteins | sample Opewatmetagenome_FD_109642 | JGI IMG/M metagenome (GOLD analysis project Ga0153916, IMG submission 109642) | Freshwater wetland microbial communities from Ohio, USA - Open water 3 Core 3 Depth 4 metaG | ecosystem: Environmental > Aquatic > Freshwater > Wetlands | place: USA: Ohio, Lake Erie... | reverse complement strand
TTCTCCCGGGCAACCTGGACGACTTTCTCAATAGTCAGATTATGACCGTCAATTATAATGGCCATGTGCGTTCCTCCTCAATAATGGGGAACTAGGATAACGGACTTTAGACCAATAAGCAAGACAGAAGCAGGTCCCCTTTTGGCGAGGGCTCAGGTCATTGCAATAACCGCGATGTTATAGCACAATAACGATTCCCACTTTCCCCTGGAGACAAATCCATGGACGTCCATAGGCTCGATCGTATCTTTAAGCCCCAGCGGATCGCCCTGGTCGGCGTCACTTCCAATCCCAAGAGCGTCGGCGGGAAGGTTCTGTCCAACCTGGTGAGCGGCGGTTTTCGCGGCGTCGTATATCCCGTCAACCCCTCTCTTGAAGCCGTCATGGGAATCCAGTGCTACCCGGGCGTCCGGAGTCTCCCCCGCACCGCCGACCTGGCCGTCATCTGCGCTCCGGCCTTGTCAGTTCCCGATATTGTCCGGGAATGCGGAGAGGCCGGGATTCTCGGGATAATTATCGTGTCGGCGGGATTCAGGGAAACAGGTCTCGAAGGGAAAGCCCTCGAAGACCGCGTCCTCACCGAGGCCCGCCGCTTCCCGGACATGCGCATCGTCGGCCCCAACTGCCTCGGAGTCATAGCACCGGGAGAACAGCTGAACGCCAGCTTCGCCGCCGCCATGCCCAGAAAAGGGCACATCGCTTTTATTTCGCAATCGGGCGCTCTGTGCACCTCTGTCCTGGACTGGGCCCTCCAGGAGAAGATCGGGTTTTCGTATTTTGTTTCTGTCGGCAACACCCTGGACGTGGATTTCGCCGACCTGATCGACTATCTCGGTGAGGACGAGCAGACGAAATCGATCATCCTCTACATCGAATCCATCGGCAACGCCCGCAGGTTCATGACCGCGGCCCGCGCCTTCGCCCGGACAAAACCGATCATCGCCTATAAAGCCGGCCGTTTTCCTGAATCCGCCGAGGTCGCCGCTTCCCACACCGGGGCGATGGCCGCCGAAGACGCAGTCTACGACGCAGCCTTCCAGAGGGCCGGACTGGCACGCGTCTATGACATCGGCGAGATTTTCGATGTCGCCGAGCTCGTCGGCCGCCAGAAAATCCCCAAGGGCCCGAGGCTGGGGATCGTCACCAACGCCGGAGGTCCGGGCGTCATGGCCGCCGACGCCTTGATCGCGGAAAACGGCAAGCTGGCCCGCCTTTCCGATGATTCTCTGGCCCGGCTTAACGAGAGCCTCCCGCCGTTCTGGTCTCATCGGAATCCCGTCGATGTGCTGGGAGATGCCAAGTCCAAGCTCGTGGCCAAAGCGACACAAATCGTCCTCCAGGACCCGGGGGTCGATGCCGTGCTTGTCATCATCACTCCCCAGGCGATGACCAACCCGACGGCCATTGCCAAAGAGGTCGTCCAGCTCGCGCCGGACGCCCGTAAGCCGATCCTGGCCGCGTTTCTCGGCGCCCAGAGCATGGCCGAAGGAATCCAGGTCCTCAACGACGCCGGAATCCCCACCTACACGACACCCGAGCAGGCCGTCCGCGCCTTCATGACCCTGGTCGCCTATTCGCGCAACTTGGAAAGCCTTTACGAAACACCCAAGGATATACCCGTGGAGTTTCCTGTTGACCGGGCCTACCTGCGCGAGCGTTTTGAATCGCTCGTGGCGGATAGAGACGAAATGTTGCCCGAAGATATTTCGAAAAGCCTTCTCGAAGCCTACGGCATCCCCGTCGCCAAGCCCCTCCTGGCCAGGACGCCCGCGGAAGCCGTTAAGATCGCCGACCTCATGGGATACCCGGTCGTCCTCAAGATCCATTCCCCCGACATTTCCCACAAAACCGACGTCGCAGGAGTCGTCCTCGACTTGGTGAATGGAGAAATGGTCTGGCAGGCTTACGAGCGGATCAAGGCCGGTGCCGCCCAGGCCAGACCGGACGCTCGTGTTGAAGGGGTGACGGTCCAGTCTATGATCACCCGGGAAAACGCCGTGGAAATGATCCTCGGCGCCAAAAAGGATCCCACCTTCGGCACGGTTATCATGGTGGGTTTTGGTGGCGTCGAGGCTGAGCTCTTTCGTGACCGGGCGCTGGGCTTCCCCCCTCTCAACGAGCGCCTGGCCCGCCGCATGCTGGAATCGCTCAAAATCTGGCCGCTTCTTCAAGGCTATAGGGGAAGGCCGAAGGTCAACGTGGACAGGCTTGTCGAGGCCATCATCCGGTTTTCCTATCTCGTCGCCGACTATCCGGAAATCAAGGAATTGGACGTCAACCCGCTGCTCGTGACCCCCATGGATGTCATCGCGCTGGATGCCCGAGCGCTGATCGACAAGGGCCTCGTCGGCCGGAAGACCAAGCCTTACTCGCACCTGGCCCTCCGGCCGTATCCCGAGGAATATGTCCGCCGGGCAAAGCTCAGCGACGGAACCGAAGTCACGCTCCGGCCGATCAAGCCCGAGGATGAGCCCTTGTGGATGGATTTGCTGCGTGGGTGTTCCCGGGAGACCATCTATTCCCGCTTCCGCTACTTTTTCTTCTGGGAGTCCCACGAAGTCGCCACCCGCTACTGCTATATCGATTATGACCGGGAACTCGCTATCGTGGTGGAGGTCGGGGAAGGAGCAAAACGCCGGCTCCTCGGTGTCGGCCGGCTCGTCGCTGATCCGATGCGCGAGTCTGTCGAGTACGCTGTGCTTATCGGCGACGCCTGGCAAGAGATGGGACTGGGGAGCGTCCTCACGGATTATTGCATCGAGATCGCCAGAGACTGGGGAATCAAGAAGCTTATGGCCATCACCACGTCGGATAATCAGCGCATGCTGGCTGTTTTTCGTAAAAGGGACTTCGCCATATCGCCCGACCCCGAGAGCCCTCTTGTCGAAGTCTCCAAGGACCTCTAGGTTCTAGATTCGTACCCAACCCGCGCTTGTCCACTTGACACTGGTCCTGAGCGACCAGTATATTGGGCGGCGTGTCGTCTGATCCGGAAAATCAAATAAGACCGTCGAGCCATCGCCTGGCCAAAGAAAAAAGAAACGGCCAAAGAAAAACAAGGCGATCCTTTTTTCAGGCGGTCGCTCTGGGGCTGTTTCTGACCTCTCCGGGACTCGCCGCCGAGGTCCGGGCCGTTCGGGTCGACCAGGGTCCCAAAATCGACGGCCTCCTGTCCGATTCCGTGTGGCAGTCGGCGCTCCCATTCACCGAATTCCGGATGGTCGAGCCCCAGCCTGATTCCGACCCGACTGAGAAGACCGAGCTGCGAGTCCTGTACGACGAAGGGAGCCTCTTCATCGGCGTCCTATGTTTGGACAGCGAGCCCCGTCGCATCGCCGCCAACACCATGGCCCATGACGGCTCGGGCGGATCGGGGGGAGGCTGGATGGGCATGGGTTTTCATCACGGAGGCCCGGACACCTCGAGCGATGACCTCATTCGAGTCCTCATAGACCCATTCCAGGACAAACGGAACGCCTACCTCTTCTATGTCAACCCCCTTGGCGCGCGCAGCGAGGGCCTGGCCTACGGCGGGGACCCGAGTCTCAACTGGGATGGCATCTGGGAGGCAAAGAGCCGCGTTCTGGAGAACGGCTGGAGCGCGGAGCTGCGGATTCCTTTCAAGACGATTTCGTTTAAGCCCGGGCTCACAGTTTGGGGAATCAACGTCGAGAGGATTATCCCGCGAAAGCTGGAGACGATCCGGTTGTCGGGAACGAACAGGGACAGCAATTTCAACAATCCCATGGAGGCCGCGGCCCTCACCGGAATTGAGGGTGTCCGTCAGGGAAAAGGGTTTACCTTCAAGCCTTACGGCCTCGCCAGCTCGGAAGGCGGTGTCGTCGGAACGGCCGGGAGGGACAATTCTCTCGACGGCGGGTTCGATATCTATAAGAACTTCACGCCCAACCTTGTCGGCGTCGTCAGCTACAACATGGATTTCGCCGAGACCGAGGTGGATGAGCGGAGGATCAACCTGACTCGCTTCCCGCTCTTTTTCCCGGAGAAACGGATGTTTTTCCTGGAAGGCTCGGAGACGTTCAGCTTCAGCTCGAGCGTCAGCTTCATGCCCTTTTTCAGCCGCCGGATCGGGCTCTACGAAGGCGAACAGGTGCCCGTCCGTTTCGGCACCAAGCTCTACGGCAAGATAGGCAGCACCAACCTCTCGGCGCTCGACGTTCAGACCGGAGATTGGCCGGGCCTTCCGGGCCGCAACCTCTTTGCCGCACGGATGACTCAAAACATTTTTGCCGAGAGCAAGGTCGGCTGGATCCTCACTAACGGAAGCCCGACAGGCGAGAGGAACACCCTGGCCGGAGTCGATTTCAATTACTCGACATCCCGGTTCGCCGGCAATAAAAACCTCATGCTGGCGGCCTGGGCGGCCTATAACTGGAACGATAAGCCCGGCCGCCACCACGGGTTCGGGTTGCGGGCTAACTATCCCAACGACCTCTGGAATATCGAGAACACCTACGCTTACTATGGTGAAGCTTTGGACCCGGCACTCGGCTACATGATGCGGCAGAGCTTCCAGACCTTCTTTGTCCGCTTAGCCTACCAGCCGCGGCCGGAGAAGGGATTCCTGGGCGAAGCTATCCGGCAGTTCTTTTTTCAGACAAGCTTTGATTACTACTGGGACCTGTCCGGCCGCCTCGAAACGAGGCGGGTCCAGTTCACGCCTCTGAGTTTCCAGACGGAGAGCGGAGAACGGTTCGGGTTCGAAGTCAGCCCCACCCGCGATATCTTGCCTTACGACTTCGAGGTTGCCCGCGGCGTCCTCTTGCCCGCCGGCCCGTACAATTTCACAAATTACCAGCTCTCGTTTAATACGGCCAGCCATCGTTTCGCCGTCCTTGACGCCGGTTACACCTTCGGCGGATTCTATTCGGGTCACCTTGACCAAAGAAGCCTCGGCCTTGCGGTTAAGGTTGACGGGTACGTCAACCTATCGATCAGGGTCGACCTCGTCCGCGGCCGGCTCCCCCAGGGAAATTTCAGCGAGAATGTCTATGAGCTCAAAGCCGATTTTTTCATTTCCCCGGACCTGGGCTTCATGAACTACATCCAGTACGACGATATCTCCCGGCAGCTGGGCTGGAACGCCCGGCTGCGCTGGCAGGTCAGGCCAGGCAACGATATCTACCTCGTTTATAACAAGAATTGGGAGCGGAGTTTCGATCCGGCCGCCCGCTTCACCTCTCTCCAGGACCGCGCCGTCTTTAAGATCACCCTCTCGATAAGGCCGTAAACCCGGGTTGCGGTTTTGCGTACTTCTTTATAGGATGGGACTATGGGCAGTCACCAAGGAGGCCCTATGATCGAAATCGACCATGTCTCAAAAAGCTACAATAAGGGGGCCGTGCGAGCAGTCGACGACCTGACCCTGACGGTTCCTCCGGGTGAGATTTTCGGGTTCCTGGGCCCAAACGGAGCCGGCAAAACGACGACCATCAAGATGATCGTCGGCATTCTCAAACCCGACGGCGGCACAATCCGGATTGACGGCCTGGACAATCGGGCCGAAGCCCTTCGTTGCAAGGCCATGACCGTCTACGTCCCCGACGAGCCGGAAATATATGAGCGCCTCAAGGGCAGGGAATACCTCAATTTCATGGGCGATGTCTATGGCGTTTCCGGCGACGAGCGGCGGCAGCGGATCGAGCATTGGCTCGAGGCCTTTGAGCTTACTCGCGCCGTTGCCGACCCCATCCAAACCTACTCTCACGGTATGCGCCAGAAGATCATCCTGATCGCCGCCCTGATGGTCAAGCCCAGGGTCATGGTGTTCGACGAACCCATGGTCGGTCTCGACCCGCGGTCCTCCCACCTCCTTAAAGAAGCCATGCGGGAGCATTGCGAAGGCGGAGGGACCTTGTTTTTTTCAACTCACATCATGGAAGTCGCCGAGCGGCTTTGCGACCGCATCGGAATCATCCATAAAGGTCATCTGGCCGCTTGCGGAACGATGGCCGACCTCCGCGACCAGGCCAAGGATAAGGCTTCGCTCGAGAACATCTTCTTGGAACTGACCGAGTCATGAGCCCGACCGTCGCCCTCGTCAAGGCCGCCCTGAACTCCAATTTCGGCTGGTCGGTCGTGCGCCACCGACTTTTTGTTCAGAAGCGCGACCGCTGGATGATCCCCCTTATCGGCCTTGCTGTGGTCAGTGTCGTTCCAACGCTCGTTCTCTATGTCCGTCTGCTTGGTGCCGCCTTCGATATGCTCAAGTCTCTCGGCCAAGAGAAAGCCTTGCTGACCTTGGCCATCCTGGCCGGCCAACTCATCATTCTCGTTTTTGGCCTCTTCTACCTAATTTCAACTTTTTATTTTTCCAGAGACCTGGAGTATCTTGTGGCTCTCCCCCTCAAGCCCTCCCAGATTATGCTGTCAAAGTTCTCTGTCGTCTTGATCAACGAGTACCTTACTATGGCTCCGATCATCCTGCCTGCCCTAATCGTTTACGGATTCAAAAAGCGGGGAGGACTTGGATATTGGATAACCATGCCTCTCACCTACCTTCTTCTCCCCGTCATTCCCCTGGCTGCGGCGGGCCTGGTGATCGTGGGGATGATGAGGCTGGTCAATATCGGGCGCAAAAAAGACCTCCTGATCGTTCTCGGATCATTGGTCCTTATCGCCGCCGCCCTCTTCCTTCAGTTCGGCCTGAGCCGGGCGACCGGCACCTCGGCTCCGGATGTTCAACAAATCATCGCCATGATCGGCTCTCCGGACGGCCTGGTGCAGACGATCGGCCGCCGCTTTCCACCGGCGATCTGGGCGACGCGTCTTCTCAACGACGGCCTGCTGGCGGCCTCGGGTTTCACCGGTTTTATTCTATTTGCTGGCCTTTCGATCCTACTTTTCTGCGGGCTTATGGCCGGCGCCCAGCGCCTTTTTTTCGGGGGCCTGGTGGGGTTGAGCGAGCGGAGCGGCGGCCCCGGCCGCAGGACGAAAGCTGGGGCAAAGATCAAGGTCTCTTCTGGCCGACACCCGGTGAGGGCTATTTTCCTGCGCGAACTTCGGCTGATGAACAGGACGCCGATTTTCCTGCTCAACGGCGTCCTTGGAGTCCTCATGATCCCCGTTGTTTTCGCCTTGACGCTGAGCTCGGGAAGACAGGGCAGCGACAGCGCCGACATCCTCCGTCTCCTGACTTCGGCGAAGCCTGTCACTGGAATCCTGGTGGCGACAATGTTCATGATTGTCTGCGCTACGCTGAGCGGGGTGGCCTCTTCTGCTTTCTCCAGAGAAGGACGAAAATTCTGGGTCTCCAAGGTCATCCCGGTCGATTATCGGAAGCAGGTTCTGGCTAAGTTTCTCCACTCCATGGCGATCGCCCTTCTGGGGATCGGCAGCGCGGCTGCGGTGCTCATTTTCCGTTTCCACCTGGATGCCGGTCAATGGTTGCCCAGCCTGGCCATGGCCCTGCCCATTACCGCCTTTCTGACGTCACTGAACCTGGCGATTGACTTGGCCCGGCCTCTCCTGGACTGGATCAGCCCTCAGAAAGCGATGAAACAGAACCTTAACGTCCTCATCGCCATGCTCTTTGACCTGGGTTTCCTCTTCCTCTATGGGCTGGCGTTTGTCACCCTTGGAAAGTCCGGCCTTACCCTGGCGGCCGTCCTGGCGATTCTGGCCGGGCTCGGTTTGGGACTGGCCGTCCTGGCCTTTGCGCTGCTCCTGCAGTTTGCCCTCCGGCGCTATCCATCAATTGAAGTTTGAAACCACCCTGGTCTCCCCTGGCCTTTTCTTGGTCTGCTTTTTGCTGTAAAATAGCAGTGAACCGGAGGTAGCCAAAATGATAAAAAATAGACTGATCTTGGGACTTGCCCAGGTCGTGGCCCTTCTCCTTTTTATCTCGATTTCTCTTCCGGCCCAGGATGTCGTCCAGAGCACTTGGACAGCACTTCCCCCTCAGATCGACGGCAGGAGCGAGGACTGGTCCGGAGATGCCGTAACCTCTGAGAAAGGCGTCGGGGTAGATTACGCCTTCCGGAACGACGGTCGCGACCTCTATATCTTGCTTATTTTTAAAGACCCCAAGTTCCTCAGTTCCATCGACATGAGCGGAATCACCATGTATGTCAGCACCTCAGGTAAGAAAGATAAGGATTCGGGAGTCAGGTTTATCAAGAAGACCGTCACCGGAGAGCAGCTCATTGAGTACATGGAAAAAATGGGGAACCCCCTTGCGGAAGAACGGAAACAGGAACTCAAGGCCAAGCCGCAGCTTATCCTCTTTACGGCGACAGCCGTAAACAAGAAGGGAGAGGAAGTCTTCCCCGCCGGCCCAGTGCAGGACGTCGACCTGCCCGGTTTCCGGACCGGAAGACAAGAGAACATGGTCCTTTATGAGTTGCGGATTCCCCTGGTTTCCCGGGACGTCCATCCGACCGGAATCGGAGCCGAGCCGGGAAAAGACATTAAGATCGGTTTTGAATGGGGGGGGATGACCAAGGAAATGAGGGAAGCGATGAAAGGGCAGGCCCGCGGCACCGCAACCGGAGCGGATGCGGCAAGAGACTCAGCGACGGGAACTTATATGGGTTCGCCTCCCTCGACGGGACCGGCAGGCCCGAAGAAGTATTCGTTCTGGGTGGATGTGAAGCTGGCCCAGGCCCAATAGGCTTTCGGCCGTCTCAAAAGCTATTTTTCATCCCGCAGTCCTCAAGTTCGACGAAACCGCGGGAAAAAGCATGATTAACCTGGTGACCCTCAAAGCAGGCGGATGACTTGAGCAAAGCGAAAGTCGCTGTTCTAGAAACCACTCCGGCCGGAGTGCTCGACGACATCGGCCGGCTTTTTGAACTGGCCGACGGACCCAGGGTCCTCGACAGGACCTCCCCGACTATCCTGAAAGACAACATTTCCTGGCATTATCCATTTCCCTCGGCGAACACGACGCCCTGGCAGCTCGAAGGAACGATCCTCGCTCTCAAGGAAAACGGCTTCTCCCGCCTCTCCTGTGTCCAGAACAAGACCGAAGTTACAAACGCTTACAAGGGAGAAGACCTCAACGGCTACCGGCCGGTCTTTGAAGCCCACGGCGTCGACGTCCTCTTCAATTTCAGGAAAGAGGATATGAGATGGATCGTTTACCGCCCCAAAGCCAGGATGCTCGTCCTGGACAAGGTCTTCAAGAAGGGGGTCCGAATCCCCGAGTACTTCGTCGGCAAGAATATGGTCCACCTGCCCACGGTTAAGTGCCACATCTACACAACTACGACCGGAGCCATGAAGAACGCCTTTGGAGGGCTTCTCACCCACAAGCGCCATTACACCCACACCTCCATTCATGAAACCCTGGTCGACCTTCTGGCCATTCAGAAAGAAATCCACCCGGGGCTATTCTGCATCATGGACGGAACCACCGCCGGAAACGGACCGGGGCCGAGGATCATGAAGCCGGTCATCAAGAACGCCCTCCTGGCAAGCGCAGACCAGGTGGCCATAGATGCCGTCGCCGCCAAGCTCATGGGGTTCGACCCGATGAGCATTAAATACATCAGGTTGGCCCATGAGTCCGGTCTCGGCATCGGACGTCCGGAGGAAATCGAGATCGTCGGCGACCTGAACTTGGCTCAGCAAAATTGGGGCTTTCGGGTCGGCCGTTCCTTCCACCGCTATGCCGGCTGGTTCACCTGGTTCGGCCCTACCCGTATCTTCCAGAAGCTCCTGACCCGGCCGCCGCTTCTCTACCTCTTGACTTTATACTCTTACATCTATCACGATGTAATCCACTGGCCCCTCCGGGAAAAGCACGTAGCCAAGAGGTGGCTCGCCGACTCCTCTTGGGGAAGGCTCTTTCAAGACTACCGCGAAAAAGGAGCCCTGCGTCCGCAGCCAAGGTGAGCCGTCTGGCTCGTCGCCAGAAACAAAAGGAGAGAGAAATGGACCTTTTCGAGAAGTGCCTCGGCTTTTATTCTGACCCGGAATGCGCTCAAAAATACGGCTATCCGACCAACCCGCGGACGGCCCAGAGCCTGGGCCTTTATCCGTATTTCATCCCCATCCATCAGGCAGAGGGACCAGAGGCGGTCATCCATGGGAAGACATACATTATGATCGGCTCGAACAACTATCTCGGCCTGACCATCCATCCTCGGGTCAAGGAGGCGGCCATCGAAGCCATCCGCACGTATGGGACGAGCTGCACGGGATCCCGGTTTCTCAACGGCACGCTGGAAATGCACCTGGAGCTCGAGGATCGGTTGGCGAAATTTGTCAGTCAGGAAGCGGCTCTTGTCTATAGCACCGGCTTCCAGGTCAACCTCGGAACCATCCCGGCGATCGTAGACCGGGGAGATATCATCATCACGGACAAAGAGGTCCATGCCAGCATCGTCGACGGAGTCCGGCAGGCCAAAGTCCAGAAAAACGTCCACCCCCGCCATTATCGGCACAACGACCCGGCCGATTTGGAAAGGATACTGAAATCCTGCCCGGCCGAGCCCGCCAAACTGGTCATCGTCGATGGCGTTTTTAGCATGGGAGGCGATATCGCTCCCCTGCCGGATATCATCCCCCTCTGCCGCGCCCACGGAGCACGGCTCATGGTCGATGACGCCCATTCTCTGGGAGTCCTCGGGGGCGGCCGAGGCACGGCCCAGCACTTCGACTGCGTCGGTGGTGTCGACCTTGTCATGGGGACGTTCAGCAAGTCATTCGCCTCCGTCGGAGGGTTCATCGCCGGACCCAAGGAGGCCATCCACTGGATCCAGCACTTCTCCCGGCCTTTTATTTTCAGCGCCAGCCTGCCGCCGGCGAACGTCGCCACCGTCCTCGCCTGCCTGGACGTCCTGGAAGAGGAGCCCGAACGGGTCGAACGATTGTCTAAGGTCGGCGATAGAATGAGAACCGAACTCAGGGCGATGGGATACGACATCGGCCCGACCCAAACGCCTATCATCCCCATTGTTATCGGAGACCAATTCAATACGATCAGGGCCTGGAAGATCCTGCTCGATGCCGGCATCTACACGAACGTGGCCCTGCCCCCGGCAGTCCCGCCCAATTCCGCCCTTCTCCGGACGAGCTACATGGCTACGCACACCGACGCCCATCTGGATAAGGTTTTGGAGACCTTTAGAGAAGTCAAAGACGAGCTTCAGCTCGCCACCTAGGCGGACGGTCGGCAGAAGACCCTCGAGACCGCCTCTGAAACAGGGCTCGGATTCCTGGGGCAAGCCGGATATTCGTTCTGGCATGTTAATTGCAGTTGTTTTGCTCAGAGACAAATAGCATGAGAATAATAAAAGCCTTGCTGCCAGGGGCGTTCTTGGGTTTGATCCTGGCCTTTTTTCCGGCTTTGAAAGTGACGGCCGAGCCAACCTATCCAGATAAGGAACTCGCTGAGGCCCTGGCAAAGTTCCAGTCCACTTTCTCCTCCTTCGAAAAAGGCAGGAAATTATTCATCCAGGGCGACATGGCCGGAGCCGTCCGCTGCTTTCAGAGTTGCACGAGGTCCCTCCCCAGGCACATCTACGCCCACTATTATCTGGCGAACATCCTTTATCTTCAGCAGGATTATTCGGAAGCTCTGGGAGCCATCGAAAAGGCCGAGGATTCGATTGATTTTATGACGGCCATGGATGCCTTTGCTCAGAGGGAAAAAACCAAGGAATTCGGCAAGAAAAGGAAATCCATCGAGGATTATTATGATTCCACCAGCTCCTGCCGAGAAAGACGGGAGCTGGAGCAGATGCACAGTCAAGTCGAGGATGAACAGGACAAGGCGGAAAGGCGAACCGCGCTGGAAAGACTGCGCTGGCGGAAGTTGCGCTCTCACTATGCCTACTTTCGTGGCAATATTTTTTTCCAGCTTAAGGAGTATGACCGGGCCGATGAGCAATATCGGAAGGCCATCCGGGAGGATTCCCAAAACGGATATGCCTACAACAACATCGCCGCCATCCGATATCTGGCCCGCCGCTTCGAGGAGGCCGAGCAGCTCCTCCGAGAGGCGGAGGAAGCCGGCGTCGAAGATCTGATCAACCTGAAGCTGAAAAAGCTCGTTCTCGAAGCCCTGGGCAGGCCCACGGAAGGCATCCTGGAGCAAGAATACATAGCGGAGAGAGAGGACAAGATCCATGCGGTCAGGTTCACCGGCAACGTTCACGAGGGAGAGACAAACAGGCTTCATCTTTTCGCCCACTGCTACCTCGTCTTCGACAGCGAATCCCGGGATGCCTTGCTTATCGATCCCGGAAGCATTGATCCCCGAATTGAATCCTATATCAGGGAAAAACGCCTGAACGTCCGCCTGATCCTCAACACCCATGGTCATTTCGATCACACTCATGGAAATGTCCATTATGCCGACCGATTCGGCGCTCAGATTGCCGCCCATGTTCTAGAGGCGCCGCTCTATGCCGAGGACCCGGATGGCCAATGCGGAAAGCCCAATGTGTATCTAGTCGAACAGACTATCCGAGTCGGTACGATCTCCCTCCAAGTCCATCATACTCCCGGACACACGCCGGGGTCCGTCTGTTTCCTTATCGGCCCGTTCCTCATCAGCGGGGACTCTTTGTTCGCGGACAGCATCGGCAAGATGAGAGCCGCCGATGATGCCGATTACAAGAAGAAAAGAGAGGGTCTGATCCAAGTCTTGAGGAAGATCGTCCCGTCACTGCCTCCCGAAACCTGGATTCTGCCGGGGCACGGCAAGTCGGACACTCTGGCCCGAGCCAGGGAAATCAACCCCTCGCTCCGCGGGAGTTGATGGGTTCGCTGGGGTGTTGGAGATCGTCCATCAGGGTGCCTCTGCGGCCGGCTATTCTTTCCGCTCTTTGAACTCCAGTTTCAGGGACACCGGCGATAGATTGGTATTCCGGATGAATGCCGCCAACGAGATGATCAAAGCCAATCGGACCTGACTTGACGTCGCTGGCGTTCGGGGCTAGAATAGAGAAACTGAGATGATCGGACGGCGCTATTTCAGGACTCGATACGCGTTTTGGCCGCATTCTCTTCCTCTTCTGTTGATTGCAGTCTGTGTTTCCACCTTCTTCCCTCTTCTGTTTATCCTCATACCCGCCGTCTTCGCCCATCTTTTCCTCGACCTCTATCGGGCACTCCCGGTTGAGAATTCATCCCTCCGCTCCTGTCTGTTGGATTCGCCCTCCCTCCGGAGCCCGCCCTTCTAACCTCCTCCTTCCCAACCACCCGGGCAGTTCCCAGATTTCCCCTGAGGAGGAGAACCTAATGAAGGAAGATGATGCTCTGGATAATTCTACGGAATCGTCAAGCGTGAAGAATTCGTCCGGCCTGGCCATAAAAATCCGGTCGGCTTTCAACAAGGCCTGCGGCATTCCGGTCGAGATCGACCTGAGCGCCTACAGGCGGAAGATCGACCAGGTCCACGTTTTCCGAAAAGAGCGGGCCCTACACCAGGCGTCCGCAGCTGAACTGACTGCGCTGTCCCGCAAGTTCCGCGATCGCGTGGGCTCGGAGCACCCCAGCCAAGAGGGCACGGCTGAGGCCTTTGCTCTCGTTTTTGAAGCGTGCTGCCAGACAATCGGGCTCGTCCCCCATGATGTCCAGATGATCGCCGGGCTGGCGATGCTGGAGCGGAAAATCATCGAGCTTCCCACGGGCGAGGGCAAGACACTCGCGGCTGTTTTCCCCGCCTATCTCCAGGCCTTATCAGGCCGGGGGGTTCACGTCCTGACGTTCAACGATTACCTGGCCCGGCGGGATGCCGACTGGATGGGACCTGTCTACCGGCTTCTGGGACTTGACGTCGGAGTGGTCCAGGAAAGTATGACCAAACCCGAGAAGCGGAGCGCCTATGCCTGTGATATCACCTATGCGACCGCCAAGGAAGCCGGGTTCGATTTCCTCCGCGACCAACTCGCCCGGGAAACAGACGAACTCGTTCATCGGCCTTTCCATGTCGCCTTGGTGGACGAGGCGGATTCAATCCTCATCGATGAAGCCCGGATCCCGCTGGTCATCTCCGGGACGGCGGGCGAGATCAACGTGGACGCCGGGCGCCTCGCTCGTCTAATCCAGCGGCTGGTTCCAGGCCAAGACTATGAAGTAGACAAAGAAAAGAGAAACATTTTTCCGACGGACGCCGGGCTGGCGATGCTGGAGCAGTCTCTGGGCTGCGGAAATCTTTTCAGCGCCCGAAACGAGCAGCTCCTGGCCGCCATTCATTGCGCCCTCCACGCCGAGGTCCTCCTACAGCGTGATGTGGACTACATCGTCAGGGACGGACGCATCGCGATCGTGGACGAATTCACCGGGAGGATCATGGAAAAACGTCACTGGCCGGATGGTCTCCAGGCGGCCGTCGAAGCCAAGGAAAGCCTCCTCCGCAACTCCGAAGGGCGCATTCTCGGCACGATCACTCTTCAGCACTACTTCCGGCTCTATCCCAAACTCTGCGGGATGACGGCCACCGCCCAGTCCTCCGCCGCGGAGCTCGAGGAATTCTACGGCTTGAAGGTCACTGTCATACCTTCCCACCGGCCTTGTATCCGCATCGACCGTCCAGACGTCGTCTTCACCCATAAAGAGGCGAAAACGCGGGCCTTGGTTCGGGAGATCGCTGATGTCCATTCCTCGGGACGTCCCATCCTTGTCGGGACTCTGAGCGTGCGGGAATCGGAAGAACTCGCAGCGGCTCTCCAGGAATCGGGTGTCCGGTGCCAGGTTCTCAACGCCAAGAATGACGAACTTGAGGCCAAGATCATCGCCCAGGCCGGCCGGCTCAACGCCGTCACCATCTCGACCAACATGGCCGGCCGCGGGACGGACATCCGCCTCGGCGGCGGGAGCGGGACGGAGCAAGCCAAGGTGGCCGCCTTGGGCGGGCTCTACGTCATCGGCACCAACCGGCACGAAAGCCTGCGCATCGACCGTCAGCTCCGGGGCCGCGCGGGCCGCCAGGGCGATCCAGGATCTTCCCGCTTCTTCATCAGTCTGGAGGACGAGATCTTCGAGCGCTACGGCTTGCGTTCCCGGTTTTTTTCCCGCTATCGCCTCGATAAAAAAGGTACAGATGTGGACGATCCGCTTATCCGGAGGGATATCATCCACGCCCAGAAGGTGATCGAGGGCCAGAATTTCGACATCCGGAAAAGCCTCTGGTCCTATTCCGTTCTTATCGAGACCCAGCGCAAGATAGTCCAAGAGACCAGGGACGACATCCTGTTCATTCGCGATGTGACTTGGGAAACGAAACGGCTCCCCCCGACACTCCGGGCAAGGGGAATCGCCCGGTTCGGAGCCCAGGGTTGGAGAGAAATCCTGAAGCAGGCCGGGCTTTTTCATCTCGACCGCTGCTGGGCCGACCACTTGGCCCTGCTCGCTGATGTCCGGGAGAGCATCCATATCGTCAGCCTGGGCGGTAAGGAGCCACTCCAGGAGTTCCATAGCCGGGCTGCCGACGCCTTTGCCGAGATGGAAATACAGTCCAGACGGGCAGTAGTCAAAGCTCTGAGAGAATTGGTCAAGAAGCAAGGACCCATAGACCTCGCCGCCGAGGGGCTCAAAGGTCCCACCTCGACCTGGACCTATTTGGTCAACGACGAACAGTCCGACTGGGGTGTCGAACTCTTAAAAGGGAAAAACCTCGGTTTCGCCGTCGGAGCGGCGGCCTTCTGGGGACCGCTTTTCATTTTCACCCTACTGATGAAGCGGCTGCGCCGTCGAAAGAAGAAAACCGGGGAATAGGTCCCGGTTAGGGGTTCCTCAGCTAGATGCCGGAGACGACGACGTCGGTGAAGACCAAACTCGGGACGCGCACCGGAGAGTAGGGATAGGGGTCGTTGGCCGCTTCGGCCAGCCTCTGCCAGATCTTCAGGTGGTTGTCGGCGATGTTCATCTCTGAGACTGGATGAACGATCTCCCCCTTCTCGAAGAGCTGCCCCACAATCCCGATCGAAGTATCGCCCGTCGTGGAATTGGAATTCCCGCCGATGAACCCGGTGATAAAGATGCCGCGGCCGAGTTCCTTCATGATTTCCTTGACCGAACGCTTCCCTGGCGGGACGATTGAGTTGGAGGGGCTTCCTGTCGTCGGCTCCCAGGCCAGCTTCCGGCTGTAATACCAGTCGACATAGAATTCTTTGAGCACCCCGGCGTCGATCATGATCCTCTTCTTTGTGGTCATCCCCTCGCCGTCGAACGTCCCGCTGCCCATGGCACCCGGGATGAAAGGATCATCGATGAGAGTGAACACCTGGCTGGCCACTTTCTGACCCTTCTTATCCGCCAGGAAGGATTGCTTCTGCTGGATGCTCCGGCCGAACATGGCTTGCATGAACCCGTCGCCGAAATCACTTACGACACGGTTCTCGATGATGATCGGCAGCGTCTCTGTCTTTATCTTCTTCGCCCCGAGAAGGCTTAAGGTCCGCACGGCCGCTTCGGCACCGATGTCCTCAGGCTTGGGCAGGTCCTTGCGGCTCATGGCTACAGCCGCACCGTATTCCGCCGGCCTCCGGTCGCCCTCATCCTTGGCTGTCATTTGCGCAGCGCCGTAGAAAACCGAAGCTTCCTGGTACCCATCGAAACCGTTGCTCGTTATCAGGAGCTGTTCGTTGCGGCCATCATAGCAGCGGGCTGTGACGGAGATGACCTTGTCCCCGCCTTTAGCCAGGCAGCTCTCCTCAATCGCCTTGACGAAGCTGTGCCGGCTCTCGGGGGTCACATTTTCATAATCCGGGTCGTACTGCTTAAGGTCGACTGTCGCCCGGCCCTGGTAGTATTTCGGGTCGGGGAGAGTCCGGGACGGGTCTTCTGCCAGAAGCTTGGTCGAGGCAACGGCGTTTCCGATGAAGGTTTTTAAAGACTCGGGGCGCAGGTCCGAGGTGCTCTGGCTGGAATACCGCTTGTTGACGAAGATTTCCACCCGCAACCCCTTGGTCGTCGCTTCTCTGATGTTCTCCGGCTTGCGGTCCCGGTAGCCGATTTCGACGAAACGCTCACCGCCGATGGAGACACGACAATCGTCTGCTCCTGAGGATTTGGCGATTTGGATCGCTTTCTCGGCCAAGTCATAAAGTTCTTGTTTCATGGTCCTCCTCCTCTCCTCAGCCCGTGACTCCGCCCACGGTCAGCGATTTGACCAGGGCGCTCGGCTGGCCGAAACCGCAGGGAGCGGCCTGTCCGCCCTTACCGCAGGCCCCGGCTCCGCCCTCGTAGAACTCGAAGTCATTGGCCAGCATGATGATGTTGGCAAGCATTTTGGGGCCGTTGCCCATAATGTTGACGTCTTTGATGGGAGCGCCGAGCTTCCCGTTCTCGATCATTCGTCCCTGGGAAACGTAGAAGGCGAAGTCGCCCTCCCCGATCTTCACCTGACCGTTGGCGACGTCCTCCACATAGATGCCTTTGCCCGCGGCTTTGATGACCTCTTCGGGAGTGGCCTGCCCGGCGAGCATATACGTGTTGCGCATGCGCGGGATGACATAGTGCTGATAGCTTTCCCGGCGGCCGTTCCCAGTCGGATTGACACCGTAGAATTTGGCCGAGATCTTGTCATGAAGGTAGCTGGTCAGGATGCCCTTGTCAACCAGGACGGTTTTCTGCCCCGGCGTGCCCTCGTCGTCGAAATTGATCGACCC